>Ga0307511_10000060_pt1 | contig 92418 bp, 80 predicted proteins | sample 13_EM_MG_FD_200266 | JGI IMG/M metagenome (GOLD analysis project Ga0307511, IMG submission 200266) | Populus trichocarpa ectomycorrhiza microbial communities from riparian zone in the Pacific Northwest, United States - 13_EM | ecosystem: Host-associated > Plants > Roots > Unclassified | place...
GCCGTTGATTCCCAAACAGCCGCTGGCGACGGGCGAGGGGTCGCCCGAAGTCTCGCAGGCAGCGCCCGCCGAAGCGTCCAGGTGAGTCTGTCGTGCGCACGCGGAGCGTGATGTAACTAATTGATAATAAAGGTTAATAGTGCCAGGCCGGGACGCATGTATTCGATGCCGGCCGGCACTTCGCGAACAGCGCGGATGCCGTTCCCGGCCGTACTGTTTGAGAAGGGATCCAAGTCACCAACGCATCTGTAGCGCTTACAGGTGCACCGATACGGCGCATGGAGCCTTTACGGCGGTGGTGTATCAGGGCAGGGGGAGCCCGTATAATCCCGCGTCGAACGGGGGATGGGCCCTCAACACTGCGAATCGGGAACGGCGGTCATGTCGGAAATGGACGGACTGAAGTTGCTGCGGCGCATTGAGGAAGGCGTCGCGGGCAAAACGGGCGAGGCGTTCTTCAGGCAGATCGTCTGCGATCTCGCGCGCGCCCTCAACGCACATTCCGCATTCACGTCCCGACTCCTGCCTGGCCGGCGCGCAAGCATGCTCGCCTTCTGGTCCGGTGGTAGTTATGAGCAGTGTCTGGAATATGCACTTGAAGGAACGCCTTGCGAGTACGTGTACCGCGGCGAAATCACTTCCTACGCACGTAACGTTGGCGATGTGTTTCCAGTCGATCGAGCGTGGTTCGAACAACTGGGCATCAAGAGTTACCTCGGCATCCCTGTAAAGGATGAGACCGGCGCGGTCTGCGGACACCTCGCGGTCATGGATACCCGCGAGCGCGACTGGGCCGACGCCGATGTCGATATTCTTCGACTCTTTTCAATCCGATCGGCTGCCGAGCTGGAGCGACTTCGATACCAGGGCGAGTTGGAAGGCGCGAATTCGGCACTTCGGACCGCCAACGAGCGGTTGGAAGGAGAGATCGCACAACGAGTGGCGATGGAGGAGCAACTTGCCGCCGCCAAGAACGTGGCGGAGAGTGCCAATCGTGCGAAAAGCGCGTTCATCAGTCAGATGAGCCATGAACTTCGCACTCCGTTGAACGGAATCCTCGGCTATGCACAGTTGCTCAAGCGCGAATACAGCGGCTCGGGCGAGAAGCTCGCCGACAGACTGGGCATCATCGAGCGCTCCGGTGAGCACCTCCTGAAACTGGTGAATGACCTGTTGGATCTTGCCAAGATCGAAGCGGGCAAGCTCGAGCTGACTCGTGATCGCGTGGATCTGCACGAGTTGGTGGAGCATGTGGCGAACCTTGCACGAGTGCGGGCCGCTATCGCAGGGCTGACACTTCACGTCGAAATGGACGCCAAAATCCTGATGGACGTGGTCACTGACGAGCGCGTCGTGCGGCAGATATTGCTGAACCTGCTTGGCAACGCCGTCAAGTTCACTGAACCCGGTGGACACATCACGCTCCGTGCGCTCGGAGAGCCCATCGACAGCGGACGCCGCCGCGTACGATTTGCAGTGGAAGATTCCGGAATTGGAATCGAGGCGGGCCAGCTCGCTCGCATATTCGAGCCCTTCCATCGCATCACGAGCACAGAGCGGGTGGTGGAAGGCACAGGACTCGGCCTGACAATTACCCAGCGGCTGGTCGCTGCTCTGGGTGGTCGGCTGAGCGTCACAAGTCAGCGCGGTGCAGGAAGCAATTTCGTTGTCGAGATCGATTTTGAGCTCGCTCCAGCGCTTCAGCCCGTAGTGAACTCAGCCGAGGAAATCCAAGGGTACGCGGGCGACATCCGGACTGTGCTCATTGCGGACGACGATCATGACAATCGAGCTCTTGTCAGCCAGCTGCTCGAATCAGTCGGCTTTCTCGTTCAGAGCGTAAGCAACGGATTTGAGGCGATGCAGCGGGTCCGCAGCATCCGTCCAGACCTTATCATCACCGACCTGGTCATGCCCGTGGTGGATGGGATGGAGTTGATCAAATCGTTGCGGGCCGAAGGGGCGCTCAACCGAATTCCAGTTATTGCGATGTCGGCAAGCGCCTCCGACTACACGCGAGAGGAGGCACTGCAGGCGGGCTGTTCGGAGTTCCTTTCGAAACCGCTCAAGCTAACGAGCGTGCTCGAAGTGGTCGGAGCTCAACTACATCTGCAATGGCGATACCGGGCGTCGGCAGCCGTGGATGCTGAAGAGGCGTCAGCAGAACCCTTCCTGCTCGACCCGGAGTTGGCGGGTGAGCTGCAACATCTGGCCATGCAGGGTGACATACTGGCGTTGTCCGCCCGCGTCGACGCGGCATTGTCGGGTGATGGCGCCGCTCGCTGCTTCTGCAATGAGATTCGAGCGCTGGCAGCTCAGTTCGACATCCGCGGCATTAGACACGTTCTGACGTTGAGCTGCCGCCACTCAGCGGAGTCGGTGGGGGAAAGTGGATGTGACAAGGTTTCTCAACGCAGCCCATAGGAGAGGCGCAACGCGATTTGCTGCAGAACTTCGACCAACATATCGTCGTTGAGCGCGCGATGAAATTCTGGCTGTTCGGGCATCGCCCGTTGTGCGCGTTCGTTCAGCGCCACCGCGGGAGCGTGTCCGTTCATCGATGACCCATAGTAGAGGCCATGAAGCTCGGGATAGGCATCGTACAATTCGCGTGCCCAAGCGCGGGCTCGCGAGCGAGGTCCGGAATGTATCGCCATGGAAGCCCCTGTTTTCGTCGCAAATGTCCCGCGTAGATCCAGCATGGTGACGGCTTCGCGAAGTGCGAAGACAACGAGCCCAGGAGCGTTTCGCGTTCTGTCGATGCGGCGCGTAGTCTGGAAGACTTCGGCTGCACAGGTGTCAACATCGGGTGCGCAGTAATAGACAGCTCGCTTTTGGTCGACGCCTACACCATGCGCGTTTGGCAGGTGATGGTCCCAGCGTGCGGCCGTAGGACCGAAGCTGCGAAATTGATTCCAGTGCGATGGGTGGGGACCTGTGGCGAAGTAGATACGCGCGAGTTTCGTGTCGGCCGGAAGAACGAGGGTCTGCGGAGTGATGTCGCGCAGCGCTGCAACGCCCGGCGGCTCCGGGAATTTGGACACGAGCGTCAGGCGCGCGTTAGATCACTTGCGAGCTTGACGACGGCCTCGACAGGTCGGCCAGACAGCATGGTCGTTTGGACTCGAGACGAGTTCGAACGATGGGCTCGTTGTCAGGTGCGAGGGCTGGAACTTAGACCGGTTGACCGACGCTTGTTCGGATGTCGTTAATTTGGATACTGTAGATCTCATCGCCATGCTCGAAAAAGTCGAGAATCTAGGGCAGAGCAAGTGGGATTGGGCGCTGCCGCGGGAATTGTTGGTGCAGTCGTTCGCCTCCATGCATCTGGATATCGCGGGGGCAAAAAGTATCGCCGCTCGGGTGGTGTCAGCGCTCTGAAGTACGGCGAGACTGCGAGGGCTGCGAAGAGGGCTCGGAAGGTGACGTGCGGGCCGTTTCGACGCAGTAAAGTCGTGACTTCATTTTGAAGTCAAATAGCTCTATAATGAAGTCATTCAGCTTCAGTGTGAAGCTGGCTAGAATCCATTAAGTTATTGATTGTATTAGTATTATGACGCGCGATGTCGCCGAAGCTCTGTTCGTAAATCGACCGCAAGTGAAGCTTATGCAGTGGCTTTACGTGGATGCGCCTCCTAAGGAGCGTTTCCCTGCTCGAGAGCTTGCCCGCCGAGCTGGCCTCCCCTATGGCTCAGTCGATCGAGCGTTGAAGGACCTAGTCAGACGCGAGTTGGTGATTCGCGAGGAAGCTCCGCGCGGCCCCGAATACCGGGCACCCTTTGAAGATCCGCGACTGAAGCACCTCTTTCTACTCTTGCGCGAGGAGAGTGCGATCGTGAGCGCCCTGAAACGTGCGTTGAAGCGCTTCAAGTCCGTTGAGTACGCCGCTGTATTTGGTTCATTCTCGCGGGGCGACACACATAAGGGAAGCGATATCGATGTGTTGATTCTGGAAGGGGGCCCCGCGGATCGCTTGAGTGTCATCGGAGAGCTGAGCAAGGTGGGTGATCGGACCGGGCGCGAGGTCAACCCGCAGTTCTACGCAATGTCCGAGTTCAAACGTTTGGCGGAGAATAACGAGCCCGTTGCGGTCTCGATCCTACGCGAGCCCCGCATCGATGTGAAAGGAGTCTTGCCGTGGCCGAATTGAAACCGCGCGGGGGTGTCTCTGTCCAAAAAGTTCGCAATCTGCTGCGCAAGGCCGCGGAGCGCTTGGCGGATAGCCAGATCGCCGCAGTGTCCCTGAGCACTCGCTTCCAGGCCGCGTACGACGCGGGCTTCTGCTGCGCACTCGCCGTGCTTGAAGTCAACAACCTGCAATCGACCGAGAAGGGCCACCACCGCCGCACTGATTCCGACCCTGGTCCACACACGCAACTCCGACCGCTACGACGAAGGAAATGGCACGGTCGATCACTGGCGGCACTCCCATCACTCTCGCCAACCTTCGCAGGGGTAAGCATCGGCCCTGCTCGCGCAACCCGGTGATCGCCCAGTGCCTTTCGTATTTTCATCGCATCGAGGAACGGGGCAGCGGCTTTCGCCGCATGCGTGACCAGATGTTCAATCATGGCTTGGACCAACCGCTTCTCGGTACCGACAGCGGCTATTTCCAAGTCATATTTCCCGGCCCGGGAGACAATCTAGAGCGCCTTCGCGCTCCGACCTCTATTCCCGGCGCGCTCGTCACTCCGGCTGCGGAAGCTCAGCTCAACCAGCGGCAGAAGAAGATGGCCGCCCTGCTTGTCGCCGGTGAGAAGCTGACGAGCCGCAGATGCGAGGAAGAGTTCGGCATCACCCGCGACACGGCGGCGCGGGACTTTGGCCTCCTGATGGAATTGGGAGTAGCTACCCGGCAGGGCAGTGGCCGTTCGACCAGTTACGTCTTGGCGGTCAAGCCTGAGAGCGGTCTCGTCAGATAATCGTCAGATGAATGCTCAGAATCGTCAGATACATCGTAGTGCCCGGCGTTCTTCGTCGCCCGAGCGCGGCGAAGAGACCCGAGCTGCTTTTGGACCACCGGTAGCGAGGTCCATCGTGTGGCAGTGTTCCAAATCTGTCGAAGTGAAACAGCGTCCTCATGCGAGCAACGCGGCCAATGAGCGGGCGAGATTGGCGAGCGCGGTTTCGTCAGGCAAGGTGACGGTGAGCTGCGGCCGGCCCCGATCGTCACGTTCGAGACACTCATCGAGACGAGCCTTGAATTCGCGTGCCATTCGCGCCGTGCTGTCCGTCGGTTCCCGTTGCGGAATCATCTCGCCGAGGAACGTGAACGCTGCGGTGAGGAGCTGGCCGCCCGCTTCTGCCACGCGCGAGCGGCGCGAGAGTCGTTCTGCTTCTTGTTGCCGCTGCTTCTCTGTCTCGTCCACCGCGCCGTGCGGTTTCGCACCGAGCAACACTTCGAGGCGCTGCTTCAGCTCCTCCATGCCTGATGCGAGTGCGACCTCCCGCACGTCGGATTCCATATCGAGCGCGGCCAGAGCCAAGCTGTGCTTGGCGGAGAGCGTCGCCAGTAGCTTCTCCTCGATGGTCTCCTCCGTTATGAGCAGATAGACCTGCACCGGGTTCTTCTGTCCCATCCGATGAGCGCGCGCGATGCGCTGTTCCAGCATGGCCGGATTCCAGGGCAGATCCACGTTGATGACAGTATTCGCCGCCTGGAGGTTGAGTCCTGTGGAGCCCGCGTTGGTCGTGAGGAACAGGCGGCACGTCGGATCACGCTGAAACTGATGTACCAACTGCTGCCGTTTCTTCTGCGGCACGGAGCCATCAAGCCGAACGTAATCGAGGTTGAACCGCTTGATCCGACGCTCGATGAGCGTGAGCATCGTCGTCCATTCGGAGAAAAGCACGATTTTGCGCGCTTCCTCCGCGGCCAACTCCTCGAAAAGCTCCTCGAGCCGTTCGAGCTTGGTTGAGAAGCCGGGAGCGCGCTTGTCCACGAGGTAGGTGCTGTCCGCGTTCATGCGTGCCAGGAGCAGCGCTTTCTGAAGACGCAGCAGATCCATTTCCGAGATGTACTTCTTCGAGACGATCGTGCTGACGATCTGCATCTGCGCGATCTCGATGCCCAGCTGTTCGTCCGTAGGCGGAATGCGGATGATCTCGGTCGTGCGCGGCGGCAAATCTTTCATCACGGCGCTTCGCGTCCGGCGCAGCAGCACCGGTTTCAGGCTCTCGCGCAGCAGGTCGAGATCCTTGTAGCCGAGGACCTTGCCTTTCTCGTCCGTTACGCGATGCCGGTTATAGAACCGGAACGCGGGACCAAGCCGCCGATCGTCAATGAATTCCACGACGGAGAACAGATCGTCGAGCCGATTCTCGAGCGGGGTGCCGGAGAGCACGAGCGCGAACGGCGAGCAGAGGCTCTTCATCGTCTGGGTCGTCTTCGCCTCCCAGTTCTTGATGCGCTGGCCTTCATCGAGAACGATCAGGTCCCACTTCACGCGCTCGATTGCGAGGATGTCGCGCAACACCTGCTCGTAGTTGCAGATGGTGAAGAAGCGCTCGTTCTCGTACTGCGTGGCGCGTTCTGCGGCGCTGCCGAGCACGATCTGACAGTCGCGCTCCGAAAAGCGGAGGGTCTCGCTGCGCCATTGGGATTTGACCGAGGCGGGGCAGACGATCAGAACCTTCCGGATGCCCGCTTCCTGCGCGAGCAGCTCCGCCATGCCGATGCCCTGAATGGTCTTGCCGAGTCCCATATCGTCAGCCAGGATCGCGCGCCCCGCGCCGGCTGCGAAGGCGATACCGTCCAGTTGGTATGGCAGGAGTTCCACCTTCAGGAGCGTCTTGCGCAGCGAGTGGGCTTTCGGATCGCGCCGGATGCCGGCGACCGTGTTGGCGATACGCTGCTGCAGAAGCCGCGTTTGAATGTACTCTTCCGCATCCGGGTACACTGTCACGGCGAGGCTGTGCGCCTCGAGTCGCCGGATGCGTTTGAGCAGGTCGGCGAGATCGGTAATGGGCCTGTCCCGGATCGGGCGCACGATCGCGCTCGCTTTGTCGTCGAGCCGATTCGGCAGCAGGATGCGCAACTCCAACTCCTTGCTGTAGGAAAGATGCACGCAGATGTCGCGTTGCCGATAGGGTCGATCGCGCACCGAGTCGGGGAACCGACGGCGGACTTTCTCGAGCGCATGGAGGATGTGCTTGCACGTGCCGAGGGTGTTCTTGCGGAAATCCGGGCACGAGCAGTACGACTCACCCGGTTGCCATCCTCGCAGCGCGACGCGATAGGACTTGCCGGACGCGGCGTTAGTGACTGTGTAGTCGGCCCAGATCTCTTGCGGGTCGAGGGACGTGAGCCGCATTTTCTCGGTGCGGGCGCGTTCCTCGCGCTCCGCGAAAGCTTGTGCGATCAGCGCCTCCTCACTCTGGCTTTCGACGGGCGCCCGTTCGGGCGGCGCGTCCGCCAGGCCCAGCGCGAGCTTCTCTTCTAGGATCAGGGAAAACGCCGCGCCGGCGTGCTCGCACGGTACGTCACACGTGTCGCAGCGCCATTCGAGGCGGTTACGTGCCGCCGGACTGAGGGCAAGCGTTACGGCAGTGGAGTCAATGGCGAGGCGAAACCGATCCCGGTCGAATTTGACCTGGGTGGTGATATCGATGTCGTATTTGCCGCCCGCGGCGATGAGGCTATTGCCATCGGCGCCCAGGAGTTTCGTAGCCCTAACGAATGTCAGGCGCGAAAGCGTGTCGAACAACGTCAGCTCGGCGCTTGGCTTCGTCAGCATGAGACCTCGGAAATTATGTGGTCGTGCAATCCATTGGAGGGATGAATTCCACTTGGCAGCCAACAGCTTCGACCAGAGAGAGCCGGCTTGGGTCGATGATCTTCACCTCGGACTCGCCCGCGAAGAATGTCGTGAGCCGGATGTTGCTGAGCGGGGTTTTCACCACGACATGATGAGGACCGAATTTCTGCACTCCCATCACTGGGTCCAGGGAGTATGCCTGCTGGGCGGCGTGCCAAAGGTCCTTCAAGCGCAAAAAAAATCGGCTTGTCGTTGAGCTTGGCGACGGCTTCGCGCCGCTGGTCGGGCGCGAGATGCGCATAACGCAACGTCATGGCGATCGAGCTGTGACCGAGCAGGTCGCGCACGGTGTTCAGCGGCACGCCCCGCTGGACCAGGCGCGAAGCAAAGTGATGGCGCAGATCAGGCCAGCGGAAGCCCCTGATCTTCGCGCGCTTCAGGAGGTGCGACCACGCGGTCTTGATTCCCGTCGCGATGTCAAAGACACGGTGTTCATCGCCCGACTGCTCGCGCCAGCATTCGAGCACACTCAATGCCTCCTCATTCAAGGGGACATGACGGGTCTGGCGAGTCTTCGCGTTCACACCTTCGACCGTGAGAAGCTGGCGAGTAGAGTCGATGCAGGACCAGCGCAATTTGAGGAGCTCACCGCGGCGAAGTCCGGTGTTCATCGACAGGAGCACGGCGGGCGTCAGGTGATCCCCGAAGTGGGGCAAGGAAGGAAGTACGTCTCTGTTGCGCGCTTGCCGCCAGGCGTTCGCCGACTCGCGTGCCTTGCCCATTTCAACATCGCTGGCATGCAAGGTGTCTCGAAGCCGTGACTCCTCCGCATCGTCGAGAAAGCGAACCTTGGCCCTGAGATCAATGCGCGGGCTGTCCACGCGCCGAATCGGATTCTCGGGGAGCATGCCGATCTTGACGGCGCGGGAGAGAACGCTCGAGAGGGCGAACAGATCTCGCAGAACGGTTGTGGGTTTGCGCCCCGAGTTCAGTCGCCTCTGCTTCCACGATTCAATACGCTCGACTGTAATCACCGACAGGGGTTCGGCAAACCAACTGCCGAAGTGACGATGGAGTTTCTCGAGCGTGTTGGCGGCGCTTCGGGGACGGTTGGCTTGCGCCCACGGTGTAAACGTCTCTTGGACGAATTCTCCGAGCGTCGGACCGTCGGGGCCGAACAGGCCGGAGAGGGGATGACGCCCATGGGCGACGTTGCCCAACACTTTCTGACACTTTCCACGGGCCTCATCTGGCAACAACTCGCCGACCTTGCCGAGTGAGATGCGGCGGTTGCGTCCGAAGCGCGCATAGTAGGAACGCACACCAGACGGCTGCACACGCAATGCAAAGCCCGGCAGCCGGATGTCGTAGATTTCAAAGGGCTTGGCCGCTGGCTGAGCGATGGAACTCGCGAGCAATTTCGCTCCAATCATCGCGCGCATGTGAAAATCCTCCCTCGCTAGTGTGGGGACCCGTTGCCATCCCGGGTGCTGCGCTTATAAGCGCAGAAAGAGAAGAGGGCGACCGAATCGTCATCTCCACGGCGTTCCGTCGCAAGGGTTTGCGGTCCTGGGAGCGTTTATTGACCTGTATCGTGACGGTGTTGATCGGAACACGCGCGGTGAGCTGTTCCGGCGGGGTGTTCAATACACAGTCGTGGTGAGGAGTTCGCGCGCGACCTCCCTCGGATAACCGTAATCCCCGCGCTTTGTCCCAATCGCCGACATTGGCGTGTCAGCCAGCCGACGTGAGATGGTGAACAGATCATCCCCTCGTGCGAGGTGCACGCTTGCTTGAAACGCCAAGTCGTTGATCGATCCCAACACGCGCCGATTGGTCGCACGACCGAAAGTGACGGGCTCCATGGCGGCAATCTCTCGTGCAACCGGCTCGCGCGACACACCGATGGATTCGAGCAGCGAGCCGACGGCTGCACGCAGATTCGGCGCGAGAGTGGTTCGCAACGCCCGCGCCGGTAGAAGCACCGTGAGCAGCGAACGCTCGTTTGTCGCGATGGCAAACTCTGGACGACCGAAGCGCACGAGATGGACGTACCAGTCACCGAGCCGGCCCGTCGAGGGCGGTGGTTCGGGAACCGTCTGCCGCGGCAGGCGTAGCCGATCGCGAACCAACCGGGTGCAGCGCAACGTCACCACGTTACCGAGACGTTTCCCCGACTTTCTCCGCCTGGCGGAGTAGGTACGAGACGTACTCGGCACGTGCGGCCATGTCGATGCGACACGTTCGCTCCCGGCACCAGGCGAGGAGGGCTTCGGTGTCGATTGGAACTTTCCGAACCTGCCGGCCGACGGCTTCGAGGTCATGGATCATTGTGAGCGCTTGCCGTTGCCAGTCCTCGTACGTGTCATCGAGCTTATCTCGATCGTCGGCGATCTCACGCAGACGCTCCCAGGCCTCGCGGCTGTACCAGGCAAGTCCGAGCTGCGCAGTTTCGCTTGGGACCTGGGACCGCCCTCGCCGTCGGTGCTGTGCCATGGCCTTTAGATCTCCTCGCTGCGATCGCGAATCTCGAGCTTGAACTGCCAGCCTTCGAAGGTCATCAACATCCGCCCGAATTGCTCCCAGCTGATCTCACGTCCATCGATCATGAGCAGAGGTACGCGGCCGCCTTGTTCGTCATCCCAGGTGATGCTGCCCCGCACCAGGAAATCGGCAATCGTCCACCCGAACTGTTTCTCGTACTTGAGGTGACGCAACGCGAGCGCGCGGCGCATCCGCTCGACCAGTTGGCCCATCAGGGCGAATAGATCACCTTGCGGATCGCCAAGGGCCTGAAAGTCATAGCCGCAAGGCTCGTCGTCGCGCAACTCGAAGGCATTCAGGGCAACCCGATCGCCGAGCAGACGCACGCGGAAATGAAATTCGTGCCGCTGCCCGGCCGCATCGGACATCTCGAGTGGCTGGAACTCGACGTGCTGAAAGTCGATCCCGTCGGTGCGTGCGATCTCTTCATTGAAGCAGCGGCTACAGAGCTGGCGATAGCCGCGCTCAATGGAGCCGTAACTGATGCCGTCACAGACTGCGATCGGCTGCCGGCAGGTCTCGCAGATGTGCGGCGCAGATTGGGCGGGACTCATCTGATTCCTTCTCGAAGAGCGAATTCAGCGTAGCGGCCCCCGATCGAAAACGGCGCCACGGGCTTCTATTGTGGCCGGATTTTCCAGCTATGCTCAAAAAAAAATTGTGGAATTCGCCCTTCCGAGATCGGGGGCACTAATCGCTGACCTTGAAGGTCGAGGAATTTCCCGCGGCGACTATTGGCCGATCGATACAGCCCGCGTGATCGCGAAGCTCGCGTAGCCAAGCCGCTCCTGGACTTTTGCGATCTCCGCCTCTAGAGCCGATTAGTCGCCATCATGTGGAGTCTGGCGTGAAGGCTGTCATTACGGTGACCGTCCACCAATTCTTCCTGCCCGAAAGACACTCTCGAGCTTGCTGCGCGCGAGCGTGACGAACGCTTCTCCGTCCCTGGGGGCGGGCAGCATGAAGCCGCCGCGCGGCAAGGCCTTGACAATCTCCTGACTGCCGTTGCCATCGCGCCAAAACAGTTTGAGTGTGTCTCGTTTCGTGTTGAAGAAAAGAAGCAGCTCGTTGATTTTCGGCTCGCGCCCGAGCTCTTGGCGACACAGTTGCGTGAGCTTCCGCTCCCCGAACTGCATCCTGATCGGCTTCTGGTAGAGCTGTATCCGGCCGAAGGGGATGTGAATGAGCGGAAAGATCATGCTACACGCTCGCGTTGGGGTAACTGAACGACTTCTGAAGGCATTATATCTAGTGCTGCAGAACGTCTCAGGCGCAATCCTCACGGTCACGAAAGCCATCACGATGGCTACCGCGACGTCGGGCCGGTATAGCCGCATTCTTCACCACCAAGCATCCGAGCCGCAAAGGCGCCGGCACGGCCGCTGCTCATTCGGCAATCGCTTGTAGCGCGGTATGAGCTCGCGTAGATTGCGCCTGTTTCATTCCTTGGGCTGCCCGCGTCGCTGCGAGGATTTTCCATGACGATTGCTTCCTTGCCCTTGTTCGATGAAGATCCCGGCAAAGACTACGCTCTGTCAGAAGTCCTGGCACGGAACAAACCCGCGGGCAAGGCGCAGCAGCGCTTTCGGAAGTTGGTGGCGACCATCGAGCGTAAGCGTGAAGAGCTGAGGGGGTGGCAGGCCTATCGGCAACGCTATAACCAGCGCGTCACGACCGAATTCGAGGTGGTGCGCTTGGAGCTGCGCCAGCAGCAGCGGCAGATGGCGGTCCTCGTCGATGAATTGCTATCCCAGCGGGGACAGAGCCGGCGCCTGAGCCGGGTGGAGCGCGCGAAGCTCCGGGACATGCTGATGAGCTTGTTGGATGGGCTGTTGTCGGAGGGCTATGACGAGGTCTTGGCGGGTCTGCGCGAGAAGCACGCGAGTCCTTCTGCCAAGGAGGATCAGCGGCTCGAGATGGAGCTTACCGAGAGCCTGTTGAAGGACGTCCTGGGCCTGGAGGTCGATGAGAACCATGGCGCTTCCAGCGTAGAGGAGTTGCTCGACCACGCTCAGAGCAAGATGCAGCAACGCGCACAGTCCCGGCGCGCCGAAGAGCGCGAGACCGGCCGGCGAGCCAAGCGCAGCGCTGCCGGGGATGCAGCGCGGGGCAAGCGTGAACAGGCTGCAAAAGAAGTAAGCCAGTCGCTGCGAGATGTCTTTCGGAAGTTGGTCAGTGCGTTGCACCCGGATCGTGAGCCGGACCCAACACAGAGGGCACGCAAGAACCAACTCATGCAACGCGTGAACCAGGCCTACGATGCCAACGATCTGCTGACGCTGCTCGGATTGCAGCTGGAAATCGAGCAGATCGACACCGCGCACCTGTCTTCCACCACAGCCGAGCGCCTCGCGCACTACAATCAGATTCTGAGCGAGCAGCTTGCCCGGCTGGAAGCGGAACTGGAGAGCTTCATCGAGCCTTACCGGGATCTCCTGGGTAGGTGGTCGGGGCAGGCATTGACGGTGGCCGAGGTCGATCGGAAATTAACCATGGATGTCGCGCAGCTGCGCGAGGCCGTGCGGCAGTTGACGCAGGACCTGACGGCATTTCGCGATCCGGTGCGACTCCGAGCGCGGCTCAGGCAGTATGACCTGGACGATGAGCCGGGTGAGTTGGAGGCAATGCAGGAGATGATGGAGATCGCCACGATGTTAGGCGACTTTCGACCTCCGCGGCGCGCGCGCCGGCGTTGATCCTCGATGGGTCGGAACTGAAGAGTTCCGGCTGATCGAGATCCGCAGCAAGATCGAACACGGTTGTCCTATTGAGGACGACCTGTCCTATTCACCAAGACGCCACGCGCCGGAAAGCTCGACCGGATCGCCCGGCAGCCAACCGGTAGTGTGACATCTCCCATGGCGGGGCGAGACCCAGTCAAGTGCCCTCAGACCCCGGTGCAGCCGCCACCTTCCACAGAACATCGGTGTACTCGATCTTTACGCTAGTGCCGGGTTTAAGGAGTTCGTACTTGCCGGCTATCAGGTTCGCAAGGTCATGGCGGATGAAGGTCCCCCCGGAATTTTGCACGACCATTTGATCGGTCACCTCAAGGACGTGTCCCACATAGCTGTGGCCGGGTGCTGCAGCAACGGGCCGTACGGCAGCCCCGAGTGCGAGCGGTGGCAAGGCTACGGCCTTCGGATCCGTCATCTGTGGCGTACACTCGCGAAGCTGGCCAGCGAGCACGCTGTTGTTGACTCGGTAGGTACCACGAGCCGCTTGGTAAATCAGTTATTCGTCGCGTAGCCGCGCGAGAGCCCCCGGCACGCCCTTCGCCGTCACTTTTCAACGCCCAAGTGACGTGCGTACTGCTCCAGCGCGCTTCTCGAGAAGACGGAACGCTCGTGCGCCACAGCCGCGCGCACGATCTGATCCAGTGGCCCTAGTTTGGCGATCGACAGCGCTCGCTCGTGCTCGTCTCGCTCTCGCGCAAGCGCTCCGGCCAAAGCGGCGGTGATGTCGCACAGTTAGAGATCGAGCGCCACGGCGGGAGAATTCCTCAAGGTAGCTCTTCGCAAGTTCCGGCCGAGGATAGTACCAATCGATCGCCAAGCCGATTACCTCGTTTTATCCGGACCGGATAAAATCAGGTAATTCCTTTCCCGCCAACGGTCTAGAGTCGGGCGTGACGGGGAATCGGAGGTGCTGGGTGGGAGGACCGGCATTCCACGTGGACGACTCTCGATCAAGTCCTTCGGGGAGGCGGGCATAATCGAGAACCCGGGAGTTCTTGCTGGTCCCTATCGGTGATCACTGCGGCGCAGGCCACGGAAGCTGTGTGCCACTCTTTGTGTGCACGAAGACAGTCGATCTCGCCCTTCACGACTTCGGTCGCCGCGTTCGTCTGCCCTTGTGAATGCGTGGACGTAGTTTCCAATCCCATTCGGTTCTTGGATCAGTGTCAGGATGAATGCGGTGAGCACCTGCGGACTGCGTTGTTCCAGCGCGAAGCGCCCGCTCAATCTGTTTGTGGTGTGAATCACGATCATTCCAGTGTTTAGGTCCCCTGAGCGGCCAATTGGCGTGCCTCGTTCGCACGCATACAGCCTGCGGGAAAATCGTACGCGATAAGCGCGTGCAATATACCGCGCGCGCCACACGTGTCGGGCTTCCGTTGAGACGTGCTCGTCTTTTTCCGCGCCGTTCTGCGTCTTCTATTCTCAGATGGTCAACGATGTGCGGCGGACGTGTTGTTTGGTGCGCACGACGCGGAAGATACCTATCGGAAAGTGAATCGAGCAGTGATCTCAATGCTATTTTGGTTTTAAGTTCCTGGTGTACTATATCCATCAAGCAGATTGATTCTTCGCGAGTGCTGTCATGAGTAGCTTCGCTGTAACGGCTGAACGACTGGTCATTCACAAACATCCAGATCCAGCAGTGGAGCGACTCGAGTTGGCCCAGGTTGGTGAGTATCGAGCCGTCATTCCAAAGGGCCGATACAAGACCGGTGACTGGGCGATCTACATTCCAGAACAGGCGATCGTTCCTGATGACCTGCTCGCCGAGTTGGGCCTTGCCGGGAAGCTCGCCGGCCAGAAGAAGAACCGGGTCAAAGCGATGCGGTTTCGTGGTGAGTTGTCGCAAGGTCTGGTGTGCTTGCCCAGAGTGTTAGTCGGAGTGGATCTTCGCGCGGCGAACGAGAGCAACGTCGACTTTTCGCAGCACCTCGGTATCGTCAAATGGGTCCCTGAAGCTCCGACGAGTCTGTCCGGCGAGATCATTCCAGCGCCGCAGATGATGAGCTGGATCGAAATTGAGAATATCAAGCGCTACCCGAATATCTTTGCGGCCGGTGAGCCGGTCATTGCGAGTGAGAAGATTCACGGTAGTGCGACTTGTGTCACGTGGGTCAACGCGACCACGGAGTTGTTCGTTTCGTCCAAAGGGTTTGCCGCTAGGAAACTCGCACTCGTCGAGTCCGAGGCGAACTTGTACTGGCGCGCAGTTCGTTCTTTCGGGATCGACAATGTGCTGCGCGCGATCGGCAGTGCAAACGGCATTGCACGGGTTGCGCTATACGGGGAGGTCTATGGCGCCGGTGTCCAGGATCTTCACTATGGCGAGACGAGAAAGGACACACCGGGGTTTGCCGTCTTCGACATCGCGATCGATGAAGGAAGTGGCCGCTCCTGGTTATCACAGGGACAACTGCGAGAAGTCTGTGTCGACTTCAATCTAATGCTCGCGCCAGTTCTCTACGAAGGTGAATACGACTACGACACGCTGACGGCGTTGGCCGAGGGCAATACCAGCCTCGGCGGCGCCACTAATCTGCGCGAAGGTCTCGTGGTGCGCGCTGTTCCGGAGCGCGTGAGCGATGCTGTACGTGGTCGAGCTATCGCCAAGTTCGTCGGTGACGGCTATCTCACCCGAGCTGGCGGCTCAGAGTTTGAGTAGCTTAACTGATGGATTCGCAGACAACGTCGATGCGCGCCCGTAGTAGTCAAAGGGCCGATCCTCCAGCGATCCCGCGTGCTGGCTGAGTATCAAAAAGTATCCCTGAATTTGATACTTCCAGAATCGACAACACCTCGGAATACCAATGGCCAGATCGAAGACTTCCGGCGATCCATGGCACTACCCGCGACCTGAGCTTGCTGCGAAGTACCTCCAGACCTTCGACGTCGGACTCACGTCTGCGTGCGCCTTGTTTGCCAAGCGGCGAATGGGGAAGTCCGAGTTCCTGGAGCGGGACCTGATGCCGGCAGCACGTGAGGCACAATACCTCACCGTGTACCTGAACCTTTGGGACGCGAGGAGCCAGCCGGCGCCGGCGCTCCTGTCTGCGCTCACTCGGGCACTCCAACCTACTGGGTTCGGCAGGCTGGCGAGGTCCCTCAAGCGCCCACTGAAGAACGTCAAGGCATCAGCCAAATTGGCCGGTATCGCGGAGGCTAGCGTTGAGGCGGAACTCGGCAGCGCCGATGCCGCAGCGGCGCCGTACCTCACCGAGCTGATCCGCGGATTCAACAAGCCGAATCGCCGCATGTTGATGATTCTGGACGAGGCGCGGGTTCTCGCTCAGCCAATGCACAGCGATCTTGCACATTCGCTGCGTGCGAGCCTCGACGGCCGCAAGCAGAACATCAAGGTCGTCTTCGCGGGCAGCTCGGAGACGACGCTTCGGCGCATGTTCGGCCGTTCCACAGAGCCGTTCTATAACTGGGCGCCGCTCGAACCGTTCGAGCTGCTCGGCGAAGATTTCGTCCTGGCAATGGTGGCGCAGGTGAACCGTCTGTCGAAATACCCACTGGCGGACAATGATGCACTGGCCGCCTTTGAGGCGTTGAAGCGCACGCCCGAGTTCTTTCGCCGGTATCTCAGTCGTTACCTCGCGTACGCTGACCTTGGCGCGAAGGCCGCACTCATCGACACCGAGGCGCACGTCTTCAACGACTTAAACTTCGTTAACGTTTGGCATGGGCTGCTGCCGGCTGATCGCGAGTTGCTGCGGCTGATCGTCTCCGGCGTCACGGACCTGTTCTCGGAATCATCTCGCCTGCGGCTTGGAGCGGCTCTCGGGCTGAATGAAACTGTAGCCAAGAACGTGCCGCAAAAATCGCTGCGACGGTTACAGGACGCTGAGCTGGTCCTTCGGATGGCCCACGGAGACTATCGGCTGCAGGACGATGCCTTCGCCGAGTGGCTGCGCAGCGAGCTCGAGAGCTGACAATCTGAGTATGGGTGCCTGGCCTGTGGTTAATTGGGGATGCCGACATGAGCCTTCCCGACTATCTAGGTGCCGGACGGCGCCGGGCTTGGAACGAAGTCTCCAGGAGTCCCACAAAGCCTTCCGCGCGACGGCCGCGGAACAGACGCGCTTGGTCTGGAATAAGTAACGAGGGGTAACGGATATGCGGCGCTTGGAGCGGTTGGCGTGCGCGGTTGCTATCATTGCTGCGCACGGTCTTGCGCAGAGAGTCAGCGTGCTTCGGCGGAAGATTTCGGGCGGCAAGAGCTTTCTCGAATTGGTAAGGGATGGTTCCGATCCCGAGGCGGTAGCACACATACTTGTGCGCACTTTGCAGCGCGAGCTCGATCAGCGAAAACGTCTGGACGCGCGACTTGCCAACCGACCACGCAAGCGAGTTGATCTTGATGACGTTGGCGCGCCCCATTTGGACGAGAACGCCTAAGGCGAGAGAGCGTTTGTCCGCTTGGGAAAATGGGATCGATCAACAGCCAATATCCCTGGCGGATTTCGCCCAGATTCCCGAGTTGCACGACGGCCAACAGCGCTTGCGACAAGGTGCCGATGATGGCTATACACTTGTACTTACGCCTCTCTATGCGTGGACCCGTAACAGCGAATAGGGAGTTTTGCCGAACCGGACGAACGACCTCTACTGGAAAGCATCGAGGATTGTTTTGTAGTGATAGAATTCACCAAGGGAAATCTGCTAAACGCCCGCGTTGAGGCACTGGTAAATGCCGTCAATACCGTAGGCGTGATGGGAAAGGGGATTGCCCTCCAATTCAAACGTGCCTTTCCTGAGAATTTTACAGCCTACGCGAAAGCCTGCATGCAAGGTGAAGTAGTGATCGGCCGAATGTTCGTCACCAAAAGCGTGCGCGCCGAAGAGTCTGGATGGATGTCAACTTTCCGACGAAAGAGGACTGGCGCAATCCGTCCAACGTGGAGTACATCGAAACGAACGACGATCCCACGGGTGGGAACAAGCTGCACTACGAGGTCGATGGTCGAGGTTCAGCGGGAAAATTTCGCCGTCATCGCCCACCGCTTGAGTCCTGTCGTGTTTGCCGCCGGGTCACGAACTATCTTGACATTTACGCAAATAACGTAAATATTTACGCCTTATGCGAAAGGCCAGCACTCTCGATGCCCTGCTTCCGAAGACCCGTCAGGGAATCCTCGCCGCAACCCTGGTGCAACCCGAGAAGGCTTGGTACGTCTCCGAGCTTGCTCGCCGGATGGGAGTGCCTTCCTCCAGTCTCCAGCGTGAGCTTCAAGAACTCACCGAGGCTGGCATACTGAAGAGCCACCGCCAGGGGCGCATGGTTTACTACCGGGCCAATCCGGATTCTCCCCTTTTTCCTGATCTTCGCGGTTTGCTGCTGAAGACCGCTGGTCTCGCCGACGTTCTACGCGACGCTCTGAAGCCTCTGGCAGCGAGGATCACGCTCGCCTTAGTGTACGGCTCTATCGCCAGTGGTCAGGAACGAAGCGAGAGCGACATCGACCTCATGGTGATTGGCAGCGTATCCCCAGCGGATCTGGCACTACCCTTGCGGCGCGCCCGTGAACAGCTTGGGCGCGAGATCAATCCAACTGTCTACTCGGTCGCTGAGTTCAACCGGAAACGGGCTTCGAAGGACCACTTCCTCTCGCAGGTATTGACCAGCCCCAGGCTGATTGTGTTGGGTAGCGACAATGACCTGGGCAAAGCTACTCGCTAACAACAACGTCACGCGGCAACCCGCCACGAGGAAGGAGCTCGACAATCTGCGCTCCATCGTGTCACGGAGCCTCAAGGACGTTAACGCACCGGGTCTTTCGGCGGATGCCCGATTTATCATGGCCTACGATGCGGCCCGCACTCTCTCGCTCATGATCGTGCGCTCCTCGGGCTATCGGCCAAAAGCGGCAGGCGGACACTACAACACCTTTCTCGCGCTCGAAACAGCGGACGGGCGGTTCGCCAAGCTCTCGGCTTATTTCGATGGCTGCCGTATCAAGCGTAATGCCTCCGAATACGATTTTGCGGGTGGAGTGACCGACACCGACGCCGATGGCCTGCTCAAAACGGTCCAGCAGAGCCAAACATCCGACGCTGGCCTGAGCCATACCAACGTTTCCGGCATCACGATAATGTGCGGATTGATCGTGAGCGCTTGTTAGCTCCCGGCTGCGAGCCACGCTCGCGGGCGAGTTTGTGGGGAGCTACCCGTCATGGTGTACCGGAGCTCACCTGTCGCACTGAAACTGCGTCTTCAGGCGAGCAACGCGGCCAATGAGCGGGCGAAATTGGCGAGCGTGGTTTCGTCAGGCAAGGTGACGGTGAGCCGCGGCCGGCCCCGATCGTCACGCTCCCCGCTCGAGACACTCATCGAGACGAGCCTTGAACTCGCGTGCCATTCGCACTGTGCCGTCAGTCGGCTCCCGTTGCGGAATCATCTCGCCGAGGAACGTGAACGCCGCTGTGAGAAGCTGGCCGCCGGCCTCCGCCACGCGCGTGCGGCGCGCGAGCCGCTCAGCCTCTTGCTGTTGCCGCTGCTTCAGCTCCTCCATGCCCGATGCGAGCGCGACGATTTTTCCTCCCGACGGGCGACGTGCCTACTACGACACCAGCTACCCGTGGCGCTGCCTGGTGCGCATAAATACTCCGCGCGGTTGGTCTGGCAGCGGCGCCCTCGTTGGTCCGCGGCACGTGCTCACCGCGAGCCACTGCGTCGATTGGACACCGGGGTGGATGACGGTCGATGTCATGTACACGAACGGCACCAAGCTGGCGTCCGCCAACGGAATCTATGCCTACGCTGAATTGCGCGTGGGACCGGGTCAGATTCCCGATGACGAAAGCGATGAGGACTACGCGGTGATCGTGCTCGATCAACCGCTCGGAGCGCAGTACGGCTGGTTGGGCTGCCGCAGGTACGACAGCGGCTGGGACGATGAAACTTCGGCATGGCACAGCATCGGGTATCCGCAGGACTGGAGCGGTAATGGCGAGATCGCAGCATGGCAGACAAACTTCATGCTGAACGAGCTCGGTGCCGACTATGGTTCGGCGCGGCTGATTCGCAGCGAAACCTTCGACAACTGGCCGGGGCAATCGGGCAGTCCAATCTTCGGTTTCTGGGACGACGGGCCGTCCGTCGTGGGCGTGGTGTCCGGCCAGGGATCGGATTATAACTACTTATCTGGCGGAAACCTTCTAACTTCAATGATTGGCCGCGCGAGAAGCGAACAACCATAGGTCTGCCACGGGGTTCGAGGCCAACGCCGTCGCTGGCGACTTCGACCGTCGCAGGCTCGATGCCGTGCTCACGGAGGATGTTGGCGATGGTGCCGTGAAAGCGGCAACGCCTTCACGCTTGCGAGAGCTGATCTCACTGTGGGGCGGATGACCTACTGTCAGCGCCTAACAAACCGATAGGCGAAGCGATCGGTCTCGCCCTTGATCGAAGGGTCGAATACCTTGGTGGAGTGCGGATCGTCCTTGTTAGCCAGCGCAGTGCTTTCCGCGTCCAGCACAAATCCTGCCGTTTCCACCTCCTCGCGAACAGCTGCAGGGTCGATCCGATGCAGCGACTCGGCACGACCTGCGCCCGTCCCAGTGGCGGCAACGTGGTCAACGATGACGTAGAACCCACCCGGCTTGAGCCGCTCATAGACGGCTCGATTGAAGCCAGCCGGAGTTGCGCCTCTCGTTTGGAGGAGGGCGGTATGGAGATCGTGGTAAAACAGGTGTAGCCACACAACATCTAGGGATTGCGAGCTCTCCTGCAGCGCCACGAGGTCCGCTGAGACAACCTCCACATTCTCTCGCCCCGGCTCCTTTGCCAGCGCTCGCATCTGGCCGACCGGATCGCTCTTGAAATGGGCGAGCTCGGCCGGCACGAAACTGTAGACGCGTCCCTCGGGTCCGGCGATGTCGGAAAACAGGCGGGTCCAGTCTCCACTGCCTGGCCACACATCCATCACAGTCGAGCCCGCATGAACTCGTGCGAATTGACTTAACTCAACAAGCTTAGAAGAGTCGTACATCGGAACCTCCGGCATCAGATGGCGGAGAAGCCGCCGTCGACAGACAACTCCACCCCATTCACGAAGCTCGAATCGTCTGAAGCAAGAAACAGCGCGGCCGCCGCAATTTCTTCAGGACGACCCATCTTTCCCCGCGGGATCAGGGATTCGAACATCCGCTTCGCTTCTTCGGTGAGAACTTGGTCCTGCATCGGTGTGGCGATCGGCCCTGGGTGCAGCACGTTCACCCGGATGTTCCTGCCCTTGAGTTCGTTGAGCCACCCGCGTGCGAATGCGTGCAGCGCCGCCTTGCTCGCCGCATACACGCTGTAACCAGGAAAACCTTTGATCGAAGCAACTGACCCGGTCATGAAGATCGATCCGCCATCGTTGAACAGCGGCAACGCCTTCTGGACCGTAAACAGCGTGCCGCGCGCATTCAGGCCGAAGGTCACGTCGAAATGCTGCTCGGTAATCTCGCCCAGTGGGACGGCTTCGCCCGTACCGGCGCTCGCATACAGGATGTCGATCTTGCCCTTTACCCGCTTGACCGTATCGAACACGCGGTCGAGGTCGTCGAGATTGGCCGCGTCGCCGCGCACGGCGGTCACGTTCCGGCCAATCAGCTTGACGGCCTCGTCGAGCGCCTCCTGCCTCCGGCCCGTGATGAAAACGTAGGCTCCTTCTTCAACGAACCGCTTGGCGCTCGCCAGCGCCATGCCGCTCGATCCACCCGTGATGACTGCAACCTTACCTTCAAGCTTTCCCATGACTTTTCCTTCCAGACTTTTCGTTGGTCGTTCGGGGACGCCCCGAGACCCTCAACATAGGTCCGCCGGGGTCAGGAGTTGAGTGCGGAAGCGCGCACATCGGTGGTGCGAAATCGATCCGGGTGGAGGCTGGCGCCCCGCGTACTGCTGTACGATGCGTTGGATGCGGGCTTTGGAAGGCGCACCGTGCGGTGCCGAATTGCACCATGATCGACTGGGATGACGTTCGCTACTTTCTTGCCGTCGCGCGCGGAGGCTCAGTGCGGGCCGCCGCCAAGCGCCTTGGTGTAAACCACGCGACCGTGCTGCGACGCATCGCTCAGCTCGAGGAACGCCTCGGGGCGCACATGTTCGAAAAGCTGCCTTCGGGCTACCGCCTGACGGCTGCGGGCGAGGAGGTCCTCGAGCTCGCGAACCAGATGGAAGCGTCGTCGCACCAGCTGGAGACGCGCGTCTTCGGTCGCGACCAGAGCGTGCTCGGGCTTCTGCGGGTGACGTTGGCGCCGACCCTTGCGACACACCTGCTCATGCCGGACTTCGCCGATTTCGCGCGTCTGCATCCGGACATCGAGATGGAAATCTTGTCGTCCGGCGAGCTGGCAAATCTGACCAACCGAGAGGCCGACGTGGCGGTCCGCGTCGTCTACGACCGCAAAACCCTGCCGCTCAATCTTCACGGCCTGAAGGGACCGGAGCTGTTCGGCGCGGTCTACATGTCCTGCGATCGACTAGCCGCCTGGCGTGCGGGCGCGCCTGATCCCATCCGGTGGATCGTCATAAGCATTCATGGAATTCCGGATTGGGCCAGCGAGGGTGAGGTTCGCACCACGGGGGTTCCATTCAGGACCACGGACGCCGAGGCGCAGATCGTTGCTGTACGGCAAGGGCTCGGGATCACGACACTGCCGTGCTTCGTCGGAGATGCCGACCCCTTACTGGTGAGGGTGCCGGGCACCGACCTGCACATGTACGGAACGCTCTGGCTTCTCACACAGGGGGAGACACGCAAGACGAAGCGCGTGCGGCTCTTCACGGAGTTCGTATCCCGCAGGCTCGCCGCGTACGCTCCGCTTCTCGCGGGGCGGTCCATATCGCGCGACTGACGCCCGCAGGTCGCCGGCAACGCTTGCCGTAATCCGGTCGGAAGCCGAGCTGCGATCGCTTGAAGCGGCGTCGTTCAATCAGCGAATGTTGCGCCGTTTCGCAACCGGCGCGAGGGCCACACTACTGACGGCGACGGACTGCACCATCTGACGGTCTTTTTGGCAGGCTGGAGACGCCGCTTTTGCGGAGAACTCCGAGGAAAATAGACCAACCGATATCGATAGTCTTTGAAACCGAGCAAATCGCGGGTCGCCGAAATTCTCCTTTGAATTGATCTGCGCGTTCATCGAGGCCCGGAAGAGATCGTGCTCGCACGGCCCGGAGAGTTGGCCGAGTGATCGCTCCTTGTGCCGCATTAGTTGCCACCTCAATGGCATATAAGCTACGAGGATGAAGAGACGACTTCTCAGCCGAATCTGACGAATCAACTGAAATCGTGGCCGTAGATTGGGAGCTCTAGCTTCCGTGGAACGTGGATTCCCACAAGATTTCTCAACGCAGCCCATAGGAGAGGCGCAACGCGATCTGTTGCAGGACTTCGACCAACATATCGTCGTTGAGCGCGCGATGAAATTGCGGCTGTTCGGGCATCGCCCCTTGTGCGCGTTCGTTCAGCGCCACCGCGGGCGCGTGTCCGTTCATCGATGACCCATAGTAGAGGCCCTGGATGTCGGGATAGGCGTCGTATAATTCGCGTGCCCAAGCGCGGGCTCGGGAGCGAGGCCCGGAATGTATCGCCATGGAAGCCCCCATTTTTGTCGCAAAGGTCCCGCGTAGGTCCAATAGGGTGACGGCTTCGCGAAGTGCGAAGACAACGAGCCCAGGAGCATTGCGGGTTCGGTCAATGCGGCGCGTTGATTGGAAGACTTCGGCTGCGCAGGTGTCAACATCAGGTGCGCAATAGTAGACCGCTCGCTCTTGCTCGACGCCTGCACCATGCGCATTTGGCAGGTGATGGTCCCAGCGCGCGGCTGTAGGACCGAAGCTGCGAAATTGATTCCAGTGAGATGGGTGCGGACCCGTGGCGAAGTAGATACGCGCGAGTTTCGTGTCGATTGGAACAACGAGTGTCTGCGGGGCGATGTCGCGCAGCGCTGCAACACCCGGCGGCTCCGGGAATTTGGACACGAGCGTCAGGCGCGCGTTAGATCACTTGCGAGCTTAACGACGGCCTCGACAGGTCGGCCGGACAGCAGCCATTCGCGCGGGCTCAGAGGCGCAGTGTCACTATCCAGTTGCAGATCGGAGTCGGGCAGTACGAACCAGTCGACAACGTCTAGTGGGAATAGGTCGGTCGGGAGGGCCTTGAGGATTTGTGCAAGCCCCGGAATTACGAGACGGCGCTCGAACTGAAAACGCGGCAAACGCCAACTGCCTTCATGTTCGATACCGAACAGGGAGCGCTCACGCAATCTCTGGCGCACGCGACTGACATCCACATGTAGGAGCTTGCCGGCCTCCGCCGCCGAGAGACTCTCTTCCAGAAGCGCCATGTACTGCGCCTGGCTTCTGATGAGCGGGTCGTTGTCCGCCTCGATGGGCGTTTCGTCTTTGAAGGCGCCGACAGCACGCAGAGCCGCCGCCTCTGCAGCCGAGAGATCAGTGGTGGCACGGCGGAATGAAGCGGGCGTTGTAGCCGTTGTCAGGGGGCGATTACGCGCGAGTGCGGCTCGAGCGGCAGCGTACCACTTGGCGAGAGAGCGCTTTTCGGCAGCCGTATTGCCGGGCACGTAATCCAAGCTTTCGGGGGAGAGGGTGGAGGCGCGTCCCGTCATGATTGTCCTCTCAATACTACTGCAGGAGTTACCGGGAGTATAGGTTCGGGAGGAGCCAGGAGCAAGACCAAGTCGGCCAGAGCTCGGCGGCCTTCGCTCTGTCATTTCCAAGAGGCATAATGCCGGGGTCGAGGGTTCGAGTCCCTCCATTTCCACCATATAATCAATGACTTAGGACGTCGCAACTTCGACCTCTTTCTGCAGAAGGGTTGAGGTTTCGTGCAGGAAAGCATATAAGCATATTTATGCGGACTACCTTCGACCTGCCCGACGATCTCATGAAGCGAGCCAAAATCGCAGCCGTGAAGCGTGGCTCGTCGCTGCGTGATTTGGTCGCGGAGGCCCTGAGTCGACTGCTGGCGGAGCAATCCTCCCCCAAACGCAAAAGAATGACGGAAGCGCCCATCAAGCTACCGCCTGGACATACGATTCCGATTCGCTCCAACAGCGAAATCGCACAGCTCTTCGATCAAGAAGAAATCACTCATCTGAATGACGTGTATCGCGGACGCTAGCGTCCTATTCCCGCTGTTGGTCCAGGGCCATGCGGCCTATGAAGTCGCCAAGGCTTGGTGGGACGAGCAGCCTGATGCGACTGTGGGAACCTGTCTTCTGACACGTCTTGCAGTCCTCCGATTGCTGACCAACAGAGTCGCCATGAACGGCGCGCCCGTCAGACCGGACGATGCCCTGAAGGCCTGGCACAAACTGAGCGATGATCCACGCTCGTTCCACATTGATGTTGAACCCGCCGACCATGAGCCTCGTTTCGTTTCGCTTGTTTCCTCACGAGAGCCCACACCGAACCTGTGGACCGACGCATGGTTGGCCGCGTTGGCGATGTCATTCGATTATGAGCTCACAACCTTCGATCGCGGATGCAAGTCGTTTCGGGGACTGAAGCTGCGCTTACTCGAGATGCCTGATCGTTGATGCGCTGAAGCGTTTGGCACCTCAGCAGGGACGAGCTTGCAAAGGTTCTCTGGGTTCGATCGCTCATCGAGCAGCGCATCCCTGAAGTGTTGAATACAGGCGCATCAGGGTGCATTCGAATGGTGAGAAGTAGTCTGAGTCCCGGAAGCGGGATTCATGTAGCCCACTACGAGAGTCTCCTGGCGCAGGTCGTGTATATCCATCACGAGGCACGATGCACCTTCCAACATCGAGTGCGGGCAGGATTGTGCAGACACTGTCTGCGCAATTGGTCAGGGCGCTTGTCGAGGAATGTGCGGTTACCCCGTGGCCATTAACGGTCTCCTAGAGTTGGCTGTGCGTGCAGGCGACATCGCATCGCTCGCACCAGAACGCGTACAGAATTCCACTGAAAGCGAACTTCGCAAACGAAGTGACGCCGGAGTCCACGCTGGCGATGAACTTCATGCCCAGAGCGCATTCCGCGCAGCGCGGAAAGCGCTCTGGCGCGCGCCAGTGCGGGTACCCACCAACTTGGATCCGCGCCGTTCCCGTGACGGCGGCCCCGCCGAGCCCGTACTCGTGTCGCTCCTGCTCCAACACGACGCTGCCGTGTTCGGTAATCAAAGCGTGCGTGTCTTGCGACGGGCCCATGGGGGTCATCAGGCCCTCTCTACCGTCTGCTGTCAGCTTCACATAAATGTGTCCAGGCGGCTGACTGCCCTCGTACCAGAAAAAGAGGGGGTCGAAATTTCCTTCTGCGCGGAACGGTAGCTCTGCTCGCCGCAATTCGAGAATGCGCTCCGCCGTCAGTTTGTCTGCGACACTCATCGGCACGAGTCCCCCTGGATCGCCACCCATTTCATGTGGCGATTGCCGCACGTCGCCGAATAGACCACGGTAGCTTCCCGCGTACGTGGAAGCTTCCCGCGTGTCTGCGAATACTCCGGCGCTTTCCAACAAGGCTGCAAAGAAGCTGGTCTTGCCGCTCGGCGCGCTGTTCAACATTGTCACCAGCGCGTCGCGCGCGGCGTCCGTGCGGATGTACGAAAGCTGGACCGCCGTGTTCGCGCTCTCGGTTTTTCGATAGTCGGTCAACAGATCCTGGACCCAGTCGTCGGGGGCACCCGGCAACAGCAGGTCAAACACGTCGTATTGGGCGATCTCTTTGCGGAATTTCCGCATGCGATCGGGGAAGTGCTGGGCCAGCTCGTACACAATGGACAGCGTGCCGGGCCCGTGTGCACCGCGGACCGCGTAGCGCTCGAGTCGCTCGAAGCTGTCGTCGTCGGCGAATTCGACCAGATTGGCAACCGCCGCGCTCCAGTCCGGCTGGCGCGTAATGAGCTCGCGCAGTGCGGTGTTCTTTTCTTCACGGTGGCCGGGTAGGCGCGCAAGGAAATTTGCGGCGTACGAGGCCGGAGCTTCCGCAGTCGACTCGACGACGGCAGACACAGCGAGCTGAACACCGTCCTCACCCTGTTCACGCAGCAGGTTATTGATGCGCACCTGCTTCTCTCTCGGACGGACCGAGCGATCGGCGAGCAATGCCTCGAGTCTTTCGCGCGTTTCCATGACGACTCCACTTTAGCGTATGTAGCTCTGAATCAAACGGTCGATAGCGGCATTGGGCCGGAATATGCCTCGTGCGACGTTCTGTCGGTAAGCCTCGAGATAGGCGCCCACAATCTCATTGGTCAGCCGTCCGTCGCGCCTCAGCCCTGACAGTATCGCGTCGGCATCATTGCGAAATGCAGCGCCCAGGTCGGCTGCGTCGGTCAGGATCTGGGCTGCGGTGTTGCGCCCTGCATAAGTCCGGCTTAGCGATTCGTGATCGAGGTCGCGGAGCACGACCGTTACACCGTCCTGACGCGCCTGCTGAGAAATTGCCCGAGCCTGGGCTTCCGTAAGCTCCTGGCCCAGCCTGTCTGCTTCGCGTTCGAGCAACGCTTGCTCCAGCGCCGCGCGTGAAGGGATGTGGTCGCCGGTCAGGCGATCGCCACGTACGCCGCGCCCAGCCGTTGTGGTTTCACGGTAGGCAGCAACCTCGTATCTTCGGATATCGCCAGTCCCGCGCCGCTGCGCGCGCCGGAGCGCGGCGAGTTCCTCTTCGCTGACAAAGCGAGCCCCGGTCCGTTGCCGTTCGAGCACATCGATTCTTGCGCGGAAGATCCGCACCCACGGATTGGTCTCTCCCTCAAACACCAGATAGAGGAGGCCCTCGAACCGGACACGGAATCGCCGGAAGCCGCGGAACCACTCGCGGATTCTCGTGAACAGACGGCGCAGAGACCGAATGCCACCCGCGAATCCTTCTTCGAGTCCGCGGAGAATCACGCGGCCGCCCCGGGTGACTACCCGCGCGATACGACGGCCGCTTTCGGCGACAGCGGCTGCTCCCCGACTCACGGTTCCGCGTAATCGGCCCGCCGCCTCGACGGCACCAGTCACTGTTCTTCGCGCTGCGCCCGTTGCGGCACTGATCCCTTCGCCCGCAAGGCGTCGTGCGGCGCCGAGGCCACCTGCCGCGACTTCGCGCACAGCGCGCCCCGCCTGCCGGATCACGGTTTGCAGGTTGAAGAGCAATGCGAACGCGATCTCGATCGCAGCGGCGGCAAACGCGCGCGCCAGGCTCTTCGAGGCATTCTCCGTATCACCCGAAACTGCCTGCGCGAAGTATTGGGCTACGAAGCCGGTGATGCGCAGAACGGCGAAGCCGAGGAATAACGGCGCGAGCACCTCCATAATTTCAACGGCGGCTGGAACGATGGCTCCGTCGGTGAGGATGAACGCTGCGATGAACGCGACGATTGCGACGATCAGGGCCGGCAGGACCCAATAGGCATTGCACCGGAACCAGCGGGATATGGAGCGGCCAACTTGATTCAGCAGATATCGACCGCGCTGTGCCTGGGTTAGCGGTCCGATCCGCGCCATTTCGGGCACGGCACTTTGTGTTGTGGGACCTGCTGCCGGTGGACGCTCGCTGCAATCGTGAGGTCTCGACGCCTCCTGAGCGATCATGTTGTTGAGCTCGGCTTCGGATTGCTCCTCCAACGTCATCGACCTGGCCGCAGCGGCCGGCGTCGGTGAACCCGTGGTGGGGAGGGTGGGCGTGCCCCTGTCGATCGCCGGAGCGTCGGAAATGGTCGCGCCAGTCGTGTCAGCCTCATCGTCATTGAGGTTCAGAGTCGTATCCGGCCTCGCACCGAGATTCAACAACTCCTGTTGAACCTCAGGCTCCAGCGTTGTGGTGGGCAGCGGTTCGACAACCACATCACCGTCGGTCATTCTTCGACCTGCTCCGGCTGAGGTGAGGACCGCCGCCAAATCGGCTTCCGGGTCGGCGGTGGGGCCCGCCGCGGGCTCGGGCGAGACGGTTCGTTCGAACGGCAGCGGATTGCCCAGGTTCATCCCAATGAGCTCTTCCTGCGCCTCACCGGCGAAGTGTCGCGGGAAGTTACGGGCCGCTTCGATCAGATTGCCGATCCAACCGATGTCCTCGCCCGTCATGATCCGCGCGACGCGGTTCGAAACGCGCACCTTCTCGTCGAAGTCCATCCCGCGCGCCCGCTCCAACGAATGCACGATGTGTGTTTTTGCCTGTGCCCACCCATCGCCGAAATTCCTGAACTCCGGCACCGCGCGCACGCCGCGGATGATCATGTCGAGAGCGAAATCAATGATCGGCGGCTTGATGCAGTCAGGCGACAGGCGCCAGGCCCAGCCGGTCAGCACAATGGGCAGCAGAAACGGGAACTGCGGGAACAGCAGCACCGCGGCAATCAGGCCGTAGAAGGGCCGCATGGCCTGGTGTACCTGTGCCGCGATTCGTCTCAACTCACCGAAAAGATGGCTGACTTGCGTCGCGAGGAATTGCACAGTGCGGGTTACTGCGCGGGCGATGCCACCAATCACGCGGCGAAGCGCATTGAGCATTGGCGACAGGCCCAGTGCTTCGACGAGAGAATTGAGTGCCGTAACGAGATTGGTGGCTTGCTCGGCCAGCCATTCGCGCGCGCGTCCCAATACCTGCTGGAGCCAGGTAAGGTCGCGGACGATACGTGCGAGCACGTGATCGTGCAGATATTGACGCGCTGACACGACCATCTGCTCGATGTCGTCCCAATGCGCGCTAATCCAACCGATCGCCTCCCATAGCGCGTAACCGCCGGCGCCGATTGCGACCACGGGCCCGAGCGGTGAAAGCAACAGAAGCGCGCCCGCTGCAATCTGAAGGGGCAACAGCCAGGGCCCGAGCTCGTGTTTGATCTGCTCCCATGCCTCCGCTGCCTTATCACGCAGAGAAGTGAGAATGCTCGCGCTGCTGTCCCACGCAAGATTGAATCGTCGCTTGTATTCCTCCCATGCTTCGCGGAACCATGTGCGCACGCCTTCTGTCTGGTCCCAAAGCCACTGCGCCTTCTCCGTAATCCAAGTCCAGGCACTCCCGGCGAACGATTGGATGGCGTCCGCCACAGGCGCGCCGAAACGGCTCCACAGATCGTTGAAGAACGAACCGACGGTATGAGCTACCTCGCGTAATTCGCGAAACGCCGGGCCCGTGAGACGCTCGCCAAAAGCGCCAATCATGCGCATCGCCGCAAACAGCGATTCGCAGCGACCGCCGGCGAGGTCGGTCACAACCTGGTTGATCCCCTCAACGAACTCGCCGAATACGGCGCGAGCGGTCTCGGTCAGGCCATCGGCCTGTATGCGTTGTCCTAGACCATTAAATAGATAGTCGAGCCCCTGATAAATGCGACTGCGGATCTCCCCAACCAGGTCACCGCGAAGAAAGGCGAGAACACCCGGGGCATGCTCTTCAAGATATCTTTCCACGAGATCGCGCGCGGAGCGTGCAACATCAACCGCAACGTCTCGTACGGTACCCGCTGCCTCGCGTACCGTATCCACGCCTGCACTGACGGTCTCCCGAACGGAGGCGGCACCGCTGCGCACGACCGTTCGCACACCGCCCCACGCCTCAGCAAGCGTCGGCACTCGGTGCACGCGATGTACAGCACCCGCGCCACCAGACCCGCCTGCGGTCGATGCGCTACCTTGTTGCACAACGTGCGTAAGCTCATGGGCCAACAACCAATCGCCGGCCGAAGTCCCGGGCTGGTACTCGCCCGACCGGAAATAGATATCCTGACCGGTTGTGAATGCTCGCGCGCCAACATCATGCGCGAGCTCGTTGGCGCCCGAATCGGTGTGAATGCGCACGGAGCGGAAGTCGGCACCGAATCCGGTCTCCATGCGCTCTCGCGTGTCTGCTGCAAGCGATTCGCCGCGGGATCGCCCCGAATCGAGACGTGCCGCGAAGTCATCCATTGCATTGTGGGCGGCGCAGGAAGCATCGCCAGCACGCATGATAGATGTCTCGCTCGACGATGCCGGCACTGTTGCGGGCGCAGGTGCCCACATCGTCTCAGCAGCCGGCACGAATGGTGTAATCGACGGCGCAACGCGAATTGACGACCCGCCGTGCAGAGTAGACGTTACGCTTTCCGCTGCCCTGTCTGCCTCGCGCTCAAAATAGTCGCCGGGCGTACTGACCGATAACGGCACTGCCGATTTCGACTGACAAGTCGGGCAACCACCGCCACAGGCGCATCGTTTACCCGCACTGGTGTGTTGCTCATCGTCGTCGACCCGCCGTTGTACCGGTCGAACCCGTGCCGGGGCTGAGAATGTCTCGGCGACGGGCGCTTTGACCGGAGAGGCGAGGCTCATGTGGCACGCTTATTGACTCGCGCCATCGAACCCACGACGAGCTCACGATAGTCGACAACCGCCGCGGTTGGATGGAACAGGATCTCATCGACGGCGATGCGCTTGTTGGCCGGTTTGAAGACTTGCAGGTGCACATTGCCGGACTGGAGCTTTTCCTCCTCTTCCGGTTCCGCCGCAGCCTTTGCCTTGCGCGCCTTACGCTGAACGATCGGCACCACGATCGAGAAAGCCCCATCCTTTTCGGTCGGGATGCGCTTTTCCGGCGCCACTACGTCACCATTCGCGTCGGTGACCCCAACAAACACACCCGGGAGCGGCGTGCCGTCCTTGGCACGGACAATGCCGAATACCGTCCAAGCTTCAGCAGCAGGCTTTGGTGGCGTAAGCGAAGTGCGCTGGATTTCGAAGCCCAAGGCCCGCAGCGAATTGGTGTTGGCTTGCAGGCGGGCATCAGCTTCGCCCACGAGCGGGTGATCCGCGTCGTGCTTCTGCTTGAGGCGCTCCAGCTCCCGTTTGAGCACTTGCATACGCGCGGTGCTGAAGTTCTGCAGCGCGACGAGTCGATCCTGACGGGCCTCGTCCGCGCCGGCAGTGCGTTCGTTCAGTGACCGAAGGATTTCGGCATTGGTGACGTTGACAGGGCGTGTTTTAGTCATAGGCATGTTATCCGGCGGGTTTCTGGAAGTAGCGCTGACAGCCTCCGTCGGCGCGATTCGGAGTGATTCCAAGCGGGGACCACAGCATCAGGTTGTCAAGGAACACCATGAACTGGAAGTCAGTCGTACGTGCGACGATGCAATGTGTTGCCTCGTTCTGTGTCGTGTAGTTGAGTGGTAGGCCGAGTGTCACTGCGGAGAAGAAGGCGTTGAACCGTCCCTCCTTGAACCGGTTGCCAATGGTGCGCACCGAGACGCCCAGAATTGCAGCCTGTATGAAAACGAAGTCGAGCAGTACAGTGCAATCGCACTGATTACCCTCGAACGACACGTCATCGAGTGACAGGATGGTAATCGACGTAACAGCGAGGCTCGTACCTGCCTGTTGCAGGTCAAGCAGAATCTGGTTGTCGGAAAAAATCACATTGCCGCCCGCCAGAATCCGCCCGAGTTGGAAGTCATCCAGGCCCGGCACGGACTTGAACTCTTCTACGCCGGCAGCGGGAGTCTTCGGGCCTGACAGGAAAGCGAACGCCAGGAACTGCAGGTAGTCCTCGTTGGAAAGACCGAGGTCCAGAATAAAAACCGTGGCCGCAATGAAGGTCAGCGACAGCGGTCGCGTAGCACGCAGGTTCCCGCGGCTCGTGAGTTGATTACCTTCCACGGAGACGGGGCCTAGTGCCACGACATAAAGGGCGTGGCCCAGCGGCTGGCTGGCGATATTGTCGTGCACCTTCACTGCAGGAACGCCGTTCTGGATGGGCACGCGAGCATTGATGATGTCAAGGGGTTCCAGGATCGTGGGTGCTATTGCGAAGTTCACGAAGATGGCCGCCCGTGCGCCGGGAGCGCCGCGCTCCTGCGACTGGTCCGAGGTCGCGCCGTTGTTGACAATGCGGTTGGCGGAAACGTCGATGCCTTCGGCATGCAGTACGTAGATGCCGCAGATCGGCGGCACGTGACTCGGACCGTTGTCGACCAGCGTGTTCTCACGAATCAAGCAATCAGTGACGTCGGCGAGTTGGATGGCGCCATATCCCATGGAGTCGAGCATTGAATCCTCTATGGCCGCAACATCGCGTTGCAGACAGCGACGGATCTCGTTGCCCAGAATGTCCAGCCGTACAATGCTGATCATCTCGTCGGCGGCCTTGAGATCAAAGAACGCGACTACGCCGATGCCATTCATCCCCATGTCAAGTATGCGGTTGCGTTCTATTCGGATATCGTAGAGTGCCCCGGCCGAGCGCGTGGTCGTGCCGCCTCCGTCGGGCCCGGGATCAGGTACGTGCGACGACCCTGGGCGGCAGGGGTTGCACGGATCATCGAAGTCAATAATCCAACCCGGCCAATGACGTCCGGGGCGGCCGGCTGTTTCAACGATGACGGACCCCAAGGTAATGCCGTTTCCTCGTCCGCTCTGAATCCAGTTGTCGATGATGCGCACACGCTCGGACGTACCGCCGATCTGCAGCCCGCCCCGGCCGGAACTCACGGGCAACACCAACGTCGGTCCTTCATCTAGTTGTCGATCCGAGCGCACGCTGATGCGGTTACGCGCGATCTCCATGTCGTCACCGGCAAGAAAAATGCCGGGCGAGAATCCGCGCACGTCGCGCATGCGAATGTCGCAGTCGTGCACAATGATGAACTGGCCGCCGATTCCTTCAATAGCAGAGCGATCGCTCGCGGCAATTCTAAGCGCCCGGATCGTGATCTCGCGCAGTCGGGGCAGCGTACCGCCGACGACAGGGAGCGGATCGGTATTGACGCCAGCAAGTCGGATCCCGGTGCTGCCGTCGGGTGCCTCAACGGAAAACATGTCGAGAGTAATGTCGAGCGAGTCACGAATGAGAATGACAGCAGGATCCCCTCCACCCCCGGCCGCTCCGACAACCCGACTGCGATAGCCGCAACCGTGAATCCGGATGTGCTGCTTACCTGAGATCAACACGTTTTCAGGGAAGACGCCGGGCAGCAGACAGATCTCGCCGCCCTCCGGCGGCAGCGCGTTGATTGCATCATTGATGCTATTGAAATCGCCGAAGCTTCTCAGCCCGTCGCCAACCCGGAATGTGCAGCAACCCTTGATCTTCGTGAGGGGTGGAAAGACATTGCGGCAGTCTTCGATCGCCAGCGCAACGCCCGCTGCGCCCCACGTGAGGATTCCAAGGCATACGCGGTGATGATGAACGCCGTCGGGCAGGGCGTTGTCGAGCAGTGTCGGCACCGCTAACCCCGGAACCAGCGCGTTTTCCACACCGTCGGCCCGCACCGTAAACGTCCAATAGTCTTCCGGTGTATACCGCCCGACCGCATCGGGCTGAAATTCGAGGTGGATGCCGTCTATGAGCGGATTGGCGGCACCGGCCGGAAAATCTGTGATCGGCCGCAAACCGTTCCACAGTCGGAAGAAGAACTCGCGACCCGCTGCGGGTACCGCGCCGAATGTGGCCGCCAGCGGTAATACCAACTCGTTGGCGTTATTCAATGAGACCAGGCCGCCATACGTGGTGCGCCAGTAGCCGTCCGCCGCGCTGTACTCCCGGGTCTCCAGGTAGAAATCGGTGATTCCCGAGGTGATGATCGGCTGCAGGTTGGCGGTGATCTGGACAAACCCGGGCCGCAATGGATCAATTGAGCCGCGTCCGACGAGTCCGCCGTTGAACTGGGACCACTTGATGTGAACGGGCGACCCGTTCGGCATCTCGGCGACTTCGACTCGATACAGATTGTGCTCGAATCCGACGTAGCCACCGGAGTCAACGACAGGGCATTCGCCACCCACCGCGATCACCGGCTGCAACGTGACGGTGAGCCGCCCCTTGTTTGCAAAGTGATCGTCGATCTTGTCGCCGATATTCGTGCAAGTGTCACCGTTGGCCAGTCGCAGGAGTCGGAAGCCGCAACTCGTCAGCACACGCTCCGTAGTGTCAGGGCCACCCAGAGCCGGCTCAATGAAATCTTCCGGTCTTTGAAAGGCACAGAGAGCTTCACGCCACACGTCGAGAATTACTGCATCTCGCGCTCCAGCTGGCGCGACCAATGGTGCGGGCAATGGCTGCACGGGCGGCACAACGTAAGTCGCACGACGGGCAACCGGTGCGGGTCCGGACAGGTGCACCATCAGGCCGTCGGCCCAGCAACGACCGGGTTGCAACTGCAGATTGACCTCGCCCGGCGCGATGCCCGCCGAAGCGGCATCAATATGAAAGCTGAGCGGTGCGTCGGCTGGCACTGCGGCAACATCCGCACCGAATGCATCCCGTGCAGCGTTGTCCTGCCAGTGGTTGGTGATTCGCGTCTGCGAGTTCCCGTCGGTGTCGATGGATACCCGGCCCTGTTGATAGAGCACGCCGGCGAGGTTCGGATCGACCAGGCGTTGCCGCTGTGAGAAGTCTCCGTACATCGCTGCCTCCTCAGGTCACAGGGATCAACAGTGGCCGCACGCCCACAGGCATGAACTCGGCAAACCGGATTTGCAGATTGCGCCGCTTGTGCGCTTCGAGCAGAAATCCCGTCGCGCCTATGGCGTCGTCTTCGGGCCCGCGCTCGCGGATGCGGAAGTCGCAGTCGCGCAGCAATTGCCCATATCCGGGCGCGCCGAAGGTGTGGGCGGTGAAACCAAGCTCCGCCTCGGCTCCGATCACGCAGGCATGGGACTGCGGAAGACGATCACTCAATCCGGGCACAGTGCTCCCCTCGAAATAACTTTGTTTGATGCAACCATGTTGTGTGTCTTCGACCTGGAGCGTATGCACGAAGATGGCACCGCAGCCGTTTGTCGAGGAAACGCGGGTTCGGCCAAAGAACGTGACGCCTCGGAACGAGGTGGGTGGGCCCCAGCCGTTAGCGGGGTCCGTCGCCGAAGTCAGTGCGAAAGCGGCGGGCAGCGCGTCGGGCACACCGGCGCCGCCGTCGACGATGGAGTCTTCGACCGTCAACGTGTACGAGAAGTCGATTCGAAGCGGGCCGACGATCGAGCGCTGGATGACAATGTCGGGCGTTTGCGCGAACTCAATCTCTTCGGGTGAGCCCGGCGCGAAACCATAGCCGTCGCGCAGATCAACCGAGGTGCGGATGACCTGGCGCGTACCGTTCGGACGGCGAAATCCGCCGGGGTCGAGGGTCGAAGAAATCAGCTCCAGCCGATTAAGTGCGGCCCGCGCGACGATCGGAGCGTTTGGGTCAGCACCCACTAGGGCCGCGCTCCGAGTGAGATAGAGTCCCTCGAGCCGTACGCCAAGCCTGTCCATGATTGCGTTCAGCTGCTGCTGCACTATGGGGCTTGGGTCCACAATGTTTGCCGGCCGGAATCGCAGCGGTGCTGCAAGTCGGATGACCGGGCGCTCACCTTCTTTGGCGCGAATGATGAGCGAGCGATTCAGTCGAAGCATCGGCGTCCCGGCTTCCATGATGGCGCCGACAACGACGCTGGGATCAAGGTCGTACGTCATGCTGTCGCCAATCTCGACGACGACAGGTCGTGGTGCGGTGTGGAGATTCGCGAGGGCCGCCTCCAATGCGTTTGCCATGGGGTCGAAAGTGACATGGCGCAGATCGACGGGCTCGCCGAGCCATTCGGTCGGAGCAGGTCCACGTGAGTCTTCAGGGTTGGCGCCTATCGGTCCCACCGCGCCGTAGGTGTATGTCACGAGCAGTGCGGTATGAAGGGCGTTGGCCAATGCCGCGGTCGGCACTCCGAACGCAACCCGACCCAGCACCGAATCAATCGCGACTTCGAAGTTGTCCAGCGGTCGAGCAAGGCCGGTCTCCCAGGCACACAGATTGGCGCCACGGAAAGTCCATGCGACGCCGCCAAAGAAAGCGAGGGGCACATGCAACTGCAGCCCCTGGTCTCCAACCGTCACTGGGGGCGGCGGAGGTAGCGCCGCGTTGTACGACGAGGCGGCAACATATGCGGCTGGGTTGCCGGCTGGTGCGCCGCTGGTCAATCGCGGTGGCGGAATGGGGCCGGACACGTGGTCGAGCTCGCCGACTACGAACGGCTGTTGGTCCGGATCGAAGCGCGATGCGTTGAAGAGCTGCACCGGCTCGCCCATCGGATGTACGAAGAATCGTGCGATAAACGGGGCCTGTGTGCCGACGGCGGCGCCGTTGTTACCCATCGGCAGATTCGGCACCGGCTGTGACACCTCAATGCGGTAGGCCGCGAGTCGCCACAGAAAGATTGCGAGATTCGGCAGGTTGTAGCGAATGGCGTCTCCGACTGGCGGCCTTGGATCGGCACTGTGTGCGAACGGATCGAACGGTCCGCCGAGCAGGCTAAGCATCGCCGGATCGCGCAGCGTGACGGTGCCTCCGCGAATCGGCAGAAGGCGGGATCGCGGGGTCTTGCGCACGCTGGCAGGGGCGGTACCGGATGGCAGCCCGTATGGAGCATTACCACCCTCGTCCGGTCGTTGGTGATTCAGATGTAGATTCCAGAGCAACCGCTCGCGCAACTCGACTGCGTGTACGCCCCAGCGCGTCAACGAAAAGGTCAGTAACTCGATTGCGGCGAGAGTGCCCTTGCGGCGTCTTAGTGCCACAGTGTCCGCGACATCGGCACGCAGCGTTTGTGGACTGCCTGCGAGATGACTCGTGCCGACCAGATCGCCAATGTAGGGAATGACCCAGTCAGCGCAGGTCTCAATGAAATGGTCGTCGTAGAGCTGGGAAATATTGGCGTGCAAATGGCCGAACGCCAGTTCCACAATGCCGAGAAAATGCTGCAGCGTCTGATCGACGTCCCGAAGGCGGTAGATCTCCGGAAGGCGCGAGTAAAGCGGATACGCCGGGACACTCATGTCACTCGCACACCTTTGCCGGAACCGCCACGGTCCTCAGCTCAACATGCCGGCGATCCAACGCGAGGATGTGGTCGGATCCGCAAGCAACCACGTCAGTCAGCGGCAAGGGCGTCGCGGGCAATACGAGCGTGGCGGGATCGGCTGACACCCCCAGTGATCCCAGCCCATTGACCTTGGCCCACAACACACCCGGCACGTTCTGGATGGTGCCGGAAATGCGCGTTGCGTACTCGCGGTCACCGAATCGCCGCTGTCCGGTTGCCATCAGTCCACGGCTGCCGTCGATATTCGTGGCACCGCTTACACCAATCGCAGCCTGAATGTCGGTCAGCACTTCGGCTTCGTCGAAGGTCGGGTCGATGGCGACGCTCGCGTCCAGGAACAAGAACTCCAGATGCCCTGCGGAAACGACAATCGGAAAGCGCTGCGGGCCTCGGCAGCGGTTGTATTCCGCGAAGATGTCGCGCACCGATGCCAACTCGGCGTCACCGCCGGTGCGCGTGAGGATCGTAAGAGTCATTGTCGGGACGTTGGACACGATCGACCAACGTGCTGAGACGCGCCACACACCAGCGATTGACAATGCTTCGGATTCGAAATCCGCCAAGCTCACCAGTCGACCGAGACTCTGAATCTTCCCGGGTGCGGCCTCGCGCGCATTGTCCGCGGCCTCGGGGTCTTCACCGCCGGTAGCGATTCCCAACAGCTGAATTTTGTCGAGCCGCTCGAGCCGTTGTCCGGCTTGAGCTTTCGTGCCTGGCCGCAGCGGACCCCAGGCGCCATTTCCGGTACGTGCCCGCGCACGCACGTTGCCGATACCGGTTGGCAGACGCTGGAACTGAACCCAGCTGTCGCCCTTGGCGTCCTCGCGCACGATATAGATCTCTTCCTGCGGGTCGTGACCGTAGAAAGAGGGAACAAGCGTCCACTTGCGCTCGCCCACGTAGATGTCGAGTTCCGGCTGTTCAGGGGGGGTGGAACCCGCGTGCTTGTGGTAGGTAAGGGGCGACTTGGGCAGCTTGAAGGTCTGGAGCGTCTGGCGGCTATCGCCATTTCCCAGCACGGCCTCGCGCTCGCTTTTCCCCTGAGTCGCGTCGACGATGTTGCCGTATGAGACTACCGTCGGTGCATCTAGCGGAAAGTCATCGAGTGTGAATGCTTCTGGTACGGGCCCGAGCGTCAGCGGCCGTAGAGTGCTGCCCGTCGCAGGGGCGGTTGGATCGGTGGCGACAATCGTCTCTTCAATCGTTGCGCCACGTGTTAATTGCAATCGGCGCCCATCAAGGGCCTCATAGGTGTTGGGGTCGCTGAAAAAGTAAAGTCGTGTGCGATCGCTCGTCGGTAGGGGCGCGAGTGCGGACTTCAGTGAAACGCGTTCGCCCAGAACCTCGTAGAAAGTGACGGTCCGAATGTCTGTGAATATCAGTGAAGGTGTCGGGAGCACGTGCTGGATGGCCAGCTCGGAGTTGAGATCCACAACCGTCGTTCCGCCGGTTATCGCTCCCTTCGTATAAGACTCCGCATGCACACCACGGATTCTTCTTTCAAAGAAGTAATCCGGACTGCTTGCGGGGAAGGCCGCGCTCTCACCCAGCGCCAACGTCGCTATCATCAGGCTGCCGGACGCCAGATCATCGACCTGCTGGCTGAGTGGGAATGAGGCCAGGGTCGGGAGCGGATAGTGCGGACCGAAGATGTACCCCATGATCCAGCCAGGCGGCAGGCCTGTCTGATGGGCGAAGGACACGTCTGCCTGAGACACGGTCGTGCCTGAGACGACCGTCATTTTCTCCGGTCCGTTATAACCGAAGAATCGGAACGTGCGGCCCAGCTTGTACGCTACGGCGTCCGCTGTGCTCGATCCCTGCCATCCACCCCGGACCGTGATTTCCGTGCGCTCGAACTTCTGACGCACCGCATCGACTACGACGATCTGCCGGGAGGTTTGCACGTCATTCGGATTGGCAACAATCATCAGCCGGTTGCCCTTTTCGAGTGTCACTCCCGCAGTGGCCAGCGCCGCCGTGTCAAAGGAGAAGCGCGTGGTTCCGGAGGCGATGTTCCGAAAATAGGCGGGTCGATAGAGTGAGAAATGGCTGAGCGCAGGCCACGCGATCGCTTCATCGACCGTCTCGAAGTCGGACTGTCCTTCGCGTCCGGTCACTTCCGCCGTGAGCCGAAAGCTCTTCGGAATGGTGACCGGCAGGTCTCCCCGGACTTCGAATGCGAACGAGCCGCGTCCGCCTATTCCGGGTGACAGACGATAGCCGAGCAGTCTTACAAGGTCCGATACGCTTTCGCGCCAGGTAGCGGTGCGCAGCAGCTTTTCGTTGGCGTAGAGCTCCTGATAGAACGTCAGGATGTCACCGATGATCGAAGCGCCCTCGAGCAGCGCAATCGCTGGATCGTCGGCACCGCGATGAGTGAACTGCTTGAGAGCAGGCTCCGTATCCAACCAGTGAAGAAGCGCCTCTCGAATGTCTGCGTACGTGCCGATCCGGTAGCCGATACGGTTGAGACTCGGGCGATTGACAATCTGCCGTGGGAACGCAATCGGATCGCGACAGTCATTGATGCAATCGCTCACCGTCGTCCTCCACGTACATCAATTGTGATGGAACCGCGTTCCATGTCATCTGGATCATTCGCGACCAGGATGATCTCGTTGGGTCGCAAGTTGACAATGGCGTCGGATGGTGCGGCAGGGTCGTTCCAACGCTTCATGGTTAGAGAAATGATGTGCTCCACACCGGTGACTGTTTGTGCACGTCCGATGATCTCGCTCGCATGCAAAGCCTGTCCAAAAGTGAAGCGGTCCGGATTGAAGAATGCCGGCCGGCCATCCCCCGTGAATGAATCGGAGAACTCTTCGCGCAGCGCCAAAGCGACGTCGTCGGTCCAGAACTCCGAATCGGCGCAGACGGCGAGTTGTACGTCGAGCGGTACAAATCGCGGTGGTCTGATCTCGAGATCCTCGCCAATGAGACGTACGCTTTCGAGATACGCGGCGACGCGATCACGCAGGACGGGAGTAAGCTCCGTTGTGCCCTCCGGATCAATGGTGACGCGTACGGTTCGCCAGGATCCAGTCCATGCGTAGGCCGCTGATGCGCGTGACACTCCATCCACTTCTTCCGCGCGCCGGACGTAATCTTCAAGCGTCACGGCGCGTAGCTGGCGGAAGCGATATGCCTCAGGTGCATTCCGGACGATTTGTGACACAGGCTCGGGCGCACGGCCGTCTACGACATCGAATGGGTTGCGCACCGTGGCGTTAGCCATCAAATTCTGGAACGCCAGGACTTTCGCGGGAGTACTCAGCTCGTCGTAGATTGCGATGTCGTTGCGGTCCAGCTGAGTGATCGTATCGAGCCCCACGTTGCCCGCGAGCGGATCACCGAACTGATAACGGCACTCGACAACAGCGCCCGGTGCAAGCTCACGTCCGTTGCCGTCGTGGCCGAATCGAACAATGCTCAGGCGCTCTTCATCAGTCTCGACCACAAAGTGTTTGTCATTCGGGCCGTCGCCGCTGTGGATGAAGTTGATTTGCTCTTTCCATTCCTCCTGTTGAGGGCCTTCCTGCGCAAATACACGAGTAGTGGATCGGGGCGGCACCTCGCCACCGGGAGGGGTATTGCGGTACATGACGGATGCGTCCGGCAGTCGACACACGACACCGTGCGCGGGGAGTGATGGCACCACGTGATCGGAACAACAGATCTTGCCGTCCCCCTCGCCATCGTCTGCGGAAGCAGGGCTCGGCTGGTAGTGGAGGTCGCTACTGCCGAAGGCAATTGGCACTGCCGGATCGAAGAATCTGACGACACGGGGTCGCCCGTGATGAGCCATCACGAGGTTACCTCGAAAGAGTGATACGCCGGGTACGCGTCCCAGCGGCGGGTCGCAATTGATTGTGCCGCAGTAGTTAAAGCGCAGCTTGTCCTGGTCTCGCCATGTCACACGCACAAGCCACGCACCGGTCAGCGTGTCATGAATCGACACGGCATCCTGCAGCTGCAGGAGCTGGCGTTTACGCAGATCACGACCTACAGCGCTTCCAGTCGTCGGATTGAGTGCTTCCTCAATCAGCAGATACCGGATGTTTCCGTTGCGAATGAGATCGCGGACGGCGTCAGCCGATGCCTGTGTAGGGACGCTCAGCGCCAGATCTGCTGTGGTTGCTCCCGCCTCCAGCGCCGGTTGCGCGCCGCTCCAGGTGTAAAGCTCCATGCGATTGAGAAGGGAATGAACGTCCGCGCTCTCCTGTGTCAGGAATAACTGCGCGAATGGATCGTCCCGATCCAGACCCGACCATGCGGTGAACCCGGCTGGCACCGTTCCGGCCAGACCAGGCGTCACTTCGAGCGCGAGCCACGTGCTGGCCTGGTTCCCCTGATGAATGTGGTAATCCACCAGTCGCGCATGACGGGCAAGCGAGACTCGCTTGCGTGCTGTCCCGAGATAGGCCTCGTTCATCACGCGGTCTTGAAAGTCCGAAAGCTCGTCGCCTGCAACGCTGAAAAGCTCAAGCAGCGTCTGATCGAGGTCTGCCTCGCTGGTCGGCGTCCAGCCAGGCACACGTTGCATCATGGCGGCCAAGAATGTGTGGCGGAACGAATCGAAGTCTTTTGCCAGATAGTCGATGCGCGGATTGTCGGGAGCAGGCGTGCGAGGCGCCGAGCACGGCGCGCATTCGGTCGAGAAGCATCCCGGCCGGAATTTGAACTTCACTTCTGACAGCGCCGGCAATGCATCGAATACGGGGTCACTCGCGCCGAGCGTGTAAGTTGAGTAGTCACCAATAGGCGCCAGTGTCAGGTTCAATACGCTCGGAGACGCTCCTGCGACGACCGCGGTCACTTGCACTTGCCCGGTGGCGGAGCCGGCCCGACGACGATGGCCTCCGCGAATTGGGAATATGGAGCGCGCTAATGCGGGATTGAGTGCAACGGCGGCGACTATTGCCGCTAGACCATTTACGTTGTGGAACCGTACTTCCAACTGCGCGCGATCCGGCATGCCGCCTGGTGGTACGGTCACGAGAATCAGCCGAATGCCGTTGAGCGCGCCGAGATTGCGAACGCGTTCTGCGAGGGCTTCCTCGTTGACTATGGCCACGTCAGCCTCCGCCGCGTTGGAAGCGAATGCGACGGGGATCAGGCGTGCCCGCAACCCGGTACACCAGATCGACCGTGAGAGTTTCACTGACCGCGGTCACATCGAGCTGTTCCACCGTTACTCGCTGGGCGAGCCAGCGCGACAACGCCTGACTCAACATCGCTTTGGCCATGGCCGAGGTCGTCAGTCCCGCCCCCTCGAACACCAATCGCCGCACGCCGCCGCCGAACTCCGGAAGATCGGCCCGCTCCCCTGGATTCGTGAGAATTAGCTGGATAACCTCATCCCGCACGTGCTCCTCAAGGGTTTGCACCTGCGCCGATCGTCCATCGGCGGCAATGCGAAACGGAAACGACAGATGCGGGCCATTCGGTGCCGTCATGTGCCGTCCGCCTTCATTTGCGTCTGCACGATCATCGCCACTCCTTGCGTGCCTCCTTCTGCTCCCAGGCATTGTCCAACGCTGGATTGGGTGAGGAACGCAGTGCCATTGCCCTGTGACATGGTGGTGCCTGCGCTCCACTCGATGCGCACACACGGTGAGTACTTCGGCCCGATCGTGAATGAGCAGCCCGCGACGATGTGAGCATCGGATTCGAGCAACACTGGCGAACCGTCCGCAGTCACCTGTGTGTTCGAAGTCATGAGTGTTGCCTGCCCGCCGTGAGGGCACATCACCTGGCTTGCGGTGGTGAGCAGGTTCGACATTCAGGACACCTTGAACGACGTGTCGTTGATTGCTACACCCGAGGAGGAAAGAACTATCTTGGTGCTACCGATCTTGAGTGTGATGTCGCTGTCGGTCATGGTCAGCTCGCCGCCGCCAGGGTGCAGCAGCTGTAGCTTCTTCGACGAGTCGTCAAGCACGAGCTTCAATCCCTGTGGTGTTACGAGCACACGCACATCTTCATCGCCGGGAGAAGGCACGTCGTTCTGCGAATACCAGAAGCCTGTCCATAGCGGATGCGATGGTTGGCCGCCCTCGAACTCGATCCAAACGCCATCGCCTTTCTTGGGAAGCATGAACCATCCGTATCCCGGACCTGCAAAGGGCGCAACCGGGAACGCCCACGGCGATTCGACATCGCCGTACACCGAGGGGCACTTCACCGTGATGCGGCCAAGGTTGTCGTCATCCTTGGGGTTCTCAACGGTGGCGCGGTATTTACCCCAGTAACGCCCGCGCGTTTGATCCGCGAGATCGGCAATGAGATCTTCCGTGCTGCTAGACATGATGTTGCCTGTTCATCAGAAGATGCTCGAGATCAGGTCTGCGGCGCCCGAGCCGCCGCCGCCGGAGCGGGCGTTTCGCAGCAGGGTGAACTGCTGCGAGTACTGCCAGCGATCCAGTCGGTGAGAGACCTTCTTGATGATGTAGTCGCCACTGACGCGGCCGCCCACTCCACGCGCTGAGATGATCTGGTAGGGCACGAGTGCCGCTCCATAGCACTCGGCGAGCACCGCTCCCGTTGCCTCGAATGCAAACGCGGCCCGTTCCGCCTCCACCTGCGCCGCTTGTTCCGGAGTCAGGCAACAGCCGGAATCCGGCGGCAGCAGGCGGGTCGAAGTGTCGGACTCGCTCGCGAGCGCAGCGTCTGAGCCGAGCAGGTCCATGTCCCGCGTCTGCGAGGTTCCCTCCGAAACGGCGCGATCGCCGATCGAAAGCGAGAAGCCCTGCACACTGGCCGGGCTCTGAGCGTTGGAGGAGATATTGAAGCTCACGATGTTGCGATCGGGACCGAGCAGGATGAGCTCCGGCAGATCGCCGGGCGAGGTTGGAAACTTGCGGAAGCAGCCTATGCTCTCGCCCGGGCTGTCGCCGGGAAGCACATACGCGTGCATGCCCTGGCGCCGCGCCAGTCGCTGCAACAGGTGCATTTTCGATTCGCGCTGAATCTCTTCCGGTGTGCCGGTGCAGCTGCAGGGCAGGGAATCCTCTATGTCGAGGCTGTTGATCTGTGAAACGTCATTCAAGACCTGGCGGGCGATTTCGTGATCACTCATGTTCTGGAACGAGCGGATCTCGTCGTCCCGATTCAGATACGCGCTGTCGTCGTGAACGATGACCAGCACCGAGCTCTGCCCGGGCTCGGAGCTCATGCGTCGATCGTTGCCAACGATCGGACCGTCGATGAGTGGATGCCAGTCGCGGTCGCCGACCTTGACCTCGATGCGCACGCGCGCGAAAGATTGAAGGAACGGCTCGTCTTCGCCGTCCCAGGAGCCGTTCGTGCTGGTGCACACGGGAATACGCAGGCGCGCTTCCCACGCCATGTCGACCTCCTGATCTACATCGATTTCTTCCACCCGATCCAGTTGATCGCGTGTGGCGGGTTCATCGTCGACGTACATTCGGTAGCGAACCGCGGGCATCTCAGGTCTCCGGGACGACGATCGTGCGGCTGGGACGTTCAGTCAGAGCAGATGCTTCCAGCTCCGTGTTGGCATCTGCTATGTGCCAGAACCATGTCGGTTCGCCGTAGCGACGTTGAGCCAGGATGTCGAGACGATCCCGGTCAGTGACGTTGACCGGACTGCCCGCAGTTGTGGGCAATCGGCGCAGCTTTACTGCCTCGACGGTGCTACCGTCCGCAGCTCGGACTTCAACCACGTCGACGCGGGCGTATCGGGATTTGTCGAGGAACATCGCAGCCCCCTAGAACGGAATCATGTCCACCGCCAGTGAGGCGGTGTTGGCAAGGTTGAGCATGGCTTTGGCTTCGGTAGCCACCTTGGTGAATTCGGCAGCTCCCCGGCCCACTGTGTCATCCGAGCAGCGATCGATCGTGACCACGGCGAGCCCGATCGTGACTTCGGCGTGTGTGGGATTGAGCAGCGCGTCGTATTGCAGCTCGGTGATAGTCATCGACTCGATGATCACCGGCACGACGCGCGTGAGCCCCCACACGAACAGGATGCGTGGATACGCGTCACGCGGAATCGGCTGCTCCGGTGCTGATGCGCCACCTCCGCCGAGCCCGAGGGCGCTGCCTATGGCATCGATCGCCTGGCCGATGAGCGCCCCGATGGCATTCGTGGGACGTACCATTTGCTCGAGCGCGGCCAGCTGTGGACCGACGCCAAGCGTGAGGGCGAGCGGATTCTCGGTGTTTGTCAGTTCTGCCGCATCAAACTCCGCCCGCACCGTAACTCTTTCGACAGGCGGTTCACCTGCCTGCGTGGTCTCGCGCGCAGAGACGCCCGTGGGACGCGGCGGAATCTGCAGCACCCGGGTCAGCGATTCCGGATTGAACTGGAAAATGACGACGTTGGGCAGAGGCCCGAGAAAGTCGCTGCCGTATTCTATGAGCGCACCGCGGAGGAGACCGGCCACTATCGATCTCCTTTTTGAGGCGGCAGGTTGGCAATAACTGAGTCCGCCAGATGCGTAGCGATCCGATCCCGGCTCGAAAGCGTGACTGATCCCGCGTCGATCTTCGCGATGTGTTGAGTTCCAGGAGATCTCGCGCCCAGCGCCGGCGAGCCGCTGAGCCGGCGAAGGACGGCGTCACTCAGACCTTTGGCGAGGCTGCGGGCTTGTGATTCGGTGACGCCGCGCATGCGCACGACAATCCGATCGATTCGAAGACGATCAGCCACGGTCGAGCTCCTTCACGAAGTCCGCGAATGGACCGAATTGCGCGGGCGAGGGCGAGCGCTTGAGCTTTTCGAGCTCGCGCTTCAAGGCGGCAATGACCGCCTCCATGGTGAGTCGCGGATGCGCCGAACCGCGCTGGCTCGCGGCGCTCAGCAGGCAGGCGTTCAACATCGCTGAGCGGATGTGACCACCCGCCAGATTGAAGTTGCGTCCGAGGAATTCGAAGTCGAGCGCCGTGCCATCGACACCCTCTGGCACCGTGGAGCGCCAGATTTGCGTGCGCTGCGCGCTTTCGGGCAATGGCAGTTCCACGACTGCTCTAAGTCGGCGCAGGAACGCCTCGTCGAGATCCTTGCGTCGATTGGTCGCCAGAATGGCGAGTCCCTTGAAGCGCTCCATCCGGGCGAGGAGGTAGCTCACTTCGAGGTTCGCGTATCGATCATGCGCATCGCGTACGTCGATGCGTTTGCCGAAAATGGCATCTGCCTCGTCGAAGAATAGAATGGTGTCGGTGACGTCCGCTGCATCGAACAGACGCTTCAGGTTCTTCTCCGTCTCACCGACGTACTTGTTTGCCACCTGGGACAGATCGATGCGGTACATCGGCAGATCGAGCCGGCTCGCGAGCGACTCGGCGAACATGTTCTTGCCGCATCCCGGCGGTCCGCACAGCAGAATCGAAATGCCGCTTTCGTTCCAGGCGCGACCGGTGCCCCAGCGGTAGTGCACGTCACCGAGGAATTCCATCGAGCGTGCAATCTCATCGAACTGTCGCTTCAGTGGCGGTGCCAGCACGAGCTCGTTCGCAGTGAATCGAGGTACGACACGCTCCGCAAGTCCGCCGACCTCGATCGGTGCGGTCACCCGGCAGGCCTCCACCAGCGTGCGTTCGTTGCGCACCGGTGCTTCCCGCAACCAGGCGGCGGCGGCCCGGATCGACATCGGCTCGAACCGGAATCGGCGCGCGCATTCCTCCAACGCGTGAGGTGGGATGGCGGGTTCGGATAACAACTCTCTGCGCCAGTTCTCCAGTCGCTCGTGATAAGTGAGGCGCGCAATCTCGAGCGCGGGAAGTTTCAGATCCTCCGCCAGTCCCGGCATCGCGCCGGACTCGTCGGTGGCCACGAAGAGTGTGACCGGCAAGTCGCGCAGCTCATTCAGATAGGATTGTGGAGCCGAAATGTCAGGGCCGTGGGACGGCCGGACGTCATCCCACAACAGCACGCTGGTTTGACGAAACCAGGCACTCGCCAACAGCGCTCGTAACTGGATGGGGTTCGTGCGCAGCGCGGTGTTGATATGCAGTCGCCGGACCTGACAGCCGGTCAACCTGCCGAGCTGAGCGGCGGTTGCCTCGAAGTCGGCGCCGAAGGCCCCCGCAAGCGGCAGGATACGCAGACAGTCGCGTGTTGCACAGGTGCGCAGCCTCGCGGCCCCGGCAATGATTTCGGTGGAGCCCGGCATCGATGGCGGACCCGTGTTGAACGACTCGAACAGGGCCGGCAGATCCGACTCGGGGAAGGCGATCATTCTGGCGATGACCGGCGCAACGCAGAACCCACCTTCCCACTCAACAACACAGCTGCTGCCCGCCGGTGCGCTCGATTGCAGAATCCCGCGCCGCCACAGCGTGTGCCCGGCATCGGCCAGCGGCACGATTTCAGTCGGGCGATCCCAAAGGAGTTGGGCGAGAGCCAGCGTGGGGGCATTGCCGCGGCGGGCGCTGCACTCCGCGATTACAGGTCCCGCGCCGTGATCGAGCGCGGCGAGCAGGCCGAGGCCGAGCACGAAACAGCCGCCGGCGTCCAGCTGCAGCTCGCGCGCGAGCCATCCGAACGACCCTCGCGCAGGTATCCGGTCGACCGGCGGAGTCTCGCTGAGATGTTGGGTGAGATAGGCAGCGGTCGTGTCCTCGCGGAAAAAATCCGCCTTGGATCCGACATTGCGCACCAGATCGAGTGTGAATGACGCGGCGGTATCGGGCCCACGAGCCTGGGCCACGTGCCAGCGCCAGCACACTTCGCGGCGCAGATGGAGCATGGCCGCACGTACCCAGTATCGCGCAATAGGATCGTCAATCCGCAGATCGGGGACGAAGCCTGCCTGGGTTTCCTGCAGCTCGGCGCTCATGTTAGAGATTCACCAGCGGGCTGTTGCGCGCCTGCTCGCCATTGACGCGCAGAATGAGCCGGTAGGCACCGGCCGGGAGAGCCGGGATCGCCGGAATCTGCAGCTGGCGCTGCGATTGATTGATCGGCGGCGCAATTGCCGGGGCGACGAAGCGGTCGAACGGCCCGTACGTCACGCCATTGCGCAGGAGTGCGACTACTGCATCATCGCCGTCGACGCCGAGCAGCCGTCCCGTCAGATTGACGGTGCGATATAGGATGTTGGTCGCTAAATCCAGGAAATTCGGCCCCGGCACGGCCGTCGATAGAATGGGTCGTAGACCGCCCAACAACGGGTTGCTCGAGCGCCGCCTGCCGCCGGACAGCAGCCTCACCGCAGCGACAGGCCACGATCCGGCTGAGGTCAACTGGCCGTTGTTGAGCAGGGCAGGCGCCGTGACCTCGACGAGATCGGGCCGACGGTCGACAACGGTGAGCGCCACACCGTGGAACTCAATGGAGACGTCCGGCGACGTCAGGTCAGTTCCGCGGATGATCAGCGTATCACCCGCTTCGAATTCTTCAGGCGACATTGACTCGAGCCGCGGACCGAGCGAGGGAACGACTGGGACCTGAACCGCCTGCTCCGGGGGAATGGTGATGCCGCCGGCGGTGTAGTCGACGCCCACGAGCAGCGCCGCACGCGGCGGCTCAGGCGGCGCAATCATCAGTGGGCGTATCTGGAAGCCAACGGAGCAGCGGTACTGCTCATCCGAGCCCTGCATGATTCGCGACAGCAGCTCGACCGTTGAATCTTCGAAGGTCAGCTTCAACATGTCGGGGCTGTCGTCGAGCTCCGGCACCAGGGTGCCCGGCAGCGGCATGAAGTTGACCGCCTGAAGCGAGCGAACTCCGGCGCCGAGCAACCGGTGAGCTTCGATGGTGTCACTTTCGCCCCCGGAATCGAAGGCGGTCAGCAGGTAGCGCAGCACCAACCACAGTGGCGGCGGGCCGTCTTCTTCGGGCGAGATGTTTTTGAGATGGGCGTCGAATTGCACTTCGTAGAGGAACAGGTTGATGCGCAGGGCAGCGCCACCGGCTGCCGTTTGCGGACGCCCCACGGTCACATCTCCCAGTGTGGGAATCTGTGCCATCAAATGATCGTGCAATAGCTGCGAAACCGCTCCGATGGCTCCGCTCGTTGCTGCGAGAGGCATCTTGGCTTCCCGTCAGGTCCGGATGTAGCGCCGGGCGAGGCGCGACCACGATGGCGAGCTGGCTCCAACGCGCGATGCAGGGGATTGCGGCCGCACTGGTTGCACCGGTGTGGGCGGTCCCTCCACGATGACGTGCATCGTGCCGATGCTCAACTCAACTTGCGGTGCTTCGGCTACGCTGAGACGTTCTAGCGCGGCACGATGGATGAAAGAATCCTCTCGAGCTGCCGTCGCGATTGCCGTAGTCGTTCGTTCAAGCGGTACAGTGGGCGGTGCCTCGGCTTTTGCCGGTCGCGACTCGATGGGCCGCGCTTCATCAATGGCGGGCGTTGAGGCGACCCAGTTGCGAATTTCGATGAAAGTAGGCTGTCGGCTGCTCCCTTGAGCGTATTCGTGTGCTGCCGGCGGCGTGTTTGTAGTCGTCGCGGGTCGGGTTTGTGATGCGGTGATGTGGTTATTTTCTTCCGCCTGCTCGCGCACCGGATGATGAATGATCCGCGGTGCGATCTGCACGCCATCCTCGACTCGGCGGCGGGGCTCAATGATGATTTCGGGAACTCCGGGTCCGGGGGGCCGGGAAAGTGATGCACTATGCAAAGATTCATCTGACGCGTGAGCAGAAACTGGCATGTGATCCGGCGTGGGCGCGCGAGCCTTGGTCAACAGCTCGATCCGCTCCATGGCCGTTGCCTGTTGCGCGTGATCGGCGGCGCTGACATTCCTCGGTTCCGTAACCTGCATGCGCCGTGTCTGATCGGCTGAAGAGGTGATCGGAGCCGGGACGATGTTCTGCACATCAATCTCGACGATTGGTGGCAAAGGCAGCGATTCCGTGTGTCCCGGTGCTGACATTGACATCAGCGCCGTCGGCGACACATGCCCCCGCTCTTGCCCGGGATCGATGCCGGTCCGGGCCATCAGTCGATCCAGGTAGCTCATCGCAGCATGTCCGCAAGGGCCAGATAGCGTTCGCGCCGCCAGAGCGGCAATGCGAAGATCTCGTCCTCAGTCCAGTGAAACTGGATGGCGAGGCGGGTGACGCTTTCAAACATCCGGTCGTGAATTCGCCGCAGCACCCACAACGCGCGCTTTTCCAGATCGATCGTATGTTCGGCGGTGGCGCCGCAGGCGGGACACGCAACGGTCAGATTGAAGTCGACAAGCGGGTCAATGGCCGCCAGCTCGGCTTCGAGCGCCGAGCCATCGGCCAGATTGCGCAATTCGTCAACCGGTCCGTGCATCAGGCTCGCAATCATGCCGGTCCGCGCGGCCTGCAGATCGGGCCATTGAGTGCCCAGCCAGTTGCGCTGATCGCGCCCCGTCGGCCGACGCAACTCCAGGGAGCGTTCGCCGATGCGCACTGTTGCGGATTCGCGCTCTCGACCCGAACATGCGTTGTGTAGATCGTCAGTTCCGATCTCAATTTCCAAAGCCTCACCGCATCCTGCATGCGGGCACTTCATTCCGATGGTAAGTGTGTGCGACTCGGAGAGAATCGCGAGGGTCACGATGGCCTCCGTGCGTGCGCCCACTGAAAGGTCCCATGCGGCATCCTCGGAAAGCGAGCCACACCGTTTCAAAAGATCGGTGACCAGAAACGGCGGTGGGCAGGTGAAGTCCACATCGAGGTCGCTCACGTCGGTGCCAAAGCGTCTCACGCTCACTCCTGCGGAACAGGATCCGCTTCATTGGGCTCTTTGGTGTCGACGTCGCGTTCCCAGCCTTCGAGCTCGATCTTGATGGTCTCGACGGCGACGGCATTCGCGTTCGCATCCAAAGCCGGTACGGCGGTGAATTCGCTGACCCAGCAACCGTGCAGGAAGTACCGCAGGGCCGCGTGGCCTTTCTCGTTCATGACCTCAAGTGTCAGCTCCTTCTTGTAGTGCACCAGATCACGAGACTTGTCTCCCGCGTACGGATGCACGAGGTTGGCCCAGCGCTCGAACTCGACATCATGTGTGATGCCGCGTTCAAGCGTTACAGCGTCGTAACTGACGCGGCCAGGCGATTTGAGGTCGGCACTGTTCTCACCGCCTGAGCGGTGCGGAACAACATTTGTGGAACGTTTGAGGGGACTGACCTTGCTCACACCCAACACCGTCTTGTTGTCCCACTTGACGCGAAACTTGTAGGTCTTGTACGGGTCGACGCGATGCGCGTTTTTGACGAATCCGTTGGCCATATCGATGTCTCCTGGCGGACTAGCCGAGATCGCCGGCGATCTGTTGGATCTTGATCACCACGAACTCCGCGGGCTTGAGGGGCGCAAAACCCACTTCAATGTTGACTATCCCGAGATCGCGGTCGGCCTGTGTGGTTGTCTGTGCGTCGCATTTCACGAAGAAGGCAGCGTTAGGGGTTGAGCCCTGGAAAGCGCCCTGGCGGAACAGACCCATCATGAAAGCATTGAGATTGAGGCGGATCTTGGCCCACAGCGGCTCGTCGTTCGGTTCGAACACCACCCAGGTGGTTCCGCGGAACAGCGACTCCTCGAGGAACAGGGCCATGCGGCGTACCGGCACATACTTCCACTCCGAGGCCGGCGCATCGGTCCCGACGAGCGTGCGCGCGCCCCAAACGAGGTTGCCCCCGGCATTGAAGGTGCGCAGGCAATCGATTGCCAGTGGATTGAGCACGCCCGTCTGCAGGTCCGTCAGCAGATATGAGATGCGCATGACATTGTCGAGCGTCGCCTCGATGCCGGCCGGCGCTTTCCATACGCCGCGGGTACCATCTACCCGTGCGTATATGCCGGCAACGGTGCCGCTCGCTCCGAACGAGCGCAGTCTGAAGTTGTCCAGGGGGTCGGGGATCTCGACCCGAGGAAAGTAGAGAGCCAGGTTGCGATGGCGGATGCCTGCGTTGTTGAGCATCCAGCTCTGGATATCGTCGATTGAGTTGATATTGTTCGGCGTATCCACGATGAAGAAGGCCCGGCGCTGCTGACAGTAATCGCGAGCAGCGCAGATGACTGCGAACGCCTCTGCATCACTCATCGCGTCCGCGCCGCTCTTGGTCGCTGTACGCGGCAGGCACAGAATGTTGAACAGATCGACCCGCTCGAGCGCGAAAATGCCGGTCTTGAGACTTTGGTTGCCGATCATGTCCAGTGCGTTCGGCGGCGTGCCGTCATTGCCCGGTGCCGCGGCACCTTGCGCGGTTCCTGCCACTACGACACCCAATTGATACGCTTGCACATTGGCGGCGGCATTCGCGGCGTCGAGGAAGAGCTCGCCAGCTGTCGTGCCATCGAGCGGTGCAGCGGCGAACGCAACTACTGCCGGTGCGCCTCCGGCTAACACCATGTAGCGGTTTTCTAGGGCGCTGTAATAGGCGACACGCGCGCCAGTGAAAGAAGCAGCCGCATTTGCGGCTCGAATCGCCGCCTGCAATGTGGTACCGATTGCTGCGAAGGTGTTGGCGGCGCCGACCGTTGTGGCAGTCCCGGGCACGGCGCCGATGGTGACGCTCACCACACTGCCGTTCGGGATCACGGGGGCTGCCCCCAGGTTGCCTGTCAGCGTGACTTTGGCTGCAGTCGGCACATCAAGCCCTACATTCGTGGCGAGCGGGTCACCGCCCGAGACCGTGAATACAGGGGCCACTGCGGCGGGGGTACCGGGGATGACAATGACTCTTGTGACCGCGCCGTCGGTGTGGAGGGCTACACGCGCGCCCGCGAACTCCGCCGCCGGGTCGGCGGCGCGAATCGCCGCCTCCAGCAGATTTCGGAAAAGAGCCGCATTGTTACCAGCGCCGACGATGTTGAGAACGTGTGGTCCGACGCCGCCGATCTGAATGGCAATCGCGCCGTCGAAGTTCGCGACAGCGGCGAGATCTCCGGATACCACGCCGTCGAAGGTCAGAGCCGGTGTGAGTTGCAGCAGTCCCGCCATCGGGTCGGCCGCGCTTGCGCCGAATGCCACCGTCGAGCCGGCACTGGTGGGGCCGGCCAGAATGCGCAGTTGGTTGCCGACGATGCCTACGGTTGCCTGCGAAAATGCCTGGTTCTCGGGTCGTGCCGCGCGGATCGCGGCCTCGAGTTGAGCGCGCGCCCGCCCGATGTCGCCGGGGTTCGCGCCCCAGTTGCGTAGGAGGGCGATTCCGCTGCCTTCGGTACCTATCGTGACGGTGAGCTGCGGGTTCGCGTTTGTGAGGTTGATGACCGCGGGTATCGGACCGGACATCGTTCCCACCGGCTGAGGCAGGTTGACGCTCGCCTGTGCGGTCACCCGAATCAACTTTGAGCCGGTGAATTCGTCGTTGACGACACTCACCACAGAGTTGGTGCCGGGGGTCCGCGTCAGGTCGCGAAACACCTCGGACTGAGTCACGACGCGCTCACCCCTGAAGGTCTCGACCAGCTGCACTCCGAGGTTGAACGTCGTGGCGCTCGCCGGATCGATTGAGATGCGCAGACCGTTGCCCCATTGACCCGGATTGATCGCATCGATGCGCAGAGTCGCTGCGCCTCCCACGCCATCCAGGATCAAAACGTTGGCCGTGCCGATCGGGGCGCTCGCCGTTCGAACCACCCATGCATCGGTGCCACCATTGTTGAAGAACTGTTGGATGGCGTAGCTCGCCTCGCTGCGTGGATGCAGCCCGCCGAAGATGCGTGTGAACTCGCCGAAATCCTGCACGCGCCGCGCAAAGTTCAGATCGCCTCGCGGAAAGAAGTCGACGAAAGCTGCGATCGCGGTGGCGACGCCGGTGATCGTATGAACGCCACTCGGCACTTCATCGATGTATACGCCGGGACCACTGTTCAGTTGCGCCATTCGAATCTCCCGTTACGCCCGTGGCGTCACGAATTGAAAGACTCCCTCGCGAGCTCACGCTTTCGCAGCACCGAGTCGCGTAAGGTCACGAGAATCTCGGCAGGCGAGATTTCTCCGAGTGCCTGGCGGTGAGGGGTGAACTCGTACACCGCCGCATCGCCGCCGGTTTGCATGACCGTCAGTACCTGCGCGCTGGGCCAGCGCGCGAACAGAGTTGGCACGAGCGTCGCGTCCTCGGCCGCGGTGAGGCCAAGGATCACGACATCCGGGGGCACTGCATGCCCGGCGGACATTTCGGTGGCGTTGTTACGGCCGACGAGCAGCTCGTAATCGGCTTCGTTCCGAATCGCGTGCTCCAGGATGTCGCGGAGCAGCATCGGGACCTCCAGTAACAAGACGCGCACGGGTGCGTTCATCGCCGGATTGTGTCTGTGTGCGGCGCGTGGGCCGATCCGCCACTCGATTCATATTCGATACAGACGCGATGCACTTCGCGCCCGGGGTCGGTCCAGATCGAACGATTCAGTTGGCCGACAGGTGGGCGAGGTGAGCCAAGGCGCTCGGCGGCGCCGGCTTGCCGGTTCCCTAGCCAGAGAGCTTGCGGTTGGCGATGCGGTCGCGGGGTGCGCTCGGCGAGCGCGCGTCAGTCAGCGCGATAGTTCGAGCTGCGGCCGATAGCTGCGCGCAACGAGGATGGGTTCGCTGCAGCGGCTTGGCCGCGATTGGGGACCTGAAGCTTTTCCAGCACGTGATGCACGTGGTTCTTCACGGTCGCTTCTGCAATGCGCAGGGAAGAAGCGATTTCCTTGTTCGAGCGCCCCTGCTTGAGCAATGAGAAGACTTGCTGCTCACGAACAGTGAAAAGGCGCGCAACACCTTGCTCTGTCTGTTGTTTCTCACGCCGAGCAGCGCGACGGAGCAGGTCGGCGGCGATGCGGGGTGAGCACAGCAATTCGCCCGCTGCCGCAAGCTCGATCGCCTCGGCCAGTTCGGCGATCGAGCCATTTGCCGTGACGAAACCGTCAGCTCCGGCTTCCGCGTATTCGAGGATGGTGGAGATCTCTTCCTGGACCGCGAAGGCGAGCATCCGGCTCTTCGGCTGCTCCGCGCTCAGTGTGCGCATCAGGTGGAGAACGTCGTCGAGTGATACGTCCACGACGACAACGTCCGGTTTGAGTTCACGCACCGCAGCACGAGCGTCCATTGATGTGGCGACGGCGCCCGCAAGCCGTAAGTGCTTGTGTTCGCTCAGCATCATGGCGAGGCCGTCGCGATACAATCGAACGGCTACGGCGATCAGAACCGAGATCGGCCGGTGTTGTTCCACGCTGGTGTCCATGCTGGTCCCCGCGGCCGCTTCCCGCCTGTCTCAGGTCTTATAAGCCATAACCTGTCACAGCGGTGCATTTTATCGCGCCGGTACACGGCTGACGCCCAAATTCCCCTCTGAGCGTCCCCGTACCCGTGACTGGGATTGGTGCCGAACTTCTCACCGATACCCCGGATAGCACCGCCGCCCTTAGGCAGCGATACCTGCGCAGGTGTGATACCAAACGGTTTGTCGCTTTCGTGCGATTCAGGCGCCGGCAACGGTCCCTTCGGGCTAGGTTGGAATCTGGATCTCCCCAGTATCGCCCGGCGTACCGATAAGGCTTGCCGCAGTATCAAGACGCAGCGGAGTCAGACACTTTCCTGCTCTCGGGTGCCGAGGATCTCGTTCCGCTGACCCTGCACTCATAATGCCGGGGTCGAGGGTCATTTTCTCTACGGGAGAGTTCGCGTGATTTACAGACGATTTGCTGGTGCAATTGCGTTTTCCATCTTGGCGTCACTAGCTCGCGCCCAAACCATCGCACTGGTTTCAAGCAACCCTTCAGACAGTCACATAGGACAAAAAACGATGAGCAGAGTTACAGGCATCGGTGGCATCTTCCTTAAAGCAAAGGATCCGGCGATGTTGCGAGCCTGGTACAAAAAGCACCTTGGCATTGACGTTCAGGCATGGGGCGGCACGAAATTTCGTTGGGTGGATAGTTCAGGCCACGCATTTGCGGGGAAAACCGCTTGGGCCGTCGGAGATGGCAAGAACTTCGCCCCAAGCACTGCATCGTTCATGGTCAATTACCGGGTGTCCGATCTTCATGGACTCTTGGCCGCACTCCGTGCTGAAGGATGTGACGTCTTGGAGAAAACTGAGGAATCCGAGTTCGGCAAGTTTGGCTGGGTCATGGATCCTGAGGGCAATAAGGTAGAACTGTGGCAACCTCCAGAAGGCCAGTAATAGCGTTATCGCCAGCCGCGGTTGTCATGAATCAGGCCATCGCGGCGGCTGCGTCCATCAGCCACTCCCGCAGCAGACGGATTTTTGGCAATTGCGCACGTTGTGGCGGATAGATAAGAAAGTACGAGATGCCCTGGTCCAGAACACAGTCGAACGGTGCAATCAACACGCCGTCACCCAAGCTTTCCTTGAGGAGATTGAGATCTCCTAACGCCACACCCTGGCTGCGGGTTGCCGCCGACAGGGCGAGCTCGAGAGTGTCAAACGTCTGCCCGAGATGGGAGGAGATCCAACCGACGCCGGCTGCCTCCAGCCAGCGACTCCAGGCCTGGACCGGGTAGCATTGCAGCAGCCGCATGGACTTCAGATCAGCGGGATCGCGCAGATTCCGGGCCAGCTCAGGCGAGCAAACCGGCGTCAGCCGTTCGGGCAGCAGCTGTATGCACTGCATATCTGGCCAGTCACCGCGTCCGTAGATGATGGCCGCGTCGACATCGCTTTCTTCAAACCGGGGCTCGCGCGCGTCGTATGTGGTAACGCGGACGTCAACGTCCGGCATTACCGTGCGCAGCGATGGCAATAGAGGCAGAAACCAGCGCTGGGCCAGTGTCGGCGGCATTCGCAGTGTTAGAACTTGGCCGGCGTTGCGCAAGCTGTCACACGTGCGCATCAGCCGTGCGAACGCGTCCTCTACAACGGGCAACAGTGCTTCCGCTTCGGGCGTGAGTCTCAGTCCGCGGATCGCATGAGGAAAAATCTCATTTTCTTTGCATATTCAGAAACGTATCGTGAGCTGGAGCGGGTAATAAACAGGAGTCCAGGCGGTGAACCAGCAAGCGATCGAGCGTGCGCATGCGCTGTTGTCCCGGCGCACGCCCGATTGGAGTCTCGATCAGCCGTTCTACGTCGATCGGGACATCTTCGATCTGGAGATGGAGCTGTTCTTCAAGCGGCAGTGGCTGTTCGTGGCTCTGGCCTGCGAAATTCCGCGCGCTGGAGACTGGATTCGTGTGGACGTAGGGCGCGAATCGGTGATTGTCCTGCGGCGCAAGGACGGCGAGATCGCAGCCTTCCACAACACCTGTCGGCACCGCGGCTCCCGCATCTGTCTCGAGGATCGGGGTCATGCCACGCGGTTGGTTTGTTCCTATCATCAATGGACCTATGACCTGGACGGCCGGCTCGTCGGCACGCGCTTGATGGGCGAGGGTTTCGACAGCTCGGCGTTCAAACTGAGTAGCGTGAGCGTCGCGACGGCCGGCGGACACATCTTCGTGAGCTTTGCCGAGGATCCGCCGGATTTCGGGCCATTCCGCCGCGCCGTCGAGCCTTATATGCTGCCGCACCAGCTCGAAAATACCAAGGTTGCCCACACCCAGGTCCTGCTCGAGCGCGCGAACTGGAAGCTGGTCATCGAAAACAACCGCGAGTGCTTCCATTGCCCGGGCTCGCATCCTGAGCTCATGCAGATCATCAGCGAATTCGATAACCCGGCCGATCCGCGGGTCAAGCCCGACTACAAGGCGCTGCTGGAGCGCAAGGCCGCGGAGTGGGCGGCGCTCGGACTACCCTTCGCGCACAATCAGGCAGACCGTTATCGTGTCGTACGCATGCCTTTCATCCCGGGGAAGGCGTCCATGACCCTGGATGGCCGGCCCGCGTGCTCGCGTCTGTTGGGCCATCTGACGGATGAGTATCTCGGCTCCGTGCAGCTACTGAGTCTCCCCAACAACTGGAATCACATACTGGCCGATCATGCCGTCACCTTCCGGGTGTTGCCCGTTGGACCCGAGGAAACCATCGTGACGACCAAGTGGCTCGTACACAAGGATGCCCGCGAGGGGGTCGATTACGACGTCGAGCGGCTGCGGGCGGTCTGGGCCATCACCAACGAGCAGGACCGCACGCTTGCTGAAAACAACCATCTGGGTGTCCGCGGAAGCGCCTATCGTCCGGGACCGTACTCAGAGCTGATTGAAGGCGGCACACGCGTTTTTGTCCGCTGGTACGTCGAAGAGATGTTGAGAGCATTGGCCCCACTGAGGCGTGTGGCAGCGGTCCATGGGGGTGCAGCTGCGTGAGCAGGTTTCGCCCATCCGGCGCTGTCGGCGGGGGCTGCCGGCCCTGGCTGAGGCGCTGCAGCGTGAGCCCGGTGTGCGGCTGTCCGGTTCGAGGCGGCTCGCGGCACGCCAACGTCATCAGGCTGGCGTGGACGCACCGGTGGATCTTTGGGCGCGCAGCGGGCAGTACGCCCGGGAGGGATCGCCGCTACTGACACAGCGACCTGGCTCCTCCAGATAGGCGTGATCGCCTATGGAAGGGGGTTCGTGTACTCTCAGATGTCATGCGGGCCCTGACATTCTCACTGACGCTGTTCCTGCTGTTAGGATGGAATTCCCGAGCGCACGCAGAGTATTGCGCCGCCGGGCGTCCCATTGTTTTCGCCGGCCTCAACTGGGAAAGCGGTGAATTCATCACCGCCGTCATGCAGGAGATCCTGACGCGGGGATTCGGCTGCCACACCGAGACTATCCCCGGCAACACCATCACCTTTGAGCAGGCGTTGTCCAACGACGACGTTCAGATCGTTGCCGAGGAGTGGATCAACCGCAGCGAAGTGTGGAATAAGGCGGCCGCTGCGGGCACCGTCCGAGCCGTTGGTAACACTTTCACGGGCCCGGCGGAGGGCTGGGCCGTTCCTGAATACGTTGTGAAAGGCGACCCCGCGCGCAACATCCGGCCTGCCGCTCCCGACCTCGCCAGCGTGGATCAGCTCGCGGACCCGAAGTACGTCGCGCTGTTCAAGGATCCCGAGCAACCCACTCGCGGCCGCTTCCTGAACTGCCCTTCGGGGTGGACCTGCGAGCCTGAAAATACCAGCAAACTGGAGGCGTACGGTCTCCTGGGCCGCTATGTCAACTTTCGCCCGGGTACGGGCCCCGCCATGGACGCGGACATCGTGTCGGCGTATCTGCAAGGCCGGCCGGTCCTGTTTTACTACTGGACCCCGAGTGCCATCGCCGGCAGGCTGCGGCTGATCCCGCTCGCCGAGCCGCCCTACACGCCCGACTGTTGGAAGGAGATGATCGCCACGCAAGGCCGCAATCACCGCGGTTGCGCTTCAACGCCCTCCGTCATTGTCTACGGCGTGTCGAGTGTCTTCGCCGCCGCGGCCCCCGAGATCGTCGCCGTATTGGCGAAAGCTACCTTCCCACTACCCGAGTTGAACGCCAATCTCGCCACCAAGACTCAGATGCAGCGCGATGCGAAAACCCAGGCGCTCGCCTTTCTCCGGGAGAAGCCAGACATCTGGCAGCCGTGGGTCGGTGCGGATATGGCCGCTCGCATCAACAAGGGGTTGAAGGGGCGAGGCGGTGACTCGGCCATGCATCCTGATGTCGGCGGGAATGCCACGCCGGCGCCTCTGTTCCCGCCGAGCCTGGTCATCTCCATCCGCCGCCCCGTCAACGATGCCGTGGCAGCTGTCGTTGCCAAAAACGGGGCCGCCTTCCGCGCTGCCTCGCACGCGGCCCTTGGCCTGATCGTGTTGATCGACAACACGCTCGCCCTGATTCCCTGGTGGCTGCTCATCGCCCTGTTCATGGCCCTGGCCTGGCTGGGCTCGCGCCGCCCGGTCCTCACCGCCGTGGTCGGCCTGTTGATGTTGGCCGTCGGCATGTTGGGCCTCTGGGGCCTCATGCTGCAGACACTGACGCTGATGCTGATCGCCAGCGTGCTGGCGCTCCTCGTCGGCCTGCCCGTCGGTATTCTCGCCGCCAAATCCCGGGGCCTCAGGGCGGTGATCTTTCCCACCCTGGATATCATGCAGACCATGCCGAGCTTCGTTTATCTGATCCCGGCGCTGATGTTGTTTGGTCTCGGAAAAGTTCCCGCCATTCTCGCTACCGTCATTTATGCCATTCCGCCCATGATCCGGCTGACGGCCCTGGGTATAGAGCAGGTGCCTTTGGAAATCACGGAAGCCGCCACAGCCTTCGGCGTAACGCCAGCGCAAATGTTGCTGACAGTGGAGCTGCCGCTGGCGCGGCCGAGTATCATGGCCGGCGTCAACCAAACGATCATGCTGGCTCTGTCCATGGTCGTCGTCGCCTCGATGATAGGCGCACGGGGTCTGGGTGAGCAGGTGCTGAATGGCATCCAGTCACTCGATGTGGGGCAGGGACTCGAGGCCGGGATCGGCATTGTTATCCTCGCCGTGGTGCTCGACCGGATCACACAGGGATTTGGTGCGCGCGGCGCGAACGCCGCAACGCAGGGCAGGCATGGCTAGAATCGAGGTGCGCAACGTCACCAAGGTGTTCGGCCGTAACGAGGCGGCTGCACTCGCGCTCGCCGGACAAGGAATCGGCAAGTTGGATATCCTGGCACGCACGGGTTGCAGCCTGGGGCTTCACGATGTCTGTCTCGAGATCCCGAGCGGAGAGATTTTCGTCCTCATGGGGCTGTCGGGCTCCGGCAAGTCCACACTGGTGCGACACCTGAATCGGCTCATCGATCCTTCCCGAGGCGCGATTTTGTTCGAGGGCCAGGACATCATGGGTTTCGACGCGCGCGCCTTGCGCGCGTTCCGGCGCCGCTCTGTCAGCATGGTGTTTCAGGGATTTGGCCTCTTACCTCACCGCACGGTGTTGCAGAACGTCGCTTTCGGGCTCACTACCCGCGGGGAGCACCGGAACGCGGCGTATCCCAAGGCCATGCGATGGATCGAGACCGTGGGGCTTACGGGCTACGAAGCGAAATATCCTGCAGAGCTGTCTGGTGGCATGCGGCAGCGTGTTGGGCTGGCCCGGGCATTGGCGTCCGATCCTGATGTCATTCTGATGGACGAGGCGTTCAGCGCACTCGATCCGGTTATCCGGCTGGAGATGCAGGATTTGCTGTTGGAGCTGCAGCGAACCTTGAAAAAGACCATTGTCTTCGTGACCCACGATCTGGATGAGGCGGTGCGGATCGGTGCGCAGGTAGCTGTGATGAAGGATGGCCAGGTCGTGCAGGTGGGCGCACCGCAAACGATACTGGAGCATCCCGCCGACGACTATGTCGCGCGATTCGTGAGAAACGGTGCACATCAGAACTTATAGCCGAACCGCACGCCGATGACCCTCGGGCGAATGACCGACTGCGTCTCGATGGCCTGCGAGGACGAAATAAAGGTGCGCCCCCGGGTGTCCGTCAAGTTCTGACCGAACACCTGGACGTTCCACGCATCCTTGGAGACGCCGAGTGCGCCGTCGTAGGTGGTGAACGCCGGTTGATCGAATGCCTGAGTAATGGAGCCGGTCGGTGCGATGGAGGGTGCGTTTCCGGTGAGCGATAGCGAGTGGGCCTGGCGCGCGGCGCCCAATTGTACGAATGCCTGATACTCGTAAATTGGCCACTCATAGCGCGCGCGGAGGTTACCCTGAAATGGCGGTGACTGAGCGAGTGGGCTGCCTTGTACGCCATAGGGATTTGCAATCGTCGTGATCGGCTTGCCAAAATTCACACTGTCCGGATTGTTTGCAATCAGGAACGGCGAGTTGGTCTGCTCGGTGCTGTTCCATGCGAACGATCCCAGAATCGTCAGTTGGCTGGTGACTCGCGCGATTAACTGGGTTTCCAGGCCCTTGACCCGGTAGTTGGCGCCGTTCGTGTTGAAGGTCAGGTTACCGAGATCCTTGGGGTCGAAAAACGCCAGCTGCACGTTTTTCCAGTCCTCCTTGTACAGCGCACCGTTGAACTCGAAACGATGGTCGAACCACTGCGTTTTCCAGCCGATCTCGTTGTTGGTCAGCTCGTCCGGGGCGTAGCCGGCCGGCGTAAAGTACTGACCGACACCGTTCTGATCGGGCACCTTCGCACTGGTGCCGGGAGCCCGATTGAAGCCCCCGGGCCGGTAGCCCTGTGACCAGGTGTAGTACAACAAGACATCGGGGGTGATCTTCCAACTCAGGTTGGCGCGGCTCTTGAAGCCGGTATACTTCTGCTTCAGGTTCTCGGCATCGATATTGGTGGCGCCCGCGTAGCACGGCGCCGGGCCGGCGTCAGCGCAGCCGAAGCTGCTGGCCTTGGAGCCGACTTCCGTGTTGTCGAAGTGGTAGTACCGCGTTCCGACGGTGGCCGTCAACACCTTGGGAATCAGGTCGAAGTCCGCCGACGTATAAAAGGCATATTGTTTGTAGCCGCGCTGCACGTCGTCAAAGAACGAGACGTTGTCGTTGCGCACATTCGGGTCATTGGAAGTCGCACCGGGCGGCGGCACAATGTCGCTCAAGCAGCCCGCGGTCACCGTCACCGTACACGCCGGCAGCGTCTTGTACTGGAAGTTGGTCGTGTCGTTGATCTTGAAGTCCTCCCAGAAGGCGCCCCCGAGCACGCGCAGCCGCCAGTCATCCGGCGTGCTCACCCGCAGCTCGTGGCTCTGATGTGTGGCGCGCACGGAACTGCGCCAGGTCGAACTCGGCGAATAGCACTTGGCCTCAGGATAACCCCCGGTTACGGGATCTTGCGCGCCGGCCATGCATTGATAATAGTCGGCGTAAAAGCCGCGGGCATAGTTTGTATAATCCTGGACCTGCTCGACATTGCGCACGAGGTAGCTGCCGGCGTACACGGCCTTCAACACGCCGATGCGGCCATTCACCGTCAACGCCGTGTTTTCAAACTTGTCCTTGTCATACGATGGATTGAACAGCGTGACCGACAGATCCGGTAGCCGCTGGCCATCAGACCCCGTGGGCATTTGATAGAACACACCCTGCGCGTCCATGTTCTGGTATGACTGGGCGAGCAGGGCATTCCAGTCATCATTGATCTTCCACAAGCCCGACAGGCGCACGCCCTGGTAGGTGACCGGGTTGATGGCGCTCGCGACCAGGTTGTTGTTGCTGATCACCGGGCTGTTGGGCGGCACACTGCCGCCGGCGTAGCTGATGCCCAGATCGCTGTTGGAGCGGGTGAACGTGCTGGGCACGTTGTTGATGTAACCGCCGCGTTTGTCGTTGTAAATCACCGCCCGCACGGCCAGCGTGTCGGCGATCAGCGGCAGGTTGAGGACGGCTTCTAGATCGGAATTGGGATCGCCATGGCTGGTGTAGCCATAGCCCGCCGAGACGCTGCCCTCGGTGACGTCGAGTTTGGGTTTGTTCGTAATATAGCGGACCACGCCTGCCTGGGCGCCGGCGCCGAAGAGCGTCCCTTGGGGTCCCTCGAGCACCTCGATGCGCTCGAGGTCTGCGGCATACACGTCGAGGTTGTGGCCGGGCAACTGCGCCGACTGCTCGTCCAGGTACACGGCGACGTTCGGAAACGTGGCGGTGGTAGCGGATCCTTGCAGGCCCAACTGACCGACGCTCAAGCCGCGCATGTAGATTTCGCCCTGGCCCGGGCCCCAGCTCGCCACGGTGACGTTCGGTAAGTACTTCACGAAGTCTTCGAAGGTCGCCACGTTCAGTTGCGTCAGCGTTTCAGCGGTCAATGCCTGGATGGTGATCGGCACATTCTGCATATTTTCAATGCGACGCTGCGCCGTGACGGTGACCTCCTCGATACCTTCGGACTCGGCCGCATTGTCATTCGTGGCCGGCGTCGCATACGCGAATCCGGCTGCGCTGCCACTCAATATGGCCGCGACCGCACAGGACACTTTTGAATTCAACTTCATACCACCCTCGCTGTTATCGAGTCGTTACAGGTTGGCGTGTGTTTGAACATTCCGCAGACCGCTGCGCGCCCCACAGCGGTGGCCCCCTCATTTTGTTTTACAGCAATGCCGAGCGTGCCATGTGCGCGAATCGTGCGATTCGGTCGATGGTCAATTCCAACTGCGGATTACGATACTGGCTGCAAACCGCCAAGAAAACGTAAAATTTCCGCATACGATGCATGCGTTGCCCGCATGCGTGGCCTGTGGCGCAACACTACCCTGCCGGCGGCGCACCTCCTTCCTCGATACGCCGCCGCCGGAACGCCTCGAGGGCTTCCGCAATCGCTGCATCGAGCGGCGGTGGGGTGAACGTCTCGAGCGTTGAGCGCCAAATTGCCGCTGCCCGCTCCGTCGCCGTCTTTCCCCCGTCTTCACTCCAGGCGCCGTAGTTGCGCCAGTCGGAAACCAGTGGCGAGTAGAAGGCGTCTCGATAACGCGCCATGGTGTGTTGGGCCGAAAAAAAGTGTCCACCCGGCGCCACCTCGGCGATCGCGTCGACTGCGAAATCGTCGTCAGTCGCGCCAACGGGTTGTAGCGTCTCTGCGAGCATCTGCAGTTGCTCGATGTCCAGAATGAATTTCTCGTAGCTTGCCGACAATCCGCCCTCGAGCCAGCCGGCCGCGTGATATATGAAGTTGGCCCCACCGGCGAGCGCGCCCCACAGACTCATCTGCGACTCGTAGGCCCCTTGAGCATCAGGCGCGTTTGAAGCTGTGGCATTTGACGACCGCCACGGCAGGCCCACGAAGCGCGCCATCTGACCTGCGCCGATTTGCGCCTTGAAGTACTCGGGCGTGCCGAATGCCGGCGATCCGGACTTCATGTCGACATTGGACGTGAAGCTGCCGTAGACGACCGGCGCACCTGGCCGGGTAATCTGTGCGAGGACGAGGCCGCCGAGCATCTCGGCGTGGGCGAGCGTAAGCGCACCGGCGATGGTGATCGGTGCCATCGCGCCGGCGAGCGTAAACGGCGTGATCATTTGCACCTGGCCTGCGAGTGCGAAGTCGATGATGCCGTCGGCCATCGGCGTGTCGAGTACGCGCGGCGAGTTTGTGTTGATTATGGTGTAAGTGCAAGGCGTATCGCGAAACGCTTCCTCCGAGAGCCCATGCGCGATCCGCACTTGCTCAAAACAGTCTGCCACCTGAGCGCGTCCGCGGCAGTACGTATGTGGGATCTTGTCAGACAATGTCAGTTGCGCGTGCAGCATCTCGAGCTGCCGACATGCAACGGAGATGTCCTGTGGCTCGGTCACGGCGCCGAGCACGTGTATGACTTCGAAAGCCTGACAAAGGCGTACACCATTCGCGTAGTCAGTGAGAGTTCCGGGGCGGCGGCCACCGGCGATGTCCATGATGTGTGGAGGACCGGAGACTGGCCCGAAGACTACGGAGTTGCCGTCAAGAGCAACTTCGCGCACTGGGTTGCGTGAGTGGAGCTTGATCTCGCGGGGGGCGCGCGCTAAGCACTCAGCGACTAGACCGCGGTCAATGCGCACCGTCTCGGTTGCGTCATCGACCGTTGCTCCCGCCACGCGAAAGCGCCCGCGTGCGTCCGCAGACAGAACCTTGAGCCCCAGTTCCTCGAGAATACGGAGCGCCGCATTGTGCAGTGCCTCGACACGATCGTCCGAGAATATGCGCCAGGGCTCAAACGGACTTCTAAGCGCCCGGTAACGACGGCTCCGGTTGTCCGGTGCCAAAGTTGACACGGTTGATGGCCGGCGCCGTGGACGGCGCCCGGCGATGTGATCTTGCTCGCTCATAGGTCCCCCTACATCCGCATCCGCTCGCCCTTAGGGTCGAACAGTGGTTCGTTGAGGATTGACGCTTTGCGCCGGTCACCCAGTATCTCAATCTCGAACGCGCCTTCCTGCAAGTCCCCGGCCAGAGCCGCGGGGATGTAGCCTTGCGCAAGCGACCGATCGACGTAATGGCCGTAGCCACCGGAGGTAACCCAACCAATCACGTTGCCGCCGTGCCAGATAGGCTCGTCACCGAGTACGTCCGCATCGAGGGCATCGACGACGAGGCTGATTCGCTTCAGTTTGCCGCCGGTGGCCTTCTCCGCAACGGCTGCGTCACGGCCGATGAAGTCAGGTTTAGTGAGATCGACGAAGCGATCAAGACCCGCCTCAAAGGCGCCGTAGATGGGTCTGAGCTCCCGGTACCAGGTTGGGAAATTCTTTTCGAGCCGCAGCGACAACAGTGCTCGCATTCCAAAGTGGACGAGCTCGAGGTCTTGGCCAGCCGCGCGAATTCGATCGTAGAGGCGCCGCTGATACTCCGGTGCGACCCAGATCTCGTATCCCAGGTCGCCGGTATAAGTCACACGATTGACGAGGGCGGGGCAGTTCGCGACATCCATCGCGCGATGGTCCAGAAAGCGCAACGCCGTGGCGGAGACGTCTTCGTCAGTCAGACGGGCCAGCAGCTCGCGCGAACGCGGGCCGGCAATGGACAGACCAACCAGCCCCATGTCGAAGCGGTGCAGACGGACCGAGCCGTCTTCAGGCTGCTGCGCCTCGAACCAGCGCATGTGATGGATCTGTGCCTGCGATGATCCCCAGATCAGGAATCGTTCGGGAGCCGCGCGGGCGATGGTGAAGTCGCCGATCAACTTTCCGGCTGTGTTGAGCATCGGCGTGAGCACGATTCGGCCTGCTTTGGGCATACGGTTGGTCATCAACCGTGACAGAAAGCTTTCACTGCCCGGACCAGAGATCTCGTATTTGGCGAAGTTGGCGATCTCGGTCACACCGACCGTGTTGCGAACGCCGAGGCACTCCGCCTTGACGTGCGGGAAGTCATTGGAGCGGTGGAAAGACACTACATCCCGAGGCTCGACCCCGGGCGGTGCAAACCACAGCGGTGTCTCCAGGCCCCAGCTGTCGCCCATGACGGCGCCCGCTGCAAGCATGACATCGTAGAGCGCCGTCGTCTGATGTGGTCGCGCGGCCGGCAGTTCTTCGTTCGGGAATCGGATCGAGAACCGGCGGGAGTAATTCTCGCGGACTTTTTCGTTCGTGTAGCTGCGAGTGGCCCAGGCGCCGTAGCGCGCGACGTCCATGGCCCAGACATCGAAGCCGGGGTCACCGTTGACCATCCATTGCGACAGGGCGAGCCCGACCCCACCGCCCTGACTGAAGCCCGCCATGACGGCGCAAGCGCACCAGAATCCAGGCAAGCCTTGAACGGGACCGATGAGTGGATTTCCATCCGGCGAGAACGTGAAGGGTCCGTTGACGATACGACGGATGCCGGCGCTGGCCATGGCGGGGAAATGTTGGTACCCGATCTCGAGTGAGGGTGCAATGCGCTCGATGTCCGGCTCGAGCAACTGCGCTCCAAAGTCCCACGGGGTGGTCTTGGGACTCCACGGAACGCAGGCGCGCTCATACGTGCCCAACACGATGCCGTTGCGCTCCTGGCGCATGTAGATCTCGGCCTTGAAGTCGATCGCATGGGGCAACTCGTGGCCGCGTTCGCGATTGAATTCGACGACCTCCGGCATGTCGTCAGTGACCAGATACATATGCTCCATCGCGAGAACGGGCAGTTCGATACCGACCATGCGCCCGACCTCGCGCGCCCAGAGTCCACCCGCGTTGACTACGTGCTCCGCGTTTATGGTTCCCTCTGTCGTCTCGACGTCCCAACTATTGTTTGGTCGGCGCGAAAGAGCAGTGACCCGTGTTTTAAGGTAGATCTGCGCACCAGCCATCTTCGCCGCCTTGGCATACGCGTGCGTCGTCCCGTATGGATCGAGGTTACCGTCGGCGGCATCGAGCATCGCACCGACGAAGTACTTCTCCTCGATAAGCGGCAACAGCTGCTTGGCCTCGCTTGGAGTGAGTAGCGAGGTCTCGAGGCCAAGATAGCGCGCGCGTGCGTGAGCCATCTTCAGCCATTCCATGCGCTCGGGAGTATCTGCCAGCAACAGTCCGCCAGAACGGTGCAGGCCGCAGGATTGGCCGGTGATCCGCTCGAGCTCGTCATACAGACCTATGGTGTAGCCCTGCAGCTTTGCGACGTTTGGATCCCCATTCAGCGTGTGGAATCCGCCGGCCGCGTGCCAGGTCGACCCCGAGGTCAACTGGTCACGCTCGATCAGCACGACGTCTGTCCAACCCGCCTTTGTGAGGTGATACAGCACGCTGCAGCCAACGACGCCGCCACCGATAACGGCTACCCGGGTGTGTGTTTTCATCGCATTCTCTCTGGCAAGACGATCTCATAACTAAACGGACGCGCGGCATCCAGCAGCACCTCCCATGTCGACGCCGCGTAAGTGCGCAGCGCAAAGAACTCATAACGATCCTCGCTAACTCTGAGGAGGAGTCCGCCGACGTGGTGGATGCCGGTCTGGGCGAATCCATTTACGGGGAACACGTTTGGATCGAGGTCGATGGCGACAAGCCGGCCGAGTAGGGCGCGGGCCGCTTGCCCCTCTACCAACAGACGTGTCCGCGCACCGTCAAGTGAAGTTACACAGCCGACATCGGTGGGAATCGCAGAGCGCAGCCGCTCCTCGAGGACGGAGTCCTCGCCGCCGCCCAGTACCCAATACTGGTCCAGTGCAATGCGCATGATCAGGTAATCGCCCTGATCGCCCGTCACGGCGGCACAAACCGAAGAGTCAGGTAAGGGTTCACCCAGGATCGGTAACACGCCTGCGGCGACCCGCGCCGCGCCGCCCGGGTAAACTCCGAGTTGGATGAGGTGTGTATGGGTAATCTCACCAAGCCGCAACGCCGCCCCGCGTCCGTCGGCGCCATCGACATCCGCATTTACGCGGTAGCTCTCGAGCGCTGAGCGGGATTTAAGCACGCAGGCGCTCCCCGCTCGGGTCGATAAACATCGGCGACACGATACGCGCGCGAACCTGTTCGTTTCGCAGCGGATAGGCGCAGACGATTTCCTGGCCCTCGTGTCGTAAGCCGCCACTGTAGAGCGCGAGCGCGATCGTCTTCTGGAGGACCGTCGACCACGTAACAGAGGTAATGTAGCCGCGCCCGTGGCCCTCAATCGGGTCGTCCTTGGAAAACAGAATCGAGCCGCCACGCAGTCGTGCGGCGGGATCGAGGCACTCAAGACCAACGAGGCTCCAGCGGTCAGCCGCCTGCAGTTCCTCTCGCTCGCGCAGTTCCCGGCCCACGAATGCTTTTTTTCGCGATGCGAGCTTCCCGAGCCCAAGATCTTCCAGCGTTGTGCGGTGATCGAGTTCCAGGCCCGCGACATGACCTTTTTCAATACGCAATGAGGCGAGCGCCTCGAGACCGTAGGGCCGGATGCCGAGTGACGAGCCGCGCTCGAGAATCCTCTCCCACATTGCCGTACCGCGATCGGCCGGTACGTACACTTCGTAAGCGAGCTCGCCGGAAAAACTGAGCCGCAACACCCGTACAGGAGTGCCGTCGATTTGATGCTCGCAGATGCCCATGTGCGGCAGCACTTCGTTTGACAAGTCGATGCCGGGAAGCGCAAGCATCAGAGCCTGTCGCGAGAGCGGACCTGCGACCGACATGCCGGCCCACCTGTCGGTGACTGACACGACCTGCACGCGCAGATGGGGCCACGCCGTCTGCAGAAGGAATTCGAGCCGCGACATGACCTCGCCCGCCTGTGCGGTCGTAGTAGTCATGAAGTAGGTGAACTCCGAAAACCGCGCAGTGGTGCCATCATCGAGCACAGTGCCGTCGTCGTTGAGCATTACGCCGTAGCGGGCCTTCCCGATGGGGAGGTTGGCAAAGTTGTTGACGTAGATGCGGTCGAGGAACTCGGCCGCATCGGGGCCTTGCACTTCGATCTTGCCGAGCGAGGATATGTCTGAAATCCCGACCGCGGTGCGCACCAACTTCATTTCGGTTACGTAGGCCGTGGCCGCGTCGCCGCCGGCCCATGTGTAGAACCACGGGCGAACCCACGGACCGGCCTCAATCATGGTCACACCATTTGCCAGATGCCAGTCATGCATTGGCGTGCGGCGCGTAGGTCGGAAATGCGTGCCGATGTGCCGACCCGCCAGCGCGCCGACGGAGACCGGCGTGTAGGGCGGCCGATATGTCGTGGCACCGGCGCTGGGCAGGTCAATGCCGCGCAATTCGGCCATCAACTGTGCGGCGGCGAAGTTACTCGTCTTGCCTTGGTCGGTTCCCATGCCGAGAGTCGTGTAGCGCTTCAGATGCTCCAGGGACTCGTAGCCTTCTTGATGTGCCAGCACGACGTCGTCTGTGGTCACGTCATTCTGAAAGTCGACGAAGGCCTTGCTGCCGCGGGCCTTTGCCCGGTTTTGCGCCGGCTTCGCCCACCAGTTCGTCCAAGTGGCACCAGCGGCGGTCGGCGGGTCGCCCGGATCCCCGCGAGCGCCAACCCACTTGGCTGCAGCCGTGCCGGCCGTGTGGCCGTCGGCTGGCGCTTCGCCACGGCTACGCGCCGTGGCCGCGCCCGCTCCTGTGACAGCGCCGGCCCCTGTCACGCCAGCTGACCAGGGGCCGGGCACCATCGCGCCAATGTCTGGGTCGTACACAGGGCGCACGCCGGTGTGCGAAGTCAGATGTACCGTCGGCGACCATCCGCCCGACATCCCGATCAGGTCGCAATCGATCCACTGCGTGGTCGATGCACCATCGGTGCGCAACTCGCCTCCCTGCACGGAGCGACCGCCGCGTGCACTAACCAAGTGCGTTGCGAGGCGAACGTCGATGCCGGCGCGACGCGCCGTCTCTTCCAACGAAACGTCTCCCGCTGGCCGCTCATCTGCAAGCGTCACGCGGGCACCTGCGGCGGCGAGGTCAATCGCCGTCGACCACGCGGAGTCATTGTTGGTCGCGATCAGGACCTGGCGCCCGAGGACGAGTGCGTACCGGTTCAGGTACGTGCGGATCGCGCTTGCGAGCATCACGCCGGGGCAATCGTTGTTGCCGAAGATCAGTGGACGCTCGATCGCACCTTCGGCGTGGACGATTGCGCGGGGACGCAATGTGATGACGACCTCACGCGATTCGCCCTTCGCGGGGTCGGGGCGTGCCTGATCGCGGCGCTCTACCAACACGGCGGTCAGCCCGTCATAAACGCCTAGCACTGTCGTTCGCCGATATATCTCTACATTCGGCAACGAAGCAACTTCCGCCTCGAGAGAACGGCGCAAGGCTTCATCGGGTCCATCGGTGGGTGCGACCAGGAGGCTGCCGCCCAGCAGAAAGTCCTGCTCGACGAGGGTGACTCGGCAGCCCGAGCGGCCTGCTGCTCGCGCTGCTGCGAGTCCAGCTGGACCCGAGCCAATTACGAGGACGTCGGTGAACGCGTGACCGGTGTCATAGCGATCCGGGTCCGGTAAGTGGGTAGCTCGGCCGAGACCCGCAGCGCGGCGAATGAACGGTTCGTAGAACATCCACGAGCGACGGCGCGGCCCCATAAAGGTCTTGTAGTAAAACCCGGCCTCAAAAAGCGACGCGAGTCGGCCTGTGATCGACATGAGATCGAACTCAACCGACGGCCAGCCGTTCTGGCGCTCGCAGATCAGGCCTTCGTACAGTTCGGTCGTAGTCGCAGGCACGTTTGCCGTGCGGCGTCCGCCCGTGCCCAGCGTCAAAAGCCCGTTCGGTTCCTCGACCCCAGAGGCCAGAAACCCGCGCGGCCGGTGATACTTGAAGCTGCGGCCGACCAGGCGCACGCCATTGGCGAGCAGCGCTGAGGCAAGGGTGTCACCTTCGTAACCCACCAACGCGCGCCCCTCAAACGTAAAAGGAAGCGGGCGCCCGCCGTTGATGCGGCCACCTGTAGGAAGACGCGCGCCGCCTGTGGGAAGACGCGAACCGCCAGCGGGAACCCCCACCTTACGCGAGCTGCCTGCGGGAAGACCCGAGCCGCCTTCGGGAACACCCACGTCACCCGAGCCGCCTGAGGGAAGTCCTGAGCCGCCCGCGGTCACGACTTTGCCCCCTCACGCGCGAGCCAAGTCCGCCCGGCCGTGTTAGTTGACGTGTCGCGCTCCAGCACGAGCCACTGCCGGCAGCCTTCGACGTGCTGCCAGTATTCCAGGTGCGCGCCTTTCGGATTGTCGAACAGGAACACATACTCGTACCAGGCACGCAGCTCCCCCGTCCCATGTGGGGGGCGCTGCTTCGTCGCATCCCCCGCATACAGGAACTCGGTGTAATCACGCAGGCCGCAGTGCGGACAGAGGATCCTTAACATGGGCTATTGCTTGTAGGTCCGCAGACCCAATCCGTATTCGTCGGAACCGTTACCGCGCTCGAAGCGATCGAGAGCGAGGTGGCGGATCAACGGGTGTTCTTCGTCATGGGCGATGGTGTGTGCAAGACACCAGCCCGTAGCCGGCGTGGCCTTGAAACCTTGGTAGCACCAACCGGCGTTCAAGTAGAGGTTCCTGAGTGGCGTACGACCCATGAATGGACTGCCGTCCGGAGTCATGTCTTGAATGCCTGCCCAATGACGTAGGAGGCGCAGCCGCGACATCCCCGGAATCAGCGCGACGGCGCACTCGGCGACCGTCCGCACCTTAGGGAACTGCCCGCGCTGAGTGTACGAATTGAAGCCATCGATATGACCACCGAATACCATGCCGCCCTTGTCTGATTGCGAGATGTAAAAGAGCTCCGCGCCGAACGACAGCACGCAGTCGAGGAACGGCTTGATCGGTTCGGTCACAAAAGCCTGCAGCAGATGGCTCTCGACCGGCAGCCGCAGTCCGACCAATCGGGCGACGTGCGAGGAGTGGCCGGCGACTGAAATCAGAGTGCGGCCGGCGTTAATTCGGCCCCGGCTCGTCTCGACGCCGCTGATTGCATCGCCGTCACGCAGGAATCCTGTGACCTCGCAGTTCTCTATGATGTCTACACCGAGCCTGTCGGCGGCGCGCGCGTAACCCCATGCGACCGCATCGTGGCGCACCGTGCCGGCTCGAGCCTGGAACAGTCCGCCGTAAATGGGGAAGCGGCAGTTCTTCGAGTAATCGAGGAATGGCAGGAACCGCTGCACGTCGGGGCGATCAAAGAGCTGGCAGTCGATTCCGTTGAGCCGCATCGTATTGCCCTTGCGGGCCAATACGTCGAGCTGGCCTGGGCCATGAGCCAGTACGAGCTGGCCGCGCTGTGAAAGCATTACGTTGAAATTGAGCTCGTGGGACAGTCCTTCCCAGAGCTTCAGAGAGTGCTCGAAAAACTCAGTGTTTCCGGGCATCTGGTAGTTCGAGCGTACAAGTGTCGTGTTGCGACCGACGTTGCCTGAACCGAGGTAGCCGCGCTCCAGCACCGCGACGTTGGTAATTCCGTGCCGCGCTGCGAGGTAGTAGGCAGTGGCGAGTCCGTGCCCGCCCCCGCCGACTATGACCACATCGTAAGCACCCCGAGGCTCGGGCTTGCGCCAGGCACGCTGCCATTTCGAGCCAAAGAGGGCCCGCCGTGCCAGCGCGAACGCGGAATAGTGCGAAAGGACGGTCACGGCTGGTTACCAGCTTCGAGGTGTTGACGACACACGCGGACGGGTATTCCTAACTTTTGATCGTAACGGCGTAGCCGCCGTCTCTCGATGCAAAGATCTACGGGGTCATGAAGAAAATCTTCGGTGACGGGTGCATGCCTATGCTGGCCTAATAGTGGCTGTGCGGCACATCCATCCGGACCGAAGAGGACGAATGGGGCACCTGACCCGACGCGTCGGTGCCGTGATGGCCATCGCTTTCGCCCTGGCCGCTGTCCAACCCGTCGCCGCGGGCGACTCCGGCCCCGAGCATCATTCCGAGCTGCATTTTGTTCAAGGTCAGCTCGGGGTCGTGCACTTTGCGAATTCCGGTGCGCGGCGTGTACAGCCGGCCTTCCAAAGGGGCCTGCTTCTGCTGCACAGCTTTGAATATTCGGCCGCGCGGGACGAATTTCAGAAAGCGGAAGAACTCGATCCCTCGTTCGCCATGGCGGTCTGGGGTGAGGCGCTGACCTACAACCATACCTTGTGGCACGAGCAGGACACGGCTGCGGCGCGCACGGCGCTGGCGAAGTTAGGCTCAACGCCAGAGGAGCGGATAGCTCGCGGCCGGACAGAGCGAGAACGCGACTACCTCGCCAGCCTCGAGAAGCTGTACGGACCCGGAGATAAGGCCGAGCGGGATGCAGCGTACAGTGCTGCGCTCAGCGACCTCTCCCGCCGCTACCCGAAGGACCTCGATGCGCGGACGTTGTACGCCCTGTCGCTGCTGGGGCTCTCGCCGAAGCGAGACGTCAGGATCTATATGCGAGCGGCCGCGGAGGCCGAGGCTGTATTAGAGGTCGAAAAGCGCCACCCGGGAGCGCTGCACTATCTGATCCATGCCTATGACGACCCCGTGCACGCCCCACTTGGCCTCAGGGCGGCCAGGCTGTACGCCCAGGTCGCGCCTGCAGCCTCTCACGCGCAACACATGACCTCTCACATCTTCTTCGCCCTGGGACTCTGGGATGACGCGATTGCGGCAAATGAGGCCTCGTTGCGGGTGGCGCAGTCGCAAGGCGAGCATGCCTACCACTCGCTGCTCTGGCTCGAGTACGCCTATTTGCAGAAAGATCAGCGCGCGGCTGCCGAATCGCTCGTCCGTTCGCTTACGAGCGACGTCACCAGCGGTCCGACAAAGGAAAACCGACTTCGTGCGGCTTTTTCGCGTGCCACGTGGTTGGTCGAGACGCGCGGTGCGCCTGGCGCCGACGCCTATCAGACTGTCGACAGCAGCGGCATTACTTGGATTGGCTACTTCGTGGTTCACGACTTTGCGCGTGGCCTTGTTGCAGCGGCCAGTGGCGATGTCGCGGGGGCGCGCACCGCGCTAACGCAGTTGTCTGACCGCATCAACTCGGCCCGAGTTGTCCCAGTCGGCGAAAACCGCAATTGGTTCGACGCGTTGAGTGAGAACGATCTTGCACAGGCGCGGGCTCTCGCGACCGCGCTCGATGGCGCGGTTGAGTTTGCTGAGGGTCAACATGCTGCCGGCATTGTGCAAGTGCGCGAGGCAATTGCGGCAACGGCTCAAATGGAGTTCGAATACGGCCCTCCTTGGTCCGCCAAGCCGTTCGAGGAACTCCTGGGCGAACTACTGCTCGCGGACGGACAAAGGGCTGAGGCGGCGGCGGCATTCGAGCGCGTGCTCGTTACGTATCCAAACCGTCGGCTTGCGGTCCAAGGACTCGCCGCCGCGAAGGCAGGGCCCTGATGTTTATTGGAAGGTACGCCTTCGTCGTTGCGGGATTAGCCGTCAGTGCGCTTTGTGCTGCCGACGGCGGCCCCGCACCGCAAATGACCCAACAGGACCTGATCGGCGCATGGCGCCTGGTCAGCATCGAAGTGCAGGGGCCAGCCGGGCGCGAAGTTGATCCCTTCTACGGAACCGGGAGCCGCGGCCTTGTGATCTACGATGCGTCCGGTTGGTTCTCTGTTCAGATCGAAGGCTCCGGCCGACCTGCGTTGCAGGTCCCGTCAGTGCGGCCCGCGACCGACAAGAGCGAGTCCACCGCGCGACTCAAAGCAACGGTGCTCGACTCGTACTACGCTTATTACGGAACGTGGTCGTTCGACCCGGCGACATCGACTGTCACTCATCACGCAAAGGGTGCGCTCTATCCTGGTGAAGATGCGGCTACTTATGCCCAACATGTTGAAATCGTGGGTCGCCGGATGATTTTTTCGCGCACACAGAACTTAGCCGGCCATGTGACCGTGCAGACGAAGCGGTGGGAGCGGGTCAGCGCCGACTGACGCCGCTCGCAGCGCCGGCATCCGTTAGGTAGCGTTCAACGGAGGGCAGGGTGGTCGGGAGTCCGGACGAGCGCCGCGCTTCGCGGCCAGCCACTCGACAAAAGCGGCCACGGTTCTGTTGCGCTTGTTGGATTCGGCATGAACGACGCAGTAGTCGTACTGCAGCGGCATCCAATGAGGGAAGGGCGCGACGAGGTCGCCCGCGGCCAGCTCGGTTTCAGCGAGCATCTCCTGTCCGAGAACGACTCCTCTGCCACTGCAGGCTAAGTCAATGGCGACACAGGACGTGTCGGTTGTGTGTCCGAGCTCCAGACGCGGGTGCCAGGTCATCCCTTGACTCGCGAACCAGGCCGACCATGTCGGATAAGAAGAGAATCCGCCGCGCCAGGCCACGTGGATCAGGGCATCGTCGCCCAGGGACTGCGGCGCCGTTGGATCAAGGCGCGCCACGAGATCGGGGTGGCACATGGCGGTCACCCGGTCACTCCTGAAAGGAACTGTGACGAACTCCGGATAGAGGTGCTCGCCGTAACTCAGCCTCACGTCGATGCGGTTGCGAAAGAAATCGACCGGGTCTTCCTCCAGTCGCAAGTCGAGGCGTACGTCGGGGTGCGAATCCAGGAACTCGGGCAGGCGTCGATTCAGCCAGCGCACACCGACTGACGGCAACACGCTCACAATCAGATTCGAGCGCACCGGACCGCCGAGCAATCGATCCGTAAGCTCCGCAAGACCGTCCATCATCTGCGAGCTCGCGGCGAGCACCGTGCGCGCGATATCAGTCAACAACAGCTGATTGTTGCGGCGGATGAACAGCTGCCGGCCGTAAAAATCCTCGAGTTTCTTGATGTGCTGCGAGACGGCGCTGGGTGTGACATTCAGCTCGGCGGCCGCCAGGACGAAGCTGCCGAGCCGGGCACTCGCTTCGAAAGCCTTGAGCGCGTTGAGTGGCGGAATTTTGCGGGGCACGGGAGATCCGGGGCTGGTCGGTTTAGCTTTTCTACCCTTTGAGGCTGTGGACGGCAATCTTCGTTTAATATTTCTGTGCGGCCCGCACAACAGGAAATCGCCCTCATCGAGGGACTCTGCAGCAAGCATTTGATTTTTATGGTTATAGACGCGCCAACACCGACTGCGCGTCGCGAACGAGTGGTATAGGGTTGATCTGCCACAGTTCTGGCGGCCGAGTACCGAGCAACGCTCCCTCAGGAGCGGCTACTCGCGGAAGAAATCGCACGGACTCGACGTCAACTTGATGTGCAACGTCAAGGCACGTTCCGAGCGCCACCACGCAACCGGCGCGCCGGGCCATCAAGATCAAGGCGCGCCTCCGGCAGGCCCATCGCCTGATCAATCAAACCGGCGGAGGCCAGACGATGCAAGCTAAGTGACCTGTGCGCGGTGGGACGAAAGTCCGCGCCTATCCCGTTTTCTGTCGAGCTGTCGAGGAGGGCGTCGCGTATGGCTCGCGGCGTGCGCACAAGCACAACGACACGCCCGACGCGGAGACGATCGAGGAGCAGATCATTTCCGCCGTCCTCAACGAGGTCTGCGAGTACTTCGATTTCGACGAACACGCGGAGGTGTAGTGAGGCCGCTGCGGGTGTCGCTGGGTACGCGCGACGGCTGCGACCTAACAAAGGCTGGAGATTGCCATGATCGGAGCTTGAATCCGACGGCGACGGCCGCGCTGCCGGCGAGACTCTCGGTGACGTCCCCATCGCGGGCGACGGATTTCCGGGTGGCGATGCGGGGGTGGAAATTGGTGCGTGGCGGAAAATGGAGTGTCGGTCGGTCTAATTGTCCAGGGGCAGTCGGTTAGAGCGAATCTCTACTGGGAGCTGCGGCAGAGCCGGGTGCGGGGAGCAGGCGATGGGCTTACCGTCCAGGTTGAGCGCCATAGCCAACCAGGGCTCATGCCAGCCTTCAGGCGCGAACCGGTACGGAGCCAACAGCATATCTACTGTCGCGCGCCTTGCGGTCTGCTCAGGGTGATGATGCTTACACCGGAAGGGGTGAGGGTCACGGTCGCACGCAGTCCAAATTCCAAGTTCAGTGTGACGAGGAAGTCATCAAGACTGGCCGTCGTCACGGTTCCGAAGAGGGCAAGTTTTGCGATCGTCGGGTCGGTGATCACAAACTTCACTGAATGGTAGCGTTCGAACTCCTGTAACACATCCCTCAGGGGCTCGCCGTAGAACTCGATCCGGCCATAACGCCAAGCCATGCCGCGTTGAAGCTCCCTGGGTTCTATCGTGCGAGCAGAACTGGTATCAGGAGCGGAGTCAGCTGCCGCTGCGATCCGTACGATCCGTGCCGCAGCCTGATACCATCCCGACAGTGCACGGATCGATGAGAAGGAAGTCACAACAACGAAAGGGAAGCAGGCAGCTATCCGGCGTTGGCGCCCTCGGCGGGGTGGCGGCCAGGCGGCCCCATATCGAGGCGGTTGCAATGTCAGGACCTGCGCAGTTTCTTTCGACTTGCGCGATCGATTATGGGAAGGCCCATCAATCTTGGCGCACTCTGCGGGACTGAGTGCTCGTATTTGATGCCAAATGCAGGCCGCCTGTATTGCTTCCTCCATGTGGTAGTGCGATTCGGCGAGCCAGTGAGTAAATGCCGCGCTTCGTATGCCCTCAGCTTCCGGGGCGGTAAACCACTGAATTGCTCTCTGGAATGCCTTAGCCCGTTCTGCGCCGTCGGCTTTAGCGTCCATAGTCTGACCCCCTCCGAATGCGACTCAGCGTTTCTTGAAAATAGCGCTCCGTAGTACTGGCGGTATACCCGACCACCGCTCCTATCTCCCCAAATGACATTCCCTCGCGTATCCGCATCAGCACGATTTGCCGGCGAACCTCAGGTTCCGACCTAAGCGCGTGCGCCAATTGATCGTCTGCACTGAGGCTGCCGTCCAGGGCATGCCGTCCTAAATCTACATGGTTCTCCGCGGCGAAGTCCGCAACGCAAGAGTCGAAGACCACGACATCGCGCTGCCTGCGGTCGTGTCCATAGGGATGTAGAGTGGAATTGGCCGAAAAGCCGAATAAAAGTTTTTATTCGGAAAATCCTCCACCCGTGACTCTTTGAAGCGAGGGGGCGCACAGCAAGGTCAGCGGGGCCACCGTTTTGATGATCTTACCGAGGAAACGAGATGAGAAACATGATCGTGATGGCGGCACTTAGCGTCGCCGCACTTGCCTTATTCGCGCTGATCATTGCGCTCGTGACGTGACCAATCCACAAAGCACACGTACCGCGGCCACAAATCGTGGATCGCCGAGCTCCGGGACGAGGAATCAGATCCTGATCAACGCGACGGCCGCGCAATCGCACGGCATCTGCCTGCTGCGTTACAACATTGATGGCACGCTCAATAGCGTTCCGAGTGCGGAGCGGTCACCCTCGCCGAAGACGAAGGAGCTGACCGCGGCTATCGGATGTCTGAGCGGAGCGGGACGACTTCCTCTTTGCGTTTTGAAAGCGCGTCACATTCTGGTGAACAGCGTAGAGGAGGGGGTATTCCGGACTATATCGTTCCAATGATTCACCGAGCTGGCGCGTCGCTCGCGTCACATGCTGTTCGACCGTGTGAGCGGCGATCCCAATCTTATACGCGATGTTCTTATGGCTCATTCCGTACACTTTGCGCAGAAGAAATACTTGCTGGCATCGTGACGGCAGCGACTGGATGGCAGCGAACAACGTCTCGAGCTCCTGCTCCGAGCCGAACAATTCATCAGGACGCATGCCATCAGCGGGGAGTTCGACATCGTCAATGTCTACGGTGGGACAGAGCCTTCTAGAGATCTTCTTACGTCGCAACCAGTCATAGGCTTTATTGCGAGCCACCGTCATGACGAAAGCGGCTGTCGACTCTACCGTGGGAGAGGGGCGATCGCTGGCAATCAGAAGTTGTAGATAGACGTCCTGCAGTAGATCGGAGACCTCCTGATGGGATCCGACAATGTGTTGCAGGCGCCCACGAATTTGCCGCTCGATTTGCAGAGCGAACATCAGCGGTGCGAGTTGGTGTGCCGAGCGCAGCGTCCCCCTCCTTGAGCCGGTGGGCGCGGCCAGGTTGCTCGAAACAACGGGTGCAGCCAAGTTGTCGAATTGGGATCCCTCGCTTAGGTAGCTGGGCTCGACCAAGCCATCTGTAGGCTGACTCATCAGACGTGATTCCTGATGAGGCTTGGGAAACCCATTGCAGCCCGAGGTCGATTCCATAATTCTTGCTCGATCGAGCGACCCTCACGAGGGAAAGCGGCCGAGATTCTGGAATCAGAAGTAAGATCGACCCTCGAGCCATCCGGCAATGTGATTTGTTTGTGCCGGCCGAGCCGCGTTAAATAGAATGTCTTCGTTGTGGACTCTAACCGCGGAGGCGGCGCGGCTTCACATTGCGACACCGATGGCATGATGCCTGCTGCACCGGGCGGCGGCGGCAGCGACGCGAAACACGCCATGCGAGCAATCCAACCGAGCGACAACGGGAAGAAGCAATGAACCCACGGTGTGTCTGGCCTTGCGGGCAAAGAGATTCTTCGAACCTTCTGACGTGCCATGCAATCCCCGGCCCCGAATGGGCTCAGTTTCCAGTGGAGGCAGCACTTCCTGTGATGTCGTGGGTCTCCTTCGTACCTTGTTTTCGTCTAAATGGTGAGTTCGACGGCTCCCATATGGAGGACTCCATCTTACATGACCGTTTCGCGGGGGTGCTCGGGTACGGTCAGGTGTGAAATTTTGTTGCGAACCGACGAGCGTCAGCTATTAGTACGGGGCATCGCGATGCAACATCTTGCGAACGCCCTGAATCCCTCAACGCACTGCGGTATCTACTTGTTTTATTCCCGAGAGCGAATCACCCAGTTCTCACCCTCTGGCTGTACCGACAGCGTGTCATTTCTCCGCGCAAACAAAACGATTGCTTGCGGGTGATCCGCGTCGAAGATCCCAGTCATTTGCATGTCTTGGGCGGCCGCGCCCTCGATGCGAAGTTGCGAATGGTTGTAACGATTGAATTCTGCGGCGACGTCAGCCAATCGAGCATCGTGGAAGGTCAAACGCCGCTGCCGCCAAGAGAGCACGTCCTCGATATCGTGGCTGGAGCTGATCTTCATCCCGTCGCTAGAGACTTGCGCCTTCTCCCCGGCGGCCAGTCTGAGGGCGGCAGGATCGGTGCTCATTTCGCGCGTTGCGCCAGCCGCAGTGCGAGAGGGGTCCGAGTCGTTTGTCAGGAGTCGCTGTTCTTTGAGTGTTGAAACTTGCACTACGCCTTCAACCACCGCCACCTCGGTGGATTGCTCGCGCCGCCGCACATTAAACTCGGTGCCCACGGCGCGCACGTTCGCGTTACCCGCACTCACGATAAATGGTCGAGCGGTGTCGTGTTCCACCATGAAGAGCGCTTCACCTTTGAGCAGTCGGATATTGCGCAGCTGCTTGGAGAAATAGACCTGCACTTCGGTGTCCGTATTGAGCACGATGACAGAGCCATCCCGCAACTTGGCTGTACGCTGCTCGCCAATGCCGGTGATGTAGACACTGTTGGCCGCCGGTGAGGCGAGATAGAGACCGGCTGTAATGGTCAGAATCGCGAAAGCCGCAGCGACGCCGATCAGAACTTTTCTGGGCAGAGAGAGAGGTCCTTTGGCCGCGGCCATGGGAGGTGGTGATTGATGACCCGCGTAAGGCGGGTCATACAGTTGAATCACATCGGCTGGGCTTGCGTCGAGTAATTCCTGTATTTTGATCAGGTGCTGCGGATCAGGATGGCCGGCGCGGCGTTCAACCTCCATGATTTCCAGGAAGGCCCGCACGTGCGCGGGGGAACCGGTCAGCCACTCAATGAAGGCGTTTTGGCGCTCCAGCGGATCAGGATAAGGCTCTTCTGGGTCAAGCCCCGTGTCCTGTAGCCGTACCAGCCACTCCGCGGCGTCAACAGCGACCTGGGAGTCGTGAGAGGGCATTCGGCTGCTGCTCGATTGGCGGCGGGATCTCATGAGACTTTGCCTGGTTGTCGGCGCTGCGCATCCAACGCGCTGAAATGCATGCGGAAGTGATTGAGCGCTTTCACGATGTATTTCTTCACGAGATGCGAGGTCACTCCCAGCTCCTCGGCGATCTCCGCGTAGGTGTAATTGTCGCGGTATTGGCGCAGGAAGGCGACCTGGCATGCCCGGGGCAGTTGCCGCAGCACCTGTTCCACCTGTTCCTGGACCAGATCCTCACCGCTGTCATCCACCCACAGCGATCCGAGTTGTTCGGCCAACTGCTTTAATTGCTCAGGATCGCAGCTGATGGCGCGCCGCTGTTCTCGCTCGACACGCTGATTTTCATCACGCAATACATTCCAGGCGACGCGATACATGAAGAGCCGCGGATCATTCACGACCGCGAGCGGCCTGCCCAGCAGGCGCAGGTAGACCAACTGCACCAGATCGTCGGCGCAGTCAGCCTGCGGCGCCCTTCGTTCGAAGAACCGCCGCAACTCTTGTCGATACTGCTCGCACGCCTGATCAACACTGCTAGGTGAGGTACTAGGTGCTGGTGCGTTGCGGCGAGATATCACGGCAGCCTTAGGAGGGGGGAAGTTTTTGAACCCCCTCATACCCTACATGACCCTTGGCATCGGGGGCATGGGTACGGTGACGCCGTAAAAATTTCTTCCCTTCGGTGTACCCGCGCCCCCCATGCACATGGTCATGTAAGGCAGGAGGGTCACCGTTCAAGGGAGGGGACAGGATGATTAGGAAAAACTCAGCTAAATCAGTGAAATACGCCGGATGAAGGTTCTACGTCCCCTTCGACTCACGCCCCTCGTACTGCTGGCAGCCAGCGCACTTGCACAACAGCCGCTGCCCACTTCAGTGGTGCAGAGGGTCATTCTACATATTGATCCCCAACCGGTCGGGGACGCACTGAGCGAGTTTGCGCGGCAAACGGGCCTCACGGTCATGATTCAGTCGGCCGTAGGTCATGGCGTGATATCGCCAAAACTCGACGGCAAGTACACGCCGGCCAACGCTTTGGACCAGCTGCTGGCCCATACCGGTTTGCACTACGAATACCTGGATGCCAAAACAGTCGTGGTGTTAGGGCCTCACGCCGAAACCAAATCCACGGGGCGCAGGATCATTGCACTGGATTCGGAACTGGTCCCACTCCCCGGTCCAGCAATTGAGGGCCAGACGGAAGGTAGCGGGATGGCAAGTACTGAGCCTCACGGCGATACGCCGGCAATTCTCGTCAATCGGCCTTACTAACCACGATATTGAGATTTGCTGATAGGTTGGGTGGGCACCGAGCTCCCGGAATTTACGATTATCTCCTGCTCGAAGAGGTTCCGGCCCAGTCGAATCGTGAATGCGTCATTGGGCAACCGGAACTACGATGACGCCAGCTGCGTGTCCTACGGCATTGGCGCAGTCCTCCGCTTGCGAGGTTTTGCACATAGCGTCAATCCGCACGTTCGCGGCTGATGGGTCTGCGACGACAATGCGGTGACGGCTGTACTGGTTGAGCTTTTCAACGACCTCCGATAGCGCATCGCCATTGAACCAGAGCTCTCCATCCCTCCAGCCGATGGTTTGTCCCAGTTCACTACGCCGTAGCTTGCGTCGGCTGAGGACGCCATCTGCCTTGGTAATATTGGCCTGGTCACCTGCAGCGAGGATCACGGTCGCTGAAGGGTATGCAGGAAGGCTCAAGGCCGGCTCCGAGACCTTCTGCGTGGAAGAGGGACTCCCTCGGGTAACACATCCGCATGCCAACTCAATACTGCCTTTGGCAACCGTCACTCGGGTGACAGCGCTGCGTCGATCAACGTCAAACTGAGTGCCCATATCTTCCAGAAAAACGTCATCTGCGATGACCCGAAAAGGTCGGGCCGTGTCGTGACGAACGTCAAAGAACGCTTCACCCGCAATTAAACGTACCTCGCGCGTTTGGCGGTCATAGGTAACAGCCATTCGAGTGGCGGCGCCGAGCACGACCGTGGATCCATCTGCCAGCAAGACTGTTTGGCGCTCCCCGACGGCGGTTGAGTAATAGACTGAAGTGCCCGTGACTGGTCGAGGGACCAGTACCAATCCGACCACGACGGCGGGTAGCCCCGCCGCGATTGCGATAAGGATGAGAGACCAACGTCGCGGTTTTGATTGAGCTGCCCCTTGATCATGAGGGTTGGTTTGGCGGCTTGCGGGTGGCGTTGCGGCTGGGCGGCTGCCAGGCCGATGTTCAGCGATCGGGACGACTACCGGCGGGCACTTGGCGAGCAATTCCTGGATGTTGATCAGACGTTGTGGATCGGGATGAGCGGCTCGGCGTTCGACCTCCAGGATTTCCAGGAAGCCCCGAACATGCGCGACGTCAAGGGTGAGCCACTGGATAAAGGCAGCTTGTCGCTGCAGTGGGTCTGGGTAGGGCTCTTCCGGATCGAATTCGATTTCCAGCAGGCGCACCAGCCACTCAATAGCCTCCAAAGCGATGCGGCAGTCGTCAGCAGGATTCCGGGTGTCGTTCGATTGAACAAACTTCATGGGCGATCCTTTGCTACCGGCGCTCCCCATCCTGGACATTGAAGTACGGCGGAGCTGGCACGCGGCTTTTACAACGTGTTATTCGGAGGTAGGCGATCTCCCTCCGAACTCTGGGGCAATCTCCTTAGTGGGTGCTCGGTACGCCTGGCTAAGCGACAGTCTCGAGGGGTCTGCTGCGTTGCGGTGAGCCGCCACTACAGCCTGTGAAAAGACCCAGGCTTCCGAGCCTCATACCCTACATGACCAGTAAGACCTGGGCGGCGGGTACGGCATAAAAAAGAAATATTGAAGAAATTTTTGTTACCGCGCCGTACCCACGCCCCCCAACCGCATGGTCATGTAGGGTAGGAAGCTCAATAATCCAATGGAAGGGGGCCAGAGCAATGAGCTAAAAACGAGGGGAATCATGGGAGTACGTTTGATGACGCTTTCGCACGCACCTTGGGTCACCTCACTTCTCTTGCTGGCAGGTGGTGCGATCGCCCAGCCATCGTTCGCAGCGTCAGACGCTAAAAAAGTAACCCTACATATTGCCCCGCAGCCCGTGGGGGATGCTCTGAATGAGTTCGGCCGGCAGACCGGTCTTACGGTCATGATCCAGTCGGCTGTCGCGCATGGCGTGATGTCGCCGCAGCTCAACGGTGAATTTACGCCAATTGATGCTCTGAATCAGATCCTGGCGCACACAGGCCTGAGATACGAGTACCTGGATAGTAAGACAGTTGCAGTATTGGGGTCACACGTGACGCCTAGCGATCCCACGCTGCATACAGCATCTGTCGGAGAGGGGAATCGGGCCGTGTCGGCGGAAGCCGCCGATGCATCTTCGAGCGATGACGACCAATACACGCGTAGCCAGTCAACAGATAGGGACGGAGAGACAACATACGATAAGACCAAAAAAATTGAGGAGGTTGTTATAACAGGTTCAAACATCCGCGGTGCGGCCCCGGTTGGGGCACCGATTGTTACCATTAACAGTGCGCAAATCGCCGAAAGCGGTTACACCACGACACAACAGATCATTGAGTCTCTCCCTGAGAACTTTCGTGGTGGTGCCGCCGGAGCATCCTCGGACACGAATTTCTCGGCCGGCGCAAATCACGGGTTTAACACGTCGTTCGGCTCTGGGATCAATCTGCGGGGACTCGGAAACACTGCGACCTTGATTTTGGTGAATGGACACCGAGTCGCATCATCCGGGAGCGGTTACTTCACAGACATCTCGACGATACCCATATCCGCGATCGACCATATTGACGTGTTAACGGATGGTGCATCAGCCATTTACGGATCTGACGCTATAGCGGGAGTAGTGAATGTCGTTCTTAGGGGCGATAGCCAAGGGTTAGATGTGGGCGCTCGGTATGGGAACGCCGACGGCTTTTCAAGTGAGGGAGGTACTCTGCAGATCGGACATCGATGGGGGAGCGGCGGTGCGACACTCGATGCGGATTTTTCCCATCAAAACACGCTGGATTCTGCTGATAGGACATTTACGTCTGATGTCCTAAGCCCAACATCGATCGCCCCATCGTTCACCCAGACGGCGCTATCTGCCGCCGCACACCAAGGATTCGGAGACCTATTTGAAATTCACGGTGACGCGCAATACACCTCGAGTCTGAAAACGGGGTTCAATTCGGCCGGCGATCCGGCAATACGCCAGAAGCCACGAGTGGACCGCTGGAGCGGGTCCTTCGGAGGAAGCTATCAGATCTCCAACTCCTGGAGCGTGCGATACGATGTTTCAGGAGGGGTAGGCGTAGAGGATCTAACGATCGACAACGTCACTGGAACTACGCCGGTGAGTTTCAACGATCGTATTAAGGAAACTCTGCGATTCTCCGACCAGAACGCAACGGCGTCGGGGGACGTCTTTACGCTCCCAGCCGGAGCGATGAAGCTCGCGATTGGCGGATCTTACCGAACAGAGGGCTATACGCATAACGAGCAAGCAGCTTCTTCGCCTGCATTTAGCTCCAGAGCCCACCGAAACACGAGCGCCGGGTTTGGCGAACTTCAAATACCCGTTTTCAGCGAAATGAATGCCATTCCTGGCGTGAGTAAGTTGACGCTTTCAGCCGCAGTCCGACATGACCATTACTCCGACTTCGGTGACTCTACAAATCCAAAGTATGGCATCTCCTGGTTTCCTATAAATACCTTGGAGTTACGGGGGGCGTACAGTACTTCCTTTCGTGCGCCCGCTACCGGCCAGGAATTGTATGTCAGCCAAAAGGGAACTACTGCGGTTGTATTGTTTGCTGATCCGGGGCCGGGCCAGACCGATATGGTACCTGTAGTAGCGCTTGCTGGCGGACAGCCGAAGCTACAACCAGAAACTGCCAGGAACCTCAGCTTTGGACTTGAGTACAAACCGCTAGTTGTGCCTGGTTTGCGGCTCTCGCTTAGCTACTACGACATCACCTATTCCGGGCAGATTGCTGTTCCTGCCTTCTCAATAAATCCCCTCAATAGTCCGGCGCTCGCTCCCATCGTGACCCGGTATCCTGATCCTACAGCGCTCCAGGCCCTGGTCAACGCTGCTGTGAATAGCGGAGCAAGCCTGTATGACTTTACTGGAGGGTTGTTCGGATCGAACCCACTCTCGACGGCGGTGTTTCTATATAACGACAGAAGCCAAAATCTGAGTCGCACAAAGACATCGGGATTCGATGTAGTCGCGGACTATCCCTTTTCAATTCACGGAGATTTAGTCGACGTACGAGTTAACGCGACCCGCATTGATAAATTTTCCGCGCAAGTGACCGCCGGCTCGCCGCCTATCAGTGAGGTTAACACTGTTGGGTATCCAGCCCGCCTTCGCTTGCGGGCTCAAACGGTATGGACCCATGGTGGGTTGAATGCATCCATAGCTGCAAACTATGTTGGGTCATATCCGGACACCTCGGCCGCGACATCTCGCGACGTGGGCGATTTTACGACGATTGACCTGGTGGCCAGATACAACTTTCAGCCAAGCGCGCCGGCGTTCTTGCACGGGATGTTCGTGTCTATTGCAGGAATCAACATGTTGAACCGGCGGCCTCCGTTCGTTGAAGACGGTACGTTAGGGTTTACTCCAGGATCTCACTATGATCCGGCGAATGCAGATCCGTTCGGTCGGTTGATCACCATCAGCCTCATGAAACACTGGTAGGGTTCTGTTGCTGAGGCGTGCCAGGGTAGCTGCGCTTTGAAAGATATGCGAATGAGCTCCTCTGCCGTAGGGCTGTTGCTTGCATCAGCTCTCCTAGTGGGAGGGTTTCGAGTTCACGCGAATGACGCCGTGCCTCGAACCCGCGCTTATACGCTCGATGATTACTTTGTGCGTGAGAAGCTGGTTTCAGTGTCGCTGTCTCCGAACGGTCAGTGGCTTGCAATCGAACGTAGGCGAGCTGCCATTGTTGGTGAGAGCTATGTAGCGCTGACTGCACTTGCCGGCGACTTCTTTAGCCGACGTAGTGATATATACGTACTCAACGCGCACGATGGCGTTGTGATATGGCGCACAGAAGGACAGATAACACATGAAACGAGCTTCGCACCATCGTGGTCTCCTGATGGCAAGAAACTCGCTTTCCTGCAGTCCCAGCACGATGGCAGGACTACATTGTCGATATTGAGCCTAGAGACAAGGACCGCTAGTCAGATCCAGGCCATCGATGTGGACTTTTCCGTTCCAATCTCGAACGGATCGGCAGTTGGTGGCGATGGGTCAAGTGCGTTCTTTACTTGGTCCAGCGACTCCCGGTTGTTTGTAGTGGGGCGCGGCGACCTGCCAGCGCAGCCCCTTGGTGAGAGGATGCTTGATGATCTCGGACAGAGGAGGCGGTCGACGTGGCAAGGTCACCCTTCACTGCGTGCCTGGGACAGCGGTGATCTCGTCCTCTGCGGGCGAGGTTCGCACCTCTTCGAGGTGGCTTCCGACTTGAAGGGCGTTGTGAGCCTTTTTGAGGGTGTCATCTATGGTGTTTCAGTTGCGCCGAACGGGGAGCACATCGCAGTGGTGGCTGGGCAGGAAGGTTTATCTAAGCCTGGTCCGATGCCCATGTTGGCACCGGAGCAAATGCGAGTCGCGAATAGGAATGACCTAGGATACTGGCAAGTAGTCAGCATCGATCGCACATCGAGGCATGCCACCAGCCGAGGGATTGTGTCGGGTTCCGGAACAATCGTCCGACAGACTTTGCCTCGCTGGTCAGAGAATGGCGAGCGTCTCGCCATCGTCACGGGGAACCAGGTGCAATCCCCGGAGGTTCACGCCGCACTTGTTATTGACTTTGTGCGCGGAACCAAGAACGTAAAATATACGCAATCGCTCACTGACGCGGAGACTCTGGCCTCTCTATTTGCTCTGACGGGGCTAGACCACCTGGACGCGGCACCTAGACGACGATCCGTCCGGAAGCTTCTTGGAGGAGAGCAGCGCGAGGTCGGAGTATTTGCCCTAGGTTCGGAGCGGGCCGTCGTTTCCGATGGATCGGTGTTGAAGGTTGTCGATCGCCAGGGAGCCGAAGAGGTCATCCAACGTGCAACTAGCGTCATCGGAAGTGCTCACGGGAGGTCTGGAAGGGAACTCTACGTACGTTCTCTAGACGGCATTGGGTATATCGCCGACGTGGGCGGCGCTTTGCACAGCGCCCTTGTTACTAGATCGAGGATCGAGGGAACTTTTGTCGGCCGCACAGACGTTGGCAATGTGATCTCGCAGGAAGATACCGAATACGGCTCCTTCATATGGAGTACGTCCGAGAGCGGCGAGAGAACGGCGCTGGTCCGAATGAATGAACATATGGCCTCAATTCGAGTTCCGGACCACATCTCAGTGCGCTATACGGTGCGTGGTGAGGCGCGGGAGGGAATCTTGTATCTCCCGACGGTCCAGCGATTTGGCTCGCGTCCTCCAGTTGTGGTCACGGCGTATCCTTCACCGGCGCCTTGGGCGCCACAACTTGAATCATTTGCTGGCAAGGTCAATAGTTCACTCGCGTGGCATTGGCATCCCATGTTGGCCGCGGGATTTGCCGTGTTTTTTGTTGATTTTCGCAGAGCTCAATTGGTCGATGCGCACTCGAAAGAATACATTGAGACCCCGGACCTGGTTGTGGGCGAAGTCATGCCGGCGATTGCCGCGTTGCAAAGTCTATCGGAGGTGGACGGACTCAACCTGGGATTCGCAGGATATTCTTACGGGGGCTATACTGCCCTGACGCTGCTAGGTCGCACGCACGCTTTCAGGGCTATTGCGGCAGAGAGTGCCCTTAGTAATCTCGCCCAAAATCTTTCCGTGGGCCCGGAATTGCACCTGCGAGACTGCGCTCCAACTGTTGCACTGAGCGGGCCATTTTGGGAGTTGGAAGATCCTGCAGGATTCATTCGACTTGGCGGGCCGTTCTATTCGGAACCGGCTCGGATGGTAAAGTTTAGTCCACTGTACAACTTACAATCTGCCCGCACGCCAACCTTGCTCTTTGCGGGTGAGTTGGACGTCTGGGCCGCGGGTCAAGAAGCTGTCTACATGGCTCTGCTACGTAAAGGGGTGCCTAGTAAACTGATAATGTATTACGGCGAGAGCCATAACTTCGAGAGTCCCGGTAACATTAGGAACATGATTGATGAGGAAATTGCCTGGTTTACGAGATACCTTGCGCCGCTAGGAGTAGCTCCTGAGCATTCGCAATTGCAGACGCAACGCCTCCGGTGACTCCGCAACGAACTCAAGAGCCATGAGCGCTCTACTGTTCCGACACTCATCCGAGCACTAGGCTGCCGCTCTTGAGTGATTGACGGCATCCCATCTTCTCAACCAAGCCTCTATGTAACACTGCATCATTATCTCAGCTACGCCCACACGCGATCTACTTACGGATCCCGACAACGCCAGTTCGACTTTCCTTCTGTCGAGAATGCGCTCCCGAACCAAGATTCCATCCAGGAGCAAGCTTTTCAGGAAATTGCGATTCTGTGCTAATAGATCCTGAATCCATAAGTCGATTGTTCCCTTGCCTGTGCCCCGTTCCAGCACCATCGCAGACAAGTCCTCCCGAAAAGCTAGCCGCGCAACGGCACCGTTTTCACCGGCAAGAAAATGCAGCTTACTGGGAATTGTCGAGAATGATTCCACTAACGGCTGACTAGCCAATGGTGTCATGAACAAGGAAGCATCCTCACCGCCGAACGGCGAGTGGGACCACGCGGACGTCGCCGTGACCAAGGCAAATATGAGCATTGTGAGGCCGAGAGGCATCTCCGATACATTCTGGAGCCAGGGGTGGACAAATCGAGGGAGGGTCTCTTCGTAAGCACGGCCAACTGCTTCGCTTACCAAGCTCTGCTCCTCCTCAAATCCGACAAATCGGTTGTACCGATAAAAGCTCCAATAGTGTGTACGCAGCTGCCACTTCTTGTAGCGAATCGCACTTCGGACAGCCTGCCACACCGTAATACGATTCAGCTCCGCGTAATCAATCGCAGCATCAAGAAATTCGAAGGTGGGAAAACGCGACCGCAGACACTCTGCCAATACCGGTGGACTCGAGGCGTGCCCAAAAATATCGTCGCCGACTTCCCCGGTGAAAATCGCTGTTGCCTTTCGTTCGTGAGCGAGGCTTATGAGCCTTGGCTCGGTATCATAAGCGCTAAAGTTCAATACCGGATTTGCGGTCAGGGCGCAGTTTAGCAGGCGGCTCAAGTCGACATTCTGATCCCGCTCGAACTCAAGGAGCTCGGTTGCCGTCTTATCTGTCATGCTCCGTGCGTAGTGACGCTCGTCCCCCGATCCGCGATTCCATAGATTGACGGAAATGACTTCCGGCAATGTGGGTGAACGGCACATGCACGATAGCAGGATGGAGGAATCCAACCCCCCCGATAGTTGAAGAAGGATCTTCTCATGCGGGGAAGTCCAGGCATTTATACAGTCTTGCCCCGTGTTTCTGATCAGATTTGCGGCGTCTGGCAATTCCATCAATTCATCGGATCTAAACTTCGAAGGATTCCAGTAGAGTTCTCGAGACAAGGAGCCTCCACCCAACTTCAGACATTCTCCACTTACAACGGTCCCAATCTCATTGATCGCGGTTTCCTGCCCTAAAAAGTCACCTAGTGCCGCTTGCGCTCGAACACAGTCCCAGTTTACAGACAGACGTGCGAGCCCGAGCGCCACCCAGTCAGCTACGTCTGAGAAGAATACGGTAATATTCCTGTAAACAGTCCACAGACAAGGCAAGGCTCCAACGGGACCTCTCAAGACTGTCGTCCTATTCGTCTCGCTGGACGGCAGGAACAAAACGTAGGAGCCCCAATGGGTTGAAATGAGAGATCTTCCCGAAGTCCTTATGACTTCGGCACTCGTTCCCTCATCCAACTTAATGACTCGCTGTGAACATCCACCTCGTCCATTTGCATTCGACTGGAATACCGTTCCTAACGCTATTCCTTTGTGTTGGAAGAGCGGAATGACGTCTCCGGTTTGATACGAATGCCCGGTGTAGCTAACCTTCAGTCCTGGGCGATCGAGCGCAAGTGTCC
>Ga0307511_10000061_pt1 | contig 92175 bp, 84 predicted proteins | sample 13_EM_MG_FD_200266 | JGI IMG/M metagenome (GOLD analysis project Ga0307511, IMG submission 200266) | Populus trichocarpa ectomycorrhiza microbial communities from riparian zone in the Pacific Northwest, United States - 13_EM | ecosystem: Host-associated > Plants > Roots > Unclassified | place...
ACCGTGGTTTGTCGTGGTTTTGGGGGGCGGCCATGACATTCGTTGTAGGCGGGACCGCCAGGCCAAAAAAAGGCGGCCCGGGGTTGGGCCGGGCCGCTAGCGCCCGGGTGAGTCGGGCGGGGTGGGATTGAGGTCGCGGGTGTTGCGTGTGTGGGGCTTGCGTATGTCGGGGCAGGGCGGGTGCTAGGGGCGCCTGCGTATGGCGCCGGCGATGAGGACGGCGGCGCCGCCGGCGAGCAGGCCCCAGCCGACGGCGGGTGGGGCGGAGAGGGTGTGCTGCTTTTCGGCCTTGGCTTCGATCGGGCCGAGCTTGAAGATCGATTCCTCGGTGGTGTAGCTGTACTGGCCAAGGGCGGCGATGCCGAAGATGATCAGGACGATGCCGGTGTAGATCAGGGATTTCATGGTGCTTCTCTCTCCTGGAAACGCCGCTGGGGAAATTGGTTCGGGACCACCTCGCCGGGGTGGGGCCGGGCGCCGCCTTGGCTCTTGACGGCGGGGCGCGGCTGCTGGGGCGGGTGACCCGATGGCGTCAATGTAAGGGCGCGGGCTTGTAGGCGCTGTCGGGCGCAGGATGAAGATTTTGTAGGAGAAGGGGAAGGGCGCGGGATAGTATGCCGGGCCGGTGGCCTGCTTCTTGCAAAATGCGCCGGATCGATTTGGAGGAGGGCTGACCCAGGATGAGCAAGCCGATCATGGTGTGCGTGGTGCAGGCGGCGCCGGTGTGGCTGAACCAGGCGGCGACGATAGCGAAGGCCTGCGGGCTGATCGCGCGGGCGGGGGCCCTGGGGGCGAAGGTGATCGCGTTTCCGGAGTCCTTCATCCCGGCTTTTCCCTATGGGGCCTGGCATCACGGGCTGCATCGCAACAACGATTTCTTCAAGCAGATGTACGAGGCGGCGGTGGAGTTGCCGCACGATTTGGCGGCGGTGTGCGAAGCGGCCAAGGCGGCGGGGGCGGTGGTGGTGATGGGGCTGACCGAGCGGGCCGGCGGCAGCCTGTACAACACGCAGGCCTTCATCGGGCCGGACGGCGCCTTGCTCGGTTCACGCCGCAAGCTCAAGCCGACCAGCGCGGAGCGCCTGGTGTGGGGCGAGGGCGACGGCAGCGGCATGCGGGTGTTCGAGACGCCGTTCGGCCGCGTCGGCGGGCTGATGTGCGGGGAGCACAACCTGGCGCTGGCCCGCTACACCCTGCAGGCGCTGGGCGAAGAAATCCACGTGGCGAGCTACCCGGACCCGCTGATGGAGGGCCGCCCGTTCGCGGACCGGCTGGAGGCGGCGGTGCGCCACTACGCGGCGGAGGGGCAGTGCTTCGTGCTGAACGCCACCGGCTTCATCAGCGAGGAGATCCGCGAGAAGGTGTTCGATACGCCGGAGGCGCGCGCCGAGCTGGACGGGGCGGACGCGCTGAACGGGGCTTCGTCGATCATCGCGCCGAACGGGCAGACCCTGGCCGGGCCGCTCTCGGGCGAAGAGGGCCTGCTGACAGCGATGATCGATGTGAAGAACATCGCCTACGCGAAATACTGGTTCGACGCGGCGGGGCACTCGGGGCGCGGGGATATTTTCCGGCTCGAGGTGGACTTTTCGGAGCGACAGGCGCTGGGGGGTGTGGCGCTGATGAGGAAGGAAGTGAAGCGGGAAGGGGAATGAGGGAGTGAGGGGCGGGGATGGGGCTTAAGCCGGTACTCGACCGGCCATCGCCTACTCCTCCCCCACTTCCTCCGACGGCAGCGCATCGCTCTCCTCTTGCTCCACCTTGCGCGCCAGCATCCCGGCGCGCGAGGCCGGGGTCTCCAGGCTGATGCGCCCGAGCATGCCGCTGCGGTAGTCGCCGAGCAGGGCGATCGAGGCCTTGTCGAAGTCGGGCGCGCCGCCTTTCAGGCGGTAGCCGCGCTTGGCGGCGATGCCTTCGATCAGGGTGACGCCGTCCAGCGCTTCGTTGACGGCGCTGCCCACCACGTCGACCTTGTAGCGCTCGGCGATGGCCTGCGGGTAGCGCTCGATCAGGAGGTCGGCGAGGTAGATGGCGGCTTCTGACTCGTAGTAGGCGTTGCTGCCGATCATGTGGCTGGCGGCGAGCATCAGGCCGTCGCTGGGGTACTTGATGCGCGGCCACATCAGGCCGGGCGTGTCGGTGAGCCACAGGCCGGGGCCGAGGTCGTAGCGGTGCAGCACCTTGGTGATGGCGGGCTCGTCGCCGGTCTTGGCGCTCTTCTTCTTGAGCAGCGCGTTGATCAGGGTCGACTTGCCGACATTGGGCACGCCCATGATGAGCAGGCGCAGGGGCTTGAGGTAGTCGTCGTCCTTGTTGCGGTGGGGCGCGAGCTTGCGCGCGGCGGCCAGTGCCTTGGGCGCTTCGCCGGGCTTCTTGCAGGAGAGGGCGATGGCGCTGGTGTTCTTCAGGCCGTTGAAATGGGCCAGCCATTCCTTGGTGACCGCGGGGTCGGCGATGTCGGCCTTGTTCAGCACCTTGAGCGCGGGGCGCTGGCGGCTCATGCGCATGCGCTCGATGCTCGGGTTGGCGCTCGCGCCGGGGCAGCGGGCGTCGAGCACTTCGATCACCACGTCGTGCTCGGCCAGGGCCTCTTTGGCCTTGTCCGAGGCGGCCACCATGTGGCCGGGGAACCAGTTGATCGACATGAAAGGGGGAGGGAAGCGTGGAAACAGGGGGGATTATGCCGGGGTGGGGCAATGTGTGTTGGGGCGGGCTGAAATGAGGCGGGCTGAAATGAGGTGGGGCACGGGGTGCGTGCGCCGCGGAAGGTGTGACGAACATGCGCGTGCCGATGACGGGCGGGAGAGAAGATGCGGTGTCCGGAACGCTTGCCCGCCTGCAAGCGCTGCCGGCCGGGTGCTATGCCGGCGGCAATAGCACCTCGACCGCGCCGGGCAGCACCTTGACCTCGATGTCGGCGCGGCTCGGGCGGTCGCCGTCGCCGGCGCGCCAGATTTTGTCGTCGATGTGCACGTTGTCGTCGACCGGCTCGATCAGCAGGTGCTTGCCGCGCAAGGTGGGCAGCCTGGGCTGGGCCGGTTTGCCTTCGTGCCAGGCGATCAGGCTTTCCAGCAGTTCGGCGCGGCTGTGCTCGTCGATCAGCACGATGTCGAGCAGGCCGTCGTCGCCTTTCGCGTCGGGCGCGAGGAACAGGTTGGGGCCGATGTAGGGCAGGTTGAGGGCCTCGAACATCAGGTAGTCGCCGGAGATGTCGCGGCCGTCCAAAGTCGCCTTGATGTGGTCGGGCGCGTGTTCCTCGAGGCGGCGGCGCAGCATGCGCAGCGCGTAGGAGAGGGCTTCGTCGGGGTCCCGGATCCGCGCCAGCTTCTCGCTCTCGTCGGCCATCGGCATCATCCAGGCGAACAGGCCCAGGCCGATGCCTTCGATGAAGCGGTCCTCGCCCCAGGGGCCGCGGGCGACGCCGACGTCGAGCTTCATGCGCCGCGCGCCGGCCCAGTAGCGCGGGTGCGCCTCGATCGGATGCTCGATCAGGCCGAGCGAGCGCGAGATGTTGTTGGCCGTGCCCATCGGCAGCGCGGCGAAGGCCAGGCCCGTACCGGCCAGGCGGCGTGCCACCCGGCCCACCGTGCCGTCGCCGCCGGCCGCCACCACCAGCTCGGTGGGCTGCTTGAGGGCCTCCTCCCAGTCTTCGTCCCTGGCGGACTGGTAGAAAACCTCGTGCCCGGCATCCCGCATCAGCTGCTCGAGCGCGCCGCGATCGGGGTGCGTGCCGCCGCTACCGGCACCGGGGTTGTGGATCAGGGTGATCTGCATGAGGTGAAGGCCTCTGGGTGGATTGAGGATGGAACTTATCGCCTCTCGATGTACCCAAACTACAGGACCTGAAGAGAAAAGAAAGTAGGACAAATGCGGATACTCATCGCCAACGACGACGGCGTTTACAGCCCGGGCATCGCCGCGCTTGCGCAGGTGGCGAAGGAATTCGGCGAGGTGCGCGTGGTCGCGCCCGATGTCGAGCGTTCTTCCGCCGGCCACTCGATCACCGCCTCGCGGCCGCTGTCGATCAAGCGCACGCCGCTCGAAGGCATCGACGCCTGGCGTACCGACGGCACCCCGGCCGACTGCGTGGCCCTGGGCGCGCACCTGTGGGAGAAGGTCGACGTGGTGCTCTCGGGCATCAACCTGGGCAGCAACCTGGGCAACGGCATCTGGCACTCCGGCACGCTGGCGGCGGCCAAGCAGGCGGCGCTGATGGGCATGCGCGGCATCGCCTTCTCCACGCCTTCGACCGAGAGCGAGCCGCAATTCGACGTACTCAAGCCCTGGGTGCGCACGGTGCTCGAACTGCTGCTGCCGGCCAACGAGTTGCGGCTGGTCAACGTGAACCTGCCGGAGAAGCTGCCGCGCGGCATCCTCTGGACCCACCAGTCGGTGCGCCAGTACGACGGCCGCGTGGTCAACAGCAAGGACCCCTACGGCCGCGCCAACTACTGGTTCACGGTGGTGCCGATCGAGGATGTCGAGGAAGGCACGGACCGCTGGGCCACCGAGCAGGGCTTCGTGTCGATGACCCCGCTGCGCCTGGACCTGACCGACAACGAAGGCCTGGCGCAGGCGAGCAGCAAGCATCCGCTCGATGAAGTGCTGTTTACTTAAAGAGCGCTTTCCCACCGGCAGTGAGATGGCGCGGAGGCACCCGTGAGCCGCGATAGCAAACCAGGCAAGGCAGGGCGAGAGGGCGGGAAGACAGCGGGCGTTGAACGTGGCCGCCAGCGTGCCGGCACCGCCGTCGATGGAAGACGCGATGACGAGGCTGATCGCGGCGGCAAGCGCGGACGCGGCGGCAGCGTTGGTGAACGCGGGAGCGAAAGCGGCAAAAGCGGGAAGAGCAGCAGCGCCAGGCGCGGCAGGTCTGGTGCTGAGAAGGCGTCCCATGCCTTGAGCAGCCTGATCCGCGCCACGCCGCGCAGGTCCGGCACCAAGCAGCCGGCGCGCAAGGCCGGCACGGGCGCGGCGCGCGGGGCGGCCCGCCCCGGCGGCTGGAAGACCTGCGGCCGCGGGCACAACTATCGCGGCGCCGGCCCCTGCCCGATCTGCTGGCCGGGCGCCGGCCGGGTGAGCCGGGTGCGCAAGCAACAAGGATAGATCGCGTCCCGCTCGTCCGGAACGGGCAGGGATGGATGCCCGCCGCGTATCGGGAATGGGATGCGCAAACAAAAACGCACAAGCCACGGTGCCGCGGCTTGTGCGTCGGCGCGCTGCTGGGCCACGGGTAGTTGCCCGGGGCGCGGCGGCCTGCTCCGGGTGGGAGCGGGAGCTTGCAGGCGGTACTCCGCGGCATCATATGAACAGCCGAAGGCGCCGCGCCGATTTGGCCAAGGCGTTTCCGCTAAAATCCGCCCCTTGAAACTCTCCGCTGAACAACTGGCCGCGCGCAGGTCGCGCCTGCCGGACATCACCTACCCCGAAGAACTGCCGGTTTCCTCCCGCCGGGAGGAGATCGCGCGCGCCCTGATGGCGCACCAGGTGATCATCGTTTCCGGCGAGACCGGCTCGGGCAAGACCACCCAGCTGCCGAAGATTTGCCTGGAGGCCGGGCGCGGCATCGCCGGGCTGATCGGCCACACGCAGCCGCGCCGCATTGCCGCCCGCGCGACGGCGGCCCGCATCGCCCAGGAACTGAAGACCGAACTGGGCCAGGCTGTCGGTTACAAAATCCGCTTCACGGAGAAGGTCAGCCGCGACGCCTACGTCAAGCTGATGACCGACGGCATCCTGCTCGCCGAAACGCAGGGCGACCCGCTGCTGCGCGCCTACGACACCATCATCATCGACGAGGCCCACGAGCGCTCGCTGAACATCGACTTCCTGCTCGGCTATTTCAAGCAGCTGCTGCCGCGCCGGCCGGACCTGAAGATCATCATCACCTCGGCCACCATCGACGCGCAGCGCTTCGCCGAACACTTCGCATCAAGCCGTGGCCCGGCGCCGGTGATCGAGGTGTCGGGGCGTCTCTACCCGGTGGAGGTGCGCTACCGCCCGGTGCGCCACCCGGACCTGGACGAAGACGAGGAACGCGACATCGAGGATGCGATCGTCGACGCGGTCGACGAATGCGGCCGCGCCGGTGCCGGCGACATCCTGATCTTCCTGCCCGGCGAACGCGAGATCCGCGACACCGCCGACCTGCTCAATCGCCACGCTACCCGCAACCGTGCGCAGATCGAAATCCTTCCCCTGTTCGCGCGACTGACCGCCGCCGAGCAGGAGAAGGTGTTCCGCATCTCCACTAACCTGCGCCGCGTGGTGCTGGCCACCAACGTGGCCGAAACCTCGCTGACGGTGCCGGGCATCCGCTTCGTGATCGATACCGGCCAGGCGCGGGTCAAGCGCTACAGCTACCGCAACAAGATCGAGCAGCTGCAGATCGAGAAGATCGCCCAGTCCGCGGCGAACCAGCGCGCCGGGCGCTGCGGCCGGGTGGCGGCGGGCATCTGCATCCGCCTCTACGACGAGCCGGACTTCCAGGCCCGGCCGCGTTTTACCGACCCCGAAATCCTGCGCTCTTCGCTGGCCTCGGTGATCCTGCGCATGGCCGCGCTCGGCCTGGGCGACGTCGAAGCCTTCCCTTTTATCGAGCCGCCGCCGGGCAAGGCCGTGGCGGACGGCTACGACCTGCTGATCGAGCTCGGTGCCCTGGACGAAGAGCGCAAGCTCACCCGTACCGGCCAGGAACTGGCGCGCCTGCCGCTGGACCCGCGCATCGCACGCATGATCCTGGGCGGGCGCGACCGCCAGGCGCTCAGCGAACTGCTGGTGATCGCCGCCGCGCTCTCCACCCAGGACCCGCGCGACCGCCCGATGGACAAGCAGGAAGCCGCCGACCGCGCGCACGCCAAGTTCGCTGCCGAGCGCTCCGAGTTCATGGGCTTCCTGAAACTGTGGAAGTACACCGAGGAACTACGTGACAGTGCCAGCAACCGGCAGTTCGCCCACGCCTGCCGCGAGAACTTCCTCTCGCCCTTGCGCCTGCGCGAATGGCGCGACGTGCACAGCCAGCTGGTGCAATTGGCCGAGGAGCAGAAATGGCGCCTCAACACCGCGCCGGCGACCTTCGAGCAAATCCACCGCGCGCTGATCACCGGCCTGCTCGGCAACATCGGCATCAAGGCCGACGCCGAGGCGCACTACCTGGGCGCGCGCGGCATCAAGTTCTACATCCATCCCGGCTCCACCCTGGGCAAGAAGGCCGGCAAGTGGATCATGGCGGCCGAGCTGGTCGAGACCACGCGCCTGTACGCACGGACGATTGCCAGCATCGAGCCGCAGTGGATCGAGGAAGCGGCCGATCATCTGCTCAAGCGCAGCCAGTACGACCCGCGCTGGGAGAAACGAAGCGCCCAGGCGATGGCCTTCGAGCGCGCGAGCCTGTATGGCCTGCTGATCTACAGCCAGCGCCGCATCGACTATAGCCGCGTGAACCCGCAGCACGCCCGCGAACTGCTGATCCGCGCCGCCCTGGTCGAAGGCGAGTACGAAACCCGCGCGCCGTTCTTCGCGCACAACCAGCGCCTGGTGCGCGAGATCGAAGAGCTGGAACACAAGTCGCGCCGGCCTGATGTGCTGGTCGATGACGAACTGATCCATGCCTTTTACGATGCACTGATTCCCGCCGAAGTAACCAACGGCGCGGGCTTCGAGAAATGGCGCGAGGACGCGGAGAAGAAGAACCCCAAGCTCCTGTACCTCAAGCGCGACGACCTGATGCGTCACGAGGCCGCCGGTATCACCACCGAGCTGTTTCCCAAGAAGCTGCGCCTCTCCGCCGGTCCGCTCGAATTCGCGCTGACCTACCACTTCGAGCCCGGCTCGCCGCGCGACGGCGTGACCGCGGCGGTGCCGGTGGCCGCGCTCAACCAGGTGAACGCGGCGCGCTGCGAGTGGCTGGTGCCGGGCATGGTGAAGGAGAAGGCGCTCGCCTTGCTCAAATCCCTGCCGCAAAAGCTGCGGCGCAACTGCGTGCCCCTGCCCGAGTTCGCGCAAGGTTTTGCACACGGCGTCGCGCCGGGCGAGACGCCATTGACGCAGGCATTGGCGCGCTACATCCGCGACAAGACCACGGTGGCGGTATCGCTGGAAAGCTTCAAGCTGGAAACCCTGCCGGGCCACCTGATCATGAATTTCAAGGTGATCGACGAGCACGGCCGCCAGCTCGACATGGGGCGCAACCTGGCGCAGCTGCGTGCCGAGCATGGCCCGCGCGCCGTGCAGAGCTTCACCAAAACGGCGGATGCCGGGCTCGAACAGGCGAACGGGCGCATCCTGTTCGCCGACCGGACCAACTGGGACTTCGGCGACCTGGAGGAAATCGTCGAGATAGGCGGGCTGATCGGCTACCCGGCGCTGGCTGACCACGGCGCGACGGTCAACGTCGAACTGTTCGATGAGCCCGAGCAGGCCCTGGCGGCGCACCGCGCCGGCCTGGCGCGCCTGTTCCGCTTGCAATTGGCCGACCAGATCAAGTACCTGGAAAAAGCGGTGAACGCGCGCGCTGTCGCGCTGCTGTTCGCGCCATTCGGCGGCGAGAAGGAACTGATCGAGCAACTGATCAGCGCCGGCATCGCGCGCGCGTGCCTCACCGACCCCTTGCCGCGCAAGCAGCTTGAATTCGCCGCGCGCAAGGACGAAGGGCGCGGGCGGCTTTCGCTGATCACCCAGGAGATCGCCGCGCTCACCGGCCGCATCCTGGAAGAACACGGCGCGGTGCAAAAGAAGCTCGCCGGCGCCAAGACCTTCACCCAGGCCAGGGAAGATATCGAGGCGCAGCTGCAGCGCCTGCTGCCGAAGAACTTCATCACGGCGATTCCCTACGCCCAGCTGGCGCACTACCCGCGCTACCTCAAGGCGATCGTGGGCCGCATCGACAAGCTGCGTGCCGATCCGGCGCGCGACGCGCGCCTGATGGCGGAGATGGCCCCGCTGGTGCAGAATTGGCAGCGTGCGCACATCGCCCATGCGCGCGCCGGCGGCGGCAAGGACGCGCGGCTGGAAGAGTTCCGCTGGCTGCTCGAAGAGTTGCGCGTGTCGCTCTACGCGCAGGAATTGCGCACGCCGATGCCGGTGTCGGTCAAGCGCTTGTCCAAGGTGTGGGAGGCGTACCGCAATCTATGATGCGTGAAACGATATGACTTTCGACACCCTGCACAACCCGCCGGGCAAGACCATCAGCCCGCTCACCGCCTACCAGCGCGGCATGCTCAGCCAGTTGCAGCCGGCCATGCTGGCGCTGGCGCTGTTGCCGGTGCTGGTGTTCGCGGTCGTCTGGGGCTGGGTGTTCTGGATGAGCTGGAGTTACTGGCTGGGCGCGCTGGACAAGCTGCTCGGCATGCTGCCCTGGGTCGGCCCCTGGTTCGCGCACCAGCCGGGCGAGAGCAGTGGCTGGTTCGCCGCGACCTTGACCGGCGCGCTGATCTTCTTGATCTACGTGCTGGCGACCCTGGTGTGCGCGCTGACGTTCGTCAGTACTTTCGGCATGCCCTTCATGCTGCGCCACGTCGCGCGCGACTATCCCGGCCTGGCGCGGCTGCGCGGCGGCAGCTTCATGGGTTCGCTGCGCAACGCCTGTGCCGCGATCGGCTGGTTCCTGCTGTTTTCCATCGTCACCCTGCCGCTGTGGTTCGTGCCCTTGCTGGGCTGGCTGGTGCCGCTGATCCTGTTCGGCCTGCTCAACGCGCGCGTGTTGCGCTACGATGCGCTTTCCGAGCACGCCAGCGAGGAGGAGATGGCGCGGTTGTCGCGCGCGCCGCGCCTGTACTGGCGCGTGATGGGTTTCGGCGGCGCGCTGCTCAATATCGTGCCGCTGGCCTGGTTTTTCTCCACCACGCTCACCGGCCTGGCCTTTATCCACTATGCCCTGGCGGCCTTGCAGGCGCAGCGGGGTACCGTGAACGCAAGCGCCGGAAGCGTGCAGGCACAAGCGTGACCTTCGGTCCGATCATTTTCGCGAAAGCACAAGCATGAACTTCGGCCTCATCATCATCGGCGACGAAATCCTCTCCGGCAAGCGCCAGGACAAGCACATGCCCAAGGTCATCGAGCTGCTCAAGGCGCGCGGCTTGAGGCTTGCCTTCGCCGAATACCACGGTGACGACCGCGCGCGCCTGGTCGCCGCCTACAAGCGCACCTTCGCCGAAGCGCAATCCGGCGAATGGTGCATCTTCAGCTGCGGCGGCATAGGCGCCACCCCGGACGACCACACCCGCCAGGCCGCCGCCGAAGCGCTCTCCGTACCCCTGCAACTGCATCCCGGCGCCGAAGTGCACATCCGCGCCCGCGCCGTCGAGATGAAGTGGGAGTTGACGCCGCAGCGCCTGGCGATGGGCGAGTTCCCGTTCGGCTCCGACATCATTCCCAACCCGTACAACAAGATCGCCGGCTTCGCCATCGGCCACCACTGGTTCGTGCCCGGCTTCCCGGTGATGGCCTGGCCGATGATCGAATGGGTGCTGGACACCCATTACGCAGCGCACTTCAACCACGCGCCGTACCTGGAGAAATCGATCTACGTGCTCGAGCTGGGCGAGTCGCAGGTGATCGACATGATGACCAAGGTCGAGCTCAATCCGGAGGTGAAGACCTTCAGCCTGCCTTCGGTGGGTGACGAGAAGACGCCGCGCCACATCGAACTGGGCGCCAAGGGCGAGCCGCATGCGGTGGAAGAGGCGCTGAAGTATTTCCAGTCGGAAGTGGTGCGCCTGGGCGGCGTTTGGCGCGAAACCCTGCACGGCTGACCGCAACGTGCTTATCGCGCAACGCGGCCGATTGACAGCTGCGTTGCCCGCGGGCAGAATCGCGACCTCACAGTTCCGGCCCGCTTGACGCGGGCCGATGCAAATTCAGTCGTTCCCTGGTTTTCGGGGAAGATGAATCCAGCCGGGCGCCGCACTACTTCCTGACCCGGCTGCGTTACAGTTCCGCTATCGGAACAAACTCCGCGAGACGGTATTTCCGCCGCATACGGCGCGTTCATCCAGAACGCTTTTCATTCTTGGTCCCAGGGCCCGGGCATGGCCCGGCATACAACAACATGAATACCAACAAGAATCGCGATTTCCCCTTTGCCGCCGGCCTGAACCAGGACGTGTGGAGTTTTTCCGACCTGGTCCTGAAAAGCCGCCTGGCGCAGGCGCTGGACGAGGGCGTGTCACGCTACCCGATCCATCGCTCGCTGCGCTTTGCCGCGCGCATGGAACTGCAGGCGCTGTTCGACGACCTGGCCCTGAACCTGGGCTGGCGCGCCCAGCGCACCGGCGGCGAGGCGCTGCTGCTGGATGGCGAGGGCATTTTCATCGCCGGGCGCGGCGGGCGCAAGGCCGACTATTGCTCCTGCTCTTTCGAACTGTGGGCGGCCAGCATCGCGCAGGTCGAGCAGGCGCGCGAGGCGATCCTTGCGCGTGTCGGCCGTGCGCGCATCACCGAGCCGATGTTCTCGATCGACTGGCACTTCCTTACATCCAAAGGCGAGCTGGAGAGTGCCGACATCGAGGAAATGGCCGATGACGTGCTGGTCGACGCGGCCTATCCCGAGATCGCGGGCGGCATCGGGCCCTTCATCCAGAGCTACCTCGAGGCGGCCGAGACCGTGCTGGTGCTGCAAGGTCCGCCAGGCACCGGCAAGACGCGCCTGATCCGCGCCATCCTGGGCGAGATTTCGCGCCGCAAGGGCGGCGAGGCGCAGGCGCTGTACACGGGCGACAAGAAGGCGCTGGAGAGCGACCAGATTTTCGTCAAGTTCATCACCGGCTGGGACGATGCCTTCGTGATCGAGGATGCGGACCACCTGCTCAAGCCTCGCGCCGACGGCAACGAGAACCTGCACCGCTTCCTGACCATTGCCGACGGCGTGGTGCGCTCGCAGGGACGCAAGATCATTTTCTCCACCAACCTGCCCAACGTCGGCGACCTCGACGATGCGCTGGTGCGTCCGGGGCGCTGCTACGCGCGCGTGCACGTGCGCGAGCTGACCCTGGCGGAATCGCAGGTCCTGCTGGTGGCGCTGTGCGGCGGCGACGAGGCGCTGGCCGGGCGTGCCGCCACGGAGCTGGATGCGCCGCGCAAAAAGCGCTATTCGCTGGCGGAGATCTACAAGGTGGCGGCGCGGGTACGCAAGCAGCAGGCTTGATGATGGCGGCCCGGGCGGGCCAGTGGTCCGCCCGGGCTCGTATGCTCGCGCGAAGCCCGCGGCAGCGACGGCCTTACACCGGCCGCTCGGCGTGCTGCGGCAACTCGTCGCGGATTTCGTACCACTCCGCCTTGGAGCCGACGAAGATATGCGCCGATGGACCGCTTTCGAGGGGCGTATCCAGGGTGCCGACGCGCACCCGCACGATGTCGGGCTGGGCGTCGCGTTTCGAGAGGATGGCCGAGCCGCAATTGCCGCAGAACTCGCGGGTGACGGCGGCGTCGGTGCGGAAGGCCTTGAGCGTATCGCGGCGCGTGTAGCGAAAGCCGCTTGCCGGCACCACCACATTGGTGGCGAAGGCCGAGCCGCCGGCCTTGCGGCAGCGCTGGCAGTGGCAATAGACCGTGGCGCCCAGCGGCGCCCCGATTTCATAGCTGACGGCGCCGCAGAGGCAACTGCCCTTGTGCATACGTACTCTCCGTGCGCGGCCCGATGAGAGGAGGCCACGCTTCGTTGTTCTAGGAGCGCGTATTGTAAAAGTAATAAATCGCCTGGTAGGGGACGCGCGCTTCCTTGCCGGCATCGGCCGGGGTGCAGCCCGCGCCCGGCGCCTTGCCCGCCACCGTCTGCACGCGCTGGATGCTTTGCGTGCGCCCGAACACGCCCATGCCGCTGTTCGATTTCGCGCCCAGCAGCAGCCAGGGGATCGCGTTCGCGTCCGGCCCCGGGTCGCTTGCCTGCACCTGGCCCACCACTTTGCTGCCGTCGTCCGATTCCCAGGTCGGGCCGGCGTAGTGCTTGCCGATGATCTTGCCGCCGCGATCGGCCAGTACCGCTTCCGGCGCCTTGAAGCTCCAGCCGTAGCGGGACGCGTCGTTGGCCGCGGCCTGGCAGGTGTAGATCTGCACGCCCTGCGCGTAGGCGACGAGCGTGAGGTCCTGGCCGGCAGGGGGCTGCAGCTTGTCGGCGACCATCGGCCGGTTCATCGCGCAGCCGGCCAGCAGGGACAGGCAAAGCGAGGCGGCGGCCAGGGCGAGGGGGCGGTGATGTACACGCATGATGCAGCTCCTTGGAGTTGTTGTGAACGGCAGCTTCCTTGGCACCATACGGCTGGCTGGATATGCCGGATGCATGCTGCCTGTGCCCGCGCAGCCTACACCGCGCGGTTGCGGTATCAAGAAGGCGCGCTCGTGCCGGGCCACGCATAAAAAAAGGCCCGGCTAGCGCCGGGCCTTGAAGTAACACCGAGGAGACAAACACTGCCGCTCGCGCGGCAGGTGATGCAAAAACGGCTGCTTACTTCTTGGTGGTCTTGCTGGCGGCCTTGACGGTGGCGGCGACGTTGCTGGAAGCAGCGGCGGCGGCGTTGGCCAGGTTGGTTTCGAACATGTCGATCGATTGCTTGACGATCTTGGTCGCGTTGTCATAGGCCGAGGTGGCGGCGGTGACGGCGGACTTGACGGCGGCAACCGCGGCTTCGGAGCCGGCCGGGGCGTTCTTCAGCGACTTGTCGATCAGGCCGGCGAATTCCTTCTGCGCGCTGGCGGCTTGTTCTTCGGCAGCCTTGCGCAGGGCCAGCTGGGTCTCGGCGACGATGCCGTAGACGTGACGCGAGTAGGACACGGCCTTCTCGACGGCGGGCTGGGCCAGGCTGGCGTTCAGGGCCAGCAGTTCCTTGGCGTCCTTGACTTCGAACACGGCGCGGGTGTTTTCGGCGGCGTCGGACATGATGGCCTTGGTGGTGGCCAGGTTCAGCTCCATCAGGCGCTCCATGGTGGAGAAGCCGGAAGTGGCGGCGGCGAAAAAGTTTTCCACGCCTGCTTTGGAAGCGGCGGCGAATTGTTCAGGAGTAGCGTACATGTTGGATTCCCTCAGATAAAGAAATTTAGTGGCAGGCCAGGTGGCGTTGGATGACTCGAACAGCAATGGTTTACGTATTGCAAGCGAGGTGCGGCCGGATCGCGGTACAACGCTGATTGAGGCAGCACTCGGTGAGACGACGCACTTTCTTCCCTGTCACTATTAACTGCTTGATCCGGCAACCCGCGATTCCTGCCACCGGAGACAACATGTTGTGCATCGCAACAATTGCTATTTTAGGCGCGTGCACCAAAATGTCAAGTCCTTTTTGTGCGACGCAACAAGAAAGTTGTAACATTAAATAAGATCATGATTAATATGAGGATATTTTATGGTTTTAACGAAACGGTTAAGCTAGAATTGTTGGATCGCAACGTAATTCAGTAATAGCGGGGAAACAGCGTCCGAAGCGGGAACATGGCGGTGCGGCAGGGGCGGGCGGCCATCCCTGCCGGGATCGGCGCATGGCATGGCGCTACACTGTGCCTGACGCAAGCAGGCCCTCCGCATTCCCCACACAAATGATCGCGGCGCAACGGTGCGCCGGCGAATTTCATGCAAGCCCTATCTTCCCTCCAATGCATGCCGCCCCTCGCCACGCGCGAGGCGTGCCGTTCGCGGCATTCGGCCGGACCTGCGGCACCGGGCTTTTCCGGACCTTCTTCATGAGCACCTCCACTTCCTCCGCCGCCTCGGGCGCCGCGCCGGGCTCGCTCGCCTTGCGCGCCATGCCCGTGGTGTTTGTCCTGCTGTGGGCCACCGGCTTCATCGGCGCCAAACTGGGCTTGCCGTACGCACCGCCGCTCAAGTTCCTGCTGTGGCGCTTTCTGGTGGTGATCGCGCTGATGACACCGCTGGCGCTGCTGACGCGCGCGCCCTGGCCGCGCGGCATGCGCGTGCTGCACGTGGCGGTGGCGGGCGTGCTGCTGCAGGCGGGGTATCTGTCCGGTGTGTTCGTCGGCATTTCGCTGCACATGCCGGCCGGGCTTTCCTCGCTGATCGTGGGCATGCAGCCGCTGCTCACCGGCGCGCTGGGCGGCCTGACCGGCGAGCGGGTCAGCGCGCGCCAGTGGGGCGGGCTGGTGCTGGGCTTCGTCGGGGTGGCGCTGGTGGTGTCGAACAAGGTGGGGCTACCGCCCACCGGCGTTCCGCTCCCGGGCTTCGGCTGGGAGGCGATCGCCTTCACGGTGATGGCGCTGGTCTCGATCACCCTCGGCACCCTGTACCAGAAGAAGTACTGCGGCGGCGAAGACCTGCGCACGCAATCGGTGGTGCAGTTCGCCGCCGCCGGCGCGGTGCTGCTGCCGTTCTCGCTGGCGTTCGAGACGCGCGAAGTGGTGTGGAGCACGCATTTCATTTTCGCGCTGCTGTGGGTGGTGTTCGTGCTTTCTTTCGGGGCGATCTCCCTGCTGATGCTGCTGTTGCGCCGCGGCGCGGCGACCCTGGTCTCCAGCCTGATGTACCTGGTACCGCCGGTGACCGCGCTGATGGCCTATGCGCTGTTTGACGAGCGCCTCGGCGTGCTGGCGGTCATCGGCATGGGGGTGGCGGTGGTGGGCGTGGCGATGGTGGTGCGGCCGGCCCCGGCCAAATAGTTAGAATGCGGGCATGACGTCAGCCAGTGCCCCTTCTGCCCGTAACCCTTCCGCCGGGGATGCCAAAGAGCCCCGTCCCAAAGCCGAACCGCGCGGCGCCTTCGCGCACTTTCGCACCATCACCACCCGCTGGGCCGACAACGATGCCTACGGCCACATCAACAACGTCGTCTACTACTCGTATTTCGACACGGTGGTGAACGCCTTCCTGATCGAGCATGGCCTGCTGGAAATCGGCAAGAGCCCGGCGATCGGCCTGGTGGTGGAGACCAGCTGCCGGTATTTCTCCTCGCTTGCCTACCCGGACGTGGTGCATGCCGGCCTGCGCGTGGCCAAGCTGGGCGGCTCCTCGGTGCGCTACGAGATCGGCATCTTCGGCAACGATGAGCCGCTGACCGCGGCGCGCGGCCATTTCGTGCATGTCTATGTGGACGCGGCCACGCGCCGTCCCGTCCCCCTTCCCGAGCCGCTGCGCGCCGCCCTCGAACCCTTGATCCTTCCCTTGCCCACCGAACCATGACCGATCGCAGTCAATCCGATATCGTCGACCACGCCCTGCTCACGCGCCGCTCGGTGCGGGGGTTTCTGCCCACGCCGGTACCGCGGCCCGAACTCGAAGGCATCCTCACCGCCGCCGCGCGCGCGCCTTCGGGCACCAACATCCAGCCCTGGAAGGTTTACGTCATGACCGGCGCGGTCAAGGAGGCGTTGAGCCGGAAGGTGCTCGCCGCCCACGACGAGGAGTACGCACGCAAGAAGCGCGGCGAGACGCCGGCGCACCAGGAGACCTACTTCTACTACCCGCGCCAGTGGTTCGAGCCTTATCTCGCGCGCCGCCGCAAGCTCGGCTGGGACCTGTACGGGCTGCTGGGCATCGGCAAGACCGATTACGACAAGATGCATTACCAGCACGGCCTGAACTACACCTTCTTCGGCGCGCCGGTGGGCATGATCTTCACCATCGACAGCCGCCTGGAGCAAGGCTCCTGGCTGGACTACGGCATGTTCATCGAGAACATCATGATCGCCGCGCGCGGCCGCGGCCTGGACACCTGCCCGCAGCAGGCCTTCGCCGCGTATCACAAGGTCATTCGCGAGCACCTGAACCTGCCGGAGAACGAGGCGGTGGTGTGCGGCATGGCGCTGGGCTGGGAAGACAAGAGCGTCACCGCCAACCAGCTCAAGACCGAGCGCGCGGCGGTGTCGGACTTCGCGGTGTTCCTCGAGTAGCCTCCCGGCTCGGCAAGACTGGTACGGGCATTGCATCGTACGGCTTGTGCTGCAGACCACCCGGGAGCCGCCTTGCTGATTGCCCAGATTTCCGATGTCCACGTGCGCCCGGCGGGCGTGCTCTACAAGGGCGTGGCCGATTCGAACGCGATGCTGGCGGCGGCGATCGCGCACCTGCAGCGCCTCGATCCGCGCCCCGGCCTGGTCCTGATCACCGGCGACCTGGTGGATGAAGGCGCCCCGGCCGAATATGCCGCGCTGCGGGGCATTCTGGCGACTCTGACGCTGCCGTATTTACTGATTCCCGGCAACCACGACGCGCGCGGCGCGCTGCTTGCCGCCTTCCCCGGTCACGCCTACCTGGCGTCAGAGGGGCCGATGCACTACGTGGTCGAAGACTATCCGGTGCGCATCGTGGCTCTCGACAGCACGGTGCCGGGCCGGCACCACGGCGAGATCGATACTGCCGGGCTCCAATGGCTGCGGCACACCCTGGCCGCCGACACCAGCCGCCCGGTGCTGCTGATGCTGCATCACCCGCCGATCGAAACCGGGATTCCTTATCTTGATATCTATGGCCTGCGCGGCGCCGATGCGCTGGCCGAAGTGGTAAGCGATTTCGGCAACATCGAGCGCGTGCTGTGCGGCCACGTGCACCGCTGCATGCAGGCGCGCTGGGCCGGCAGCCTGGTGATCACTTGTCCGAGTACGGTCACGCAAATCGCCTTGCGCACCCGGCCCGAGGCCAGGCCGGCTTCCTTCCTGGAACCGCCGGCCTGTCTCCTGCACGTGTGGCGGCCGGGACAGGGCATGCTTACCCACCTGAGTCCGATTGGGGAATTCGCCGGGCCTTATCCGTTTGCCTGAGTGCTCGCCCGAGCCTCGTTCCCGCGCGGCCGGGCGCGAAAAAAATGCGCCACTTCGGACGCATTTCCTTTATGCTTCAATTTGCACAAGAAAGGTCATGTCCATGTTAATGGGGCGCGGGGGCGTCGCCATTACCGGAGAAAAGTGGGCCATGGCCGGCAATCAAAAGAGGAGCGTATGGACGAGATCTACATCGGGGACTTTGTGGGCAAAGCCTCGATAACCGAATTGCAGCGGATGCTCGAGTGCCTGGATAGCGGCGCGCCGGGTGCGGGCGCGGAAGCCGAATTGCTGCTTGCCTTGCGCGGCGATCCGGACGGGCTGGGTGACTACTTCCGCCTGGCGGCGGACATGAAGATCGCCTCCCATACGGGCCGCTGAACGGCAATTGCCGGGCGGTGCCTGTGCGATCCCGGCGGGCCTGCCGGAGCCGTCCGAGGCGTTATTCGACTTTGATGTTGGCGTCGCGCACCACCTGTGCCCAGGCGGCGCTCTCGCTGCGCATCATGGCGCGCATCTGCTCGGGGCCGGCGACGAATGGGGTTAGGCCCATTTTGTCGAGCCGCTCGACGAAGTCGCGCTCCCTGGCAATCGCCGCGATTTCGCGGGCCAGCAGATCGATGATGGGTTTGGGCGTGCCGCCCGGGACGGCAACGCCGAACCAGTTCGAAGCCAGCAGCTTGGGGTAGCCCAGTTCGGCCGAGGTCGGCACGCCCGGCAGGTGCGCGGAGCGCTCCCTGGACATCACCGCCAGGGCCCTGAGCTTGCCCGCCTGCACGTGCGCCAGGGTGCCGGGCAGGGCACCGAAAAAAACCTGGGTCTCTCCGGCCAGCACGCTTTGCGTGGCTTGCGCGTTGCCCTTGTAGGGAATGTGGGTCATCTGCGCCAGGCCCAGCTCGCGTTTGAACAGTTCGCCCACCATGTGCCCGGGCGAGCCGTTGCCGCCGGAGGCGAAGGCGAGCGGCTGTGCCTTGGCGAGGGGAATCAATTCGGTGAGTGAATTGGCCTTTACCGAGGGATGCACCACCAGGGCCACTTCGCCCGCGGCGAAGGTGGTGACCGGGGCGATGTCCTTCTCCACATCGTAGGGCATCCTGGGATACAGCACCGGATTGACGGTGAGGTTGAAGTCCACCACCCAGGCGATCGTGTAGCCGTCGGGGGCCGATTTGGCGAGCGCATCCAGGCCGACATTGCCGCCCGCGCCGGCGCGATTTTCCATCACGAAGGGCTGGCCCAGCTTGCGCTGCAGCTTGTCGCCGATCAGCCGGCCCATCACGTCGGAAGGGCCGCCGGGGGCGAAGGGATTGATGCCCTTGATTGGACGGTTGGGGTAGGGCGCCTGCGCCATGGCGGAGCCAAGCAGGAAGGTGCCCGTGAGCAGCGCGGCCAGTGTCGCGCGACCCAGCTTGCGGAAATGAGCCATCGTCTCCTCGTTCATCTTTTTATGGCGCGCTGCGCCTGGATCGCGCGTAGCGGCACCGGCGCGCATGGCGCGGCCGGTGACCGAGTATAGGCGAAGCGCGGCTAGCTCCCGTATCGGGCCCGCGGTAGCCCTCAGGCGAGCTTCTCGTACATGCCGGTGATGCCGTCCATGGCCTCCAGGATGCGCTCGCTGGTGGTGGCCACGTTGAGCGCCAGCTTGGCCTTGTCGCCGCCGGTCGCGCTCAGCGCATTGTCGAAGAACACCCATTGCTGCTGCACCAGGGCGATCTCGCCATTGATCTCCGGGGTGTTTTTTGGCGCCCCGGCCAGCTCGGCAAGGGCGGCGATGAACTCCTTGCGCGCCTGCGCCAGTTTGCCGGCGGCGTCCGCCGGGGCCACGCCCCAGTTGATCGCCTGGTAGAACTTGGCCATGCGCTGCGACAGCATGCGCTGGCGCCCCGAGACGTTGACCAGGCGCCCGATGCCGCTGGCGGAGAGCTTTTCCAGCTGCACGGTGGCCGCGTGAGCCAATGCCAGCACGTCCTCGTTGAGGGCGAGTACCGCCTTGGCGTCCTGCGCATTGGGCGCGCGCGAAGTAAGGGCTTCCTTGTAGGCGACCCAGGCGCGCCCGGCCTCTTCCAGGGTCGCGCGGTTTTCCGGCGACGGGGCGAAGGCCTTGAGTTCGGCGAGCTGCTTTTCGAACAGGTCGGCGGACGCGCTGACGATGCGCCGCGAGCGTTCCGGGTCGATGCTCTGCCCCACCTGCAAATAGCCCTTGGCCAGGCGCTGCGACAGCATGCGCTGGCGCCCGGACTTGTTGATCGCATCGTTCATTCCGGCGACTTGCGCCACGGCATAGCCCACGCCTGCCAGTCCGCCCGCGACACACAAGCCGCCGGCCACCGCCAGGCTCCCCTTGAGAAACTGCCTTCTTTGCATGAAAGTGCCTCCGCATGATTGGACATGCCACCCGTCCGCGGCGAGCGGACAGGGCGTGACGAGGCACCCAATGCAACATTGCGGTTAGGCGCCTCGATGCGCCTTTAAGGATGGCAGGCTGCCCAGCAGCAACATCCGTACCATGGGTGAGGCGAGAGTGGCGTCGGGCAGGCGCAGTGGCGTGCGCCGCGCAAGCGGCACGCGGGCGCCGTTCTTCGGTGCCGTGTTTGGTGCGCGATGTCCCAAAGTGGTGAGCCAGTGCTTCAGGTGCGCGAGTCAGGTGGCGGCACGCGCCAGGCATCGGCGGTCCGGCAAATGAAAAAGGCGGCGCTTGCGCGCCGCCTGCGTCGAAACAGATCGCCGTACGCGCCCTACGCGCCGTACGTCTAGGCGTTGGCGAACACGCCGTGCTCGGAAGGCTTGCTGCCCTTCATCGCCATCTGCTGCATGCGCGCCTGCTTGAGCAGGTCGGCCACGGTGGAGTGGCCGAAGCGCAGCGCGAGGTCGACGGCGGAATCGCCCTCTTCATTGACCAGGGTGGTGTCGGCACCGTTGCGCAGGAACAGTTCGGCGAGACCCGCGTGACCCTTGGCGGCCGAGTACATGAGGGGCGTATAGCCGCTCGGGCCGCGCACGTTCGGGTCCAGGTTCATGTTGAGCAGCTTCTGGGCATAGACCATATTGCCCTTTTCGACCGCATAGAATAAGGCCTTTTGCGCCTCCTTGCTGTTATCCTTTTCGAGGCCCGAAGGCAGCAGGCGCACCACGTGGTTGATCAGCGAGATGCCCACCATCAGGGCCAGCGCGAGGATCAGCGGCACCTTGGAAATGCCCAGGTTGTTGGCGAATTGCCCGGGCAGGTTGGCGCCGATCACCAGCAGCGTGATGATCAGAAAAAAGGTGAACCGCATGTACAGGAGGAGGGCGATGAACACCACCGCGGCCAGGGTCACCACCAGGTAGTGGACCGACAATCCCCAGCCTTGCAGCATGTTCTCCGGCAGGTTGGCGAGGATGGCAATCAAGCCCACCATCGCCACCAGGAACCATTCCTTCTTGCTGATCTTCAGATTCAATTGGTTCTCTCCCCACAGAGATTGCGTCGCCTGCCTTGGGCTTGTAAGGGTTTGTGTTTGGCGCAAATTGCCGGGCACGACGCGCTACTGTCGCATTTTCCCGCTCGCGGGCAGGCTTGGCAAGCCCCGTCCCTATTGATTTTGCATGTGTTTTGAGGATTCGTTTTGAAACAAATACCCGGCCGCGCCCTGGTTTTGCTGCTGATCTTGGCCCTGTTCTGGGGCTTCAACTGGCCGATCCTGAAAATCGCGGTACGCGAAGCGCCGGTGTTCTGGTTCCGCACCGTATGTGCCTGGGGCGGGGCAATCGGCCTGTTCGTCATCGCCAGGGCCTCCGGCGCATCCCTGGCGGTACCGCGTCAGGACTGGAGGCGCCTGTTCGTGGTCAGCCTGCTTTCGATCACCGGGTGGAATGCCTTTACCGTCTACGGCGTGCTGCACCTGCCGGCCGGCCGCGCCTCCATGCTCGGCTACACCATGCCCTTGTGGCTGGTGATCCTGTCGGTCACCTGGCTCAAGGAAAAGCTCGATGTGCAAAATCTGCTCGGCCTGATCCTGGGCATGAGCGGCGTGGCTCTGCTGATCGGCGAGGACATGGGCGCGCTGGCGCGGGCGCCGGTCGGCACCCTGTGCATGCTGGGGGCGGCTTTGAGCTGGGCGGTGGGCGTGGCGATGCTCAAGAAAAAGCCGTTTGCCCTGCCGGCCACGGTGCAGACCGCGTGGATGCTCCTGGCTGGCGGCCTGCCGCTCGCCCTGCTTGCGCTGACTTTCGAGCATGCGCTGCCCCCGCCCATGTCGACGGCGGCCTGGCTGGCGATTGGTTACAACGTGCTGATCGCCGGGGTCCTGTGCTACTGGGCCTTTTATAAGCTGGTCGGCATGGTGCCGGCCAGCGTGACCGGCATTTCCAGCCTGATCGTGCCGGTGGTGGGGGTGCTCACCGGGGTGGCCTTTCTGGGTGAAGTGCCGACCGGGCGCGACTGGACCGCGCTTGTCTTGATCGTCAGCGCGCTGGGCGTGGTCCTGCTGTGGCCGCGCCGGGGCGCCGCGTGATGCATGCCGGGACCGATATGCACTTTTGACCGGTTTTCACACCGGCAGCGAAAAATCGGGACAATCCACGCAATTCCGGGGTATTTCCTCGAACACAGTTGAGGATGATGTCATATCTTGTTAATTATCTTGAATTATTTCTGACTTTGTCTAGAATGGCCGCACCCTGTTTGAGAAGTGTGCGCCATGTCGCTGCGATTGATATTTTGCTGCCTGATTTCGCTCGGAATTCTTCACCCCGCGGCCGAAGCGGCGGCGGCTGAGCCGGCGCAACAGGCAGCCAAGGCAGCGTCCAAGCATAAGCCGGCGCGTGCCGGCCTTCGCCGTGTCGCCGCTGAAAGCGGCGACCTGAGCCTGCGCTCCAATGTGGCGCTGGTGGTGGACCAGAGCACCGGCCAGCCGGTGATCTCCAAAAACATCGATGAAGTGCACCCGATCGCCTCGATCACCAAGCTGATGACCGCGCAGGTGATCCTCGATGCGCAACTGCCGATGGCCGAGCGCGTCCTCATCACCGAGGCCGACAAGGACACCGAGCGCAACAGCCGCTCGCGCCTGCGCGTGGGCGCCGAACTGTCGCGCACCGAGCTGCTGCAACTGGCCCTGATGGCTTCCGAAAACCGCGCCGCCCATGCGCTGGGCCGCACCTTTCCCGGCGGCATGCCGGCCTTCGTGCTGCAGATGAACCTGAAGGCCAAGGCCCTGGGCATGGGCAATTCCCGCTTTGTCGATCCCACCGGCCTGTCGAGCAACAACGTCTCCACCGCGCAGGACCTGGTCAAGATGGTGCGCGCCGCCGATCGCTATGCGCTGATCCGCGAATACTCGACTTCCTCCTCGCGGGACGTCGAGGTGCTGGGCCGCGTCACGCGTTTTTCCAATACCAATCGCCTGGTCGGCAGCGACAGCTGGGACATCAGCCTGTCCAAGACCGGCTTCATCAACGAAGCGGGGCGCTGCCTGGTGATGCAGGCGAAGATCGACGGCCGGCCCCTGACCATCGTACTGCTCGACTCGGTCGGGCGCATGACCCGGATCGGCGATGCGAACCGGATCCGCAAGTGGTTGACCTCGCAGGCCGGGCAGGGCGCGGTGCGGCCCCTTGGGCAGAACATTGCGCCGCGCATGAGCGGCTTCGGCGAAGCGGCCGGCGGCTAAGCTTCCGCCGCCCAGGGGCTCCTAGGCGGCATTGCGTTCGGTGGCATAGCCCAGCGAGCGCGAGATGCGCGCCGCGGTATCGCGGATCAAGGGGGTCCACGCATCCGGTTTCTGGCGCTCGGCGGGGGCCGAGACCGACAGGCCGGCGACCAGTTGCCCGGCGTCGTCCCATACCCCGGCGGCGATGCAGCGTACCCCGATCTCGGCTTCTTCCTGGTCCAGCGCGTAGCCCTGCTTGCGCACGTCGTTCAGTTCGCGGGTCAGCGCGGCCAGGGATTTGAGGCTGTGCGGCGTGTAGGCCTTCAGGCCGGTGCGGTCGGCGTAGGCCTTGACCGTTTCGGCCTCCTCGCGCGCCAGGTAGAGCTTGCCGGCGGCGGTGATGTGCAGCGGCGCGCGCGCGCCGATCACCTGCACCACCCGCATCATCGAGCGGTTCTCGGCGGTGCGCTCGACATAGATGATCTCGTCGCCCTGGCGGATCGACAGGTTGACCGTTTCGCCGGTGGCGGTGGCCAGTTCGCGCATGTGCGGCAGGGCGATGTCGCGCACGTTGATGCGCGAGCGCACCACGTTGCCCAGTTCGAGAAAGCGCATGCCCAGGCGGTAAGTGCCGGGCTCCTGGCGGTCGGCGAAGCCGTTTTGCACCATCACGTTGAGGATGCGGTGGGCGGTCGAGGGATGCAGCCCGGTGGCGGCGGCGAGCGATTTCAGGCTGGCCGCCTCGGGCGCCTCGGTGAGCGCGTCGATCAGCTGCATCATGCGGTCGATCACCTGGATCGGTGTTTTTGCTTCGTCCGTCATGGCAGGCTGCGCGAGCTGGGCAATTTCATATGATGAAATTTTAGCCCAGTTTGGCCGCGGGCCCCAAAAAGTGCCGGCGAAACGGATTTTCGCCGCACCCGGCTGGTTTATTTGCCGTAAAGTAGCTTTGGGGGACTTGGCCGGTTTGGGTAGCGCGCCGGCGGGGTGTGGAGTTTTTCAAACAACAATGACGAAGCGATTCGATGGACCAGACGAGCCCGGCCGGGCGCCCGGAAACCTTGCAGTCCCTGCACGAAGTGCTGGGCCAGCTGCAGGAGATTTTCGTTGTCTGCGACCCCAACGACGTGATCCTGTTCTCCAACGAGCGCTTTCGCTGGATGAACCCGCAGGTCGAACCCTGGACCCGCCCCGGCAATACCTACGAAGACTTCCTGCGGGCCTGCGTGGCCCACCGCCTGGTGCCCATTGCCATCGGGCGCGAGACCGAATACCTGGCGCAGGCGATCGGGCGGCGCCGCGACGGTCCGTGGCCGGTGGAGTTCGGCTTCGCCAACGGCCTGTGGCTCCTGGTCAACTTCTCGCGCCTGTCCGACGGCAACTCGGTGACCTACGGTACCGACATCAGCGAGCGCAAGCGCGCCGAGACCGCGCTGCGCCAGCAGACCGAGCGCCTGCTGATCGGCCAGCGCACCGCCGGCATGCTCGTGATGGACTGGGATATCGCCACCGACATCCTGTCCTGGAGCGACGACCCGGCCTGGCTGCGCGGGCCGCTGCCGCCCTCGGGTGAGTACCCGCTGTACAAGGAGCAGGTGCATCCGGAAGACCGCGAGCGTTTCATCGCGATCCGCGACCAGGGCGTCAAGACCTTGCAGCGGCACGACCAGGAATATCGCCTGGTGCGCACCGATGGCAAGGTGGTCTGGGTCCGCTCCGAGCGCGTGGTGCTGCCCGGGCCGGACGGGCGCGCCGCGCGCATGCTGGTGGCCCTGCACGACATCAGCGCGCGCAAGCGGATCGAGCAGGCCCTCAAGCAGGCCAACGAGGAACTGGAGGCGCGCGTGGACCAGCGTACCGCGGCGCTGGCGGCGGCCAATCGCGACCTCGAAGCTTTCTCGTACTCGGTTTCGCACGACCTGCGCGCCCCGCTGCGCGCCATTGCCGGCTTCGTCAACCTGCTGCGCGAGCAGGATGGCGCCGTGCTCTCCAGCGAAGGCCTGCGCTACCTGGGGGTGGTCGAGGACAACGCCCTGCGCATGGCGGCGTTGATCGATGCCCTGCTGCAGCTGGCGCACGCTTCGCGCAAGGCGATGATCCGCGGTCCGGTCGACATGCGGGCCCTGGCCGGCGAGGTGGCGGGTGAACTGGCGGCCGAATATCCGGGCGTGCGCATCGACATCGGCCCCTTGCCGCCGGCCGAAGGCGATGCCACCCTGCTGCGCCAGGTGTTCGTCAACCTGCTCGACAATGCGCTCAAGTATTCAGCCTCCGCGAGCGCGCCGCGCGTGGATATCGGCGCCGAAACGACCGACGGGACAACCAGCTACTTCGTGCGCGACAACGGCGTCGGCTTCGACATGGCGCATGCCGGCAATCTGTTCGAGGCATTTCACCGCCTGCACGCGGACGCGCGCTACGCGGGCGAAGGCATCGGCCTGGCCGTGGCCAGCCAGATCGTGCAGCGCCATCACGGGCGCATCTGGGCCGAGGCGGGCCGGGGGCGCGGCGCCACTTTTCACTTCACCCTGGGTGCGGAACCGGCGGCGCGCTGAGCTTGCGGGGCGAGCACGGCGCGATGCGTCCGGAACGGACAACCGCGCGTCGCCTGCTTCGCGAGGGCCCCTTATAATCGGGCGCATCGATGTATTCCTTGCGATCATGAACGCCCCCGACCTTTCCCGCCTGAAAATCGACCGCAGCGGCGGCGCGTCGCGGCGTATGCGCAAGCCGCGCGGCAAGCTGCTGTGGGGCCTCGCGGTGCTGTTGGTGGTGCTGGGTGGCGGCGCTTGGCGCTACTGGACGGCGCCTCTGGCGGTTGAGACCGTCACCGTGACCACCGCCTACCCCTACCAGGGCGTGACCCTGATGAATGCCACCGGCTACGTGGTGGCACAGCGCAAGGCCTCGCTGGCATCAAAAGCCACCGGCCGCCTGGTCTGGCTCGGGGTGCTCGAAGGCAGCAAGGTGAAGGAGGGCGAGGTGGTGGCGCGCCTGGAGTCGAACGACGTGGCCGCCACCGCGGACCAGGCGCAGGCCAATGTGCGCCAGGCGCGCGCCAACCTCGTGCAGGGCCAGGCGGAACTGAAGGATGCCGAGGCGAACCTGGCGCGTACCCGCGAGCTGGTGGAAAAGAAATTCCAGTCCCAGTCGGTGCTCGACCAGGCGGTGGCGCGCTACGACAAATCACGGGCATCGATCGCGGCCTTGCAGGCGGCCATCGGCGTGGCCCAGGCCGGCGCCACCGGTGCGCGGGTGGGCGTGGAGCAGACCCTGATCCGCGCGCCCTTCGACGGCGTGGTGCTGACCAAGGCGGCCAACGTGGGCGACGTGATCACGCCGTTCTCCAACGCCGCCGACAGCAAGGGCGCGGTGGTGACGATCGCCGACATGAGCACCCTGGAGGTGGAAGCTGATGTGTCGGAGTCGAACATCGGCAAGGTGTCGGTGGGCACGCCTTGCGAAATCCAGCTCGACGCTTTTCCCGACCAGCGCTTCCAGGGCAGCGTCTCGCGTACGGTGCCCACCGTGGACCGTTCCAAGGCCTCGATCCTTGTGAAGGTGAAATTCAGGCAGCTCGATGGCCGCATCCTGCCCGATATGAGCGCGAAGATCGCCTTCCTCGAAAAGGAGATGCCGGCGGAGCAGCGCAAGCCGCTCACCGTGATCAACCCGCAGGCGGTGGCCGAGCGCGACGGTGCCAAGGTGGCCTTCGTGATACGGGGCGAGACGGTGAAGCAGACGCCGGTCACGCTGGGGGAGAAGATCGGCGATGCGGTGGTCGCGACCGGCGTGGAGCCGGGCGACAAGGTGGTGCTCAAACCGGCCGAGCGCCTGCGCGACGGCGCGCAGGTGAAGCCGGCCACCAAGTAGGGGCTCCACGTGAGCGAACCCGCCATCAGCGCCGCCGCTCCGGCGCGGCTTGAGGCCGCCGGCCCGATCATCTCGATCCGCCGCGTGGTGAAGAACTACATCCGCGGCGGCCAGACCGTCGAGGTGCTGACCGGCATCACGCTCGACATCCAGCGCGGCGAGTTCGTCGCCTTGATGGGCCCGTCCGGCTCGGGCAAGAGCACGCTGCTCAACCTGATCGCCGGCATCGACAAGCCGACCTCCGGCGAACTGCTGATCGACGGCGAGGACATCACCAGGCTCTCAGAAAGCGAACTGGCGCACTGGCGCGCCGAGAAGGTCGGTTTCATTTTCCAGTTCTACAACCTGATGCCGGTGCTCAGCGCGCTGGAGAACGTCGAGCTGCCCCTGCTGCTTACCGACCTGTCGCGCCGCGAGCGCCGCGAGCGCGCCGCCCTGGCGCTGGAAATGGTCAACCTGTCCGATCGCATCGACCACACGCCCAACGAACTCTCCGGCGGCCAGCAGCAGCGCGTCGCGATCGCGCGGGCGATCGTCACCGACCCGGCCATCCTGGTGGCCGACGAGCCCACCGGCGACCTCGACCGCACCTCCGCCGGCGAGGTGCTGGGCATGCTGCAGCGCCTGAACCGCGACCTCGGCGCCACCATCGTCATGGTCACCCACGACGCGCGCGCCGCCAGTGCGGCGCAGGTGATCATGCACCTGGACAAGGGCGTGCTCGATTCGCGCGAAGAGACCGTGCAGATCAGGCACTGACGCCTTCCGCCATGTTCTTCCTCGCCCTGATCCTGCGCAACGCGCTGCGCCACAAGCTGCGCAGCCTGCTCACCCTGCTCGGGCTGGTGGTGGCGATCCTCGCTTTCGGCCTGATCTCCACGGTGGTGGGCGCCTGGTACGCGAACTCGGAAGCGGCCTCCAACGCGCGCCTGGTGACACGCAATGCCATCTCGCTCGCCTTCTCCCTGCCGATCTCGTACAAGCAGAAGATACGCACGGTCGAAGGGGTCAAGGACGTGAGCTACGCCAACTGGTTCGGCGGTATCTACAAGGATCCGAAGAACTTCTTTCCCCAGTTCGCCATCGACCCGGAAAGCTATCTGCGCATCTACCGCGACTACCTGCTGCCCGAGGACGACCTGCGCAATTTCATCCGCGACCGCAAGGGTTGCGTGGTCGGGCGGCGCCTGGCGCAGGCCTACGGATTCAAGGTGGGCGATACCGTGCTGCTTAAGGGCAGCATCTTTCCCGGCGACTGGGAATTCATCGTGCGCGGCATCTACGACGGCCGCGAGGCCAAGACCGATACCTCGCAGATGTTCTTCCACTGGGACCTGCTCAACGAGGCGATGAAGCAGAAGTCGCCGCGCCGCGCCAATTATGTCGGCGTCTACGTGGTCGAGATCGCCAATCCCGAGAACGCGGCGCCGATCAGCCAGGCGCTGGACGGCCTGTTCAAGAATTCCGCCTGGGAGACGCTCACCGAGACCGAGCAGGCCTTCCAGCTCGGCTTTGTCTCCATGATCGAGGCCATCGTGGTGGCGATCCGCCTGATGTCCTACGTGGTGATAGTGATCATCCTGGCGGTGATGGCCAACACCATGGCGATGACCGCGCGCGAGCGCCTTTCCGAGTACGCCACCCTCAAGGCCCTGGGCTTCAGCCCGCGCTATGTGGCCGCGCTGATCTTCGGCGAGAGCCTGACCCTGGCCGCGATCGGCGCGGTGATCGGCATCGCGCTGACCTTCCCGGCGGCGCGCGGCTTTTCCGCGCTGACCGGCACGCTGTTTCCGACCATGCAGGTGTCGGACACCACGGTGCTGCGGCAGGCGATCAGCGCGCTGATCGTGGGGATATTGGCGGCGGCGCTGCCGGCCCTGCGCGCCTCGCGGGTAAAGATTGTCGATGGGCTGCGGAGCATCGGATGAAGGTCCCCTACCTCTACAGCTACCGCAACCTGTGGGCGCGCAAGCTCACCACCCTGCTCACCGCGGGCGGCATGGCCCTGGTGGTGTTCGTGTTCGCCGCCGTGCTGATGCTCGATGCCGGGCTGCAAAAGACCCTGGTCGATACCGGCTCCTACGACAACGCGGTGGTGACGCGGCGCGGCGCCGAGTCCGAAGTGCAAAGCATCGTCGACCGGCCGCAGGCCGCCACCATCGAGTCCCAGCCGGAGGTTGCTCTGGGGCCGGGCGGGCGGGCCATGCTTTCCAAGGAGACCGTGGTGCTGATCTCGCTGGTCAAGCGCGGCGGTACGCAGCCGGCCAACGTGATCATCCGGGGCACCAGTCCCACCGGCCTGGCGCTGCGCCCGCAACTGCATATCGTCGCCGGCCGCATGTTCCGGCCGGGCAGCAACGAGATCGTGGCCGGCCGTTCGGTGGCGGACCGGTTCAACCATGCCGGGCTGGGCGAATCGCTGCGCTTCGGCGGACGCGAATGGGTGGTGGTGGGCGTGTTCGACGCCGGCAGGAGCGGCTTCGACTCCGAGGTCTGGGGCGATGTCGAGCAACTGATGCAGGCGTTCCGGCGCAGCGTGTTCTCCTCGGTGATCTTCAAACTGAACAATCCGGAAGCGTTCGATGCTTTCGCCGGGCGCATCCGCGGCGACCCGCGCCTGACCGTGGACACCAAGCGCGAGACGCGCTACTACGCCGACCAGTCGGAGAAGCTCTCCGCCTTCATCCGCTATCTCGGCCTGGTGCTGTCGGGGATCTTCTCCATCGGCGCCATGATCGGGGCGATGATCACCATGTACGCCGCGGTGGCGAACCGGACCGCGGAGATCGGCGCCTTGCGCGCCCTTGGCTTCCAGCGTTTTTCCATCCTCTTGACCTTCCTCGCCGAGTCGCTGCTGCTGGCGCTGGTGGGCGGGCTGGTCGGGCTGGTCTTCGCCTCTTTCATGCAATTCTTCAGCATCTCCACCATCAACTTCCAGTCCTTCGCCGAACTCGCCTTCAGCTTCACCCTCAATCCGGGAATCGTGTGGCGCTCGCTGCTGTTCGCCCTGCTGATGGGCCTGGTCGGCGGCTTCCTGCCGGCGCTGAGCGCCGCCCGCATGAATATCGTCGATGCCCTGCGCGCCGCATAGAGCCTAGGGGCGCGCCGGGCGCTTGCGCGCCGCAGCCTTTTCTTCCTCGCCGATCGGAATTTCCAGGCCCACCTTCAGCCCCTCGATCACCACGTTGGACTGGAAGCGCGACAGGGCCGGCGAACTGAGCAGCAGCGCTTTCGAATACTCGTCGTAGTCCTGCATGTCGTGCACCACCACCGTGAGGATGTAATCCACTTCGCCGGTGACGTAGTACGCCTGCTGGGTGCGCCGGTCGGCCACGAGACGGCGCAGCAGGGCGGCCACTTCGGCCTTCTGCGCGAAGTCCACTTTCACCCCGACGATGAAGGTCATGCGCTTGCCCACCGCGTCGGCATTGACGATGGCCGCTTCGCGGGTGATCGCGCCGGTCTCACGCAGGCGCTTGATGCGTCGCTGAACGGATGAGGCGGACAGGCCGATGCGCGAGCCCAGGGCTTCGGCGGTAGTGGTGGCGTCGCTTTGCAGCAAGGCGAGCAGGCGGCGGTCGTGCTCGTCCAGGCTCCAGTCGGCAATGCGGGATTGCGGCATGAGATTACCTAATTTTGCGGAATTCTCGCGGGATTATGCGGGAAAAATCCGCCCAACGGCATGGCCCGGGTCTAAGATATTGAGGGTCATGCTTTGTAGAGCGGCCTGAAAGGCGTCCCCAATGCTTACCGGTTCCTGCCTGTGCGGCGGCGTGCGCTACGAGATTCGCGGCGCGCCGCAACTCATGTACCACTGTCATTGCGCGCAGTGCCGCAAGGCCAATGGGGCTTCGCTTGCGACCAACCTGATGGTGGCTGCCGATGATTTTGTATTGATTGCCGGGCGCGAGCTGCTCACCGGTTTTGAATCCAGCCCGGACAAGCGGCGCTATTTCTGCTCCACCTGCGGCTCGCCCATCTACAGCCAGGCGCAGCAGACCCGCCAACTGGTGTCGGTGCGCGGCGGCACGTTGGACGCCGACCCGGGCTTGCGGCCGCTGGCGCATGTGCACGTGGCTTCCCGGGCGCCCTGGACCGAGATCGGCGATGCCTTGCCGCAGTTTGCACAGGCCGCGCCCTCGCGCCCGGCCGGAGAAATGACGGGGGCCGCGGCATGAGCGTGCCCGCCGTGCGCCGCGCCGACCTCGTGATGGACGATGCGGCGGCGCGCGAACTGCTGAACAGCGCCTACTGCGGGCGGCTGGCGACGGTAGGCGAAGACGGCTGGCCGTATTGCCTGCCCCTGCTGTATGTGGTGACGGACGACTGCGTCTACCTGCACAATGCCGCCGCCCGCGGTCATCTGCGCCGCAATATCGAGCATGAAGCGCGCGCCTGTTTCGCCATCGACGAGCCGGGGCAGGTCTACGGCTATGGGCGTTATGAGTGCGACAGTTCCCTGAGCTACCGCAGCGTGCTGGTGTTCGGTACCGTGCGGGTGGTGGAAGAGGAGCAGGAAAAGCGCCGCTTTTGCACCGCCCTGATGGACAAGTACGGCCGCGAAATCGAAGGTGGCGAAGACCGGCCGCGCGATTTTTTCCCTCGCCTGGAAGCGATCGCGGTGTATGCGCTGCGCATCGAGAGGATCAGCGGCAAGCACATTGCACTTCCCGCCGCGCAGGCCCAGTGGCCGCAACTGGACCGCACCAAGTCGCCAGGTGCCGCCGCGCCTGCCGGCACGCCTTGAACCCGTTTATTGATTTCTTCAGGAGACCCGCCATGAACATGAACGACCTGCAAAACGACCTGGCTCCGTTCTGGATGCCCTTTACCGCCAACCGCCAGTTCAAGCAGGCGCCGCGCCTGCTCTCCGAGGCGAAGGGCATGTACTACAAGACGCCGGACGGCCGCGAGATTCTCGACGGCACCGCCGGCCTGTGGTGCGTGGCCGCCGGCCACTGCCGCGAGGAGATCGTAAAAGCAGTGCAGGACCAGGTGGGCCGCATGGACTTCGCGCCGACGTTCAACATGGGCCACCCGGTGGCGTTCGAGACCGCCAGCCGCCTGGCTGCCATCACGCCGCCCGGGCTGAACCGCATCTTCTTTACCAATTCCGGCTCCGAGTCGGCCGATACCGCGCTGAAGATCGCGCTGGCCTACCACCGCGCGCGCGGCGAGACCTCGCGCACCCGCTTCATCGGCCGCGAGCGCGGCTATCACGGCGTGAACTTCGGCGGCATGAGCGTGGGCGGCATTCCCGGCAACCGCAAGATGTTCGGCTCTTCCATGCTGCCCGGCGTCGACCACCTGCGCGCCACCCACGACCTCGAGCGCAACGCCTTCTCCAAGGGCCAGCCGGTGTACGGTGCCGAGTTCGCCGACGAGCTGGAGCGCCTGGTCGCCCTGCACGACGCTTCCAACATTGCCGCCGTGATCATCGAGCCGCTGGCCGGCTCCGCCGGCGTGCTGGTTCCTCCGAAGGGGTATCTCGAACGGATTCGTGCCATCTGCGACAAGCACGGCATCCTGCTGATATTCGACGAGGTGATCACCGGCTTCGGCCGCCTTGGCGGTGCGTTCGCCTACGACGCCTTCGGCGTCAAGCCGGACCTGATGACCATGGCCAAGGCGATCAACAACGCCACCATCCCGATGGGCGCGGTCGCCGTGAAGCAGGAAGTGCACGACGCCATCATCAACGCCACGCCGGAAGGCGGCATCGAGTTCGCGCACGGCTACACCTACTCGGCCCATCCGGTGGCCTGCGCCGCCGCCAACGCCACGCTCGCGCTGTACGAGAAGGAAAAGCTGTTCGAGCGCGCCGGCAAGATGGCGCCTTTCTTCGAGAACGCGGTGCATGGGCTCAAGGGCACCAAGCATGTGATCGATATCCGCAACTTCGGCCTGGTGGCCGGCATCGAGATGGAAGCGCGCGGCGGCGTGGCCGGCAAGCGCGGCTACGAGGCGCTGGTGCGCTGCTTCGAGAAGGGGGTGCTGATCCGCACCACCGGCGACACCATCGCCCTGTCGCCGCCGCTGGTGATCGAGGAAAAGCAGATCGAGCACCTCGTCGCTACGGTGGCCGAGGTGATCAAGAGCATCGACTGAGCGCGGCCGATCCGGCGCGCAGGCGCCGGATCGGTTCATGCCATCGGCGGGCACGGCGGGGCCATGGAAGTGGGCCATAAAGCGGGGCCCCGGGCATGCTGGGCCGGCGTGGTTTGGGCGCTATTGCAGGAACTTCCCGTTGGTGCCAATCACGCTCAGGTCGACATAGCGCGAGCCGTTGTGGCTGGCGCCTGAATACCGTACCTCGAATCCTCCCAGGTCGAACGGGTTCATGCCCTCCAGGGCGGCGATGAATTTCTCGCGGGTCAGGGCGCGCGGCGCGCGCCGCAGGCCTTCGACGATCACCTTGCCGCAGATGAAGCTTTCCAGGCTGGTGAAGGAGAATTTCTCCTTGCCGGCCTCGCGCATCGCCTGCTGGTATTCCTTCACCAGGGGCAGGGCGGTATTCCAGGGAGAGGGCACCACCTGCGCGTTGCCCACGCCGCGGCCGTATTCGCCCAGGGTGTTGATAAAGTCCTGGTTGGCGTTGATCGAGATGCCGAAAAACTGCGGGGAGGCGCCGGCCTTGCGCATCTGCTTGGTGAATTCGGCCGCCGCGCGGGTCACCGCGAACATGATCACCGCCTGCGCCTCGGCTGCCTTCAGGGTCTTGACGGCGGCGGCCGGGTCCAGGCTGCCGCGTTCGATGCTGGCGCTGGCCGTCAGCTTGAGATTGCGTTTTTGCAGCGCCTCTTCGATGGCCGCCAGCCCTTCCTGGCCGAAGGGATCGTTCTGGTAAAAGGCGGCGATGCGCCGCACCCCGACGGTCAGCAGGTGGTCGACCATTTTTTCCGCCTCTTCGCGGTACCCGGCGCGGATATGGAACAGATAGCGGTTGAACTTGCCTTGCAGCGAGGCGGCGCCGCTGAAGGGGCAGATCACCGGGGCACCGGCCGCCTCGGCGACTTTCAGGGTCTCGGCGGTATGTGCCGTGCCCAGGTTGCCGGCCAGCAGGAAGACTTCGCCGCCGTCGAGCATGGCATGCGCGTTCTCGCCGGTGCGCTTGGGCACGTTGGCATCGTCGGCGGTCTTGAGTTCGATGCTGCGGCCGTTGACGCCGCCGCGCTTGTTGGCGAGGGTGAAGTAGGCGTTCAATCCGGACGTCACCTCCTCGGCGGTGGTGGCCACCGGGCCGGTCACCCCGAGTGACTGGCCGATGACCACCCGGGTGTCGCTGACGCCGGGCTCCGCGCCGGCCGCGCAATGGATCAACAGCCCGGCCAGGCAGGCCAGGCTGGTCACGGCTTTACCGATTTTCAAGATTGTCTCCTCCGCCTTCGGGCGGTTTTGTTATGGCGGGATTGAGGGCTCCCAAGCCCGACCTTCACGCAGCTTCTTCGGCTTCGTCCTGGCCCGAGAGGCCCATCCGGTCCAGCGCGGCGGCGACGTTCTCGGTTGTTTTCATGATGTGCTCGCGCAGCAGGTCGACCGCGAGATCTTTTTTTCGCGCCAGGGCCGCGTTCATCAGCGCCTGGTGTTCTGATTTCTTGTTGCGCGCCGGCTTGCGGTGCAAGGCCGAGAAGCGCCGATAGCGTTCGGCCTGGACAAAAAACATCTCCGCGGTGCGCACCATCAGCGGCGAATCGCAGCCGGAGAACAGGGCGAGGTGATAGGCCTTGTGGCGGGTTGACCAATCGTCGTTCAAGGCCAGCGGCCCGGTCAGGTCGAGGCGCTGCTCGATCAGCGCCAGGCGGTGGAACGCGGCAACCACCCGGGCTTCCCATTCATCGCCGCCCTGTTCGACCGCGTTGGCCAGCGCGTCGGTTTCCAGCAGCAGGCGCATATGGGTGAGGTCATCCAGGGCCGCGCGGGAGATCGGCGCGACGCGAAAGCCGCGGTTCTCCAGCGACTGCACCAGGCCCTCCTGGGCTAAGCGGGTGAGGGCCTCGCGCAATGGGCTGCTGCTGAAACCGTACTGCTCCGACAGGGCTTCCACCTTGAGCTTCGCGCCCGGGGCGAAATCGCAGCGCACGATGGCGGAGCGCAAGGCGTAATGCGCCCGCTCGCCGAGCGGCGCGTCTTCGTCAACGACCATCAGCGATTTGATCAGCCTGTCCATGTGCGATCTTGTGTTGTGCTGGCGCGCGCAATTGCGTTGGCCATGATTATATGTAAAAATAAATAAAAGCACAAAGATAGTTTTGTGCATAAAATTGAAAACGTGTAACCGGCCGGGAGACGGCATGTCCGATGCCGCCGGCCAGGAGCGAGACAGATGAATAAAGATGAATCGACACAGGCGGACGGCGCGGCGGGCTTCCTGATCGGCGGCATCCGCCTGCCGCGGCCCTTCCGGGTGCGGCGCCTCGGGCATTTCGGCGTGTATGTGAACGACCCGGACGCGATCCAGGATTTTTACTGCCGCCTGCTCGGCTTTCATGTCGCCGACCAGATCGACTACACCGGGCGCCTCCCTGAGGAACAGTTGCTGGCCCTCGGCCCGCGCAAGGGCTATTTCACGCGCCATGGCACCGAGCACCATTCGTTCGTGATCTTCCCCAAGAAGGTGGCGCAGGCGGTCTACAAATCGCCGCCCGATTCGGACATCACCATCAACCAGATCACCTGGCAGGTCGGCAGCCTGCGCGAGGTGGTGGACGGATTCAAATTCTTCAAGGAGCGCGGCTTCGTGATCCACCGCGCCGGGCGCGACTCGCCGGGCTCGAACTGGAATGTCTATCCCAAGGACCCGGAAGGCCACGTCAACGAATTGTTCTACGGCATCGAGCAGGTCGGCTGGGACGGGCTTTCCAAGCCGATGAAAATGCACGAGACGCGCTACACCGCGCCGCCCGGCCTGCCGCATGTCTCCGAATACGGCGAGGTGCTGCGCGCGCGGGAGAAGAGCATCGACCTGCAAAGCGGCAACCGCTCGATCGAACTGGGCGAGGAGAAATACGATGTCGGCGGCGTATTGCTGGCGCGGCCCTTCAAGGTGGTGCGTGTCGGGCCGGTGCGCCTGTTCGTCGAGGACATGGAGAAATGCCTGCGTTTTTACCGCGACGACCTCGGGCTGATGGTGACCGAGGAGGTGGTGTGGAACGGCCACCGCTGCGTGTTCCTGCGCGCCAACACCGAGCACCACTCGATCGCGCTGTACCCGAAGGCGTTGCGCGAGGAACTCGGCCTGGCCTCGATGACCTCGCTGTTCTCCTTCGGCATGCAGGTGGGCGACTACACCCAGCTTTGCGACGCCATCGCCTTTTTGCGCAGGGAGGGCGTGACCATCCGCCACCTGCCGCCCGAGTTGTTTCCCGGCATCGACTACTGCGCCTTCGCCATCGACCACGATGGCCACGCCATCCAGCTCTACTACTACATGGAACAGGTCGGCTGGGACGGCCGGCCGCGACCGCCGCAGGCGCGGCCGGAGATCGACAACGACAACTGGCCCGCCGAACTGCCGGCGCGCAGCGATACCTTCCTGGGCGAGAACTACCTCGGCCCGTGGAACTGAAACATCGACCAAGGAGCGAAGAATGAAACTGCTGAGCTATAGCCACAACAACCGTGAAAGCTGGGGCGCCGTCGTAGGCGATGGCGTGATCGACCTGAACGCGGCCCTGGGCGGCAAGTACCCCGACCTCGCCTCCTTCATCGGCAGCGCCGACTACGCGCGCCGCGACGAACTGGTGGAGGGGCGCGGTGCCGATGTGCCGCTGTCGGCGATCCGCTACCTGCCGGTGATCCCGAAGCCGGAAAAGATCATCTGCCTGGTGCGCAATTACATGGACCACCACAAGGAAGTGGTGGCCGCCGGCCTGCAGCGCGAACTCTCCGAGCATCCGCCCATCTTCCTGCGCGTCTGGCGCGCGCAGGTGGGGCACAACGAGCCGCTGGTGCGCCCGCACGTCTCCGAGAGTTTCGACTGGGAAGGCGAGCTGGCAGTGATCATCGGCAAGGGCGGTCGCCACATCCCGAAAGAGACGGCGATGGAGCACATCGCCGGCTATTCGATCTACAACGACGGCAGCATTCGCGAATGGCAATTCCACGCCAAGCAGATCGCCGCCGGCAAGAACTTCGTTGGCACCGGCCCCTTTGGTCCCTGGATGGTGACGGCCGACGAGATTCCCGATCCCGCCAATCTCAAGCTGGAGACGCGCCTGAACGGCAAGGTGATGCAGTCCTCCACCACCGCCAACCTGATTTTCGACATCCCCACCATCATCAACTACAGCTCGACGATTTTCGATCTGGTGCCGGGCGATGTGCTGGTGACCGGCACGCCGGGCGGCGTGGGCTGGAGCCGCAAGCCGCCGATTTTCATGAAGCCCGGCGACGTGTGCGAGGTGGAGTTCGAAAAGATCGGCGTATTGCGCAACCCCGTGGTGCAGGAAGCCTGATCGTTTCAGCCGTGATCTGACCCGGCGGCATCGACCGCCGGGCAACCTAATCGACCGGTGGCATCGACCGCCGGACAATCTAATCGACTGGCGGCATCGACCGCCGGGCGGCTCAACCATCCGGGCACGCCGCCCTGGAGGAGACACATGAAGCAAAAGATCGCCGCGCTTTTGTGCGCATGGCTGATTGTCGCGCCGCTCGCCTCGCCCGCTGCCGCGCAGGACTTTCCCGTTCGTCCCCTGAAAATCGTCCAGGGCTTCGCGCCCGGTGGCAACGCGGACATCATCGCGCGCATCCTCGCGCAGGAGATGGCCAAGGGACTGGGCCAGCCCATCGTGGTCGAATCGCGCCCCGGCGCCGGCGGCAACATCGGCGCCGAGGCGGTGGCCAAGGCCACCCCGGATGGCCACACCATGCTGCTGGTGACCGGCGGCCACACCGTGTCGGGCGCTCTGTACAAGGCGCTGCCTTACGATCCGGTGGAGAGCTTCGAGATGGTCGGCATCGTCACCCAGTTCCAGTTCCTGATCCTGACCCGCGCGGATTCGAAACTGCAAACCATGTCGGCCCTGCTGGAACGTGCGCGCGCCAGGCCCGGCTCCATCACCTATGGTTCGGCGGGCGTAGGCTCGACCCAGCACCTGATCGGCGAACTGGTCGCCAGCATGGGCAAGGTGGACCTGCTGCATGTGCCCTACAAGGGCGATGCCGCGGCCTTCACCGGCATGTTCGGCGGCGAAGTCGATTTCGTCGCCGCGCCGCCGACCGTGGCGCTCGGCCAGCTCAAGGCAGGCAAGGTGCGCGCCTTGGCAGTGACCGGCAATACGCGCTGGAATACGCTGCCGAACGTGCCGACGATTGTCGAGTCCGGCGTGCCGGGCTACGACGTGCGCTCCTGGGCCGGGCTGGCCACCACGGCGGGCACCCCCAAAGCCGTGGTCGAGCGCCTGAACGCGGAACTCAAGCGCGCCTCGCTGGTGCCCGAGGTGCGCGCCAAGCTGGAAGAGATGGGCGGCGAGGTGCGTGCCTCCACGCCGGCGGAAATGAAGGCGCGGGTGGCGGGCGACCTGCAAGGCTGGGTGAGGGTGATCAAGGATGCGAAAATCCCGCAGCAATAACAACTGCGACGACCGCGGGAGACAGGCATGATCGAAATGGAGTTCATGGGCGACTTTCACGTCGAGGTCGGCCCCATCACCAGCCTGGGCGCGGGGCCGCTGGGCGAGCGGCGCGTGATCGAGATCACTGGCGGGCATTTCGAAGGGCCGGACTTGCGCGGCACGGTGATGACCGGCGGCGCCGACTGGCAGATCATCCGCGGCGATGGCGTGATCGACCTGGACGCGCGCTACGCGCTCAAGGAGGCGCGCGGCGGGGTGATCCGCGTGCTCAGCCAGGGCTACCGGCACGGACCGCCCGAGGTACTGGCGGCATTGGGGCGCGGCGAGAACGTGGACCCGTCGAAATACTTCTTTCGCACCATCATGCGTTTCGAGACCGGCGCGCCCGAACTGGCGTGGCTGAACAAGACCATCGCGGTAGCGCAGGCGGAGCGCAAGGCACGCGAGGTGATCTTGCACGCCTACAAGCTGCTCTGAGGCAGTCCCGCCGTCGTGCCGCTATAGTGGCGGGATGGAAGAGGGAAGAAAGACTGAAGAACAGGCGGGAGAACGGGCCGCGCCTTCCGTGCCGTGCCGCGTGCTGGTACTGGGCGGCTACGGGCATTTCGGCGGACGCATCTGCCGGGCGCTGGCACTCGACGCGCATATACAGCTGGTGATTGCCGGGCGCAATCTCGCCGCTGCACAAGGCTTTGCCGCGCAGCTGCGGGCGGCGGGGCCCGCTCCGGAAGCCGCGTCGCTGGACCATACGGCGGCCGATCTGCCGGAGCGCCTGCGGGCTTTGCGAGCCGGGGTGGTGGTACACACCAGCGGGCCCTATCAAGGGCAGAACTATCACGTGGCGCAAGCCTGCATCAGCGCTGGCGTGCACTACGTCGACCTGGCCGACGGCCGCGAGTTTGTCGCCGGCATTGCCGCGCTGGACGCGCAAGCGCGCGAGCGCGGCGTGCTGGTGGTGAGCGGTGCCAGCACCCTGCCGGCCTTGTCGAGCGCGGTGATCGACCGTTTCAAGGCAGGCTTTGCGCGGATCGAGCGCCTGGAGTCGGGCATCGCGCCCGGACAGAAAACGCCGCGCGGTCTGGCCACGCTGGAGGCGGTGCTCTCGTATTGCGGCAAGACATTCACCTGGCGGGAGGACGGGCGCGAGGTCACGGTAGTCGGCTGGCAGGGCATCGTCACGCACCGCTATCCGGACTTCGGCACGCGCTGGTCCGCGCCTTGCGACGTGCCGGACCTGGCGCTGTTTCCTTCGCGCTATCCGGGGGTGAACACCGTGACTTTCCGCGCGGCACTCGAAGTCAAGCCGATGCAGGCCGGCATGGCGCTGCTCGCGCACTTGCGCCGCATTGGCCTGGTCGCCGACTGGGCGCGCCACGCCGGCTGGCTGAAAAAGCTCAGCGATCCTTTCGATTTTCTCGGCAGCGACGTGGGCGGCATGCACCTGACCATCACCGGGGTTGACGCCGCTGGCAAGGCCCTAGCGCTGACCTGGAACCTGGTGGCGCGCCAGGGCCATGGCCCGGAGATACCCTGCATTGCCGCCATCGTGGTGGCGCGCAAGCTGGCCGCCGGTACGGTGACCGAGCGCGGCGCCATGCCCTGCATGGGCCTGATGAGCCTGGACGAGTTCGACGCGGCGGTGGCGCACCTGGACATAGCCTGGAGCGTCGTCGAGGCGACGTGAAAGAAGCGGCATGAGCTACCTGCTGCTCAAAACCCTGCACTTCATCAGCGCGGCCGTGCTGCTGGGGACCGGCGCGGGCATCGCGTTTTTCATGGTGATGGCGCACCGTACGCGCGAGCTGCGCGCGATGCAGGCGGTGACGCGCTATGTGGTGCTGGCCGACTGGGTGTTCACGGCGCCGGCGGTGGTGGTGCAGCCGGTGAGCGGATTTCTGCTGATGCACCTGATGGGTTGGTCGATGCATAGCGGCTGGCTGCACGCGGTGCTTGGCCTGTATGTACTGGTGGGCTGCTGCTGGGTGCCGGTGGTGTGGCTTCAGCATCGCCTGGCGCGCATGGTCAATGCCGCAGCGTCGGTGGACGCGCTGGGTGATGCATACTGGCGCCTCTATCGCCTCTGGTTCGCGCTGGGTGTGCCGGCTTTCGCGGCCGTGCTCTTCCTGGTGTGGCTGATGGTGGCCAAACCCTGGTTGTGAGGATCTGAATGCGCATCGTGATCGCCCGCATGCACCACGAGACCAACACCTTCTCGCCGGTGCCTACGCTCCTGCTTGCTTTCGGTACCGGCAATGGAACCGGCCCCTTGTACGGCGAGCGGGCGCTGGCGGCGGCGCGCCACGAGCGGGTGGCGATGGGCGCTTTCGTGCATCTGGCCGAAGAGTGGGGGAGGAAGCAGGAGAAAAAGCGGGGAAGAATGCACGGCGGGGTGGAACTGGCCACGCCGCTGTTCGCCATGGCCTACCCGGGCGCGCCGGTCGAGGCCTCGGCCTATACGCACATGTGCGATGCGATCGTCGCCGAAGTCGAGAAGGGTTGCGACGCCATCATGCTCGACCTGCATGGCGCGATGGTGGCGCAGAACAGCGACGACGGCGAAGGCGATCTGCTGGAGCGCATTCGCGCCATCGCGCCAAACGTACCGATGACGGTGGCCCTGGACCTGCACGGCAACATCAGCCGCAAGATCGTCGACAACGCCGACATCGTGGTCGGCTTCAAGACCTATCCGCACATCGACATGTACGAGACCGGCGAGCACGCCGGGCGCCTGCTGTTCGACATGATCGAGGGAAAGATCAAGCCGGTGATCGGCTTTGCGCAGGCGCGCGTGCTGGCGCAGACCCTGGCAATGAACACCAACGCGGGCGCGATGAAGGAAGCGCTGGACGGCGCCAGGCACCGCGAGAACGATCCCGCCATCCTCGCCTGCAGCGTGTTCGGCGGTTTTCCGCTGGCCGATACGTCGGACGCCGGCATGAGCGTGGTGGTGGTGGCCGACGGCGACCGGGCTCTGGCCGAGCGCACCGCCAAATGGGGCGCGGATTTCTTGTGGTCGCGCCGCGGCGAATACGTGTTCAGGCAGCAGCCGCTTTCGAAATCCATGGCGCAAGCGGGGCGGGCGAAGCTTAGCCCGGTGATCCTGCTCGACCATGGCGACAACTGCATGTCCGGCGGTACCTGCGATACCACCGACGTGCTCAAGGCGGCGCTGGGCGCGGGTTTCGGGAACGTCCTGGTCGGGCCGACCTGTGACCCGGAAGCGGTGCGGGCGATGGTGCGGGCCGGCGTCGGCGCGCGCGTGTCGCTCAAGGTCGGCAACAAGCTGCCGATGCCGAAGATCGGCGTGCCCAACCCCGCGCCGATCGAGCTGACGGGCACCGTACGCGCGATCAGCGATGGCGCCTATGTGGTGAGCGGCCCGATCTTCCGGGGCAGCACGCTCTACATGGGCGTGAGCGCGGTGCTGGATTTCGGCGCCGGGCAGATCGTGGTGACCTCCAGCACGCACGAACCGCTGGACCTGGGCTGCTTCACCAGCCTGGGCCTGGATCCACTGCAGTTCAAATACTGGATCCTCAAGTCGCGCATGTACTTCCGCCCGGTGTTCGAGCCTCTTGCCGCGGCGGTCATTGCCTGCGCCAGCGCCGGGGTGACAAGCTCGGACAACGCGATCTTCCGTTTCGAAAAGGTCCGCCGGCCGATTTACCCGCTGCGCTGAAACCGGGCCCTCGCTCCGCTATCCGGCATTGCGCCGGTCATCGTCGCGCCCGGCGGCCGCGTAGTGCTCGCGCTTGACCTCGTACATGCGCTTGTCCGCCTGCTTTTGCACAAACTCGAGCGCCTGACCCGTATAGCCGGTGGCAACGCCGGTGGAAAAGGACAGGCGCGGCCCGCTGTAAAACTGGTTGTTCATGTCGATCAGCGACTGTATCTGCGCCAGCTTCAGGCGCGCGGCCCGCTCATCCTGGAAGGGCAGCAGGATGGCAAACTCGTCGCCGCCGATGCGCGCCGCCGTGTCATTGCCCACCGCCACCTTGGCGATCACCTCGCCGGCGCGGCGGATCAGCGCATCGCCGGCTTCATGTCCGCCCTCGTCATTGGCCTTTTTCAGCCCGTTCATGTCGATCATCATGATGCTCACCGGGTAGCGGTCTTCCTTCTGCACCTGGTGGCGCCGCTCCTCGAAATAGGTGCGGTTGCGCAGGCCGGTGAGCACGTCGTGGGTGCCGAGATACGAGAGATAGGCCTCGGCCTTCTTGCGCGCGGTGATGTCGGAAATGGCGATCAGCACCCGATCCCAGCTTTCCTCCGCGCCGGGCAGGGGCGAGGAGCGCATCAGGATGTCCACCGGGTCGCCGTTCAGCGCGTAGTTCACGCCCTCGTATTCGGAGTCGAGCTTGCCGTTCCACATGTCCAGCAGCTCATGCTCCCAGTGCACCCGCATGCCGTCGCGGAACACCTTGTCCAGGTTGTCGATCAGTTCTTCCTTGCTGGAAGCCTGGAACATGGCCAGGGTCTTCTGGTTGATGTCCAGTACCTTGAGCAGCTTCAGGCTCTCGGTCACCACCTGCGGATGGTCGGCCAGGTGACGCGCGAAATTGGTGATGCCGCCGGCGCGCAGCTGCGCCAGCCAGGCCTTCACGCCGCTGTAGTCTTCCACCCACAGCGAGACCGGCGAATGCTCGAACAGGCCTTTGGCGTAGTTCTCGTTCTCCGCCGCCCGGTCGAGGGCGCGCTTGCGCTCGGTGATGTCGACCAGCGAGAGCAGGATGCGCGACCAGTCGTGCTCGTGCCCCGGCAGGGCGCGGCGCGAGAGCTGGATGTAGATCGGCGTGCCGTCCAGCGCATAGTTGATGCCCTCGATGCCCAGCTCCAGGCGGCCCTGCCACATGTCCTCCAGTTCCTTGCGGAAATGGGTGCGCATGTCGTCGCGGAACACCCGGTGCAGGTTCGAGAGCAGCACCTCGCGCGAAGGGGCGCGGAACATCTTCAGGGTGTAGTCGTTGACGTCGAGCACCTCGATGCTCGCCATGCAGGACTCGACCACGTGCGGATGCTCGTCCAGGTAGGCCGGAAAGTCGGTCACCCCCTGGGTGCGAATGTCGTCCAGCTGGCGGCGGATCAAGCTGTAGTCCTCGATCCACAAGGAAACCGGGGAGTGCTGGTAGACGTCGTGAAAATCGAGATCGAAAGGCATGGGAGCGAGGCGCCTGTTTACGAGTGAGAGCGCGATCAGATGCTGCAAGCATAAGGATACCGCCAAGTGCCCAAGCCATGAGCATAACTGCGCAAGAGGGCCAATTCGCGGTTTCGGCACACGGGGCCGGGATTGGTCCGGCCCGCCCAACTCTTTTATACTTGACCCATGGCGCAAGCGCCGATCCCCCACCGCAGGTTTTCCGCTTGAAACCCAACCGCAACGCCCAGCCCAGTCAGCAGGAGATGCAGCGTCTGGTCGGCCTGTTCGGCGCCGGCCAGTTCGACGCCGCGCAGGCGCAGGCGCGCGCCCTGCTGCGCGATTACCCGGGCTTTTTCGTGTTGTTCAACATCCTGGGCGCGATCCAGACGCGCCAGGGCAGGCTCAAGGAGGCGGTGGCGAGCTACCAGAAAGCGATCGCCGCGCGGCCCGATTACGCCGAGGCGCACAACAACCTGGGCCTGACCTACAAGGACATGGGCAAGCTCATCGATGCCGGCGCGGCCTTTCGCCGGGCAATCGCGGTCAAGCCGGACTATGTCGAAGCCCACAACAACCTGGGCAATGTCCTGCAGACCCAGGACAAGCCCGATGCGGCGGCGGACAGCTACCGTCAGGCGCTGACGCTCGCGCCCGACTTCGCGCTTGGGCACAACAACCTGGGCAATGTGCTGCTTGAACTCGGTAAGCTGGACGAGGCAACAGCAAGCTTTCGCCGCGCCCTGCAACTGGCGCCGGACTACGCCGAAGCGCACAACAACCTGGGCACCGCGCTCAAGGAGCAGGGCGACCTGCCTGGCGCGGCCGCCAGTTTCGAGACCGCCTTGCGCCATGCGCCCGGCTACCCGGAGGCGCTGAACAACCTGGGCACGGTATTCGAGGCGCGCGGTGAGATCGCGCCGGCGATGGCGCGCTACCAGCAGGCACTGGCCGCCGCCCCGGATTTCGCCGAGGCGCACAACAACCTGGGCAACGTGCTGCTGGTGGCGCGGCGCCTCGACGAGGCGCTTGCCAGCTACGCCCAGGCAATCCGCCTCAAGCCCGCTTTCGCGCAGGCGCACGTCAACCTCGGCAATGCCCTGCTTGAAGCCAGGCAGGCGCAGGCCGCGCTGCAAAGTTTTCGTACCGCGCTGTCGATCCAGGGCGACAACCCGGACGCGCACAACAGCCTGGGCAACGCGCTGCAAAAGCTCGGCCGCTTCGACGAAGCGAAAGCGGCCTACCGGAAGGCGCTGAGCCTGCGCCCGGACTTCGATCTTGCCGCCGGCAACCTGGGGCGCACGCACCTGCTCGAAGGCGAGCATATGCAGGGCCTGGAATGGATGGCGCGCGACACCGGCTTTATCCGCTTTACCGCCGGCGCGGGTCCGCGCCTGATACTGGAGGCTGCGGATGCAGCGCATTGACATCGCCACCGGCAAGCATCCCCATTTCATCGGGGCCTGGTTCCTCAAGGACCTTGGGATTGCCGACCGCATCATCGAACTGTTCGAATCCCACCAGGCCCTGCACCGCATCGGCGCCACCGGCGGCGGCGTGGACGCATCGGTGAAAAAATCCATCGACATCACCGTCAAGCCGCGCGAACTGGCCCAGCCCGGCTACGAGGTGCTGAATGAATACATGCAGGAGTTGTACGCCTGCTACGTGGACTACCTGGCGCAGTGGCCTTTTCTCGGCGGCTTTCTCAAGGAAGCCGATATCGGCGACTTCAACATCCAGCGCTACGAGGCCGGCGGGCATTTCGGCGGCCTGCATTCGGAACGCACCTCGATGAGCGGCCTGCACCGGGTGCTGGTGTGGATGACTTACCTGAACGACATCAGCGACGGCGGCCATACGCGCTACGATTACTACGACCTCGAAGTGCAGCCGCAGCGCGGCAAGACCCTGATCTGGCCGGCGGAATGGACCCATGCGCACAGCGGCAAGGTGGTGAACAGCGGCACCAAGTACATCATCACCGGGTGGATGCACTTTCCCCTGAAGCCGGGGACGGGCAAGTTCGGCGCGTAAGCACCGGAGACGGGCTGCCCGCGGGGCGGCCCGATAGGCGGTACCTCAGATCGTGACTTCGATATTGTCGATCAGCCGCGTATTGCCCAGCTTGGCCGCGCCGAGAATCACCAGCGCGCGGTCTTCCGGCAGCGGCGGCTGCAGGTCGCTCTGGCGGCGGATCGCGATGTAGTCCGGCCTCCAGCCGCGCCCGGCCAGGAAGGCCATCCCCTGCAATTCGATGCGCTGGAAATCGCGCTTGCCCGCCGCCAGTTCGGCCTGCGCGCGCTTGAGGGATTGCGACAGGTGCACCGCTTCCTTGCGCTCTTCAGCAGACAGGTAGCCGTTGCGTGAAGACAGCGCCAGGCCGTCGGCCGCGCGCACCGTGTCGGCGAGGATGATCTCGATCGGCAGGGCCAGCTGCTTCACCATGTTTTTCAGCACGATGCACTGCTGGTAGTCCTTCTTGCCGAAAATCGCCGCCGCCGGCTGGGTCATGTTGAACAGTTTCAGTACGACGGTGGCGACGCCGCGGAAATGCCCCGGGCGCACCGCGCCGTCGAGGATGTGCGAAATCTCCGGCGGCTCCACCGCGTAGTTCTGCGGCTCGGGGTAGATCTCTTTCTCGTCGGGGGCGAACACCACATCGCAGCCGGCGGCCTGGAGCTTGTCGCAGTCGGATTGCAGGGTACGCGGGTACTTGTCGAAATCCTCGCGCGGGCCGAACTGCATGCGGTTGACGAAAATGCTCACCACCGTGCAGGCACCGCGCGGCTTGACGTTGTTGACCAGCTGGATGTGGCCCTCGTGCAGGTTGCCCATGGTGGGCACCAGCACGTTGTTCGGTTCGCGCTTGAGGCGCTCGCGCAATTCGGCGACGGAATGTATCAGGTCCATGTTTGTCTCCCGCCCGGGTTCAGGCGACCCGGTTGAAATATTCGCGCCTGCCGCGCATCGCGCGGATGTGCGCCAGCAGCAGGGCGAAGTCTTCGTCGGAATCGACGAAATTGAAATGGTCGGCGTTCACCATCAACAGCGGCGCGGCGTCGTAGTGATGGAAAAAGCGGGTGTAGCGCTCGGTCAGGCGCAGCAGGTAGCTCTCGGCGATCGGCTGCTCGTGCGAGATGCCGCGCCGGCGCACCCGGTCCACCAGGGTCTGCGCATCGGCCTGCAGGTAGATCACCAGGTCCGGCACCGGCGCCTGGGGTTTTAAGTGCTTGTACATCTGCTCGTACAGCGCCAGCTCGTCATCGTTCAGGGTCAGGCGCGCGAACAGCGGGTCTTTCTCGAACAGGAAGTCGCCCACCGTGATGCCCTTGAACATGTCGGGCTGTTTCAGTTCCGCGAGCTGATGGATGCGCTGGAACAGGAAGAACAGTTGCGTGGGCAGCGCGTAACGCGTCATGTCCTTGTAGAACTTGGGGAGGAATGGGTTCTCCTCCGGCACTTCGAGCATCAGGGCCGCGTTGCTCACCTGGGCGATGCGGCGGGCGAGCGAGGTTTTGCCCGCGCCGATCGGACCCTCGACGACAATGTGACGCAGTTTTTCAGGAAGGACGCTCATTCGATTTTACGTTGTTGCGGGGGCCGTGCGGGACGATCAGTTGCGGAAAATGAAATAAACGGCGCCCATCATACACAAGCCGGCCCAGAGAAAATCCAGCTTGATCGGCTGTTTCATGAACAGGATGGAGAAGGGCACGAACACCGCCAGGGTGATCACCTCCTGCATGATTTTCAGTTGCGGCAGCGACAGGGCGGTAAAGCCGATGCGGTTGGCAGGCACCTGCAGCAGGTATTCGAACAGCGCGATGGCCCAGGAGATCAGCGCCGCCACCACCCAGGGCTTGTTGCCCAGCTCCTTGAGGTGGCCGTACCAGGCGAAAGTCATGAACACGTTCGAGAGCACCAGCAGTCCGCCGGCCTGCAGGATGACGGGAAGTTGCGTGGTCCAGTTCATGGCAGCTTTCGGATCGGTTGGTCGGTGATGCGGGTCAGCAGCTCGTCCGCCGCGCCCAGGCGGGGAATGGCGATGGCCGGGGCGATCTCCAGCAGCGGAACCAGCACGAAAGCACGCAGGTGCATGCGCGGATGCGGCAGGGTCAGTTCGGTGGTCTGCATGTCGAGATCGTCATACAGCAGCAGGTCGAGGTCGAGGGTGCGCGGCGCGTGCAGGTAGGGACGCTGGCGGCCGTGCGCCGCTTCCAGCCCCTGCAGGGCATGCAGCAGGTCGAGCGGATCGAGCGTGGTATCGACCGCGGCGACGGCATTGCGGTAGTCCGGCCCGTCGGCATCGACCGGAGAGGTGGCGTACAGCGAGGAGCGCGCGGTCAGCGCGGTATGCGGCAGGCGGCCAAGCTCGGAGAACGCGGCGCGCAGGGTCATGGCGGGATCACCCAGATTGGCCCCGAGGGCCACGTAGGCGCGCACCGGGGCCGGCTGCATGGCCCTCTCAGGCGTCTGGGGGGGGGCTCGCCGCCGTGTCCGGGCCGGCGGCGGCGGTGGATTCGCCGTCCTTGTCGGCGGGGCGGCGGCGACGGCGGCGCTTTTTCTGCTCGCCGTTCGCCCCGGCGGGCGCGGCGATCGTCATCTGGTTGCGCTCATCCGAATTGGCGTCGTAAAATTGCGTCCACCATTCACCGACCGAGCGCTCGATCTCGCCGCTCTCGGCGCGCAGCAGCATGAAGTCGTAGGCGGCGCGGAAGCGCGGATGCTCCAGCAGCTTGAAGGGCATGCGCCCGTTCATGCGGTCAAAGCGCGGCTGCACCGACCAGATCTCGCGCATGTCGGCGACAAAGCGGCGCTGGATCGCGAGCTTCTCGGTCTGGGTGTCGAGCACCACGTTCATCGCCTCATACAGGGCCGGCATCGAGTGTTCGCCCCTGGCCTTCATCTCGTTCCAGGTTTTGAGCACTTCGTGCCAGAGCAGGGCGGCGAACAGGAAACCGGGCGCCACGCCCTTGCCTTGCAGGATGCGCTCGTCAGTCCGCGCCAGGGCCAGCATGACGAACTTTTCGCCCATCGGCTGCTCGAGGATCATGTCCAGCATCGGCAAGAGGCCATGGTGCAGGCCTTCGCCGCGCAGCTGTTTGACCGCCGCCACCGCGTGGCCGGAGAGCAGCAGCTTCATCATCTCGTCGAACAGGCGCGAACTGGGCACGTTCGACAAGAGCGGGGCGACATCGGGAATCGCGGCGCGGGTTTTCGGATCGATGGTGAAGCCGAGCTTGGCGGCGAAGCGAGCCACGCGCAGCATGCGCACCGGGTCTTCACGGAAGCGCGTTTCGGCATCGCCGATGATGCGCAGGGTCTTCTTGCGCAGATCGCCGACGCCGCCGTGATAATCAATCACGGTTTCGTTGGCGGCATCGTAATACAGCGCGTTGATGGTGAAATCGCGGCGGGTGGCGTCGTCCTCGATGTTGCCGAAGGTGTTGTCGCGCAACACGCGGCCGTGTTCGTCGGTTTCGGCGTCCTTCAGGTCGGCGGTGCGGAAGGTGGAGACCTCCACCGTTTCCGGCCCGAACAGCACGTGGACGATGCGAAAGCGCCGGCCGATCATGCGCGAGCGGCGGAACAGGGCATGCACCTGCTCGGGCGTGGCGCTGGTGGCGACGTCGAAGTCCTTGGGCGGCAGGCCGAGCAGCAGGTCGCGCACCGCGCCGCCCACCACGTAGGCCTGGAAGCCCGCCTCGGTCAGCTTGTCGACCGTTTGCAGGGCGCCGCGCGAAAGCTTGTCGCGGCCAATGCCGTGGGCCGCCTTGTCGTAGGCTTTCGCAACTTTCGCGCGGGGTTTCTTGTTGCCGCCGAAGACGGTTTTGATCAGTTTTTGCAGCATTACCGGGATTTTACTCTTGGACTTGCTTATTTGGCGTGCAGGTCGAGGATGGGCCAGCCGTTTTGCTCCGCCGTCTGCCTGAGCACGGGGTCGGGATTGACCGCCACCGGGTCGGTGACGCGCAACAGCAGCGGCAGGTCGTTGCGCGAATCACTGTAGAAATAGCTCTTCGGATAGTCGGAGATGCGCTGGTCCATGGTCTGCAGCCAGCCCTCGACGCGCAGGATCTTGCCTTCCTGGAAGCTCGGAATGCCCATCGGCTTGCCGGTGTAGCGGCCATCAATCTCTTCCAGGTCGATGGCGATCAGGTGCGGCACGCCGAATTCGCGCGCGATCGGCGCGGTGACAAAGGCGTTGGTGGCGGTGACGCAGCAGCACACGTCGCCGGCGTCCAGATGTTTTTGTACCAGGGCGCGCGCCGCCGGGGTGATGGCCGGGCGAATCACCTTCTCCATGAACTTCTCGTGCCAGGCATCAAGTTGCGCGCGCGGATGCTGCGCCAGGGGGCGTAGCGAGAACTCGAGGTACTCGAGAATGTCCAGCGTGCCGGCCTTGTACTGACTGTAGAAGTAGTCGTTCTGGCGGTCATAATCGGGCCCGTCGACCACGCCTTCGCTGACCAGGAAGTGGCCCCAGGAATGATCGCTATCGATGCTGATCAAGGTGTTGTCGATGTCGAACAAGGCGAGATTCATAGCGGCAAACTCTGGGTTTCGTTGAGCAATTCGCGTAGCAGGGGCAGGGTGACCGGGCGCTTGGCGGTGAGCGAGGCGGTGTCGAGCAGTTCGACCAGGCGCATCAGGGTGGGCATGTCGCGGCGCACGTGCCCCAGCATGTAGGCGACGATTTCCTCGGACAGGCGCATGCCGCGCGCCTGCGCGTACGCCAGCAGGGCCGCCTGCTTTTCGGCGTCGGTCAGGGCCGCGACTTCCAGCGACAGGCCCCACGCCAGGCGGCTTTGCAGATCGTCGCGCAGGCTCAGTTGCGGGGTGGGCAGGGGGCCGCTGACCAGCAGCCAGGCGGCGGCTTCATCGGGCGCACCGCGCGCCTGGTTGTAGAGGTTGAACAGGGCGATCTGCCCGGCGCCGCTCAGGGCTTCGCAGTTGTCCACCGCCAGGGCGCGGGTGATCGCTATGCCGTCCAGGTCCGGCTGCGCGCGCGCGTCGACATAGCTGCCGGCGCGCGCCGTGCTCCAGGCGCGCAGCAGGTGGGTGCGGCCACTGCCGCGTCCGCCCCACAGGTACAGGCCGCGCGCGCCGGGATCGCCGCCGAAAGTGCGCAGGGCGGCGAGCACGGCAGCGTTGCCGCCGGCAACGAAGTTGGCGAGGGTGGGGGGCGGGGTCTCGCTCAAGGCGAGGAGTAGCTGTTGCTGCACGAGGAGTCGGGATGAGTGGGGGAGGAGTGTGTGGAAGCAGGCCGGGTGGCGGTGCCTCAAGGGGCGGGATGGTCCGGTAGCTGGATCGCCGATTTGGGCTCCGCTTCGGCCATGTAGAGCGAACTGGCCAGGTACAGGGCCTTGAGGCGGCGCAGGCCCACCAGCAGCACGGCGCTCGCCGGCAGCGCCAGCAGCACGCCGAAAAAGCCGAAAATCTGTCCAAAGGCAAGCAGGGCGAACACCACCGCCAGGGGATGCAGGCCGATACGCTTGCCGACGATGCGCGGGGTGAGCACAAAGCTCTCCAGCACCTGCCCGAAGCCGAACACCACGGCGACCACGATCAGCGCATGCGTCAGGTTGGGCTGCAACACGGCGACGATCAGCGCCAGGAGCAGGCCGGTGCCGAAGCCGAGGTAGGGCACGAACACCAGGCCGCCGGTGATGATGGCGATCGGCAGCGCGAACTCCAGCCCGCCAATCCACAGGGTCACCCCGTAATAAAGGATCAGCAGGCCCATCACGCCGAGTTGGCCGCGCAGGAATTCGGCCAGCACGGTATCGATCTCGCGCGCCACGCCTGAAACCTGCGCGTGCCAGCGGCGCGGAATCGCGTTGTCGATCGCCTCGATCAGGCGCGGCCAGTCGTCGAGCAGGTAGAACAGCACCATCGGGATCAGCAGCAGGTTGCCGATCACCCCGGCCAGGGCCAGGCCGCCCAGCTTGAGCGAGGCGAGGATGCGCGAGCTCAGGCCATCCGAACTCTGCCAGTGCTCGGCGAGATACGCCTTGATGCTTTCGAAATCGAACTGCACCTCCCAGCCGAACCAGGTTTGCAGGCGCGGCGCCAGCACCTGGTTCAGTTTGGCGAGGATATCGGGCACGTGCTGGTACAGCTGGTTGGCCTGCTTGGAGATCAGCGGGGTGACGATCAGGAAGGCCAGCAACAGGGTAATGGCCAGCAACGCCACCATGATCAGCGCGCCCAGGGAGCGCGGGATGCGCTTGCGCTCCAGCCAGTTCACCCCCGGGTTGAGGATGTAGGCGAAGATCGCGCCGGCCAGGAAAGGGGTGAGGATCGGGCTCAGGTAATAGATCAGGACCAGCACCAGCACGCCGAGCGCGGCCCACAGCAGGGTTTGAATCTGTTCGGGACGCAGGGGCATGGATTTTCTTGGGTCGGTCTGTTTGAGTGCGCTTACGGCGGCTCGCGCGCCGGAAAAGGCGGGCGGCAGCAGCGCGTGAAGGGCGGCGCGGGTAAAATCACGCCTTTCCGGCGTTTTTCCGGTCCAGGCGCTTAAGCAGGCTCGGGTTGATTTTAACCTGTCCCCGCGTGACGGCGGCGCGGCCCGGAATTGATGTCTTTTCCTGCCCCGGCGCGCGCTTTTCCCAGGCCACGCGCCATTTGTCGCCATTTTCCGCCCATGAGTTCATCTTCCTCCCTCTCTTATCGCGACGCCGGTGTCGACATCGACGCGGGCGACGCCCTGGTAGAGCGCATCAAGCCGCTGGCCAAAAAGACCATGCGCGAGGGTGTGCTGGCGGGCATCGGCGGCTTCGGCGCGCTGTTCGAAGTGTCGAAAAAATTCAAGGAGCCGGTGCTGGTGTCCGGTACCGACGGCGTGGGCACCAAGCTCAAGCTCGCCTTTCACCTGAACAAGCACGACACCGTCGGCATCGACCTGGTGGCGATGAGTGTGAACGACATCCTGGTGCAGGGCGCCGAGCCGCTGTTTTTTCTCGACTACTTCGCCTGCGGCCGCCTGGATGTGGAGACCGCCGCGCAAGTGGTCGGCGGCATCGCGCGCGGCTGCGAAATCGCAGGCGCAGCCCTGATCGGTGGCGAGACCGCCGAAATGCCCAGCATGTACCCGGATGGTGAATACGACCTCGCCGGCTTCGCGGTGGGCGCGGTCGAGAAAAGCAGGATCATCGACGGCAAGAGCATCGTGCCCGGCGATGTGGTGCTGGGCCTGGCGTCTTCCGGCGCGCACTCCAACGGCTACTCGCTGGTGCGCAAGATCATCGAGCGCGCCAATCCCGACTTCAAGGCCGACTTCCATGGCCGCCCCTTGGGCGAGGTGGTGATGGAGCCGACCCGCATCTATGTGAAGCCGCTGCTGGCGCTGATGGAAAAGATGCAGGTCAAGGGCATGGCGCACATCACCGGCGGCGGGCTGGTGGAGAACGTGCCGCGCGTGCTGCAGGACAACCTCACCGCCGTCCTGCATCGCGATAGCTGGACCATGCCGCCGCTGTTCACCTGGCTGCAGCAGCACGGCAACGTGGCCGACGCCGAGATGCACCGCGTGTTCAACTGCGGCATCGGCATGGCGGTGATTGTTGCCGCCGGCGATGCGGACCGCGCCATGGCCGATTTGAAGGCGGCGGGCGAAACGGTGTACCGGATCGGCGAGATCGCCGCGCGCGCGAAGGATCAGGCGCAGACCGTGGTGATCTGAGCGCCGCTGCGCTGAGGCAACGCAGCGCAGCAAAACGTCCCGCAAAGCGGGACGTCAGGTTGTTGACAAAGGGGGGCAAGCCCCCTTTGAATCCCCCGAAGTCAGAGAGGGTTGTGCGGGAGTTGGCGTGGCCCTGCTCACCACAACGTGCTTTGTCAGCAGTCCGACGTCCCGCAAAGCGGGACGTTCTTGTTTATGTTGTCCTTGTTTACTTCGCCATCAGCAACTCGGCCGTCTCCCTGGGCATGGTGACCATCGCGTCGTGACAAGTCGGCAGCTCCACGTACTTCCATTTCCAGTCCGCCTTCAGCCTCTGCTTGGTGCCGTTGAAATCCGAATAGAAGGGCGTGGTGCAGTCGATGTAGGTGCGCGGCAGGGCGGCCGCGCCGCCGCCCTTGGCCAGTTCCGGCAGGGCCAGGGTGCTCAGGTAGGTGCCGTAGGGGTGCGGCTTCAGGTTGCGGTCCACCCAGGCCAGGTCCTCCGCGTTCTCGATGCCGAAGGCTTTCGCTTCGGGCACCGGCAGGCACAGGCCCAGGCCGGCGCCGCGTGCCGAGGCGTGGCGGGCAGCGATCTGGTCGGGCTTGTGGAAATTGCTCCAGCCCCAGCCGTCCTCGGGTACCAGCGCATCGAGATAGATGAGGCGCGCGATATGGCCGGCGCCGTGCAGGCGGTCGGCCGCGCCGGTGATCGGGATACCGCCGTAGGAATGGCCGACCAGCACCGCGTCCTTCACCTCGTAGCGCTTGCACAGGTTGGCGATGTCCTGCACATGGGTCTCGAGCGCGATCTGCGGCGAGAGCATGTGCGCATGCTCGCCCATGCCGGAAAGCGAGGGCATGAGCACCTCGTGACCTTGCGCACGCAGCAGGGGCGCGACGCGCTGCCAGCACCAGCCGCCGTGCCAGGCGCCGTGGACCAATACGAATGTGCTCATGTTGTCTCCGTCAGGAATTGTTCCGCCTCGAGCAGGGCCGCTGCACGCAAATCGTCGCGCAGACAGTCCAGGCGAGTCAAGCCTTCCATGCCGCGCAGCCAGGTGAGCTGGCGCTTGGCCAGCTGCCGGGTGGCGATGATGCCTAGTTCGCGCATCTGGGGCCGGCTGATGCTCCCGTCCAGAAATTCCCAGGCCTGGCGATAGCCGACGCAGCGCATCGAGGGCAGGTCAGGGTGCAGCTTGTAGCGTTCCCGCAAATGCCTTACCTCGTCGAGCAGTCCGGCCGCGAGCATGGCATCGAAACGGACAGTGATGCGTTGGTGCAGCATGGCGCGCTCTGAAGGTTCGAGCGAGAGCGCGAGCAGGGGAAAGGGCAGCGGCTGCGGCGCTTTTTGCAGCGAGGCCGACATCGGCTTGCCGGTGAGGCGGATGATCTCCAGCGCACGTCCGACGCGCTGCGAATCATTCGGCGCCAGGCGTTGCGCGGTGACCGGGTCGAGCTTGGCCAGATCCGCATGCAGCGCGGGCCAGCCGCGTGCGGCGGCGTCCGCCTCGATTTGTTCGCGCAGTTCCGGGTCGGCCTGCGGCAGATCGTCCAGGCCCTCGCGCAGCGCCTTGAAATACAGCATGGTGCCGCCCGCGATGATGGGCAGATGGCCGCGCCCGCGGATCTCGCCGACCAGCCGCAAGGTGTCGTCGCGAAAGCGCGCTGCCGAGTAGGCCTCGGTCGGGTCGATCACGTCGATCAGGTGATGCGGGATGCCGGCGCGTTCGGCCAGATCGGGCTTGGCGGTGCCGATGTCCATCCCGCGATACACCAGCGCCGAGTCCACGCTGATCACTTCGCCGCCGAAACGCCGCGCCAGCGCGATGGCAAGTCCGGTCTTGCCCGAGGCGGTCGGGCCGACGACGGCGAGGACGGGAGGCTGCGAAGTCGCCATGGGCCGCGGCTCTAGCAGCTTGTTGAAAAAGGGGGCGAGCCCCCCTCACTTGCGTTTTGCGAACCCCCAATATTGGAGGCTATTACCACGAGGTTGCCATGCATCCATCAACCTTCTTCAGAGACTTTGAAAGAATCCCAACAGCCTGCTAGCGCCCGCGCATGAACAGCTTGTCGAGGTCGGAGAGCGCGAACTGGTACCAGGTGGGGCGGCCGTGGTTGCACTGGCCGCTGCGCTCGGTCTCTTCCATCTGGCGCAGCAGCGCGTCCATCTCCGGCAAGCTCAGCCGGCGATTGGCGCGCACGGCGGCATGGCAGGCCATCGTGGAAAGCAGTTCGTCGCGATGCCGTGTCATCACCTCGCCGCTGCCGAATTCGGAGAATTCGCGCAGCACGTCGCGCGCCAGCAGCTTGGCGTCGGCATCGGCCAGCAGCGCCGGCACCGCGCGCACCGCCAGGCTGGTGGGCGAGAGCGGCACGATCTCGAAGCCCAGCGCCTTGAGGGCTTCGGCATTGTCTTCCGCCGTTGCCACTTCCAGCGCCTCGGCGGCGAAGGTGACCGGGATCAAGAGCGGCTGCGAATCGATCTCGCGTGCGTCCAGATCGTTCTTGAATGACTCGTAGAGAATGCGCTCGTGCGCCGCGTGCATGTCCACCAGCACCAGCCCGCCGCGGTTCTGCGCCAGGATGTAGATGCCGTGCAGTTGCGCCAGCGCCTGGCCGAGCGGCAACTCATGTTCGGGCATCTGCGATGGCGCATAGGCTGCTGCCGCTTCAGCCGCGTAGCGCCCGGCGCCGCTGCCTGCATCCAGTTGCGCCAGCGCACTGGTGCCCGCCGCGGCCGAATTGGCGCTGCGCGCGAAGTTGTAATAAGCCGAAGGCGATTGCGCCAGTCCCAGGCCGGCCTGCTGCATCGGCGTAAACGGCGCCGCGCGCCAGCCTGTTCCATCGTTGCCACCGCCACCGTTGCCGTCAGTGGGGCGGCGCCACAAATCGTTGGGCGTCAGCGCGGGCGCCGCATCGGGCACCGGCGTCTCGGCGGCGCTGCCGGCGAGCGAGGCGGCCACCGCGCGCATCACGTACTGGTGGATCGAGGAGCTGTCGCGGAAGCGCACCTCGGTCTTGGCCGGGTGCACGTTCACGTCCACCCCCTGCGGCGGCAGGTCGAGGAACAGCGCATACGCCGGATGCCGCTCGCCGTGCAGCACGTCCGCATACGCCGCGCGCACCGCGTGCTGCAGCACCTTGTCGCGCACGAAGCGGCCGTTGACAAAAAAGTACTGCGCCTCGCGCGAGAGCTTGGCCGCCGCCGGGTTGCCCGCCAGGCCCAGCACCGACAGCGGACCGGCGCTCGCCTGCACTTCGCGGGCGCCTTGCGCGAACTCCGCGCCCAGCACGCTGGCGACGCGCGCCACCGCGCTCTCCTTGCGGAAGTGCAGGGTGACGCGGCCGTTGTGCATCAGGGTGAAACCCAGGTCGGAGCGCGACAGGGCGATGCGCCGGAACACCTCGGCGCAATGCGCGTATTCGGTTGCCTCGCTCTTGAGAAATTTGCGCCGCGCCGGCACGTTGCCGAACAGGTCTTCGACCTCGACTACCGTGCCCGCGCCCAGGGCCGCCGGGCGGCCCGAGGGTTCCCCGCCGCTGATCGCATGCGCCTCGCCGGCGCCGCGCGCGCGGCTGGTCAGGGTAAGCCGGGCGACGGAAGCGATCGACGCCAATGCCTCGCCGCGAAAGCCGAGCGAGGCCACATTTTCCAGATCATCAAGGGAGGCGATCTTGCTGGTCGCATGGCGCAGCAGCGCGATGGGCAATTCCTCGGCGGGGATGCCGTGGCCGTCGTCGGCTACCCGAATCAGCTTGACCCCGCCCGCCTCCAGGCGTACCTCGATGGCCATGGCGTCCGCGTCCAGCGCGTTTTCCATCAGCTCCTTGAGCACCGAGGCGGGGCGCTCGACCACCTCGCCGGCGGCAATCTGGCTGATCAGTTTGTCGGGCAGCAGGGCGATCACGGGCATGGCGCCATTATACGGTGGGCGAGGGGGGCTGAAACACGCCGGAAGCGTTCCCCATGTATGATGCGCCGTCGTTAGAAAAGCGCTGCATCATGGACCTCATCCTGCACTTCGTCGACCTCATCCTGCATCTGGACAAATACCTCGATGTGATGATCCGCCAGTACGGCCCGTGGATCTACGCCATCCTGTTCCTGATCATTTTTGTCGAGACCGGCCTGGTGGTGATGCCCTTCCTGCCGGGCGATTCTCTGCTGTTCATCGCCGGGGCCTTCGCCGCCACCGGCGCGCTCTCGCTGCCGGTGCTGATGGTGCTCCTGATCATCGCCGCGGTCCTGGGCAATACCAGCAACTACTGGATCGGCCGCAAGGTCGGGCCACGCGTGTTCCAGTGGGAGAACTCCAAGTTCTTCAACCGCAATGCCTTCGACAAGGCGCACGGGTTCTACGAAAAGCACGGCGCGATCACCATCATCGCCACCCGTTTCCTGCCTTTCCTGCGCACCTTCTCGCCATTCGTGGCCGGTGTCGCGGCGATGGGCCACGCGCGCTTCCAGCTCTACAACATCACCGGCGGCGTGCTGTGGATCGTCAGCCTGAGCGTGGCCGGCTACCTGTTCGGCAACATCCCGGTCATTCGCGACAACCTGACCGTGATCATCATCGCGCTGGTCGTCATCCCCGGCCTGCCGGCGCTGTTCGTCGCGGCCCGGGAATGGCGCGCTTCGCGCCGGCGCGCGAAGGATGCGGCTGGGCAGAAATAGCAGGCGGCGGGCTGCTGCCCAAATAAAAAGCCCGCTTGCGCGGGCTTTTTATCGGGCGTGCGCAGCGTCTCAGGCGCGCGCCGCCTTGATCGCCACCTTCATGCCCTCGATCATCTGATCGACTTCGGCCGTGGTCACGTTCAGCGCCGGCATGAAGCGCAGCAGGTTGGGGCGCGGCGAATTGAGCAGCAGGCCGTTATCGCGCGCGATCGTCACCACCTTGCCGCCGATCTCCGCCTTCAGGTCCAGCGCGCGCAACAGGCCGATGCCGCGCTCGGCACCCAGTTCCAGTTCCTTCGATGCCATGGTGAGCTTCTCGCCCAGGTAGCTGCCGGTCTTTTTCACGTTGTCGAGAAAACCGGGCCCGGTCACTTCCTTCAGCACCGCCAGGCCGACCGCGCACATCAGCGGGTTGCCGTTGTAGGTGCCGCCCTGGTCGCCATGCTCGAATACGCTGACCGACTCCTTGGCCAGCAGCGCGGCCAGCGGCACGCCGCCGCCAATGCCCTTGCCCAGGGTCATGATGTCGGGCTCGACCCCGAAGTGCTGGTAACCGAACAGCGTGCCCAGGCGGCCCACGCCGGTTTGCACTTCGTCGCAGATCAGCAGCAATTTTTTCGCATCGCACAGCGCGCGCAACTGCTTCATGAACTCCGGGGTGGCCGGCAGCACGCCGCCTTCACCCTGCACCGGCTCCAGCATGATCGCCACGGTGTTGTCGGTCAGCAGCTTTTCGACCGAGGCGATGTCGTTCAGGTCGGCCTTCGGGAAGCCCGGCACCTGCGGCTTGTAGATCACGTCCCAGCCCGGCTTGCCGGAGGCCGACATGGTGGCGATGGTGCGGCCGTGGAAGCTGTGGTCAAAAGTGATGATCTCGTAGGCGCCGCCCTTGTTCTTCTGCCCCCACTTGCGTGCCAGCTTGATCGCACCCTCGTTGGCTTCGGCGCCGCTGTTGGCGAAGAACACGCGGTCGAACACCGAGTTGTCGGTGAGCTGTTTCGCCAGGGCGATCATCGGCTCGTTGTAGAAGGCCGGCGAGGGCGAGATCAGCTTGGCCGCCTGCGCGGTGAGCGCATCGGCGATCACCTTGGGCGAATGCCCCAGGCAGTTCACGGCCCAGCCCTGCACGAAGTCCAGGTACTTCTTGCCGTTGTGATCGGTCAGCCAGCCGCCGTGGCCCTCGGTGAATACCAGTTCGGGCCGGGAGGTGATTTCCATCAGCGCACTGACGGGCAGGTCCTTGAAATTCATTGTCGCGTTTCCTTGATCGAGTGGCGCAATCTTAAGCCAATTTAAAAAGACGAGGCACAAACTCCCACAGGAACGTGAGGAGAGTGTGAACTTAAAAATAAAAAAAGCCGCGGAATTCGCGGCTTGATTCATGAAACTGTCACATGCAAATCATGTGCTTCTCATCGTCGCGCGCGCAACTCCCGGGAGGGATCGCGGCGGCGTCGGCTGCTGATGACGGTGAAGGCTTGCATGAATCTATTGTGCGGCGCGGTGGCAGCCTTGTCAACAGCCACTAGTTGGTCGCCAGCTTGGCCTTGGCGATCAGCCGCTTCCAGCGCGCCAGGTCCGCCGCCACCTGCGCGCCGAACTCCTCGGGATGGTTGCCCACCGCCTCGGCGCCGATCGCGTTGAACTTCGCCTTCAAATCCGGCGTGGCCAGCGCGCGCAACAGCTCGCGGTTGAGCGTCTCGATCACCGGCCTGGGCGTATGCAGCGGCGCCATGATGCCGACCCAGGACTGCACGTTGAAATCCTTCAGCGCGGGGATGCCGGACTCGGCCACCGTCTGCACCTCGGGCAGCGCCTCGACGCGCTTCGGCCCGGTCACCGCGATGCCCTTGAGCCTGCCACCCTTGACTTGCGCGCTGGAGGCCGCCACCGCCGCGAACATCAGGTGGATCTGCCCGGCCAGCACGTCGCGCAGCGCGTCGCCGCCGCCGCGGTAGGGGATGTGCACGATGTACAGCCCGGCGAGGTTTTTCAGCAACTCGCCCGTCAGGTGCCCGGTGCTGCCGTTGCCCGCGGTGCCGTAGTCATAGCGGCCCGGGCGCGTGCGCACCAGCTCGATCAGCTCGCGCATGTTGTTCGCCGGCAGGCTCGGGTGCGCGGTGATCATCACCGGGCTGTCGGCCAGTTTGGTGACGGGGATGAAATCCTTCACCGGGTCGAACGGGGTGCTCGGGTTGTAAGCCGCCCCCGCCACCATGGTGCCGTCGAAGGCCAGCATCAGGGTATAGCCGTCCGGCGCGGCATCGGCCACGGCGCGCACGCCGATATTGCCGTTCGCCCCGGTACGGTTCTCGACGATCACCTGCTGGCCGAGCGCTTTCCCCAATTCGGGCGCGATCAGGCGCGCCGACTGGTCGGCGATGCCGCCGGGGGCCAGGCCGACAATCAGCCGGATCGGGCGGGTCGGGTAGCCCTGCGCCGCAAGAGGGGGCGCAAACAGGACAAGGCTGGCGGCCAATATGAGAGCCGCATGCGGTAGGAGAGGTTTTTTCATCGGAGAAGTCGGAGGTCGAACACTGACTCTTGCCTCTTGTTATTGCGGGCAATCATGCCATGCCGGGCCGCTGTATTCCAGTAGCATCGCCAAAAAAAGCCGGCGATACATATCCAGCCCTGCCGTAAAGCAAGTTGCTACCTTAAAATGAACAAGTTCATTGTTTCGTTTCGCGGCTGACAGCGGGCCAGCCCAGCCCAGGGCGGCGCGCAGCGTACCCCTGCGCCGTATTGCGCGCTTTCCCCAATGGCTGCTCGACATTTGCCGCAGGCCTCAGGGAAGCTCGTAGCCCCCTGCGACTTTGGCCGAGGGCCGGCCATGGCCGGGAGGCGGGCTAGATTTCCACCTGCGTACCCAGCTCGACGACACGGTTGGCGGGCAGGCGGAAAAAGTCGGTGGCGCGGGTGGCGTTTTTTACCATCCAGGCAAACAGGTGTTCGCGCCAGATCGCCATGCCCGGCAGCTCGGTGGGAATGATGGCGTCGCGCGAGACGAAGTAGGAAGTGAGCATCGGCTCGAACGCCAGGTCGCCGACCCGCCCGCAGCTGAACAACAGGGACTCGGCATTGGGCTCCTCGAGAAAGCCCAGGTGCGCGATCACCCGGTAGCAGCCGAAGCCCAGGTTGGTGAACTCGATGCGTTTGCCGTCCTGCACGCGCGGCACATCCTCGGTGAAGATGGTGAAGAACACCACCTGCTCATGCAGCACCTTGTTGTGCTTGAGGTTGTGCAGCAGCGCGTGCGGCACGTCGCTGGGGTCCGAGGCCATGAACACCGAGGTACCCTCGACGCGGTGCGGCGGATAGCTCTCCATGCTCTTGATGAATTCCTCGAGTGGAAAGCTGTTGGCGCGGCGCGCGTCCGAGAGAATCTCGCGGCCGCGCTTCCAGGTGACGAACAGCAGGTAGCAGACGCCGCCGGCGAGGATGGGGAACCAGCCGCCGGCTTCGATCTTCAGGCTGTTGGCGGCCACAAAAACCACGTCGATCAGCGCGAGCGGGGCGAACACCGCCACTACCAGCGCCGGGCTCCACTTCCACATGCGCAGCGCCACCACGCTGCACAGGATGGTGGTCACCACCATGGTCACCGCCACCGCGATGCCGTAGGCCGCGGCCAGGTTGTCGGAAGTATGAAAGCCCAGCACCAGCAGGGCGACGAATACGAACAGCACCCAGTTGATGAAGGGTACGTAGATCTGGCCGCGCTCGCTCTCGGAGGTGTGGGTGATGCGCATGCGCGGACAGTAGCCGAGCTGGATCGCCTGCACCGTCAGCGAATAGGCGCCCGAAATCACCGCCTGCGAGGCGATCACCGTGGCCGCCGCCGACAGGATCACCATCGGCAGGCGCGCCCACTCGGGAAAGGTCAAATAAAAGGGATTGGCGATCGCCGCCGGGTTGCCCAGCACCAGCGCGCCCTGGCCGAAGTAGTTGATCGCCAGCGCCGGCAGCACGAAGGCGAACCAGACGCGCCGGATCGGCCGCGCCCCGAAGTGCCCCATGTCGGCGTACAGCGCCTCGCCGCCGGTCACCGCTAAAAACACCGAGCCGAGGATGAAAAAGCCCTTCAGCGGGTCGCTTGCCAGGAAGCTCAAGCCGTACAGCGGGTTGACCGCTGCCAGCACCTGCGGGTTGCGGACGATCTGCGCGAGCCCGGCCACCGCCAGCACGCCGAACCAGAGCACCATGATGGGCCCGAACAGGCGGCCGATTTTCGCCGTGCCCTGCGCCTGCAGCATGAACAGCGCCAGCAGGATGGCGAGGGTGATCGGCACCACCCAATGCTCGAAGCCGGGCGCCGCGACCTTCAGGCCTTCCACCGCGGACAGCACCGAGATCGCCGGGGTGATCATGCTGTCGCCGTAGAACATCGCCGCGCCGATCAGGCCCAGCATCACCAGCACCTTGCGGCGCCGGCTGCGGTCCTCGAAACCGCGCGCGGCCAGTGCCAGCAGCGCCAGGATGCCGCCCTCGCCCTGGTTGTCGGCGCGCATCACCAGCACCACGTACTTGAGGGACACCACCACCATCAGGGCCCAGAAAATCAGCGACAGCACGCCCAATACCGACTCGGGGCCGATCGACACGCCGTGGGCGGGGCTCAGGGTCTCCTTGAACGCATACAGGGGGCTGGTGCCGATGTCGCCGTACACCACGCCCAGGGCCGCCAGCGCCAGCGTGGCCCGTTTGTTGAAGGGAACAGCGTCGGCGTTAGCCAGAGGGGAGGACATGTTCTTGTTGGGGGGCGTAGGCCCGTCCACGGCGGCATTGCCGGGGCGGTGACGAAGTCCTGGAGTACGGATGGCGGCGGATTGTGCGCCGCACAAAAATGGATGTCAAGGGCCGGCGTCAAGCGCCACTCTACCCCTGTTGCCGCATTTTGTAGGACGGGAACCGATAGTGAGAGGCGCGCGCGGCCGCTAAGGTAGCGGGCTGGAATTTGCAAACTTTTGCAACCGGCCGTCCGGCGCGAGGCAGCGTCACGGGCCGCGCCTGCTTTCCTTGCCCACCGGGGAGACCTGATGACGGATCTCGAAGACTTCGAAAATTTCATGCGCACGCGCGAGCAGGCCGCGCTCGGCTTTGTCAACGGCGACGCCGGCCCGCTTGGCCGCATTGTCGCCCTGCGCGCGCCCGCCACGTTTTTTGGACCCGGCGGCGGCATACTGGAAGGGCCGGGACTGGTCTACGCGCGCTATCAAGACGACGCGCACCACTTTGTGCAGGGAAGCAGCCGCTTCGAGGTACTGCACCTGCACGCCGCCGATGGCCTGGCCTATTGGACCGGCCTGCAGCGCGCCAGCGCACGCATGCGGGGTGGCGACAGGGAGGCGCCGATGGACCTGCGCGTCACCGAGGTGTTCCGCCGCGAAGGCATGGAATGGAAGCTGGTGCACCGGCATGCGGACATGCTGACCCAGGCGCGGGAGAAATAGCCGCAAATAACCGCAAGTAGCCGCAAACGGCCGCATGGTTGCGGGCCTTTGCTGTATGTTTGGAACCAGGTGAATAGCGTATTGCGTAAGCGCGGTACGGCCGGTGTGGTGTCGCATGGTCGGGTTCGCGAACGGTGCGCATATGGTGGGTTGGTCCCCACTTACAACATGTGGCAGAGCCTTCGGGCGCCATGCGCACCACCGTGATTTGTTGTGCAAATCGGCCGGACGGATAAATTCATCCGTCTTTTTGTGGGTTGGCGCGGTTTGCGGCGCTGAAAATACTGTTATTTACTGTGGTTTCGCGCCTGGTGCATGAGGCCGCGCCGGCAGGTCGGTCCGAAGTACCGTGATTTACCGTGGTTTCAAGCAAGGGGTGCCGGCCGGCACCCCGGGTCTCACGCGGAGTAGATGTCGTCCGCGTCGATCACCGCCATCTTGGACTTGGCCAGGGGCGGGTTGCGGGCGAAGTAGGCCTTGATGCCCTTGAGGATGGAATTGGCCATCTTCTCCTGGTAGGCCTCGTCCCTCAAACGGGCTTCTTCTTCCGGGTTGGAGATGAAGGCGGTCTCGACCAGGATGGAAGGAATGTCCGGCGCCTTGAGCACGGCGAAGCCGGCCTGCTCGACCGAACCCTTGTGCAGGTCGTTGATGTTGCCCAGTTCGCCCAGCACGGCGCGGCCCAGTTTCAGGCTGTCGTTGATCTGCGCGGTGGTGGACAGGTCGAGCAGCACGCGAGCCAGGTCCTTGTCTTGCGTGCCGAGGTTGACCCCGCCGATCAGGTCGGCGTCGTTTTCCTTTTTCGCCAGCCAATTGGCGGCGCTGGAGGTGGCGCCCTTCTCGGACAGGCAGAACACCGAGGAGCCGCGAGCGGTGGGTTTGATGAAGGCGTCGGCGTGGATCGAGACGAACAGGTCGGCCTGCACGCGGCGCGCTTTCTGCACGCGGACGTGCAGGGGCACGAAGTAGTCGGAGTCGCGCGTCAGCATGGCGCGCATATTGGGCTCGTTGTCGAGCTTGTCCTTCAGGCGCTTGGCGATCGCCAGGGTGACAGTCTTCTCGTAGGTGCCGCGGCGGCCGACCGCGCCGGGGTCCTCGCCGCCGTGGCCGGGATCCAGGGTGACGGTGACCAGGCGGGTGACCAGGGGCTTGCCGGCGGCGACGCGGGCTTCGGCCTTGGCTTCGTTCTTGGCCTCAACGCGGGTCTCGGCCTTCGGGTCGAGGCGGGTTTCGGGCTTGAGTTCGATTTTCGGCTCGGCCCGGGCGATCCTCGGGTCGGCTTCGAGCGGGACGCCCTGCGGCACCAGGTCGGCCGGCACCTCCTGCTTGTCGAGCAGGGAGAGCAGGGGATCGGCGGGGGTGACGGGGTAGAGGTCGAGCACCAGGCGATGGCCGTATTCGCCGACCGGCTTGAGCGCGAACACCTGGGGATTGATCTCGGCCTTCAGGTCGAACACCAGGCGCACCACGCGGGCCTTGAACTGGCCGGCGCGCACGCCCGAAATGAAGGGGTCGTTGCCGGCCACCTTGGTGAACAGGTCCTTGAGCTTGCCGGACAGCTCGATGTCCTCGACGTCCAGCACCAGGCGCTCCGGGTTCTTCACCACCTGGTAGCTGTACTTCAGCGGCGCTTCGAGTTCCAGGGTGACGCGGGTGTAGTCCCTGGAGGGCCAGGTGCGTACGGCGATGATGCCCTCGCCCTGGGCGAACAGCGGCGAGGAGGCGCTGAGCAGCAGGGCGCCGGAGGCTTTGAGGAAGCGGCGGCGCGAGCCGGAAGTCGCCGGCGCAGGGACGTGCGTATTCGCCGGCGTGTCTATGGTGCCGGAGGCGGTGGGGTGAAGCGGAGTGCGTTTAAGCATGTGGTGCCACGCTCGCCTTGTGCTGTCAGGGTGACCCTGCGCGCGTCCTCGTTGTCGGGTATTTCGATGACTACGTTTACGTCGGCCGGGGGCAGCAGATTCCCGGCTTTTTCCGGCCATTCCACCAGGCAGACCGATTGTGCGTTGAAATGCTCGTCCAGCCCGGCTTCCAGCCATTCTTCTGGCCGGTTGAAGCGATAAAAATCAAAGTGATAGAGAATATACCCAGAAAGTACGTAAAGTTCAACCAGCGCGTAGGTCGGACTCTTCACCGGCTTGGCGTAGCCGAGGGCACGCAGCAGGCCGCGGGTGAGGGTGGTTTTGCCGGCGCCCAGGTCGCCGTGCAGGTAAAGGGTGAGCCCGGGCGCAACGACGGCGGCGAGCGCCGCGCCCAGCGCCAGGGTGGCAGCTTCGCCCGGCAACGTGTAGGTATGATGGGACGATGGCATCAGCAGCAGCAACCGTGGAACAGGTGAATCGCCCGGCTTTCGCCGCGGCGGAGGTGAAGGCGCGCATCCGCGCGCATGGACTCTCGCTGGGCTTTGACGCGGTCGGGTTCGCCGGCATCGACCTGGGCGAGGAAGCGCGGGCGCGTTTGCGGGCGTGGCTGGAAGCGGGGTATCACGGCGAGATGGATTATATGGTGCGCCACGGCATGAAGCGCCTCAAGCCCGCCGAACTGGTGCCGGGGACGCTGTCGGTGATCAGCGTGCGGATGAACTACCTGGCCGCGCCGGCGGAGCAGGCGCGCGCGCGGATCAATGCGCCGGGCGAGGCTTACGTGTCGGTGTACGCGCACGGGCGCGATTATCACAAAGTGCTGCGCAATCGCCTGCAGCGCCTGGCCGACGCGGTGGAGGCGGAAGTCGGGCCGCACGGCTACCGGGTGTTCACCGACTCGGCGCCGGTGGCCGAGGTGTTGTTCGCCGAGCGCGGCGGGTTGGGCTGGCGTGGCAAGCACACCTTGTTGCTCAATCGCGAAGCCGGCTCGTTCTTTTTTCTGGGCGAGATCTACACCAGCCTGGCACTGCCCGCCGACATCGCGCCGGACGCGCCGGTCAGCGAGCACTGCGGTTCCTGCTTTGCCTGTGCCGAGGCCTGCCCGACCGGGGCGATCGTCGCGCCGCATACGGTGGACGCGCGGCGCTGCATTTCGTATCTGACCATCGAGCTGAAGGGCGCGATTCCGCGAGAGTTGCGGCCGCTGATGGGAAACCGCATCTACGGCTGCGACGACTGCCAGCTTTTCTGCCCATGGAACAAGTTCGCCCAGGCGGCTGCCGAGCCGGATTTTCGCGCGGTGCGCAATGGCCTGGATAGCGGGCAACTGGGCCAGTTGTTCGCCTGGAGCGCCGAGGAATTCGCGCAGCGCATGGCGGGCAGCGCGATCCTGCGCATCGGCTACGAGCGCTGGCTGCGCAACATCGCGGTGGCGTTGGGCAATGGCTTGCGCGGGCCGGGCGATGCGGTATTGAAGGACGCGATGCGCGCGGCCCTGCGGGCACGCGCTGATGATGCTTCCGCGCTGGTGCGCGAGCACGTGGCATGGGCATTGGGGCAGGAGGATTGATGTACCGCCTGCGTAGCGCAAACAATAAAAAGCCCGCCTTGCGGCGGGCTTCAAAAAGGCAAGAGCCAGCGCGTATCAGCGGAAGCGCGGCATCACCGGCACCGGGTTGACGATGTTGAGCATCAGCGCGTCAAAGCCGCCGCCGCGCAGGAACGCCGGGCGCTCGCGCAGCAGTTGCACCGGGTCCTCTCCGGGGCGCGGATTGGCCAGCGCCAGGCCGGTCTGCTCGGGCTGCACGTTGACGTTCGGGCCGGCGGCGATCGAGATATTGGTCTCGCCGCTATTCACGTAGTTGTAGGTGCCGGCGCGGGTGTTGCCGTCGTCCTGCTCGACGATGGCGATCTCGAAGTCGGTGCCGCGGATGCCGACGGTGGCGGTGGAGGTGGAGAACTTGACGTTGGCCGGGCGGGTCTTGCCGACCAGGCCGCTGACCGCGCGCATGGTGCCCTTGAACAGGTTGACCAGCATGCCGTCGGTGGGCTTGTTCTCGTAGCGGTACTCGGCGAGCTTCATCTGCGTGTTCGGGCGCAGGGTCACCAGGGAATCGTCCTTGAGCTTGATCAGCACTTCGCCGCCATTCTCGGTGGTGACGGTCTCGCCGGTCTGCAGGGGCTCGCCGCTGCGCGCCGGGCGCGACTGGTTGGCGGCATTGGTGATCGATACGGTGCCGTTGACGCGCTCGATCGCGCCGGCTTCCTGGGCGCGCACCTGCGGCAGCATCAGCACCGCGCCCAGCAGGGGCAGGGCATACAGCCAGGCACGCGACAATCTTGCGGTTTTTGCTTGGTTCATTTGCTTTTGTCCTCTTGCCTTCGGTGGAATCGATTTTATGGGAGCGATGCTGTTGCGGTTGCCGTGGGCCGATCGGCCCGGGCTCGCGCAGGCGGGGCTTTTTCCCGGCTGCCGCGTCCATTATGGCGCGGACTTATTGAGCATTTCAAAAATGATGACAAAAACACGCTTCTGGCGAGGCTGTCATGTTTTTGGGAACGTTCAATAGCGAACCGGGGCGTGGCGCGATTGCTGTATCGTCACGCCCGTATTGTTCCACCAGGCGCCCCGGCGGCCCAGGAAAAATGTCACAAGGCCTTGAATTTAATCGGGGATGAGATTACTCGCCAAGTCCACCGGCGGCGCAAGCCCGGGCAGCCGAACGGCCGCTGGCGCGGGGCCGGCGGCTCTCCCGCTCGCCAGCCTCGCCGCCGAAGCCGCCTGGCTCGCGCTCCTGCTGGCCGCCCCCCTGGTGATGAACCGCGTCGCGCCGCGCGTGTTCGAGGCAGCCAAGCTGACCGCGCTGCTGCCTTTGGCCGCGCTGCTGGTGGCGGCCTGCCTGGCCGCGGCCTGGAACCGCGTGCGCGCCGGCGGCGGCAGCCAGGGATTGCAGACGCCCGGTTTGCCGTCCCCAGGGAACGCCTGGCAGGTGGCGGCGCCGGCCCGCATGCTGGTGTTTGCCTATGGCGCCCTGCTTGCCAGCGCCTTGCTTGCCACGCTTGCCAGCGAGACCCCCTCGATCGCGCTGATCGGCAGCTATGGGCGCCGCGAAGGCCTGGCCGCCTGGCTGATCGCGGCCTTGCCGGGCGCGGCGATGCTGGCGCTGCTGCGCGACGGCGGGCAGGCCAGGCGCGTGCTCGATGCCTTGCTGCTGGCCTGTGTGCTGCCCTGCGTGTACGCGTTGTTGCAGAGTCATGGCCTGGTCGCCGCCGGCGCTGTCCTGGCAATGCCCGAGCCGCGTCCCGGCGGCACCCTGGGCAACCCGGTGTTCCTGGGCGACTACCTGCTGCTGCTGGCGCCTTTGACCCTGGCGCGCCTGCTCACGGCCGCTTCGGCCTGGCGCGCGCGCCTGCCCTGGATTGTCCTGCTGGCGCTGCAGGGCTGGGTCTTGCTGCTGACGCAAAGCCGCGCCCCGATCGCCGCGCTTCTCGTGGCGTTGTGGCTGTTCGCTTTCCTGCTTGCCGGCTTGAGGCGTTCGCGCGCCCTGCTGCTGGGTGCCAGCGCGGTGCTGGCCGGCGCGCTGCTGGCGATGGCGGCGATCAACCTGGTGCCGGCGGCCGGCGCCTGGGCGCAGGAAGTGCCTGGTCTGCGGCGCCTGGTGCTGGGCAGCACGGACCTGAGCGGGGTCTCGCGCCTGGGCACCTGGCAGGCGGGCTGGGACACGCTGCGCCATGCCCCCTGGCTGCGCCAGGTGATCGGCTTTGGTTTTGACGCGGCCTACTGGCACTACCCGGCCTACCTGCCGGCCAGCGTGCTGGCGATCGAAGGCCAGTTCGATCTGGCCGACCGGCTGCACAACGAGGTACTGGAGTTGCTGGCCGGGATCGGCGCTCTGGGCCTGGCGGCCTGCCTGCTGTGGCTGAGCCTGCTGCTGCATGGGGTTCGCAAGGCGCTCGTGGCGCGGCGCGGAGTGAAGGCCGGTGGGCGCGGGGTAATTTGGGCGTTTGTATTGCTGCCGTGGGCGTTCGGGCTTTGCGCGGCCGGCATCGCGCTGGCGCTGACCGGCCGGGGCGCCATGGCGGGGCCGGCGTTCGGGCTGGGCGCCGGCCTGGCGTGGGCGCTGCTCCTGGCCATGCCGATGCTGCGTTCCCGGCATCTTCCCGCGCGGCCGGTGGATGCGGGCGTGGTGATGGTTACGGCCCTGGCTGCGACCTTGCTGGCTTTCTGGTTCGATGCGCAGTTGAGCCTGCCGGTGATGAGCACACGCATGGTGTTTTTCACCCTGGCGGCCTTGCTCGCCTTGTTGGCGGGCGCGGCAGGGAAGGGAGAGGCGGAAGAGGCGCTGCCGGTGCCGGCGCGGGCGGACGCCGCCGCGCGGGAGCGCGTCACGCCGGGGCTTGTCGCGCAGGTAAGCGTCGAGGAGGGATCGGCGACAGGCGTGGATGGCGCCAGTGCGCGAGAGGCGCGCTGGCTGGGCTGGATGGCCGGTGTGTTGCTGGCGGTGGGCGCGGTGGCGTTTTGTCCGGTGCCGTTCGATGCCGACCCCGCGATCCGCGTGCTGCCGCTTGGGTGGACGCTGGCCCTGGCGCTGGCCGCACCGCTGGTGGCGGCGATAACGCTGCATTGGGCGGCGGGCGGCAGCCTGGGGTGGGGCGGCGCAGGCCGCGCACTGGCGGCGGGGGCCGTGCTGTGCGCCTTGCCGGCATGGGGCGGTTATCTCCTGGCCGCGCCGGTGTTGGCGAGATTGTGGCCCGATGCGCCTGAGCTTGCGCTGGGCGGGCCGGCGTTGTGGGTCTGGATCTGGCTGCCGGTCTCCGGTTTGGCGATGGCTTGGTGGCAGGCGGGCGGGCGTGGCGCGTTGCCAGGGCAGGTTCAAGCAGTGCAGGCCGCGCGGGCGCGGCGCAAGGGGCAGGCTGACAAGGGGAACGGCGCAAGGTCCACCGGGCCCGTGGCGGTACTGCGTCTGGCGGCTTTGCTACTGACGCTGGCATTGCCGGTGACGGTGGCGCTGGCTGCCTCGTGGACCGAACTGCGCGCCGACATGCTGGCGCGTCTGGCCAGGCGCGCCTGGGAGCAGGGCGACTTCGGCCTGGCTTTTGGCCGCGCGGCGCACGCGGCGGCGCTGCGGCCTGGTGAGCGGCAATATCGCATCACCCTGGGAGCATGGCGCCTGGAGCGGGTGCTGGCGCAGTTGCGCCAGGCACGCGGCGCGCCGGCTGCGCAGTTCATGTTCCTGGTCGACGAGATGCGCGCCGCCGAGGCGGACCAGCGCGCCGCCCTGGCCTTGGCGCCGGACGATCCGTGGGCCATCTTCGCGCTCGCCAATGTGCTGCAGTTCAAGGCGATGACAGCGACCCGGCCCCTGTTTGGTGAAGAGGAGGGCATGGCAAGCCAGCGCGAAGCCAGGCAGTTGTTCGCCCGTGCGCAGGAACGGTTTCCCGCCCAGCCGACGATACTGCGCAACTGGGCGCAGCTGGAATTCGATGGCGGCGACGCGCAAGCGGCCTACCGGCTGCTCGACCGCATGGAACTGCTCGCCCCGGACAGCGACGAACCCTACCTGGAGCGCTGGCGCATGGCGCGCCATGCCGGCGACGCGGCGCTGGCCGACGCGACTCTGGCGCGCGCCCGGGCCCGCCTGTCGGAGGCGCGTTTTCGGTACCTGGAACAGGCATTGGCGGCCGGCGGGTAAGTCTGGGGGAGGTGCGGGCGGCGTGGACCGGGGCCGGAAAATGATCTCCTTGGCGCGAAAACAACGTGCCCGATCCGTTTGTTGTGAAATTACAACATATTGAGCCTGGCTGGCGGCGCTGCGGCGTGAGGGGCCCTCGACTTGTTGCTATAGTGCTAAAGGTAAGGGCCCAAGCCCAATCGCGGTAGATGAATCAATTCAAAGGGGGTTTTCATGGGGATGCGTTCAATCTTCGCGAAGTCGGCGCGCTGGGCATTGGCTGGTCTGCTCGCGGCCGCTTCCTTCGGCGCGACGCAGTCATTCGCGGCGACCGCCAGCGATGACGGTTGTTCCGGTTCCTCGCAATCCAAGGACGGCAAAACCTGCGCCTTCGGCGGCGGCGGCAGCAGCGGCCTGCAGAACATCGTATCCGGTGGCGGTACCTTCGGTGCGCTGTTCTCCAATGGCTTTGGCGGCAGCGGCAGCGGCGGGGGCAACACCACGACCGGCGGCCTGAGCGCCTCGCGCTTCGCGCTCTCGACCCGCGAGACCGGCAAGGCCGCCGCGGGCATGGGCAGCAACTGGAACGCCTGGCTGTCCCTGTCGCAAAGCGACGTGGCCTACAAATTCCAGCCGCTGCAGTCCAGCGGCCACGTCAACGTCGCGATCGTCGGCGTCGACTACACCTTCGCCAACAACCTGACCCTGGGTCTGGTCAGCGCCTGGGACAAGAGCCGCATTGGCACCACCTTCAACGGCGGCAACCTCAACTCCGACGGCAATATTGTCGCGCCGTACCTGAGCTGGCGCTTTGCCCCGGCCTGGAGCGTGGATGCCAGCCTCGGCTGGGGCCGCTCCAAGATCACCCAGGTGGACAACAGCGTGCCCGGCGGCATCTACGGCAACTACAACGACAAGCGCACCATCGGCTCCCTGTCGCTGGCCTATACCAGGCTGATGGGCAAGTGGATCTTCACCGGCCGCGGCGCCTACGTGACGGCCGAGGACAAGTACGACCAGTTCACCCTGTCCACCGGCACCACCATCACCGCCTCCACCAACCGCACCTCGCAGATTCGCCTGGGCGGCCAGGCCATGTACAACGGCGGCGTGTTCCTGCCTTATGCCGGCGTGTACTACTTCAACGACGTGCAGCGCGCCAACCAGGCCGCGGTGGGCGGCAGCACGCCGGCCAACGACCGCGACGGCTTCCAGTTGCAACTGGGCATCCAGTTCGCGCCCAAGAGCCCGATCTACGGCGGCGTGATGATCAGTTCCGACGTCGGCCGCAGCCAGGTGAAGAACGACATGATCATGGGCAACCTCGGGATCCGCTTCTGATCGTACGGTTGACCGCATCATCAGGGATGGAAAGGCGCGGCGATGCCGCGCCTTTTTTTCGTTGGCCAGACTGACTTTCTTTCCGATTCGATGCCTGCCGTGCGCCTGCTCAGCCTGCTTGCCGCGTTCGTTCTTGCCGGCTGCGCTTCCGTACTGCAAGCCCCCGCCGAGCGTGCCGACAGCATGGCGAGGGAAGCCGGTTTCGCACCCCAGCCGGGTGGGCGCTTCGTGCGGGCGTGGCTCAAGGCACCGCCGGGTGGCGCCGAGGCGCTGACCGTTTACATCGAGGGCGATGGCGCGCGCTGGCGCGCTGCCGATCTGCCGCCGGACGACCCCACGCCGGAGAATCCGGTGTCCCTGCGCCTGGCGATCCGCGACAGCGCACCCGCGGTTGCCTACGTCGGCCGGCCCTGCCAGTACCTGAACGACGACACCCTGAACGCCTGTGATACCTCGCTGTGGACGCGTGGCCGCTATAGCCCGGACGCCTTGCGCATGGTGAACGAGGTGATCGACGCCCTGGTGCGCGTCACCGGCGCGCGCCATCTCACCCTGATCGGCCATTCCGGCGGCGGCGCGATGGCGGCGCTGGTGGCCGAGCACCGCCAGGATGTGGCCTGCCTGTCCTCGGTCGCCTCCCCGCTCGACCTGGAAACCTGGACCCGCGCCATCAAGGTTTCGCCTTTGCGCACGTCGATAAACCCTTTTGATCTCGCCGACCGTTTAAGGTCAGTGCCGCAAGTGCATTTCACGGGTGCGCGCGACGACGTGGTGCCGCCGGAGAGCATTGCCCGCTTTTTGCGGGCGGTGCCCCAGGCACGCGAAGTGCGCATCGAAAAGTTCGACCACGACTGCTGCTGGGTGGACGAATGGGTGAAGTTGCGCGCCCGGGCATGCGGCGCTCCCGCCGCGCCCGAGGGCGGCGGCAGGTAATAGTTCCGCGCGGGTTATCCCGGCATGGGGATAACCCGGGGCACCGTGAAACCGGATGCCATGTTGCGGTTCTTACCTGTCGTTCGACAACAAACCCGCAAAGGAACAAGAACATGAACGATGTCATTGCAACGCAGCCGTGGCAGCCCAAACGCTTCATCGGCCGCCGTTTGCTCGCGCTGCTGCTCGCCTGCGCCGCCGTGCCCGCGCTGGCCTTGAGTCCAGCACGCGATCCGGCGCGCGACCCGTCACGCGAGCCCGTGCGCGAGCCACCGCCCGTCAGGCGCATGCCGCCGCCACCGCCGCCGCTGCGCCTGGTGGTGCCCGACGCCAGCACGCCGATCAGCCTGGAGCGCGTGCGCATCCGCGCCGAGATCAACGGCGGCCTGGCGCAGACCTCGATCGAGCTGACCTTCCACAACCCGAACGCGCGCCAGCTCGAAGGCGAACTGCAATTCCCTCTCGCCCCCGGGCAGACGGTGAGTGGCTTCGCGATGGATTTCAACGGTGTTCTGCGCGACGCCATGCCGGTGGAAAAGGCGCGCGGCCAGGCCATCTTCGAGGACGTGACGCGCCAGCGCGTCGACCCCGCGCTCCTGCAGGTGACCGAGGGCAACAACTTCAAGCTGCGCGTCTATCCCCTGATGCCGCGGCAGAACAAGACCGTGGTGCTGCGCATCAGCGAGAGCATCGCAGGCGCCGTGCAGGCCTATCGGCTGCCGCTGGTCTATGCCGGGCGCGCCGGCGGCTTCGATTTCGATGCGACCCTGCGTGGCCTGGCGCAGGCGCCGCGACCCGCCGGCCTGCTGGCGGCGGCGCGGGTCGAGAAAAGCGGCGAGAAGAACGGCGAGACCTGGCGCGTCACCCTGCAGCAGTCCGACGCGCGCCTGGCCGGCGCCGCGGAGATTGCGCTGGTGCCCTCAAACCAGCCCGCCACCTTGACCGAACTGTTCGACGGCGAGACCTTCTTCTATGCGCAGCCGCGCATTGCCGGCGTCAGCGTGCCGCGGACGTTGCCCGCGCAAGTCGCGCTGCTATGGGACAGCTCGGGTTCCGGCGCCGAGCGCGACCATGCGCGCGAGTTCGCCTTGCTTGACGCCTATTTCAAGCGCGCCGCGCGCATGCGGGTGAACCTGGTGCGTTTTCGCGAGAGCGCAGAGGCTGCCGAGACCTTCACGGTGACAGGTGGCGACTGGTCGGCGCTGCGCCGCGCCCTGGAAGGAGTCGCCTACGACGGCGCGACCCGCCTGCCCGACGCGGCGGCCTTGGGTGATGCCGACGAAGCATTGCTGTTCACCGACGGCATGCAGAACTTCGGTGCCGCGGCCGGTACCTGGGCCAAGCCCGTCTACGCGGTCAGCGCCGCGCAGAAGCGCAACGCCACGCGCCTGAAACACCTGGCCGAATCCAGCGGCGGGCGCTTGATCGACCTGATGCAGGGCAGCGCGCAAAGCGCCGCCGCCGGGTTGCTCAATCGTGGCCCGCGCGTGATCGAGGCGACTGGCGAAGGTGTCGGCGAAATCGTTCTGGGTTCCAACCATCCGCGCGACGGGCGCGTGGTGATCGCCGGCAAGCTGCTGGAGTCCGCCGGCCGCGTGCGCTTGCGCGTCGTGCAGCCCGACGGGCGCGAGAGCGTGATGGTGGTGCCGGTGGCGGCGGGGCGCGATGCTTCGGTGCTGGCGGCGCGCGCCTGGGCGCAACTGCGCGTCGAGGCGCTGGACGCCGAATACAGCCTGAACCGCGGTGCCATCAAGCGCCTGGGCCAGCGTTTCGGCCTGGTGACGCGCGAAACCTCGCTGATCATTCTCGATACCGCCGCCGACTATGCGCGTTACGAAGTCGAGCCACCGGCCGAATTGCGTGCCGAGGTCGAGCGCCTGCGCGCCACCGTGCAGCGCCAGCGCGGTACCGACCGTGGCGCGCACCTGGAGCAGGTGGTGCGGCAATTCGAGCAGAAGCAGGCGTGGTGGAGCAAGGAGTTTCCGAAGGGTGAGTTGCCGGTGCAAAAGCAGGCAGAGAAAAAAGGTGATGCGCAGGTCGGTATTCGCGGTACCGAGGACCGGCATGATATGCCGCGCGCGGCGCCAATGGCGCCTCCGCCCGCGCCCATTGCCGCCCCCGCGGCTGCGCGTCCCGCGGAACCGGCACAGGAACTTGCCGCCGGCTCCAACCTGGGCGCGGCTTCCGATGCTCTTGCGCAGCGGCGTACATTGGCCAATCAATCGGCGCGAACGCGCATGAGCGCGATGGGAGCGCCCGAAGAGGCGCCGGCCATCGGCATCCAGCTGAAGAAGGCTGCCCTTGACGCCCCTTACGCCCGCCGCCTGCGCGAAGCTGATGCCGCCGCGCGCTACCGCGTCTATCTCGACGAGCGCGGCTCGTATACCAACAGCACCGCCTTCTTCCTCGACGCCGCCGACATCTTTTTCGACAAGGGCGACAAGGCGCTGGGCCTGCGCATCCTCGGCAACCTGGCCGAGATGGACCTGGAGAACCGCCACATCCTGCGCATTCTCGGCTATCGCCTGCTGCAGGCCGGCGAGCCGGCGCTGGCGGTACCGGTGTTCGAGAAGGTGCTGGAGTTGAGCCCTGAAGAGCCACAGTCCTACCGCGATCTCGGCCTGGCCTACGCGGCGGTGGGCAAGACCCAGCAGGCGGTCGACAAGCTTTACGAGGTGGTCACCAAGCCCTGGCACAACCGCTTCCCCGGCATCGAGCTGATCGCGCTGGCCGAGCTCAACGCAGTGGTGGCCACTGCCGACGTCAAGCCGGATACCTCGGCGATTGATCCGCGTTTGCTGAAAAATATGCCGCTGGATCTACGCACGGTGCTGACCTGGGATGCCGACAATACCGACATCGACCTGTGGGTCACCGACCCGAATGGCGAGAAGGCCTACTACGGTCACCAGCTCACCTACCAGGGCGGGCGTATGTCGCAGGACTTCACCGGCGGCTACGGGCCGGAGGAGTTTTCGCTGAAGAACGCCAAGCCGGGCAAGTACAAGATCGAAGCGCAGTTCTACGGCCATCGCCAGCAGGTGGTGGCGGGCGCGACGACCCTGCAACTGAAACTGCAGACCAGCTTCGGCAAGAGCGGCGCGACCGAGAAGCTGATCACCCTGCGCCTGGCGGGGCGGCAGGAGATGGTCTACGTCGGCGAGTTCGAGGTGCCGGCGAAGTAGTCGGGTGAGGGAGAAAAGCGGAGCTTGCGCTCCGCTTTTCTTGTTTCTTACTTCTTATTTTGCGCCGCCGACTTGGCGCGGCCCGTGGTCGTGTTCCGGGTGCATCTGCAGCGCCTCGAGGAAGCGCGAGACCATGTTGTAGCCGCCGATGGTGGCGGTCAGGTCGACCATTTCGCGGTCATCGAAAAACGGGCGCACCGCGTCGTACACGTCGTCGGGCACATGGATGTCGCGGGTCATCGAGTCGGTGTAGGCAAGTACGGCGATATCTCTGGCCTCATACAAGTCCTTTTTGGCGCGCCAGTCGTGCAGGCCGTCGATCTGCGTCTGCGACAGGCCCTCCTGCAGGGCGAACGGCACGTGCGCCTGGTATTCGTAGTCGGCGCCGTTCAGGATCGCGATGCGCATGGTCGCGATTTCGCGGATCCGCCCCGACAGTTTGGCCTTGTTGCGCAGCTCGGTGAACAGGTGCAGCCAGCCGGCGCACACGCCCGGGCTGTTGGCCAGCACGCGGTACAGGTTGAGAAAGCGCCCGCCGCGCTCGGCCTTGACCTGCGCGATCAGCGGGGCCAGTTCGGGGTGCTCGGATTCTTCGATCAGGGAGATGCGCTTCATGGCGGGTTTGTCTGTGCGTTCTGGTTGTGGTCAGGAGGGAAAAGCGCGCTATTCTCCCATGCAAGCAGTCCGCGATCCGCGCCGCTTCGCTTCTGGCGCGGATTAGCGCGCGCAGCGGCAGCGGCACCATTGAACGAGGAGAAAGAGGCAATGCAAAAGATCATGCTGGTTACCGGCGGGGGCCGCGGCATCGGCGCGTCCACCTGCCGCCTGGCTGCCGCGCGCGGCTACGCGGTGGCGATCAACTATGCGCGGAACGAGGTGGCCGCGCAGGCGCTGGCCGACGAGATTGACAAAGCAGGCGGGCGCGCCATCACCGTGCGGGCCGACGTGGCCGTCGAGCGCGAGGTCGAGACGATGTTCCGCAGCGTCGATGCGCAGCTCGGGCGCCTCGATGTGCTGGTGAACAACGCCGGCATCGTCGATACCGCGATGCGCTTTGACGAAATGGATGCCGCGCGCTGGCAGCGCATGTTCGCGGTCAATGTGATCGGCGCGATGAGTTGCGCCAGGCAGGCGGTGCTGCGCATGTCGACGCGCCATGGCGGCAAGGGCGGGGCGATCGTCAATCTCTCTTCCGGCGCGGCGCGCCTGGGCTCGCCGGGGCGCTACGTCGATTACGCCAGCAGCAAGGGCGCCATCGATACCTTCACCGTCGGCCTGGGGCGCGAGGTGGCGGGCGAGGGCATCCGCGTCAACGCGGTGCGCCCCGGGGTGGTCGATACCGAGATCCATGCGACTTCTGGCGACATCGCCTTCGTGCAGGCTTCCGTGTCCGCGATTCCGCTGCAGCGCGCCGGGCGGCCCGAGGAGATTGCCGAGGCGATTCTTTGGGTGGCGTCCGATGCTGCCTCGTTCACCACGGCGGCGGTGATCGACGCGACCGGCGGGCGCTAGGCGCGGCGGGCGAGGGTCTTTGGGATCTTGGAGGCCTTGGCCGCCACGCGCGGCGAAGGGGGTGCCGCGCCCGCGTAGTCGGCCGCGGCGCGCCTGAACATGTCGCACAGGTACTCGGCCGCCGGCGTGAGCGGCAGGGCGGCGCGGCGCACGATGGCGATCGCCGGGGCCGCCATGGTCTCGCGCGTGTCGATCACCTGCAGTGCGTCGCGGGTGAGAGGGAACTCGCTGAACTGGCGCAGGGTGACAGTGAGGGTGTCGCTGGACATCAGGGTCATCAGGATGGAGAGCATCGACTCGCACTGCACCGTGATCGGCGGCACCGGCAGGCCGTGCGAAGCGAAGAATTCCTCGAACTCGGCCTCGGCGCGTTCGGTGATGCCGGTGGTCATCCAGCGCGCGCCCATCAGTTCCTTGAGGGAAGTGGCGTTCGCCAGCGGGTGGCCCTTGCGCGCGAAAATCACCCGTGTGTTGTCGAACAGCTTTTCAATGATGAAGCCGCCGGAAAGTGCCGGCTCGGGCGCGGGCCCAATGTAGAAGTCGATGCTGCCTTCTCGCAGGCGCGACTCCATCACCGGGAAGGGACCCTCGACAATGCGCAGGCAGACCTGCGGGTAGCGCTTCTGGAACAGCGGCAGGGCCATCGGCATCAGCGCCATGTGCGCCACCACCGAGAGGCATACCCCCACCTCCCCTGCGCTGCCGCCGAGAAACTGCCGCACCTCGTCCTGCGCGCGCCTGGCCTCGCTGGTAATGGCACGGGCACGCTGCAAGAACATCTCGCCCACCGGCGTAAGCGCCATGCCGCGCGCGCGGCGCTCGAACAGGGAGGCGCCCAGTTCACGTTCCAGCTCGCCGATGCTGTGGGTCAGCGCCGGCTGCGACATGCCGAGGGCGCGCGCGGCACCGCGCAGGCTGCCCCGGTCGGCGACGGCGGTGACGGCGTTGAGATGGTGGAATTTCATGGCCGCTCGGACTCCGGGGAAATGGATCGCGGGAAATGGATCGAGCAGCAGATAGCTAACCGATAAGTATTTTCGATCGATAAAACGCTTTTACCATCTTTTGCTTTTCGCTGTCTTGCCCTAGCATCTTTCTCTGCACGCACCTGTCATGAAATGTGGCCGGGGCGGACGAATAGCTGGAAGGAGACAAGGTTGCAAACCAGGATGCAGGCCAGGACGCGAGCCTGGCGGGCGCGGCGCTTGCCGCGATGGATAGGGAGCGGGGCATGCGTGCTGCTTGCCGCCGCCCTGGGTGCGCTACCGGCGCGCGCGCAATACCCGGAGCGCGCGGTGCGCATCATCGCGCCATCGACACCGGGCGGCGGTTACGACCTGATCGGCCGCATTCTCGGCGAGAAGCTGATGGCCGACCTGGGGCAGCCCTTCGTGGTGGAAAACCGTACCGGCGCCGGTACCCTGGTCGGCACGCAGGCCGCGGCGGCCGCCGCGCCGGACGGCTACACGCTGGTGGTCGGCGGCCTGGCCAACATGGCCTTCAACGGCGGGCTCTACAAGGACCCGCGTTACGACGCCGTGAAGGACTTCACCCCGATCGGGCTGGTTGGCAGCTTTTCCTATGCGCTGATCGGCCGCAAGGACTTGCCCCAGGCCACGCTGAAGGAACTGGTGGCTTATGCGCGCGCCAACCCGGGCAAGTTGTCGATTGCCACCGGCGGCACCGGTTCGGGCCAGCAGGTAGCGGCGCTGTTGCTGCGCCAGTTGGCCAAGGCCGACATCACCGAAGTGCCCTATAAGGGCGCGCAGGCGGCGTATACCGACCTGCTCGGCGGCCGCGTCGACCTGTTCTTCGACAACGCCACGACCGCGCAGCCGCAGGTCGAGGCCGGCCGTGTCCGGGTCTATGCCACTTCCGGCTCCCGGCGCGACGCGGTGATGCCCAACGTGCCCACCGGCGCCGAAGCGGGCCTGGACGGCCTGGTGATCGACAGCTGGCTGGGCCTGTTCGCGCCGGCCAGGACGCCCGCGCCGGTAGTCGCCAAGTTGCGCGGCGCGCTCGCCAGGGCGATGCAGGCGCCGGACCTGCGCAAGCGCCTCGAAGCGAACGGCTGGACCCTGATGAACATGACATCGGCGCAGACCGAGGCTTTTGTGAAGGCCGAGGCGGTGAAGTGGCCGCAGTTCCTGCACCAGGTGGGCATCAAGCCGGAATAAGTCGGCAACGACGTACTGCGCACAATTTCGGGAAGGGAGAGCCATGAACGAAGAACTGAAGGCACTGCAGGGCCTGCGTGACGAAGCGGCGATCCGCCGCGTGGTGCAGAACTGGGCACTGTGGCGCGACACCGGTGCCTGGGAAAACCTGCGCGCCTGCTACGCCCTCGGGGCGCGGGTACAGACCACCTGGATGACCGGCACCGCAGAAGAATTCGTCGCCGCCTCGATGGCCGGTTTCGGCAAGCCGCAGGCGCCGCGCGCCACCCATTCGATCGGCGCCTCGACCATCGAGATCGCCGGTGATCGGGCTCTGGCCGAAACGCGCATGATCCTGCTGGTGCGCGGCATGCTCGACGGCGTGGAGGTCGACGCCACCGCCTGGGGGCGTTTTGTCGACTGGTTCGCGCGCATCGACGGCCGCTGGGTGATCGAGCGCCGCCACTCGATCCATGAGAAGGACAGGCTTGATCCGGTGGACCCGGCGGCGAGTCTCAAGCTCGATCCGGCGCGCCTGGCCGGCTTTCCCGCCGGCTACCGCCACCTGGCCTATCTGCAATCTTCCGGCGGGGCAAAGATTACCCCCGACCTGGCACTGCACAACACCCCGAGCCAGGACGCGCTCTACGCGGCCAGCCGCGCGTGGTTTGCCCAAGCTGCCTGAACCCTTTACTTCGCGTTGCATTCCCCATCACAGGAGACGAAATGAGTGACAAATCGGTCAGCGCCGCTGACATCATCAAGGTCAGCCGCGAGCATGGTTATCTGGCGCGCCAGTTGTACGCGGTATTTTCCAGTCCGGCGAACGGCATGGGGCCGGTCATGGAGAATCTGGAAGCCCACCTGAAACACCAGGTGGCGATGCAGGACAGCGGCCTGATGTTCGCCGCCGGCCCGTTCTGGACCCAGGACGAGAAGGAGTGGGAAGGCGAAGGCATGTTCATCCTGCGCGCCACCTCGATGGCGCATGCCACCGAACTGGCTGCGTCGGACCCGATGCACAAGGCCGGCGCGCGCACTTTCCGCGTGCGGCCCTGGCTGGTGAACGAGGGCTCGATCACCCTCAAGATGAGCTTCTCGACCGGCAAGGCGGAGTTGATCTAGGGAAGCTCTGCAAAAAGCTGCGTAACGAGCCGAGGAGCGTCAGCTGGCGAGACCGTCGGCTCGCACATCAAGGGCCTGGAGAAGGTTCGCCCTGGAGATGGTGCAGCCGAGAGCCCCTTTGCAGAATCTCCCTGGCGCGCTGCCGCCGTAGCGGCGGCCGTGTCGTCCGCTACACCATGCGCTTGGCAATTTCCTCGAGCATCACCTCGGTGGCGCCGCCGCCGATCGATTGGACGCGCGCATCGCGCGCCATGCGCTCGATCGCCGCTTCGCGCATGTAGCCGAAGCCGCCGTGGAACTGCAGGCAGTCGTACATCACCTCGTTGACCAGTTCGCCGGCCAGCGCCTTGATCATCGATACTTCCTTGACCACGCTCTGGCCTTGCGCGTCGCGCCAGGCCGTGTTGTAGACCAGGCTGCGCACGGCTTCGACGCGCGCGGAGAGCATCGCGAGACGATGGCGGATCGTCTGCTGGCTCCATAGCGGAGCACCGAAAGCCTTGCGCTGGGTCACCCATTCAAGAGTGATCTCGATCGCCCGCGCCGCCTCGCCCATTGATTGCGCGCCGAGCACGATGCGCTCGTTCTGCAGGTTGCGCACCAGGGCGTAGAAGCCCTTGTTCTCCTCGCCCAGCAGGTTGGCGGCGGGAATGCGGCAGTCCTCGAAGGAGAGTTCGGCGGTGTCGGAAGAGAGCCAGCCATGCTTTTTCAGCGGCCGGGCGACGCGAAAGCCCGGCGTGCCCTTTTCGACGATGAACATCGAGACCTGATGGTTGCGCCCCGGCTCGCCGGTCTTGGCGGCGACGAAATAGACGTCGGCATGCACGCCGTTGGTGATGTACATCTTGGCGCCGTTCAGCACCCAGTGATCGCCGTCGCGGCGCGCGGTGGTGCGCATCGAGGCGAGGTCGGAACCGGCGTCCGGCTCGGTCATGGCGACCGCGGCGATCTTCTCGCCCGCGATCAGCGCGGGCATGTAGCGTTCCAGCTGCGCCTTGCTGCCGGCGTGGTTCAAATGCGGCGAGGCCATGTCGGTATGGACCAGCACTGTGATGGCGAAGCCGCCGTAGGTGGAGCGGCCCAGTTCCTCGGCGAGCAGGGCGGTGGAGAGGGTATCGAGTTCGCTGCCGCCGTAGTCACTGCTGTAGCGCATGCCGAGCAGGCCGAGGGCGCCCATCTCGCGCAGGATCTCGCGCGGCACGAAACCCTGCTCTTCCCAGGCGTCGCCATGCGGCAGGACGCGCTCGGTGATGAAGCGGCGGATGGTCTCGCGGAGCATCTCGTGCTCGGCGGTGAGATAGGGAAAGACGGCGTTCGAAGTGGCGACGGTATTCACGGAGGGAAGTGGCCTGGGCGGGATGCCGGATTATGCGGCATCCCGCGCCCTCTCACCCCTTGGCCAGTTGCCCCGGTGTTGCCCCTGCGCCTGGAGGCGCGGCTCTTGGCGCAGTGCCGCGCGCAGTACTGCCGTGGTCTGCCCGCGGCCGTCTGGCTGCCAGCCCGGCGCGGCGAACAGGTAGCCGGCGGCCTCTCGCACCGTACGCGCTCCGCGCAGGTCGCGCGCCATTGCCAGCCACTCGTGGAACACGATGCGCAGCGGGTTGTGGCTTTCCAGCTGGTGCACCAGGCCATAGCGGCAGGGGTCTTGCGCCAGCTCGGGCTGCCAGGTGCCGAACAGACGGTCGAACACGATCAGCACGCCGCCGTAGTTGCGATCCAGGTAGCGCGGATTGACGGCGTGATGCGCGCGGTGGTTGGCCGGGGTGTTGAGAATGCCTTCCAGCACGCCCAGGCGCGGCACCAGTTCGGTATGCAGCCAGAACTGGTAGAGCAGGTTGGCGGCCAGCATGCCGAACACGGCGGCCGGGGGAAAGCCCAGCACGATCAGCGGCACCATGAACAGCCCGTGGCCGGAAATGCCGGAGGTCCAGCTCAGGCGGTAGGCGGCCGAGAGATTGAGGTGCCGCGGCGAGTGGTGGGTGACGTGGGTGGCCCAGAACCAGCGCGATTCATGGGAGCAACGGTGCTGCCAGTAATAGAGGAACTCGGTGCCCAGGAACAGCAGAGGCAGGGACCACCAGGCATGCATGTCCACGGTGGCGAGTCGGTGCTCCCAGCACAGCAGGTAGAAGCCGCCGAGCGCAAGGGCGGTGAGGGCGCCGGTGACATGCTGGCCCAGCATGATGGCGCCGGAAGCGGCGCTTTCGCGCCAGCTCGGCGCCGGGCCGCGGCGCATCAGCCAGAGAAATTCAGCCAGGGCGATGGCGAGCAGCACCGGCAGCATCCAGCGCAAGGCGAGTGGCAGCAGTGTTTCCATGTGGATTTCCTTGCGTGGATGAGCGGCTTTGCCTAGGGAAACTCTGCAAAACACTGCGTAGCGAGCCGAGGAGCGCCAGCTGGCGAGGCCGTAGGCTCTCACGTCAAAGGCTTGGAGAAAGTTCGCCCTGGAGGTGATGCAGCCGAGAACCCCTTTGCAGAATCTCCTTAGTGGCAGGCGATGGTCTGGCCGGAGGCGTTGGTGCAGGTACCGGTGTGGTTGACGCCCTGGCCCTTGGTGTAGCTGGTGTCGCCGTTGTAGGTGTTGCCGTTCGCGCCGGTGGCGGTGGTGCTGCGCTCGCCGCTGGCGGAGCCGTCCGCATTCTTGCTGTAGCTGCCGCTGCTTTGCACGCTGCCCTTGCTGCTATTGGCGGCCAGTTCGCCCTGGTGGCTCACCGAGCCGTCGGCGTTGCGGGTGGTGGTGCCGGCGCGCGCGCCGGTCGCGCCATTCGGGCCGCGGAAGGCGCCGCCGCTGGCGGTGGTGCCGTTGCCGGCACCGTCGGTCTGGGTGACGCGGCCACGCGCATAGGCGCCGCCGTTCGGGCCTGAACCCGCGCGGACCTTGCCCGCGGTGACTCCGCCTTCGGCGTTGCCGTGCACGGCGCGCCCGCGCACCATGCCGGTGGCCTGGGCGGAGAAGCTGGTGGCGGCGCACAGGGCGCCGAGGGTGACGAGGGTGGCGAATTTGCGGTTCATGGCGAGGCTCCTAGGTTCGGTTCAGGGGGAAACTCCCGGTGCGTGTCTTGGGTATCCGGTTGAAGCCAGTCTAGGAGCCGACCGTTGCCGCAGGTGTAATCAAGGCAGGCGCTTGATTGACAACTGTTAGCGTTTGCGCTTCCAGCAACGCCTTGTAACAATTGGCCGGGTGGCGCGCGCCGGTTGCAGTGCCCGTGCCCGGGCAACGCAGGCAAAATGTTTCCAACCAAGGGAGCAACGTTTTGTCAGAACCTGAAATTGATGCCGCCAGCGCCTTGCCGCGTGTCCTGATCCTCGACGACGAGGCCGAGTTGCGCGCCCTTCTGCAGCGCTATCTGGCCGGCCAGGGCTTCGCGGTGCGCACGGTGGAGGACGCGCCGCAGATGGACCGCCTGCTGGCGCGCGAACGTTTTGACCTGCTGGTGCTGGACCTGATGATGCCGGGCGAGGACGGCCTGAGCATTTGCCGGCGCCTGCGCGGCGCGGGCGAGACCATTCCGATCATGATGCTGACGGCGCGCGGCGATCCGGTGGACCGCATCATCGGCCTGGAAATGGGGGCCGACGATTATCTGCCCAAGCCTTTCGAACCGCGCGAACTGGCGGCGCGCCTGCAGGCCATGCTCAGGCGCCGGGCGATGGACGCGGCCGGTTCGGCCCTGCCGCGTGCGCCGGTGGTGAGCTTCGGCTCCTTCGTGCTCGACGTGGGCGCGCGCAGCCTGACGCGCGAAGGCGTGCCGGTGGCCCTGACCTCGGGTGAGTTCGCGCTGCTGCGCGCGCTGGCCAGCAACCCCGGGCGGGCGCTGGGGCGCGAGAGGCTGATGGAACTGGCGCATGGGCCGGTATCGGGCTCCGGCAAGGGCGTGCTCTCCACCGAGCGCAGTGTCGACGTGCAGGTGTTGCGCTTGCGCCGCCTGATCGAGGAGGACGCGACCGCGCCGCGCTATATCCAGACGGTCTGGGGCGTCGGCTATCTCTTCGTGCCGGACGGAGGCAACGCATGAGGCTGCTGCCGCGCACCCTGTTCGGGCGCAACCTGCTGCTGATGGCCGCGCTGATCCTGTTCGCCGAGATCGCCATGGCGCTGATCTTTCGCCAGACCGTGCAGGAGCCGCGTGTCGGTCGGCTGATCGAGTTCGCGCAGACGCATACCCATGCGATCCGCGCCGCGCTGGCGGAGATGACTCCGGAGCAGCGCAGCCGCTATCTCGCCGAATTGTCCCGCGAGAACACCACGCGCATCGCGGTCGGTAACCCGCCGGGTCGGCTGGCGGAAGCGCAGCGTCCGCTGGTACGCATGTTCCTGAATCGGCTGGGGCGGCGGCTCGGTTCCGAATACCAGCTGGCGTGGGAAAACGCTCCCGAGCGGCGCCTGTGGATCGGCACGGCCATCGGCGAGCAACACTACTGGTTCGGCCTGGACGCCGCCCCCTTTATCGGCAATATCGCGCCCCTATTCGCCGCGTTCGCGCTCGGCGCGGGCGGCCTGGCGCTGCTGGGCGCCTACCTGATCCAGCGGCGCATCAACCGCCCGCTGCGGGCGCTGGCGCAGGCCGCCGCCGGCGTGGGACGCGGCGAGCGCGAGTTGCCGCCGCTGGAAAAGAATGCACCGGAAGAGATCGCGCAGGTGGACGCCAGCTTCCGCCGGATGGCGGCCAGCCTGGAAGCGGCCGAGCGCGAGCGCGCGCTGATGCTGGCCGGCGTTTCGCACGACCTGCGCACTCCGCTCGCCAAACTGCGTCTGGCCACCGAGATTCTCGCGCCGCAGGCGGACCCGGATCTGATCGAATCGATGGTGCGCAACATTGCTGCCGCTGACGGGGTAATCGACCAGTTCATCGCCTACGCGCGCATCGGCAGCGACGAGGCGCTGCATACCTGTGACCTGAACGAGATGGCGCGTGACGTCGCCAAGACAGCCGGCGCACCGATCCTTCTGCAACTCAAGCCCCTGCCCGCGGTCGACTGCCGGCCCGTCGCCTTGCGCCGGGCGCTGGCGAACCTGGTGGAGAACGCGCTGCGCCATGGCAACGGCAGCGTCGAGTTGCGCAGCAGCCTGCTGGGCGGGCGGATCATGCTGGGCGTGTTCGACAATGGCCCCGGCATCCCGCCCGGCGAACTCGAACGCATCCGCCAGCCCTTCACCCGCCTGGAGGCGGCCCGAGGCGGCAAGCCCGGCGCGGGCCTGGGCCTGGCGATCGTCGAGCGCATCGCACGTCTGCACCGTGGTGAATTGATCCTGCGCAATCGCTCCGAAGGCGGCCTGGAAGCGACGCTCGCCTTGCCCGCGGGGCAGACGGCCGAGATGCTCTGAAGCAGGATCAAGGCATCGTCGCCCGCGCCGCGTTGTTTTATAGCGGTTAGGTCATGAAGATCGACCAGCCCTGTTGCGAATGAGGACGGCGATTTTTCTGCGAGACAGAACCAGGCAAAAGCAGGCTTTGCTTTTGCCTGCCTTTTACTCGGGTGCCGGCGCCACCCACTGCCGCACCACCTGCCCGGCCTGGTCCACGCTCTCCATCACTACGCGGAAACCCCACAGGCGCGCGACGTGCTTGAGCACTTCGGCCGTGCTTTCGTTCAGGGGCCGGTTGTTGTCGCGCGTATGGCGCAGGGTCAGCGAGCGGTCGCCGCGGGTGTCCACCGACCACACCTGGATGTTCGGCTCACGGTGGTTGACGTCGTACTGGCGTGCCAGGGCTTCGCGCAGGTGGCGGTAGCCGGTATCGTCGTGGATCGCCGAGACTTCCATCTCGCTATCCTTCTCGTCGTCCATCACCGAGAAGAGGCGGAAGCGGCGCATCAGGTTGGGCGAGAGGAACTGGCCGACAAAGCTCTCGTCCTTGAAGTTGCGCATCGCGTAATCGAGCGTCTTCTCCCAGTCGGAACCGGCGATGTCGGGGAACCAGGCACGGTCTTCGTCGGTCGGGTTCTCGCAGATGCGGCGGATGTCGGTGTACATCGCGAAACCCAGCGCATACGGGTTGAAGGCGCGAAAGCCGCCCTGCCCGGGCGGGGGCTGGTACACCACATTGGTGTGCGACTGCAGGAACTCGACCATGAAGCCGTCGGTGAGCAGGCCGTCGTCGTACATGGTGTTGAGAAGCGTGTAGTGCCAGAAGGTGGCCCAGCCCTCGTTCATCACCTGGGTCTGGCGCTGCGGGTAGAAATACTGCGCCACCTTGCGCACGATGCGCACGATCTCGCGTTGCCAGGGCTCCAGCAGGGGCGCGTTCTTCTCGATGAAGTACAGGATGTTTTCCTGCGGCTCGTCGGGAAAGCGCGGCGCGCTGCCTTCGGATTTTTTCGCCATCTGCTTGGGCAGGGTGCGCCACAGGTCGTTGATCTGCTGCTGGCGGTGCGCCTCGCGCTCGGCGCGCAGTGCCTGCTCCTTGATCATCGAGAGCTTTTGTGGGCGGCGGTAGCGGTCCACGCCGTGGTTCATCAGCGCGTGGCAGGAATCGAGCAGTTCCTCGACTTCGGCAACGCCATGGCGCTCCTCGCACTCGGCGACGTAGTTCTTGGCGTAGACCAGGTAGTCGACGATCGAGGACGCGTCGGTCCACATGCGGAACAGGTAGTTGCCCTTGAAGAAGGAGTTGTGGCCGTAGGCCGCATGGGCGATCACCAGCGCCTGCATCGGCAGGGTGTTCTCCTCCATCAGGTAGGAGATGCACGGGTCCGAGTTGATGACGATCTCGTAGGCCAGGCCCATCTGGCCGCGCCGGTAGCTCTTCTCAGTCGAGATGAACTGCTTGCCGTAGGACCAGTGGCGATAGATCACCGGCATGCCCACCGAGGCATAGGCGTCCATCATCTGCTCGGCGGTGATGATCTCCAGCTGGTTGGCGTAAGTATCGAGATTGAAGCGCTTGGCGGTCCTGGCGATCGCCTCGTGGTAGGTGCCGATCAGCTCGAACGTCCAGTCCGAGGGGCAGGGCAGCGGGTCGCGCTTGCGGGTTCCCCGGTCCGAGGGGCGTTCGCCGCTGGCGGGAATGGTGTCAGCCGTGGCGCTCATGTCGTGCCCTCCTTCTTGAACAGGTCGCGAAACACCGGGTAGATGTCGGCGGGCGAGTCGATCTTGCGCATCGCGAAATTCTCGATCTGCTCGGCCAGCACCGCGTATTCGCTCCACAGGCTTTGCTCGCCGTCGGCCACCTGCACGTAGGCGAAATAGCGCAGCAGCGGCAGGATGTCGTTGCTCAGCATCTCGCGGCACTTGAGCGAATCCTGGCCCCAGTTGTCGCCGTCCGAGGCCTGGGCGCCGTAGATGTTCCACTCGCTCGACGGATAGCGCTCCTTGATGATGTCGTACATCAGTGTCAGCGCGCTGGAGACCACCGTACCGCCGGTTTCCACGGAATGGAAAAAGTCGTGCTCGTTGACTTCATCCGCCTGCGTATGGTGGCGGATGAACACGATGTCGGTGCGCTCGTAGTGGCGGGTCAGGAACAGGTAGAGCAGGATGAAAAAGCGCTTGGCGATGTCCTTGCGCGCCTCGTTCATCGAGCCGGACACGTCCATCACGCAGAACATCACCGCCTTGGAGGTGGGCTGCGGCACGCGCACTCGGTTACGGTAGCGCAGGTCGATCGGGTCGAGATAGGGAATGGTCTTGAGGCGGCGCTTGAGCACCTCGATTTCCAGTTCCAGCTTTTCGATCTCGTTGGGCAGGGTGGCCGGGTTGCGCTTGGCCAGCGCCAGCAACTCCTCCAGCTCGTGCAGCTTGCGGCGCTGTTCGCCGCCCAGCGCAATGCGCCGGCCGAGCGCGCCGCGCATCGAGCGCACCACGTGGATGTTGTTGGGCGTACCGTCGCCGGTGAAGCCGGCGCGGCGGCTTTTCCATTCTGGCGTTTCAGCCAGCTGCGTCTTGATCAGGTGCGGGAGCGCCAGATCCTCGAAGAAATACTGCATGAACTCTTCGCGCGACAAGGTAAAGACAAAGTCGTCCTCGCCTTCGCCGTCCGGGCTGGCTTCGCCGTCGCCGCTGCCGCCTCCGCCGCCACCGGGCGGGCGGGCGATACGGTCGCCGCGGGCGAAGTCCTGGTTGCCGGGCACCACGTACTCGCGCGTGCCGCCCGAGCCGTGGCCGAACACCGGCTCGGAGACGTCGCGCTTGGGCACCGTGACGTTCTCGCCTTTTTCGATATCGCGGATGTCGCGGCCACTCACCGCGCGGCGTACCGCCTCGCGGATCTGGCCGCGGTAGCGCTTGAGAAAGCGTTCACGATTGCCGATCGACTTGTTCTTGCCCGACAGCCGCCGATCTATGATTTGCTGAAGCATGCAACTCTCCGCGTCAAAGCCGGTTGGTGCGTTTGCGTAACCGTGCCAGGCCTTACGAGCTCTTGCGCACGCGCAGGTACCATTCGCACAGCAGGCGCACCTGCTTGGGCGTATAGCCCTTGTCGACCATGCGGTTCACGAAGTTCTCGTGCTTCTTCTGCTCGTCGGCGCTCGCCTTGGCATTGAACGAGATCACCGGCAGCAGCTCCTCGGTGTTGGAGAACATCTTCTTCTCGATCACCGTGCGCAGCTTTTCGTAGCTGGTCCAGAGCGGGTTCTTGCCGCCGTTGTTGGCGCGCGCGCGCAGCACGAAGTTGACGATCTCGTTGCGGAAGTCCTTCGGGTTGCTGATCCCGGCCGGCTTTTCGATCTTCTCCAGTTCCCCGTTCAGCGAGGCACGGTCGAACACTTCGCCGGTGTCGGTGTCGCGGTACTCCTGGTCCTGAATCCAGTAATCGGCGTAGGTGACGTAGCGGTCGAAAATGTTCTGGCCGTACTCGGAATAGGACTCCAGGTAAGCAGTCTGGATTTCCTTGCCGATGAATTCGGCGTAGCGCGAAGCCAGTTGCTCCTTCACATAAGCCAGGTACTTCTGCTCCAGTTCGGCGGCGAACTGCTCGCGCTCGATCTGCTGCTCCAGCACGTACATCAGGTGCACCGGATTGGCCGCCACTTCGGCGGCGTCGAAGTTGAATACCTTGGAGAGGATCTTGAAGGCGAAGCGGGTCGAGACACCGCTCATGCCTTCATCCACCCCGGCGTAGTCGCGGTACTCCTGGAAGCTCTTCGCCTTCGGGTCGGTGTCCTTCAGGTTGTCGCCATCGTACACCTGCATCTTGCTGAAAATACTGGAGTTTTCCGGCTCGCCCAGGCGCGTGAGGATGGCGAACTGGGCCATCATCTTGAGCGTGCCGGGGGCGCAGATGGCGCCGGCCAGGGAGGAATGGCGGATCAGCTTTTCGTAGATGTGCACCTCTTCCGAGACGCGCAGGCAGTACGGCACCTTGACGATGTAAATACGGTCGAGGAACGCTTCGTTGTTCTTGTTGTTGCGGAAGGCCTTCCACTCGCTTTCGTTCGAGTGGGCCAGCACGATGCCGTCGAACGGGATCGCGCCGAAACCTTCGGTCCCCTTGAAGTTGCCTTCCTGGGTCGCCGTCAGCAGCGGGTGCAGCACCTTGATCGGCGCCTTGAACATTTCGACGAACTCGAGCAGGCCCTGGTTGGCCAGGCACAGGCCGCCGGAGTAGCTGTACGCGTCCGGATCATCCTGGGCATAAGTTTCCAGTTTGCGGATGTCGACTTTGCCGACCAGGGAAGAAATGTCCTGGTTGTTTTCATCGCCCGGCTCGGTCTTGGCGATCGCGATCTGCTTGAGCACCGAGGGGAAGCGCTTGACCACGCGGAACTTGCGGATGTCGCCGCCGTACTCTTCCAGGCGCTTGACCGCCCAGGGCGAGAGGATGCGGTTCAGATACCGGTTCGGGATGCCGTATTGCTCTTCGAGGATCTTGCCGTCTTCGGCCGGGTCGAACAGGCCGAGCGGCGATTCGTTCACCGGCGAGCCCTTGATGGCGTAGAAGGGCACGTGTTCCATCAACTGCTTGAGGCGCTCGGCGATCGAGGACTTGCCGCCGCCCACCGGGCCGAGCAGGTAGAGGATCTGCTTTCTTTCTTCCAGGCCTTGCGCGGCGTGGCGGAAGTACGAGACGACCTGCTCAATCACCTCTTCGGTACCGTGGAATTCACGGAAGGCCGGATAGATCTTGATGGTCTTGTTGGCGAAGATGCGCGACAGCGTCGGGTTGTTGCGCGTGTCGATGTATTCGGGTTCGCCGATCGCGGCGAGCATGCGCTCGGCGGCGGTGGCGAAGGCCATCTTGTTGCGCTTGCACAGCTGGAGGTACTCTTCAAGCGAGAGCTCTTCCTCCTTGGTGCGTTCATAGCGAGCGGTGAAGTTGCTGATCACGTCCATGACTGCTCCTTTGCAAGCGCGGGGATCGCGAGCGGCCTGGCTTCGGCTAGCCGGCGCGACGGCCCGGTTTGAATAACTGCGTGGAAATAGTTGATTCAAAAACCCGAATTGTCTAAACCATTAACGCCGGTTGATTCTCCCTCGTTGACTCTGTAGCCAAGCATCTGCATGCAAGCTGATATACGCATTAAGCGCCGACTTGAATTCTTCGGCAAGAACTGAATTGGGTGGATTAAATAAATTTTGCAAACTAACAACATTTGTTCATGCGCTGCAATGTGCCGACAATGCTGTTATTTCGAAGTTGCCTAGGCGTATTTCATACGCAATTGACGTGCCAAAAAACTAGGAACACAATAAGAATACGCCTTCTAATTCGAGCTTGGGGCGCTCAGCCGCCATACCGATG
>Ga0307511_10000062_pt1 | contig 91513 bp, 118 predicted proteins | sample 13_EM_MG_FD_200266 | JGI IMG/M metagenome (GOLD analysis project Ga0307511, IMG submission 200266) | Populus trichocarpa ectomycorrhiza microbial communities from riparian zone in the Pacific Northwest, United States - 13_EM | ecosystem: Host-associated > Plants > Roots > Unclassified | place...
TGCCAAACTTGTCCATGACAGCTAGGGTGCTGACCACATTCCTATCCCTCTCAATTTTTCTGGGAACATTTCAAATGTTCCTCTTGATTGTACCTGCAATATACCCACTGGGTGCATGTCAGGAGCATGTTAAAATGCACACGAAATGTTCCCAGTGAGAGCATGTTAGTCATATCTACTGTTGGGCATCCTTCAGTCACTGTGACCTCTACCCCTCAGCAAGATCCCACTTTCTGTTCTCCTGTGGTGTAAAAGTCTGATCAGTCACTCCTCCTTGACTCTGTGTCTATGTGTTACATGTAACATCTATTGGTGGTCCCCTTATCAACCCTGACACATCCCAGGTACTTGGGCCAGTGTGCCAGGCCAGTGTGTCCAGGAGCACTCTTCAGATATCATCATGGTCTGTGGTTAGTGTGCTATTCAATCCTTGGGTCCTCCTAAATCCCATTTCAACCCTTATTCCATGATTCATCATCACATCCTAGGCATCAAGTTCCTACACCAATTATCTCACCATTACCAAGTGTCTGAGTCAGCTGATGATGAGTTGTTATCAGTATTAGACTATCCAGTGGGTGCAGGATTTTGTGGGGGTGGTAGAACATAATTTCTTCCACCCTCATTATTGTTTTATGGACAACTCATTACTTTGGATGTTGGTGGTTACAGACAGCCATTGGGTGAATTGTCTGGTGGAAGGTGATGTTCCTCAATTCTACTTCTATGACAACTCAGAGCTGATGGGAGAGGATCAGAATGACATGATGGACTGGTATGGGAACAATGATGATTAGCCACATATCTTGTATGCCTTCTTGTACTTCCAACATGATCTTGTGCTTCATTTGGTCTTTTGATAGAAGGATAAGGAGATGAAATCAAAAGAGTATATGAGTAAGTTGGGGCAAAAGGTAAAAAGGAAAGAAAAAGAAAGGTTGAAAATCACTGGCAATGACACTTTGCCTGGTTTGTATAAATAGCTAGCTAAGTTAACTGGAATCAACAGAGAAGAGTTCTCCCCCTCTCCCTCAGGTCCACATCATCACCCCAGCCCTCAAAGTCCCCACCCCCATCACCCTCATTGTTCTCAAGCCCTACACAACCTCATGTGCAACCAGACAACCCAGGCCTTCACTCTTTCTCTCCTAGCTGAGATCTTTAGCCACACTCTCCCCAGTTAGTAGCAGATTAGCACAATAACGGTTATCACTGGATGTCATGCAAAACACTGGTGAACAGAAGTCTCAAACATATTTTTGTCCAGAAAACCCCTTCATATACAACAGACAAAATTGATGGCCATGCCCCTGTGTGTTTGCCCAGTCCCAGTCCAGCACTTAAGTGACTTCATTCTTCCAATTTCCTTTTCCACTCCCTACACTAGTTGTCAATGCACATTACCCAGTGAGGCAGCACAAGTACTGTATTTAGGGACCTGGTCAAGGGCTTCCCCTTACTATAGGTAGCTGCTCTCATTGGCCAGAGAGGGAACAGTTCCAAAGGGGAAGAACACATTTATTGATTAGGATAATGAAGGACCCAATCCATAGCACTAGACATTATGGCGACACCTAGGTTTCAAGAGGAATGGCCAAAGCATCACAACTCATACAGCTCTATACAATGAACTATCCACTGCTGGGCACCCACCCAGACTGGTGCACATACAGTGCAGTCACTCAATAGGCATGAAGCAGGGGCTATGATGTTTGTGTGAATAAACTGCAACTCAACATCTTGTTGAAGTGTGACCCTGTTACATGACTTGTGACTCAATGTCACCATGATTTTTTTATTTTATTTTTCTATCATTTGCTTTGACTCATTCTCTTGTCTCTAGACAATCACATGACCTGATTACATAACCATCAATATTTCCTTTTTAGGCAATCCTATCTGATTATGTCATATTTCCATTTCCAGCATCTTTCCTTTTTTGGTAGTACTATACAGTACTTTCCCACACTCTACAACTATATATTCCTGCAGAGATGGCTTTTTACTCTTTATCTTTTTCCTCCATCTCTGCAGTGACATTAACACATCTACAACTCATAAGGGGGGGAAGAATGTGAGAATCCCCTGCAAGTGGGGACTGGCAACCTGCTGCCAAAATTTGATTTCACACGGATTTCCTACATGCTCAAATCTGACTTTATTTTTATGAACTCTCCAACACCGGCTTGCCATGAGCAACACACATTTTGAAAACATGGATTACAGGGGGTAGAGTGGACATGGATTCCTACCGCTTGACACGATATTCCCCTGAATTCCTGTTAGCAAATTAAGGTTTTCATCGGAATTCTCCCCCAGCTGATCAAGTGCAGTCAAGAAACTCCATCCAGATGGGGGTGTATGGCGCATGCATACAGATATAAGCAGTGAAAAATATATACCTCAAATTTGGTGCCCGATTTTCGGTGGTCTCAGCCCTTGACTGTCAGGAATGGAGGGGCACACCTTTCGTGACCTGTGTGCTAAACATTCTGGATAGAGTTTTGCCTTCCCGAATAAATCCTGTTACCAATCAACGCACCACCCCGCCGTGCGCCATTACCGCCTATCTAATCAGACGTCGTAACATGAGCAGGTGCTGGGACACCAGGAGGTTGTTAGACTGAGGGACCTTCTGTACAATCTCAAATATATTATTCCCTCAATCTATTGGCTACTTAAAGCTCGGCCCCTGGCACCGTACCCCATCAGAAAAACCATGAGGTCATTGTTGGGTGCTGGCCGGCGAGACAAGTACTGACACGCACTGATCAGCACTGTGGAAGAAAAATAGGTAAAAGATTCGGGATTTTTTGGTAAAGGTTTGATTTCTGGGGACCTGTTAGGTAACTCTTTACCAACGCGGTAAACGTCGATTCCCCACACCTGTACGAAAATAGGTTAAATACTTGGGGTCTGGACGGACTTATCCAACGGCTGGATAAATTTTCGTAACTATTAGGAAACAAAACTTTCCAGAATCCCCCGGATAGTTTACCAATTCTACCTGCACAGTGCAGTGCTGATACGGCGTCAGGGGTCGCAGGTCTGACCAGCACTGACCGGCGCTGACAAGTACTGAAAATTGACCCCCGTCTCCAAACAGTACTGAAATATGACATCCTTTTTTTCTGATGCCTTGTGTGATGAACAGAGACATTCTTGGCCTTACGGACGGTCACTCGCTGTTGGTAAAGTTCTCGCAACCGACAGGAAACAAACTCTCCAGAAACCCCCACTGGTACGCAGGAGATCTGGCGGACAGGAACTCCCACGATAAACTTCCATGACCCCCACGATGCTCTCTCGCTCCATCGGCAGTGGGACATTTGAACCACGAGTGATTCGCCCCCCAGGAGTATCTCGAGGTTCATGTGTGGACACAACCTTACCTCCATCCGCAACTCGTAACCGGAGAGCGAGCACCTCCAACACCTCAACCCTAAGCCAAAGAGCAGGATCCCTCACATTTCCACAACTCTCCTCCCACCAATCCCCCAGTTCTTTACCAAGTGTTCCCTTCCAACGTCCCGCATACCTCGAGCACTCCTCTCTCAAATATCTTCTCCAAACTGAGTTCCCTCCCCTCCTCCCACTAGGTAGATATGGGCACGATGTGCGCGTTCTCAATGACGATCAGAACTCCCAGAATGTCACCCATCCCTACCCTCGGAGACGTCGAACCCCACTAATCGAAAGCGATGATGAAGGCCCCTTTACACCCCCTCGCGACCTTCCACTCTTGCATCCCCCTAGCAGCAATACTTTGAGTCCCGTACTTCGATTGCCAACCCGATGGAGCGACCAAGATAGGCACCTGTCGCTTTCAGTCTCCCCAGATGGCCGCGAGCTCACCTTCGTTGGTAAGTTAGGTCTCCAGCCTTGTGTCACCGCTAATAGACGTACCCAGGTGTGTCGTGTATTGGTGACAAAGACGCTGCAGCGGCTCGTGCAAACCATTCCATCCCATCTGCATGCGGAATCTACTACTATGAAGTGGAAATTGCGAATAAAGGACAGAAAGGGTGAGCTCTTTGCTGCTTCGTACGACGTTCGTTAGAAAACTTGTTTCCAGGCAGATTAGTATCGGGTTGGTCATGCCTCTTTGAGATCCTAGCAATTTTGTTCAGACCCTCTGCCAGTTTCAGTGGGCCTGACGTGCGCTTGTCCCGTTTGCCGGGCTGGGAAAAAAACTCTTGGGGTTACCACGGGGATGATGGATTCTCCTTTTCAGCCGAAAAGATGGGATCCCCGTATGGTCCAACATACTCCAGTACGTCCACACTCGTTGGCGTGGTCTTATCTTTCTGAGGAACGCGATCACAGCCGGCGACGTGATTGGATGCGGGATTGATTTCAGCCAACACCGAGCATTCTATACGAAAAACGGGGACCTTCTTGGTATGGCGATACAGATTTCACCATCCCATGTGCTCAGGGGGTTCTCTCTAGGCAGCGTATTCGAAAACATCGGCAAAGACTGCGAACTGTACCCTTCCGTGGGTCTGCGCCACCAGAACGAATCCATCCGAATCAACCTTGGACATGACCCATTTCTCTATGACATTGAGGATCATGTCAACCAGCAACGAAGCCACGTCTGGTCAATGATCCAGGCCAGTGCAGTTGACCCCGCGACTGTTACCCGTTTAGCAAATGGTCACCCGCTGATCCCTCACCGTGACGCTCCACCAAGCCATGCCTTGGACGTGGTGGGTCCAGATCTCGGCAGGAACCAGGACCAGTCTGGGAAGCGTACGAAGGGGATCATTGACGGTCTAGTTTTCGACTATCTTATACACCACGGCTACGCTGGTGCAGCGCGGGCCTTCCACACCCAAATGCGGCGTGATCAGAACCTAGGTCATGTGAACGACATCCCACGCATTACCTTGGCTGAAACTGTGTTCCTTTAGATTCTGGCGTTGACGCCTATTTTCTGGATGCACGATCGAAAATCATCAAGTCACTCGTAGCAGGTGACGTTGACGGTGCACTCAACGACACGACAACCACATTCCCCACAGTCCTGGAACGCGAACAAGGCCTAATGCTGTTTAAACTACGCTGCCGAAAGTTTGTCGAGTTGATATTGGACGCAGCGGGCGCACTCAAGCGAACACAAGGGGGGCGCCCAGATGGGTTACCCAGGAGGGCTCCCCCTGCTGCATCCGTTGAAGCGGCTCAGATATCACTCGCGAATGCTTTGGCCTACGGTCAGCAGCTCGAGCTCGACTACAAGGACGACACCCGACCTGAAATCACGGCCTACCTCAAGCGGACATTCAGCGTGGTCGCGTATGATGACCCTCTCAACGTTGCCGGAGATGTAGGAAGAATCGCCGGCCAGGAATCTCGTAACACCCTAGCGATGGAGATGAACGAGGCGATTCTTGGTACGTCCAGGGGGTGTATCTGTTCATTGTTCCCGTTTAGAATTGAGAATGTTGCAGAGGTACTGGGTAAACCAACTCAACCCGCCATGGAATACGTTTACCGCCAAACGAGTGCCTGCCTTGTACAACTTGGCTTGATGGGCGTTGGAAGCGCCGTGTTCGCTGACCCTGCGAAGGAGTTCTTTGAGCCATGATGAACGTTGCGTCGAGTGGGTCCCGGTGTGCTCAATCCATATATGGTATGGTCTCATTAGTGACTTATGTAGTATGTACTTGAAGGGTAGTGGAAACGGGTTGTACACATTATCTGAGTAGTAAAATGCGGTTCAAGTTGAAGTCGGGACAGCGGGTCATCTGTTCAGGATCCGACTGTGAAAGATTCACCACAACCGCACGCATCCTTTACGTTTGGATTTTTGAATGCAAACCGTGCACTGAGTAGTGGCAGAAGGTAAGAATGCTCGAGGGGGCATAGGTGTGGGATTACCTCAATGTGTCTTCCCTCCAATCCATCTCACTTCCAATGATTGAGAATAACGCCTTGCTATCGATTAAGACCCGAACGCCGTCCTGTTCCACCACCTCGTCGAACCTGCCTGGCTCATCCACGTACTCTAAGTGGTAAGACAAGCCAGCGCATCCCTTGTTGCGCACCCCGATTCGAATTAATTGTGGATGTGGACCCTGGAGCAACGTTTCTAGCCTTGTAACTGCAGAAGGCGTCTGGACCACGGTTATGGGGTGCCTAAGTTACAAGTGATAAGTGACTTACAATGGTCAGCGCAGCCCTCTTTGCGTGTGGAATCCTCGACTGGGTGGAAATACGTCGTAATGTCGTCAGACTGACTGCACGGCTACCTTGGTGTATGCCAGAGAGAAGCACCATTGCCATCGGGAACTCGGAGGCGGGACAGAGGGTGAGAGATCGTAACAAAACGCTACTGCTGACTAATGTGATACCCCAACACGATCGGTCGGATGGACTCGTCCCAATTATCCGACCAGCTCGCCCACTCCCATTTGCTACCTACACCTTGACCAACGTCCGTCGACGAGCTAAAAGACTGGGCAGATGATGGTGATGGCGAGTCTAGCATTTTGATAAACGCGGATTTCAAGGTTTCCAACGTTGGAGAACGAGGAAACCCCTGCAAAAGGCTCTATAATGGACAGCACTGAGACAGGAGATATGGTCAAGGGGTAAAAACGTACTATCAGCTGCCCCGCGAGCTCTTCCGATGACTTGAATATCAGTCCGTTCCAGCCTGGCCGTACAAGCTCCCGAAGGCTGGGCGGGGTGACCTCAGTGAGAAAACGTAGGTGAAACTCCGGTCGTGTGCTCACCACGCAAAATCCAGCGCACAGACAGGAAGACCGCATCCGAACATGTCCACAACCTTCATAGGTAAATCTAGGGCCGACGAACTGCTGTGGAGGCATATTCCAATGTCTGCAGATCCTGTGTTACGGCTCGTCAATACACACAAGTTGAGAAAGGGGGAAAAAAAACAACCGAGGAGTAGCGGGTAGTCCGCAGCGTCCAGCCAAGTACTGATGCACCGTACAAAATCCCAGCCACACTGAAGCCTCCGAATCTTACCCATATACATGTCCTTCAGCGGTCCTTTTCCTGTGATCATCACCAATATCCGCGGAAGACCCTTATCACCCCCCCTCGCACTCGCCACACGATTGTAAATCTCGAGAGCCTCCAACAGCAACCCGAAGTCTTCGTCTGCAGTCCAAGAAGTGCTGGAAACAAGTAACGCAGTTCTTTCCGTGCGCAATGTTGGGAGGTGAACCGGCGATGGAACACCATTCCGGAGCGGGCGGTTCGAGGGACCTGTCGGCACCGCTACAGTGAACGGTGTCGAGTACGGAACTACAAAATCCGGAAAAAACTGTTGTAGGGACGGGAAGGAGGCGGGGTTCAGGTCCAGACGACAAAAAAGCTGTGCCACTTGTAAATCACGACCAAGAACAAGCATACGAATGCGAGCAAACCTCGTGGGTTTCCGAAGGAGAACAGCGGTGGAAGTGAGACGGTGGTCTATCGTGCAAGACAACCTTAAGCCCCCTGGGTGAGGTTCAGATGAAGCCTGACTCCGCATTGCACGAACCTACCTGAGGTCCCATTGCGATACAAGAAAGTCTCGCATGGCGTTCGTGACAAACAGGTGAGCATAAGCGGTACGTCCAAAGCATTGCTCGACCCTCCCATAACTCAGCATCGAAAACAAGAATGTGCACAACGGGACTCACATCTTGGCTAGTCTAACCACCGGGTGGCTCTCCCCCAATTTCAGAGCAAGGAGCGTATAACCGAGATTATGCCAATCTATAATAACCTTGGTCGGCCTCATGCAGCTAATAAGCCACATTACCATAAGAGTCGGGATGCTAGGTGGGTTCTTCCACACGGTCAACTAAACCTGGTCTGCGTGAGTAGACGAGCCTAACCTGCGCGATAATAAACTCGGGTGTGTTGGGGATTGCAAACAGGAGGGTGGTGAGGATGGTTAAGACTTGGTGTGTTATCTTTACGGGGGCAATGATCATAAAAGGTAGATAGGAGAAGAACTGAGGGAGCTGGGGGAGGTAGAAAAACTGGACGTGCGGGGTTGACAACAGAGCGGGTGTTGGCTTTGATCCTGCAATTTACTTTTTCAATGTCTTGAAGCTTAACGATGGTTTACATCACGTACCGCGATACCCTACTATGTAGGTCTCAAATCCGTTATTGGCAAAGGATTCAGCGTGATACATCATTCTTGGGCTCCGGCCCACATCGCCCAAAACGAAGACGACGACGGAGCGCATCCGAGCCGGCCTGTGAAGACACCTGCTGGCGATGAGCCACAGGGCAGTGAGGATGGCGAGTGAAACCAGAAGACCAGATCCCCAAGCCATGGCGAAGTTGTGCGGCAAACGTGGGAAGACAGCAAGTAAAGTCGGAGGGCCCGATCGAAGCTGCAAGTAAGCTTGCTCAGCAGCGTCGACGATCATGCTCGGTACGTTGACAAGGAAGACCCTGGCTAGGTGCGCTCGGAGGGGAGCTCTCGGTCGTTATTACCACACCAATCCTCGCCCCCCGACTCAATATCGTATCGGCACCCCAATCCTCCGAACCCCCACAGTGAGCCGACCGGAGCTCAGTACTCCATTCTTGAGTGAGCTCCGCACCCTCCGACACCACACGGTTAACTTATGCCTTTTTTCGGATAGGCCGTTCGATGTTCATCCAAACCGAAGCAACTCCAAACGAAGACTCGCTCAAATTCATCCCTGGAGTACCGGTGATGGACTCACTGGATGACAGCGGATCTACCACAGCGGAGTTCCTCGATACGAAAGCTGCACTGGGCTCACCCCTGGCTCTTCGCCTTCTGGGGATCGATGGTGTCACCGAAGTCTTCTATGGCCCCGATTTCGTGACAGTGTCCAAAGACTCCGACAACTCTTGGGCGGTCACGAAGCCAGAGATATACTCCGTCCTAATGGAGTTTTTTTCCTCCGGGAAACCCCTGTTCCGCTCAACAGAAGACAGGGAAGCTGCTGGCCCCCAGGACACAAAAATTCTCGACACAGATTCCGAGACGGTTGCAATGATCAAGGAATTGTTAGAGACTAGGGTACGACCCGCGATTATGGAGGATGGTGGCGACATTGAGTACCGTGGATTTGACGAGCATGGTGATGGGCTCGTTAAAGTCAAGTTAAAGGGTAGCTGTCGGGGATGCTCTTCGAGCACAGTGACATTGAAATCCGGAATTGAACGGATGATGATGCATTACATTCCCGAGGTAAAGGGGGTGGAACAGGTGAGCTGTTCATCGACGCTCTCTCCTTGGCCGGTACGTGAGGTACTCAAATCTCGTGATAGATCCTAGACCAGGAAGAAGAAGTCGCACTGGACGAGTTCAAAAAGCTGGAGAAGAAACTTGGCAATAACGATTCCCCGTAGGCGGTTGCACCCGTCGTCAATCCGCTCTGCTTATACATGAACAGAATTGCACGATATATGTCTGCCTGACACTCCAGATAGAGTGTCGTATCCGGGGATATCACTGACTAATCACCAGTACTAGTATTGTGAGAACTTATAGTAATAGTTATAATCCATCGCCACCTTTGACTTCTACTTTTTCCCCGATCCTGATGAGCGGCAGTCGACCTTTCACCCTCGCCTCGCGGCCGTCGAAACTGGCCGTTATCCAAACCGAATCGGTGTTGGCTACGCTCCAGAGCAAACATGCGAACATAAACTTCAAAACGCAATACATCTCCAGTGCAGGGGACAAGAATCAGACAGATGCGTTGTACCTCATGGGCGGCAAGTCGGTGTGGACGGAAGAGTTGGAAGCTGCGTTGCTCGATGGCAGCGTGGATCTCGTCGTACACAGTCTCAAAGACGTACCGACCACTCTACCGTCTGGAATGGAGATCGGGGCCATATTGGAGAGGGCAGATCCCCTGGATGGCCTGGTTATGAAGGACGGCCTCCCATTCAAAACTTTGGATGATCTACCCGACGGCAGCGTCATCGGAACCAGCAGTCTGCGGAGAGTTGCGCAGTTGAGGAGATCCCACCCTGGGTTCAAGTTCATCGATGTAGTGAGTCCCACATGTCTACGCGATCGGATCCGTGCTCAGTCTCTCGCTTTTTCTCATCTAGAGGGGGAACATGTATGATATTTTGACATTCTGGCTGGGGATATTTTCTCATTCCTCCACTTTACTAGCGACACTCGTCTGAGAAAACTTGACGACCCCGACGGGCCATACACCGCGATAATTCTCGCAAAGGCGGGGATGTTGCGAATGGCTCTGGGTAGTCGTTTGACATCAGATCTGGCCCCGCCAGTCCTATACCATGCAGTGGGGCAAGGCGCCCTCGCAGTGGAGATCCGTTCCACGGATTCCGACGCCCGGGAGCTCTGCAAATCCCTTATCCACCGCGAGACCCTGTGGAAATGCTCTGCAGAGCGCGCAATGCTCAGAGAGCTCGAAGGGGGATGTAGCGTACCAGTTGGTGTCCACAGCTCGCTGGTCGAAGGAGAGGGTGGGGTAGACATTCTGATACTGGTGGGATGCGTGACCTCTGTTGACGGGGCCAGACATGTACAAGAGGAACTAGAAGAGGGAGTCTCGTCCTTGCAGGAGGCGGAAAAGGTTGGAGAGAAGCTCGCGAAGGTCCTGCTACGAAGTGGAGCGAGTGCTATTCTCGAAGGGATAAAGGAACTAAAAGGGACGCGGTAGTTCGAGGGCCCAAGTATGGCTGTACTGCAGTGGACCCGGAAGTGCAAATAGAAACAGTAATCAGCTTCTACCTCGTGAGAGATTGGCGTTCTCGGAATGCGTGGCTGAGATTATTTGTTCCTAATCATACGGGGTTTGCATCTCTCTTTTTTTTTTTTTTTTTTTTTCTTCGCGATTTTCCACCCCCAGTACACCCCCAATAAATGTAACGGGAGACATGTGACAGTTCACCCCCTTGTTTCTCAGCGAAAAGTCCTCTTGCTCTTCCTTTTTTGGGGGGATACATTCTGAACTCGTGAGGTTCGATAGACGAAGCCATTGGGCCATGCGCCCCCAACGCTGTTTGGCCCACGCCGTATGATGGGTTTTTGACGCGGATGTCTATTATCGACGACTGGGAGCAGCCTCCCGCCTCGAAATTTGAATGGTAGCAATTACAGTTCCGGTCCTATTTGCACTTCTGGGTCCAATACAGTATCTGTACGCTTCCACGCCCAACGCCAGGCCAAGTGAAAATGCAATGATCAAGGCGACTAAACGAACGAGGAATAGAATGCTGTTCTTCATCCCCGCGAGCGCTTGGTGGCCCATGGGGATGGGGGCCTCAAGTGACTCTAGTTAATGCGGAGATGGTGAAAGAAAAGAAAGGAAGAAAAAAACGGAACAAGGGGGGGAACGGATGCTTTGTTTGTGTCTGTTTGGACCCTCCTTACCTGAGATCTGTCCGCCAAATGGCATTCGCCTACACGAGAAGGCTAAGCAAGGAGTTGGCAGAAATCCACACAGGCACCCCTGTAGGGATCAACCTCGTCAATGCCGACACCCTTGAGAAGTGGCTGTTTACAATAGAGGTGATGGGGACCAGCGAGTATGAGGCAAGTTCTCGATATCACCTCCCAATCTGTGGCTGAGATTGATCTACCTTGCAGGGAGAGAAGTTCCTACTGATGTTCAGGTTCGATAATACATACCCGATATCTGCCCCTGCAGTGCAATTTGTCGTGGACGATACTCACAAAGCACCTGTTCATCCGGTTCGTGTTCTTCCAAAACCCGCGCCTTTGGTTGACCCAGATTAAAACGCCTGGGACAATAGCATGTCTACTCGAATGGACATGTGAGTGTATGCTTACCCCCCTCGGGTGTCGTTAATCCAAATGGCACAGATCTGTGCGTCCATATTGGGTAGGGAGGGCTGGTCCCCTGTTTTGACTGTCGTCGCGATATGCATAACGATCCAGAGCATGCTCGCTTCCTGCAAGGTCGGGGCCCCTCTGCCATAAAATAATAATAATACCCCACTCACTTCACCGGTGCCGTAGAAGAAAGAACCGTCAGCCTTCCGTGTCTGCTTGTGTATCCGGCCTGACCAAGCGCGTGCGTATACCAGGCCGTCGGATAACGACCGTTATGTACCACGCGCACCGGAGAACCCAAAGAAGGTGAGGACCTTTCTCCTAGTCTCTCCGCAGAGCACCCATCATATTGCACAGGCGAGATTTCACTACCACGGTATGTCTTGAAGGAATACTACTCAGTATACTATTGATCACCTTGCCGCCTCAATCAAGACGATGAGTACGGATACTGGCTTTCTCTCACTTCTCACTCGCAATGCTGACCGTCTCGACACCAGCGTCTAGACTGCTGATGGAAGCACGATCGACCGTCTGGAGTTCAGGCAGTCGCTGTGCTCGACCATTAGATCAAGTCGACATTTCCGCCATGTTGTTGGTTGTGCGCGCAACATGTAATCGACCTGGTGTTGTTAACTACAGTGGGGCCTGTACGAGTAGTTATAAGACGTGTTAGAACTCGTGATCAATACCACCCCAGATCCCCCCACTGCGTGGCACGCTGAGGAAAGGGCCTGCACTGAACCCCGTCGGTTTTGCTAACCCACACATGACTTTATCAGGACTTGAGTGCGGTTTAATACGGACAGTACGCGTTTATTCATTCATGAGACCCTGGTACCTACACCCTCGCTGCCGGTGCACACTCAACGTTGACTGGTCACAAACTCGTCCATAGTCCCACCCACGTCCGGACAATCAGGCTCATCTTTACCAGATCCAGTGTCATCCGCCTCTTCAGACATGAGCTCATCTGTGGCACTGTGACACTGAGGAGGCGGTCAGTTATCAGAGATGGGGTGGGAGGCGAAACACGGACGTGGTAAACTGCAGTCCAATACCCAGTCCAGTACATGGCATTGAGAGCGTTCCGAAACGCCTCGTCTTGAGATATGCCGGCGATGTTCTGTGTATCACTGGCTGCTGGGTTCGGTAAAGCAGGGTCATGAGAAGGAACGAAGGTATTGAAATTCAAGGGTACGGAGTTATGCTCCGACATGGGCATGATGTAGCCTTCTCTTCTCTCGTGTATGGACGAGGGTGGCTCCAAACCTGCACCCGCATGTGGGGAGGTCCCGGTAGCTGAGGGAGGTACGTTGTACCATCTGGATCGGGGTGAGTATCGCCGGGACTGAAGTGAGCCGCACTCACAGCGGAGAAGACTTCGAGGTGGGTTCGGTCTTCCATTTGCTTACTGATCCGTGGAATGCCTAGAAGGCGTGAGCGGAACATCAGGCACATGAGATTTCAACACACCTTATACTCGTCCATTGCTGCGTCCCATGCCTCAATCAAGGCGGAGTCGTCCCATATTTCCTCATGGGTAAGTCCACGACCCTCCACATCCGTGGTTTCCCCTTCAAGGTCACCAGCATAGTCGTGGTCTGTAAAAGACACTTCGTGATTTTCAACTGGCTCATCCCAGTGGGCGAACTTCTGTGGTCCCGACGACTTTCTTTTGTTCTGTTGTCGCTTCCTCTTCTTCGTTGGGGGTGGACCAGGAGCGGGCGTGGTTGTTATCTGTTCAAGGTCATCGTATGACACCACGGAGCGCATCAGGAGGGTGTTGTAGGTGAACAGAGATCTGACCCGTGACACAGGGTGATCGAAACCACCATCCTACCTCAACCGCCACCGAACATGATGCGGCGCGGCCGGGGTCAAAGAACACGTAGAGGTCCAAGGCACGGGAACTTCGACCCCTACGATGCCAACACTGTAAAACACACTCGACTTGGTGTCTGGGATCTATACGAGCAAACAGACCCAGGTATCATTCGGCTGCCTGGGGTCTCTGGACTGGCGCGCAGACTTGAAGTTCTCAACGATCTTCCGTATGTGTGGAGGATGGTCAAGGACGTTGCATCAATCAAATCTTGCTGGCTATATTTCCTCATCTACTGCACCGTCGAACTCTTGTCCGCCCTATTACCTGCCGTGACACTCTGGTTCGCCTTTACTTGCAGTTTCCTGAACCGTATGCTCACACAAATCATAGGTTTTCGGGATACTATTTGTCTATCGTGTGTCCCTTTTCCATCCAGCCTCAGCTCTATTTTATACGGAGACCTCCTTTAGATCCAGACCGCCATGGAGCACAGAAAGGTTGACAAGGAACTGCTACTTTATGCTTCCGTTGGTCGCCTGGGGTGCGCCTTCGCTGGTCATGCTCTCCGTTACTTCAAATCCAGCGTGGAGTTTCCGCTGAATCTAAATATCAAGAAACACTACTCTATCCACACTTTCGAAAGTATGGCTCGTTTGGATGTCCCAACCTTCGATGACCCACTCGTTCAAACAAGACTGGACACCGCGACCAACTCCTCACGCAGTGGCCACAGTCTCGCATGGAACACAATCACCGTGGTTTTCACCATATTGACTGCTGTAGTCCGCTTAGTGTCCCAGTTGTCCGTGCTGACAAAGGTAGTAGGCGGCCAGCGGGATGGTATCGTCTTCGTTGTGATGCATTTCGGTCAAGAACTATTCAGGAATAACTTCAGGACTGGGTTTGAATTGTTCTATGCGAAAGGTCTTTACATTTATACCTGGTCAATTTATTTCGTCTCATTGGCCGTAAAGCGTGGGCCGCCACAACCAGGGACCGGCAATATGTTAAACTACAGGGGTTGGGAAGAACGGTGAACGACCATGCTCACAGAAAAGAGATAGTTGCAGGTAACCTAGAGAGGTTCCTAAGCCGTGGTCAGTTCCTGTCTACTTCACCTAAACTATTCTACTGAGCATATACCAGAATTTCGTCACGCCTACGACAATGCCAGCGGGCTAGTGGCGGACTTCTACGAGATTCTGAGATATAAGAGCTCCCTAGCCGCACCTTCCCTCTCTTCTTTGCTGTCAGTGTCGCTACGCGAACTACCAGAAGTACTTTATCTTCTCCGTGCTGCAGAACACCCGGCATCAATTCCAATGTCAATAGCGTCCATGCGACTGGTGCAAGAGACCACATCGAGTTTTATGAACGCCTTCATGGGGCTTCTAAACGAATCCGGTTCTATTGCCGAACGCTTTCATAAAGTTCGTCAACTGTATGAGATCGAAAACATCCCAAACAACGTGGTGGACGGAAAGATCTCGTTCCCGGAAGACAGACAGACCTTAAAGTCTGGGATGTCCGTGGAGTTTCGGTCCGTCTTCTTCGAGTCGCCGTACCACGGGACCCCGCACTCACCTTCCAACAGGAATGTTTCTTTCAAGTATCCTGGTTCTGAAACCCTGGTGCTACGTAACATCTCCTTCAAAATCGGCAAAGGTCAACTATGTGTTCGTAATCCATTGTACTCTACTGGATACAAGTTGATAGACGTGGCTTAGGTGATCGTCGGTTCCAACGGATCTGGGAAGAGCACTGTGCTAAAGCTAATCTTGCGCCTGTACGACCCGACGGAGGGGTCGATTCTCATAAACGATCAAGATATTAGGACCCTAAAGTTAGCGGATCTACGCGAATGTGTGTCTGTCCTCTTCCAGGATTACACCCACTTCCCTTTGTCTGTGGGTACATCACCTTGAGTATGTCTACTCCCGCTAATCTCCCACAGATCGGGGACAACATTGCCATCGGAAGTCCGCGGTGCGCTCACGACATCGATAAGGTCCGCGAAGCTGCGAGACTTGGTGGTGCGGAGGGTTTCGTGGACAGATTGTCAGAAGGTTTCGATTCATACTTGGACCGCCCGGTTCGGGACTACTATTCTGGTATTCCGGACGGAACGAAGTCGTTGTTCGGGAAACCCGTAAATTTTGGAGCGATTGGCCGAGCAATGGGTGGGGTTGGGAACGCAGACGCTGTCCATTTGAGTGGGGGGCAAATGCAGAGGCTGGCTGTGTGCGTTTACTGGCAACGGTGATTTTCAACTTACTGAAACGCTCCACAGGTCCCGATCCTTCATGAGATCACTCTTATCCGAAGGGCAGAGCATAGGTTTGTTGCTCTTTGATGAGCCAAGCGCAGCTCTAGACCCAACCGCCGAGCATGGTATGGACGATGGTCTGCTATCGTGTTTATTCTAATTCTCGGGTTTCACGTTAGACCTCTTCGTGCGACTGAGAAACTTGAGAGGGGAAAAAACCATGATTTTCTCCTCTCACAGGTTTGGTCAGCTTACAAGGCCCGCGGACCTGATTCTGTGAGATCTAAACCACCCCGACGAGAATTTACTCATCCGGTTCTCAGGTATATGAATGATTCCGAAATCGTAGAGGCAGGGACTCATGCAGAATTGATGCTCCGAGGGGGAGAATATGCGGGGCTTTGGAATCTTCAGGCCCAGGCATTCTTATAGCGTGCACGCTGCCTTCAGGTCCATCCATGACCACCGAGGGACCTTCCTTGGTCAGGGGCGCTTAGGGTCCGTTTCCTGGGGAGCTGATCCGGGGTAGATTACCGCCACCGTCTCCACGATAAACGAGATTGCAGCCATATTTACTCTACATAGTTGGATACAGCCCAGACCGATGTCAAAGAAACATAGAGCTGTCCTTTCGGCACTGGGGTGCCCACCCTTACAAAGCGATTTCCACATCGAGCCTCGCAAGATATGAATAAACATCCGACGACATGCGATACTTGAGTATCCCGGCGAAGATCATAAGAGACCTTGACTTCCGTCTCAGCCCACCAAGGGTCTACCACTGGGAATTAGTGGATCTGAGAGGGGCGAAGGCGGAGTTACATACCATCTGTCGAGCAGAATCTGGGATAAGAGACGCCTTGGTTCTCTGATGAACCCCTGAAAGCACATCCATGGTCAAGGTGAGGTATGTTTGTAGGTTCCTCTGTAAAGCGTCGTGATATTCCTTGAATTCTTCCGCCTTGCGAGTGATGCGTGACATATCACCATCCAACGGGATGAGGTTTGTGGATTCTATGATCTGCGGGGGTCAAGCACTAGGGTTCAGGAAACAAATCCGGGACGCACCTCAAGTGCAACCTCTGGTCGGCCGGCCTCCTTGGCATTCATCGCCTCGCGAATTCTGAGCAACTTCGTGACCGCGTCCCTATCCCTTCCCACTGCTCTGTTTGTTCGCTCGTAATGTCGCAGGATGTCCACGGCCGTCTTTTCGATTGCTTTCGATTTCTCGTCCGGAGCCGGTCTAGAAACAGTGGTACCTAGTGCGGAAGCCAAGCAGGATATGACGGTCCCATAGTCCCCAGCCAGGTTATATAACTTGATGGCCTCTGGGATCCGATCGTTTTGCTCGGAATGCTTAGCAGCGCGAACTAAGATCTCGGCATGGTAATCTTGAGTCGAGGTCAGTTTAAGCAATGAAGCGCCCTGTTCGATAATTCCACTCTGCCAGGCGTGAGCTAGGGGGTGTGTCCATGGTTCGCACCAAACTTACGAATCGAGTTCCGTCTGCTCTAAATCCTCCAACAAGTTCTTCCCAAGCCGTACCGGCGTTCGCAAGAACGATGATTCGCCGCACCAGCTCCCATGCGTTTTCTATTTGTTCTTTTCCCACACCGCTGCCCTGGTCAGCGCTCAGGCATATACAGTAGACATATTGCAGGGCTTCCTTCGCGTCCATCTTGACGAACTGGCGCACATAGCGCCAAATTATCGTAGAGAGGCTCAGAGCAGGGACGCCATTTGGGGGCAATGAAACTGTCCACAGCTTAGAAACAGTCTGAAGGGATGTGATGGGCCTTACGGGGAGTCATATCAGATGTCTCGGCGCGGGAGGGCTGTCGGAGCAAGCCATGGTACGCTAAAGCGATCGCCAAATGAACGGCTTCGACCTCAGTCTCTGGTTGTTCCCATAGTGCGGCAACCGCCTCCACAACAAATTAGGTTGGGAAACGAAAGAGTTGACGGTGACACACCCGTTCAAACTGGCCACACATTGTCAAGACCGCTGCCCAGACACCTGTTCGTGACCCTCTCGACCCTCTCTGGTTGGGGGGGCCATCGAAATGTCGCTGTCCGTAACCAGAAACAACATCCGAGAGACCACGTAGGCCACCGAATTCTTCTTCATCGAGCTGTGGAACCGTAATCAATATTGGCACAAATCTGTCCAGCATTGGGCGAACCATGGCGAGTTGGAACCATAGCCAATCCTCCGTTGTGACTGTAACATCTGGCACCGTCCTCTTGGAAGGGTCAATCTTGCCCATTAACTTGTACAGAGCAAGTTTGAAGGGATCAGTTGTAGAAGAATGAAGCATGTGCCCGTTGTATGTCGACTGGAGATGGTCCCGATGTAATTTCGGCAACCTGAGGGGTTGAGTTGAATTTGACAGGACACCAAGAAATTTGGAGAAACATACTTCCGATCCGGCGACTCCAACCAGGTCTTGAAGTTGGCGAGGAAGCTTGGTTCCCGGTGGTCGATAGCTTGCTGGTAACGGACTGCTTCATCTATCGCTTCTTGAGGATGCCCAGTGCGAACGAGGTAGAACAACTTCGCCCAGATTGGCTGACCGGCGACGAGCTGGGTGGTGGCGAAGGGTCGTAAGTGTTTAATGTTTTGTCCGAGGAATCGTAACCTATCTTACCTCGATTCGTTCCCCCCATTCCCCGTTTTTATAATGTCTGACCAACAGGAAAGCCCGAGCCCTATTTGCAACGCTCGGGTCTCCGCCAAGTCTAGCATCCATCGGCCGAGCCTGAAGCGTACGTTCCAATACGTCCCAGTACTGCTCTTCAAGGGCCTCTCGAGCACCCTTTGCAATCTGTTTTCGCAATGCAACGGCCTCGCGAGACTCTGAGTCCCCAAGATAGACTCGTGCGTACTTGCGTTCGAATAAAGGTGCGTTGAGGATATGGGCACCAGCGTGCTCCACCGGGGGCAACGCTGGAGGTTCAGCGGTAATTTTCGAGAGGATGTGATAGATTTGTGTCATCTGTTGGGACACCTGCTGAGGTTTTGTAAACGGTAAGTAAACGTTCAGGGATGGTGAAAGGGCGTACATCAACCGCGATAGAGAGGGACGCTTCAATGAGAGCATGGAACACAGGGTGTGAGGTCTCGCGCAACCTAGCCGTGTTAAGGTCGGTCACAACACGGTCGTAGATCATCATCTTGCTTTGTAGTTGAAGGTTAGGCGTCGAACCAGCTGAAGCCTACCCCCAGTGTGAGCGACGGGCCACTGGATTCAAAAGACGGGACAAACTGTGAGAATGTTCCTTCCGTACGAGCTCTTCTTAAAGTCTGAGACGGCAGCGTTCTCCCCTCCAAGTCGTCCCCCCAACTCCTCGAATACACGCTTCTTTTTTGCCTCCCACTCCCGCCTACCATGTTCTTCTAAAGTCCGGTAGAACTCCTCCTGAGTCTCCCGTCGGCCTTCTTCGATCGTGGATATCAGATTTTGTTCGTGGGCGTGCCGCAGGTAGCCCGTGACGTCCGTATCCTGCAGTGGTTGGAGTGGCGAGAACGTTGCAGTCGTATTGAGATTCGCGATCGAGGTTGCGAGTGCGGGTGCATCAACGTGAGCCTGCGCGAGGAGGTAGTTCCTACAAGAATAGAGACGGGTGAGAAACTCTCGAGCGCATACGAAGTTGAAGGGACATACCCTCGGCCAGAGTCTGCGGGAGCGCCAGGTTGGCCAGCCACCAAACGACGCGACTGAGCTTCAATCTGGTCTAATGAAAGGTTGACGGAAGGTAAATCTGGCCGCTGCAGGTGAGAAGTGAGAGCCTTGGAAGCGGTCAAGAGCGATGACAAGCTATTGGATGCCATGTTCGCCACTCCTGTTGGGAGATGAGATCGAGGTCAAGAGGTGGTAATGGGGCGGCAGACGCGCCTTTCACACACTCCTTCAAGCTTCCCTCACAAGGTTAGGACGCGCTACAGTCACTACGCGTCCAAACGCGACTGACAGTGCGCCAAGCAGCATGGATGAAGATGTTCTCGAGGTCGTATACTTGCCACCCCCGATCCCACCATCCCCCCAATTTCCTGATTCCTACGAGAGTTACCGGGGCCAAGGAACACCGTTGATAATAGACAATGGGGCAACCACGCTGAGATTCGGATTCTGCACTTCCGACTCCCCAAAGTCTGGCCCGAGTATAATCTCCAAATATAAGGATCGGAAGACCAACAAACCCTTGGTTCTCTTTGGAGATGCAATTGACACGGAGCCGGGGGCTAGGAATCAAGCGAAGACCCCCTGGGAAGGTGACATCCTTCTCAACTTTGATGCTTTAGTAAGTGCGTGGTTCACTTTACCCTGGAGAAGAATGACCCTTGACCCTGTTGCAGGAAAACGCTCTTGACTACGCTTTCATACAACTGGGAATCGACACCCCGAACGTAGACCACCCGGTAATGATGACCGAGCGTCTCTCGTCCAACCTCCACTCCAGAGCATGTACGTTCTATATTCTTGTGTGGGCTGCAACCGTCCTGACGGGGAGTAGTGACTTCAGAGTTAATGTTCGAACTGTACACAGTCCCCTCTTTGGTATACTGTGTGGACTCGATTATGTCGTTTTACCATAACAAGAAACCCCTTGACGGTCAATTCACGGGGGATGGGCTGGTGATATCATTCAACACAGCATCGACATCAGTAATCCCCGTTCTGAATGGCAAAGGTGTCCTCAGCAACGCGAAGCGGTATATTCTTTGTGCAGGTGCCCCCGGTCAAAGATCTAACGATTCTCCGTTGCAGGATCCCATGGGGATCCTCACAGGCCACCGAGTATCTCCTGAAGTTGATACAACTCAAGTACCCGACGTTCCCTACGCGCGTCACATCCTCCCAAGCGAACGTAAGTCAGATGCCCTCTCTTGTGGCGATCTCAAACCTCACAGATATATTTAGTGGATGCTCCAGACTTTCTGCGAGTTCTCCAGCGATTATCCTTCCCTTCTGCGCTCCCTCAGCGACCCAGTTCTGCTGAGCCAATCGGGAAAAATCATACAGTTCCCATTTTCACGACCCACCGTCGATGAAAAGACCGAGGAAGAACAAGCACGCCTTGCAGAGAGACGCAAAGAACAGGGTAAGAGACTGCAGGAAATGGCGGCGAAATCCCGCATGGAAAAGGTGAGCGCCTCATATCTAGCCACGGACCACGTCCTATATGGCTACTTTAGCTGGAAGCCAAAGAGAAGGACCTGCGCGAGATGTTGGAGTTGAGGGACCGGAAGGCTCAAACCGATGAACTGGAATACTTTGTAAGGCTCTTTCTCGACCCCTCGTTATGGGCTAACTATCCCAATGTAGGATATGCTCCAAGTTGAAGGCTTTGAGAACGAGGGAGCCCTCGACTTCGCGATCAAGAAGCTCGAAGCCAGTCTCAAGAAGAGCAAGAAGAAAGACGGCGACGAAGAACCGGTAAGCCATACTGCGATGTCAATTCTTGCAACTCCATACTTTGCATCAGGAGGAGCCTGCGAACTTCCCGTTGGTGGATGTTCCTGATACCGAGGTACGAGGGCACCACTCTACCCACACGACGTTCACTGAAGACGCTGAAGCTCGATGAAGACCAACTAAAGGAGAAGCGAAAGCAAAAGCTACTGAAGGCGGGCTGGGAAGCTCGTGTGAAAGCCCGAAGCGAGAAACAACGCGAGAAAGAGGAGCGGGAGGCTGATGAACGGAGAGAAGTTGAAGACCGGGAACGCGACCCAGCAGCCTGGGCAAAGGGGTTAAGGAAAAACCAAGAAGTGAGTCTACTGCTATCAAACTCTACCTTAATTCAACCGGGGTACAGGCTATTATCAACAGGATAAAAGACCGGGCGAGGAGGAAAGCTGCCCTTAGTGACAGAAAAAGTGCCGCCGCGCAGGCTCGCATGAAGAAGATCGCCAGCTTAGCCGACGATGAACGAGTGCCGAAGAAAAGGAGAAAGGGGAATGGTGGTGGGTTCTTCACCCTCCGTGCTATAACGCCAGCTTGGTTGATCTTCCCTCAGATGACATGTTCGGAGCTGATGACGCAGACTGGGCCATTTATCGCAAGATCGTACGCTGCTTCTGACTTATCGCCGCACTGCCGTCAACCTCAACCGCCTTTGTTTAGAACACCACAGGACAGTCTTCCGACGAAGAGGAAGAACTCCAACAATTGCAGACGATAGAGCAGAAGCTGCTTACTCACGACCCCACCTTCACTATCGAGGACACTCACGCCTACATATCTACCAAACGCTCAGCGTTAATATCGGCTTTCAAGCCCGTTTATAATGAAGGGGACCCCGCAGGTATGGAGGAACAAACTACGATATTTCCTAGACATTGAGGCATGATAGGGAAAACGAGGATCCACCTCAATACTGAAAGGTGGCGGGCGTGCGAAACATGGTTCTCCCCTAGCATGGCAGGCATAGATTCCGCCGGCATAGGAGAGGTTATCCAAAACATCCTTGCCGCGTTCTCTGCAGCGGAGCGAGCCCGGCTAGCTCAGGTAAATCTCGCGTCTCGAAATCCAACCACAGGGGAGCTGATGCTTGTCAGGCGGTGTTTTTGACTGGGGGTCCATCTCAACTCCCTGGTTTAGCAACCAAGGTGGAGTCAACGCTACGGCCAATTCTATCACCGGAAGTCCCCTTGAACATTGTCAAGGCTTTCGATCCGTCTATGGACAGCTGGAGGGGTATGGCGGATTTTTCGCAGACAGACGAGTTTGCACGTGTCGGGGTTACAAAAGCAGAGTACGACGAATGGGGAGGGGAGAGAATTAAGAAGTGGTGGGGAGGCAACTGGAACATGGCGGTCTAGGTCCCTGTGCAGACACAGCTCTGGTGGTAATCGGTACACAAAATGAACAACCCCAGGGAGTTGCCCAGTAAAAGTAAAATAGGTCAGAGGGTGAATACCACTAACAACAACCGCCCGCAGTGGAATTATTACTCTGGCTAATCTTAACAGAACCTTCCGTGCTTCCTACAGCTGTGTTGACGGAATCGGCCTGAGAATCGATCAGCCTCGTCTTGATATCCCTGAAATAAGATGAGTGGTGGTGTGCTTCGGGAGGCAGCTGCTGATAGATACCTCGCAAGAGTGAAGAACGCCTCTTCAACACCCTCGTTGACCTTGGCAGACGTCTCCATGAATTGGATACCCAGTTCTTGGGCTAGTTCCCTCCCCTGCTGTTCTGTAACGACCCTCTTATCATTCCAGTCCGACTTGTTTCCAATTAGGATCTTGTTTACTCCTTCTGAAGCATGCTGTTCGATGTTGGAGTGCCATGTACGAATGTCTAGGGCCAACAGGATTGAGAAGAAGTAGTAGGGCGGATGAGAACTAAGCTTACTATCGAACGATCGCTGGTCAGTGACGTCGTAGACGAGCAAAATTCCCATGGCGCCCCTGTAGTACGCAACAGTAATGGTACGGAACCGTTCCTGGCCAGCAGTGTCCCACTAGTAAGAGAGTTCAGGTGAACCTGTGACCTCGGAAACGGGATGGATAGCTGCGTACGATTTGGAGCTTGATTCGTTTTCCATCGAGCTCGATGGTACGTATCTTGAAATCGATGCCGATTGTGGTGATGAATGAAGGGGTCCAAGCATCGTCGCAGAACCTCAGTAACAAGCACGACTTGCCGACGCCGGAGTCCCCGATAAGTAGGAGCTATTGAGGACGATGTGAATACGAGGAGAAGGATTCAAGGTGTGTTGTTGACGCTTGCCTTGATGAGAAAGTCGTAATGTGGGGGAGGCATTCCTAGTCAACTGGGAAGAGGGATAGACGAGTGAGAGGTGGAGGTGAGCGCGAAGGAAAGAGGCGGTCGTCGTGAGGTGATTATCGTGGGCGGATGAGATGCACTCAAGTCGGAGGGCGGGTCAGTTCAGTGTCGATGTCGGTGTCGGTTTGTGCCGCTGCTGCGAGCCATCTCCTTTTCCGGAAGTATTTTCCATTTTTGGTCCAGGCATACGGGTGGGCGACCATGAACCTCTCCTTTCCAAACAATCCCTCTCCTGGTTCCTCTATATTCGACTTCCCAGCTCACAGGGAAACAGCGCACACAGCGCCAACACCCCGTGGCCGCGAACAGGCTTTATCTTCACTTGTGCCTCGCCCCTCCGATCCCGGCTCATATATCGTCATCTCTGGAGGCACAGGATGCAACCCGATCTGCTCTGCTTTCGGCCCCGACGCCTGCTATGTGCTGCCTATATCTGACGACGGTGGCTCCTCCAGCGAGATTATCCGAGTCCTCGGTGGTCCCTCGATCGGTGTGTCCGGTCCCCAAAACGATATGATTACTTCGATTTATCTACCACCCAAGGTGACATACGGTCGCGTCTCATACGGCTCATCCCAACCGCCGAGGGTGGTTCTCCTCTAGGCGCAATCCGCACCCTCCTCGCCCACAGGCTCTGTTCTAGCCCATCGGAGAAAGATGCCCGAGAAGAATGGAGAGATATTGTAGAGGGACGCAGCCACCTCTGGACGGGGATCCCTGGCGACCGCAAAGAGATGATACGAGGTCAGTCCGCCTATGGATTTTGAGGTGTGTGCTTCACCAACTCCTTCGTCACTAGGATTCCTTGTGTACTTTGAGAGCGAGCTGCTCAAGCGTGCTCACAAGAATTTCTCATTCATGAACGGGAGGTAAACACCGTCCAAACCAACCTGAGATACTTAAATGATATACCAGACCATTCAGTATCGGGAACTATTTTTTGGCAGCGGCACAAGGGTTCTTTCGTTCGCTACCCTCTGCAATCTTCTTGTTCTCTTCGATAACCCACAGCCAGGTCAACCCAGATTTCTTCTCGTTTGGCGGCGACTCACATTCAACAGGCAAATATCTTGCCCGTAATAGTTACCAACCATACCGTCACCATCGCCGCAGAACTGGTGGGTGTCCCATGTAACACGCAACCCCTTGTTCTGACCATCGGGCAAGGTGAATGAGGCGAGAATCGTTGGCCAATGCGAAATATCCCACCCGGTCCAAGCGACCCCTGCGGTGACCGTTGTTGACGGAGGACCTTGCCAAGAAGATCCGGATTCCATGGGCCAACTATTGATGCAGAAGAGGAATGTACTTTTCGAAGCGGATGGGAAACGGGCCGTCGAAGCCCTGCCATCCCCTATTTCCAGCAAGCCCTTCATTTTTTGTGCCGTGCTGTTTCTTTCTTATATACGAAAATTCAGGAATCTACTACATTAACACCTACGGGAATGAGATACATCCGTATCCCAACCCCGATTTCCTCACGAGTCTCTCCTCGAGGCAAGTCCTGGTGTACTCTTGTGGGTCCTTGTGGACGAGGTCGGTGACGGCGGAACGACCTCAAAGCTCTGCGGACTTAAAAGCGTTATAGCATAATGCCTTGCCTTGCCCTACGGGGAGTCGCCAAAGGCATTGCAAAGTCTCACTCCCTAAGGGCAAAGGTTTTGTTGCGTGAGTCCCGAACGTTTGCAGCTCTTGACTCCTCTTGTTGAGATACCAGACAGTAAACTCCGGAAAGGATCGTGAGACGGAAAGCTATACGGCGGTGGACTTCATCAAGTGTGATTCTGAGTTTATGGGGCGATCAAGGCTTTGTGTTGACCACTTGCCAGCGCAATCGTCCGCACGCTCAACGCCGTCCACGGTACGGATGGAATATCTGTATCATATCCGACATCTGCGTTTATCACCCACCTTGTGTACTTGCACAACACGGATGTCGCGGTGGATACGCAAAAGATAATGGTATGTGATGACCAGGTCAGGCGTTCGAATCATACTGATTTGGGACAGAGTATGGGAGTGAAGTGCGTTGGGGTGAGTGGGTCGCAGGAGAAACGGTTTGACTGTGGGTGCGTGCAGGATGCATTGAAGAGTATCTTCGCAGAAGTGGCGTGAAGGAAGTGATTCGGATCAGATGGAAAGACCATCCGGGTGTTTGTATGTACTTACATCGTACAAACCAAGCTAGCTCTAGATCTCCTGGCACGGTGACCGCCTCCCCTCTATACGCTCTTTCTTCCTTTCCATTTCCACCACAGAGGTGTGACCTCCGTCTGCGATTACGCTCCCCTCAGTCTTATCCGGCATGCGCACACCCGAGGGCTATTCGGTTACGCGTAGCGAAACCATGCCCCTAGATTCGGATACCCCGCAGAAGCGGGATCAACCTCGACCTGGGACTAACCCCGATCTCACACCCACCACCCCGACGACAGTCATCTCAACCCCCGTGCCCAGAACCGGCGACCAGGACGGTGAGTGGAAGAACTGGTCTGCAGCCACTGTGATGAATCGTGACCATCCCTTTTGCTCCTATTCAAGCATACTTCCTCGATACCCCAGGAGCGGAAACGGACTCGTCTGCTCTCGCCTCGCTTGACATCAACCTCGAGGGAGGAGACCCCCACGACCTCTCCTCATGTAGCGTATCCGATGCTGACGGCCCATCTTCGTCCCCCGGCTCACGCTCTCCTCATCCAAGAAAGAGACGAAGACGAAACCGACTACGACGACTGCTCTCACCCGACAATGTTCAATTCCTGTATGACGACACGACCGACGTGAACGGGATGTCCAGTGAAGATCACTCGGTGGAATACCCGCACACAATCCACCGTCAAAAACCGTCCCTAGAGGTGCCAATTATCGCCTCAAGAGAGCGGAATATCACTCAAGAAGGGTCATCGCCGTCTACGATACTGCCCGGTAATGCCCTTCAACTGCACCTGGCGGAGGGCGGACCGGATGGCGCTTTTGGCTCCACCCCCACAGCTACCTCTTTCTCCTCGAGCTACTCCTCCAATAACCCGGCCGGCACCTTCAATCAGCCCCCACCCCCATCCATCTCCCTCGATGACGACCAAACGCCCACGGTGGCGACCCGACACACCGTACCCAGGGTTCATTTTCGGTCGCGGGTTCGCATAACTTCGGGACTACATTCGAGCAGCCGGCCCAGGAACTGTGACGGTACGGGCCGTAACTCTACACCTGATGATGGGATCGGGACGGCAAATACTTCTGCTTCTGGATCACCTTCGTCGTCAATTTCCGCACCACTTAGGTACCAAGCGGATGAGAACAACATCCTGGGACCGCTGGGGAAGCGAATCAACTCTATGGCTCAGACGAGGAACAAGAGGAACGGGCAGCTGCGACGAGTGGGCATCGGCTCTTCTGTGGGCGAGCGAACACCTTTCCTTCGCGCATCCGAATACGGACCAGCACCCGATTACACACATCAACGGCGGGAGAGAAGCAGAATAGGTAGTGAGAGTGAGGATGAGGACCTCGCAAGTGGGTTGAAGCGCGAAGAAGATATCGTGTTTGGACGGTGGCCGTGGAGGATATTTAACCGTCATGCAAGTACAATCGCTCAAATACCAGGTCGGGGTTCTGACTCTTTTTATTCAGTGGTGGGCGTACCAGTGCGGGCCTGTATTATGCTGCTGTCCCGATGATGGGTTTGGGGACGATGAATGACCAACACTGTCCCAGGCCGGCGGCCGGCCTTGTTTCACTCCCAGTTCACTTGATACCAACCAGATATGTTTTCCATGGGTTCCGTGGATAATTCTTACAACTCTCGCACTCTGTCCCACTTTCTCATTTCCTTCGACCATCATTATCGATTCGAGGGGTTTGGATTGGCAGGAAAAAAACAGAAAGAGTACAGGATACGAGTGTCGTGTTACAGCAGGTCACTTGGGTGATCCTTGCATTTAATCTAGTTACGGACCTACGGGTGGTGCGCTTGTTTTGTATGATTCTAAACACAAGGGCCCACGGTGAGTTGGTAAGAGGTTTACTGTGCCTTGTTGGGCATGACCATCGTCGGGGGCAAGGTGGTGACTGGAGGGAGCAGGCTAGCTGCGGTCTTGCGCGAGTTCTGGATGAGAAGTTGGTCAATGACGACCAACGCGGCCATGGCTTCGACGATGGGGACGGCGCGGGGGACGACGCAGGGGTCGTGCCTTCCGCGGGCGGCGAGAATTCCAGGGGTTCCGTCGTACCGGGCAGTTTCCTGTGGCTGAGAGATGGTTGCTGGGGATTTGAAACCGATCCTGAAGTAGATGTCCTCGCCGTTGGTGATACCGCCCTGGACACCTCCGCTCCAGTTTGTGTCGGTGGTGAGCGCTCCGTCCTCTCCCTTGACAAACCTATCGTTGTGTTTGCTGCCCGGGACTTCGGTTCCACGGAAACCCGAGCCGATCTCAAACGCTTTGGTGGCGGGTATCGACAACATGGCATGTCCCAATTTGGCTTCAAACTTGTCAAAACATGGTTCCCCAAGACCAGAGGGTACGTTCCGGATGACGCAACTGACGGTGCCGCCAATCGAGTCCTGTCTCTCTTTTGCGCGGATAATCCTCTGATGAACGTGCCGCTATCAGGAAAAACGAACGCTGAGATCCGATTTGGAAGCAAATTACCTGCGTCATCTTCTCAGAGGTCTCTGGGTGGGGACACCGCGTCGTATACTTGTCGACCTCTTCCCGTGTAATCGTGGCCAGCAATTTCCTGAACTCCGGCGACAATGCATCCTCCGCCTCGTCCTCGTCCTCACCTCCTTTCAAGGTGGTCAAAGAGGGAGGGGCGAGCGAGTCTAGTAGATGGATCTTTCCGACAGACGACACAAAGGCGATGATTTCGATCCCGTAAGCCTGTTTGAGATAATGTTCGGCGATCGCACCAGCAGCCACTCGACCTGGGGAACCATAAATCACGGTGATCTGCGACAGCGGAAGAGCATATATACGGACCGATTGTCTCGCGGGCAGAGCTCCTTCCACCGCCACTGCTTGCCTTCAGCCCGTACTTTTCCAAGTAGGTGAAGTCGGCGTGGGATGGACGCGGGTAGAGATCTGTCTCGGAGTAATCGTGGGGACGCTGGTCCTCGTTCTTGACGAGCAATCCAATGGGTGTTCCGAGGGTCACGCCATGCTCCAAGCCAGACTGGAGCTGGACGAGGTCCTTTTCCGATCTCTAATAGAAAGGGAGTTCAACACTGGTGATCGTTTTTTTGCGGTCAACGATTGGAAAGGTACCGGGGTGGTGAGATTAGATTGGCCGGGCCTTCTGCGAGTCAACTGGACTTGAACGTCCTTTGCGTCCAAAACCAAACCCTAAGTTAGCTGTTGTCAGCGATCCACGGTTTTTGCCAGAAACGAGAAATGGGTTACGGGAGGACAGCCGTCGATGATTGCCCCGACTGAAGCGCAGTGGCTTTCGCCGTAGGTCGTGACTCGGAAGAGAGTGCCGAAGGAGGACATCTGGGAGAGGGGGAGAGAAAGGTGGTGGTGGAAATGAAGAGAGAGGGAGGATAAACCGTTCTGGTTCTTATACCAACATGTTTCCTTGACCCGGCGTATATACGAAGAGAAAACAGTGCCGGGACCCAGGAGTCGATCACATACTGGAAGAGAGTTCGTCCAAATGCCTCCACAATCCTCTGTGGGTATTTACACCCCCCTCCCCTCCTCGTCGTTATCTCCGCTCACATTACAAAACACGCCGCAGACCTCGAGGAGAAAGCCCAAAGATGACGATGCCGCTTACATCGGCGCTTCCGGTTCCAAACGTCCAAGAGATTCAGTCGACAAGACGGTCGTTCCGGATGGTAGGAGGGCGAAAAGGAAGAAAGTCCAATCTGTGTACGACCCCACCGTCTCCCCTCTGAGTTGCGGATCTCACGAACAGCGCACAGAACCCAACAGTTGGCGACCCTACCTCCTTCTCTCGTACGTTTGACCGCATCGACACCACCCAGACGCGACTGTAACCACGCATACACCCACAGGTCGACTTTACCGCCCTTCCCAGAGAGGTCGTCCACCAATACCTCGTTCAGTTCGACATCACCCCCATCTTACACCCGTCCCCGATCTCGGCCCTGAGCCCGCCACCCCCCGAAGCTCTCCTCGATCCCCAACACGGTCAGCCAATCAAATTCCCCAGCCCCGCGGCCACGGGCACGACACCAGGAGACCGGGACGCTCACCACCACCAACTCATGAATCCCAAAAGACCGACTCCGCAACAACAACATGATCACTCTATATTTGGCACAAGGCGCTGTCGTTCCGTTGACGACGATGAGGATTCTGCCGGTATCTCTTCATCCCACAGGACGGCAACCCTCGCCGACATTGCCGACTTGGACATTGTTCTCGCTAGATTGGCGGAGCGACACTTCCGCGACGAATCAGTGCACGAGTTGGATACTTTGGCGACCTTCCTCGCCTTGGCAAAGAACTCGGCCAATGGTGAGAGCCGTTTCATCTCCAATCTGATACCCTAACCCCGGCAAACACAGCGAAGAGAATTTAGACCAATCGCGTGAGAGAACATATTGATGATTTGATTATTATTTTTCATGACCGCGTTGTCTCTGCCGACCGTCGCCATGGATGCGCATCCATGTCCCACCCCCGTTATAAACAGTCCCGACCCCGATCAACCTCGCTACCTCTTCCCCCCCCTCTCTCTTCTCTCCGGTCTTCTCCCTCACTTTCTTTTTCTTCCCCTCTTCTCTTCAAGCCTTTTTCGGCCAGGGTCAGCTAAGCCTCGCAGCAGCGCTGCTCACCATTTTCTTCGTAAGATCAAACCGTCTCTCAACCCTCAACCTACTAACAAGTCCCCTTTCTCCATATCTGTCACAGAACTTGCCTCTCGAGGTCTAAACCTTTCGTTTTTTTTTTATTACAACCTTTTCGACAAAGAAGCTTGCTTCGAACCCACACCGTCATTTCTCCCCGACCAAAACCTCTTTAACATCCCCTCGCTTCCATCTGGACAAGAACCATGAAGTGCTACAAGCTCTCCTTCGTTTTGCTCGTTGTTGCCCAACTCTCCGTCGCCCTTTTCGTCCCGGAGTCAAGCGGTCTCGTAGCCCGTCAGGTAAGTCTGCGCTAATGGATTACACATGCTATTGCTGATCTATGCTTGTTCATCTAGAACAATAGGTTTGGCGGTGGTCGGAATGGTGGTAACAATGGCGGCAACAACGGGGGCAATAATGGCGGTAACAATGGAGGCGGTAATGGCGGTAACAACGCCGGAAACAACACTCAGACCCCCCCCAATAATGGCGGTAACAATGGAGGCAATAATGGCGGTAACAACGCCGGAAACAACACTCAGACCCCCCCCAACAACGGCGGCAATAATGGCGGTAACAACGCCGGAAACAACACCCAGACCCCCCCCAACAACGGCGGCAACGGTGGTGGTGGAGGAAACAACCCTCAGACCTCCCTCAGTGAATCACTTCCTCCTTATCTCCGCACTCCATGCGCTGACATTCGTTTAGCCTTGGACCCCTCTGTTATTCAGAACGTCAATGGTAAGGGTCAGGCAGCCGGTGAAGCAGATTCCCTGGTCAGCACGTAAGCTTGATGTGGTCTTTTGTGCGGGAGCCTTGCGGTTGACCCTCGTCCTAGCAACAACTTCATCGGTTTCTGCGTCGGCAAGACCATCACAAACGGCAAGCAGGTTAAGACTGGCTCGTGCAACCCCACCCCAATGGGCGATATTCCCACTATCGACAATATGCCTTCCGTGAAGTTCCAGTTCCCTCCCAACGGCGGTAATGTCCAACCGGACACCCCATTCACCGTCGTCATGGTTTGTATCCCGCTTGCATACCCACACCCTTTCTCATTCTCATTTGCTCGTAGAACATCAAGGGAATGCAAACCGGTGCTTTCACCAACGCTGCCAGCACCTACTACGCTGCGCCTCAGCAACTGAACAACGCTGGCCAGATCATCGGACACAATCACGTCGTCATTGAAGAGATTGCATCCCTTGACGCGACACAGCCCACCGACCCACGTGTCTTTGCGTTCTTCAAGGGTCTCAACGCTGCCGCTGCCGGCGGTCAGCTCAGCGCCGATGTCACCAAGGGTCTCCCTGCCGGTACATACAGGATGTCTTCCATCACCTCCGCTGCGAACCATCAATCTGTCGTCATGCCAATTGCCCAACGCGGATCCATCGATGACGCTGTTTACGTGGGTTGATTTCCCCTACTTCACACGCTGCCTTTTTTTGACATCCAGCCGTCCCTCCAGTTCACCGTCGGTGGCAACGTCGACGTTGGCATTGATGATCCCGCTGACGATGTGGTCAACGCAGACGGCGACAATGGTAACGATCAGGCTGGTGGAAACAATCGTCGGAGTTACGAGAGGCGTTTCTTCAAATGGCACTGAGCACCTGGACGTAAGATTCTGGGCGGTCGCCCGCCCCTTGTCATTTTCTGCCGATTTTATAGATTCCTCGTCGTTTGACTGATACCGTGTTGCCTTGTGGCGCACTCACCCGCCGGTCTGTTGACGGTGTAAGATTCTGTTTTCTTCAAGATGCTTTCTTTGACTTTCCGCTCTTTATTCATTCTTGTGCTGCATTTAGCTGAAATAGTGTAGGAGTCGTGATAAACAGAGATGTGTCCCACCGAGAGGGGGGCTTTTCTAACTTTGCCTGTGGCGGGATTCCGCATTCAGAAGTGGAGGAGGTGCGGAAGTTGATCGACACCAAACAGGTGATTGCCGAGCTGTCCATTTTCCCCGCGCTCGGCGGCGCACAGGTTGACCAATCAGATGTGTATATATATTCTGATGAGAGCCATTGCGTTATCTGTCCTGGATCTCCTTCTCCCTCCCCCCACAGACCCCAACCATGAGACGAATCTCCCTCCTATCCCTCTTCGCCTCTCTCACCCTTGCCGCCGACCTTCAGCCTTTCTGGTCCGTCCAGCTCTCCTCTGATGCCAAACAACGATACACGATCAACGGGCAGATGGCGAGTATCCATAACCCGTGCTCGCTCCACCTCTGTCTGACCTGACCTCCTCCAGTCCAACCTTTCCACTGCTCAAAACTTCAATTTCGTGCTTACCACCAGTACTTCGTATCTGACAGTCGCTGCCTCGGGCTGTAGCACTTGTGGCGGTGTGCCTGCGTACGTCGCTCCTAACTAATAACACCCCCAATGATCAGCCAACACCCCTTCTCATTCTCAGGTACACCCAACAAGGTTCAGTGACCGCCCATACCCTCCCCAACTCCGACGGCGTCAATCTCGTGGGTGCCTCAACCTCCGGTCCACTCATCAAGGAGTATTGCGCCCTCCACGCGAAGAACGCCAGTTGGCCTTACCCCAACCAGACCGGTCCGTGAATTTGGGTATCCCAGAGATTATGGCTGGGTCTAACTAATTATAACCTTTTCCCAGTCCTTACGTCCAATCAATCGTCTCAACTATATGGTGACAAGGTCTCGGGCTTGTTTGGCTTGGCTTTGGGCCAGAATACTAACCGTTCCAACGTGAGCGTTGTCGGCGGGGTTTTCGGCCGTACCGCTAGAGAATCCGTCACCTTTGGCCTTGCTCTCCGCCCTCCGAGCTCCAAGGGTTCCGACAATGCTGGCGCCCTCCACTGGCTCGGATACGACACAAGCGCCTACGATGGTGACATTACCTGGAAGGTTACCACCGCCAACCCCAACTCTGATATTTCGACCTTCGAGATCGACGGATGGCAGTTCAGGACGGGAAGTACCACCGTAACCAACAGCAATCAAGACCTCACTTCCTCTGCTGATCCATACTATGTCAACATGTTTTTCCCGTCTCAGGAAGCCCAGCTGATTCGTAAGTGAACACATGATCATCCCTGGAACCTCTCCACATGTTCATCATCTTCCAACAGACGCCGCCATCAAAGGCTCGTCCTCCCGACCAACCAACGGTGGCCAGTCCATCATCTACGATGTCCCGTGCAACGCCAAGTTTTCTCTCTCCACCATTATCGGGGGACAGAATTGGCAGGTCGACCAGGCGCTCCTCGTTCAAAAACTCGACAACGGTACCTGTGTGAGCAACATCCAAGGTTGGGCTGATCCCGACAATAAACAATATCTGTTCGGAAGCGCCTTTTTGAGTTCGCTCTATGTGTGAGTCCCACATTGTGTGTCAGTTCACATGCTCTAATTCACCGATCATTCTCAGTATCATTCAAATTGGGAGACCCGGCGGTTCCCAGTCTGATAATATCGGCTTTGCTCGACGCTCCAACCCGCCGTCCATCGTCGGCCCCGTCGTTGGTGGCGTCGTGGGAGGTGTCGGTGGCATTGCCCTCATCTCTCTCGCTATCTTCTTCTGGATCCGACGTCGCGATCAACAAAAGATCAAGGATATCCTGGACTCCGAAGACCGAGGTGGTAACGTTGGGCGTTTCGTAGAAAATAAAGATGTCCAACCTTTCCCCTTCACCGTTCAACCCGCGAACGTTCCGCCGACCAGTCCCACCGCTCTCTCGTATGCTACCACGTCTCAGCCTCCAGTCGTCAACGACGTTCCCCATTCACCCGATGTCAACGACCCTCTCTTGCCCCCTTCTTACGACCAGACGTATTCCGCTGGCCCAAGCAACCTTTCTCAGCAAGAACAACCCAACCTCTTCCCAGGTCACGCCCGAAAGAACTAAACACGGTTATTGGTCAGGTCGCTCCCCACGCATACACCTATCAGTATTTCCTATTACTCCCGCTTTCCTCGTCACGTTACATCCGGCGTTTCCTCGACGATCTAGCTCCCCACCCTGAGCCTACTTGTATCTATTAGCATTGCAGACCATTTAATTGCCCAGTTCCCCATGCCTCTGCTTGCGTATTATGGTTGACTATCCTTGACGCTTTCCCCAGTAGCTCCCATCGGACATTCATCGGATAGATAGATGGCGTTGGAACAGGGATCAATTCCGCGTCAACTGCTTATTTGATTATACATGCACAGATGAAGATGCTGGCGTAGGAGACCAGAGAAATGTCCTTTCCGTATTAGGGGTAGAGATAAAATGTAAAGTGCGACACGCGACGTTAAGTACTCAATAACGAGGTTGATATCCAGGTCCGTTATAAATGCTGTCGTCTATCCATCCTTGCTGATGGCTACCACCACTACTCCGGGATCGGTGATGGTGGTGGCGAGGTTGCAACGGCGGAGGATGAGAGATGGGTGGGCCACTGAACGTAAGTCCATTGGTTTCCCGGGGAGATCGGTTCGCACCGACTCCAGCCATACCGGGTCCAGTTCGCCTCATCTGTCTCGACGGAGTGCTATGACTCTGGGACATACCGCCGGGAGTGTTATCCCGCGTTGGCCAGCTCGAGATTCGCTCGGCGCGTATACGAGCCAACGCAGGTTCTGCAGACAACCGTCTCGACCGGCCCCGATTGGCGCGCCTGAACACCGCTGCAAATGCCGTTAGCGTCAGTCAGGGTGAAGGGTTTTAGCACCGCCCATACCTCTGAGACAACACACCACCATCATGAGGACGAATAGACCGGCTACAACCGTCACAGGAATCGAGATCTGGAGGTTTTGGGTGTACCATGCCTGACAGGGTGGCTACATCAACAGTGTCCAATGAGTACAAAGAGGCGCCTCACTGTGAAGGTATCCCAGGCCGAGCCACTTCGGCAGCTTCCGCTCGAACATGTTCCGCCATAACCTTTTGCCACACCCACTTCAGCAGCGGTTTAGTCATCATAAACAAAGGCACGCACCGCAAGGTGAACCATCAACCAGTTGCGTCTGAAGCACAACACACTGATTGGCTGTTCCGGGGTCCTGGCATGAGACTTGACATGACCTATCATTCCTCGCCGGGCATGCTCTGGTCAGCCCGAGCGTGGAACCTGCCGACTGGCATTGTACTGAAGGACAGTCAGTGTTCCGGTAAAGCAGACGACCACAGCGCGAATGGATCTTACAGTCCAATGATGTGCAGATGCCATTGGCACACGCAAACTTTCCAGCTCCACAGGTCCGGCCTTGGAGAGTTGTGAGAACAATGAGGGTCAGAGGAACGAGAGGTCCTCACCGTTTGGCTGAGTGATATCCGTGGGACATGTTGACGAGTTACCGGTACAAAATTCGGACATATCACACCTATCGTCCCTGGACTTCCTACATAACTGTGTTTTCGGTGCGAACTGGCAACTGCCCGTGCAGCAGGTCGAACCACTTGGATCGCACACGGCCCCGGCCCTGAATTTGCAGGTCCGTGGATCACAACACGCTGAGTCGTTACCCGAACCGGGGTCACACTCCTCGCCCGCCTCGACAATCCCGTTACCGCACATTTGTAAAGAGATAACTTGACGCGTGGGATCGGGGTCAAGGATGCAAGACGTATTCGTCTGACCACCTCCAATCCCCATCATCAACGAGCCTTTGAAAGTACGCTATGGTCAGACCTTGGATGCTGTGGATCACCAGCAAGACTTACAAATATTACCAAGGCTACAGGGGGAAAACTGTGTCTCGGTTTCGGAGGCAGTGGGGCTCATGATGAATCGAGAAGTAGCACTGCATGTACTTGTGCTCAAGGGGCAACAAGAGCTGGACATCGTGCAACCGTCCGCACACTTTAAAAAGCGTATTCAACGCTGGAATCATCAAGCAAAGAGCTAGGAAGGCCTACGTCGTGCTGGGGTTATATTTTTCAACAATCGGTATGCCACCACTGAAAAGAAAGACGCATAACTTACAATCGCGCCAAAATTGTGACCGATCTCATGGGCAATCACCTGCCACTCAGTCCTTCCGGCGGTTGAGACACCAGTACCCGAAACGACGTTGGGGGAGTTACCAGAAGCAGCTACCTGGCACCTATGCCGGTAGGTTAGTCGAAAGGAGACGTATAACCAGGCAGGGAGATGATACGCACAAGGTTGCCAACCAGGCAATGCCTACTTCGGAACCAGTCGTGCATCTCGACAAAAGATGCCAGAGGCCAGCGCCATCCGCACCCTTGGCCCCCCTCCATTGAGAGAAGAGCGAAAGGCGGTCGTTGAGCGTCACTGACCCGCAGTCAATATTCCAGGGTACCGCGGGGTCTGCAACGGAGGGACAGTTAGAATCCATGACTCGCAACTCAACGATACCGAGCGAGATCGTAAAAGTGTTCTTGTACAACGCGCTTGCCGAGTTCCAGTTGTTCAGAATTTGCTGGGTTGCATTCTCCTGAGATCCATACCGCTGTGTGTACGTGCAGTCGGCCGCGACACCCATGTATACGACCTTTTGACTAGAGGGGCATCCAGACCCGTCTCCGATGTGGTTGATGAAACTAAAGGTAAGAATTGAGACAGTGTACGGCCCCCACGGGTTGGAATACTAACTTGGTGTTCATTCCACCCCCAGCCACATCGTCTCGCTTGTAACCGGAAATGTTGGGAGATGCGGAGTACGTATCTAGCACGTTGAACGGATCGTACCATGACGAGGGGGGTTGTGGCCTCCTCAGCGCAGGGTTTTCGGATGGGTCGGTGTTGTAGGTAAGGGAATCATGCGCACACGAGGCGGGTCGGTGGAGGGGTGAGACTTTGGGAGACAAACCGTGCTTCAAGCGAAGCGCGGCCTCCTCATGGTGAGGCAGGGCATCAGAATCCCTCCAGATTACAAGGCCGGCGTCCGAATGGGTTAGGTCTACAATTTCAGGGTCGAGCTGTTGTTTGTTCCGAAGGTAGTTGTCGGAGGTTGAAACATGATGAGTAACTCCGTCGACGGTGAATGCGCCTTCAAAGACAGGAGGCGCCCCAGAGTTTGAATCACCCTGGGAGTGGACCATGATACGCGCCCAGCCAAGCCGATTCTTTGTATCCGGTACGACCCTGGAAGCCTCGAGTCGCAGCCTCGCTGAGGAGAGATGGGCGGGGATTACGTCACCATAGTAGGCTTTTACGGATTCCCGGAGAAGGGGTTCTGTCCGGGTAAGAACCGTCTGGCCGTCGGGTGTGGTAGAGAAATAGTGGATGCGTGCAGCGGGGTGGATGAGATGGTCGTTAGGTCGTAGATGAAGATAGAATGTTTCTCCAAACGCAGACAAGATGAGGCGGAACGAGTCCGAGTGGAGGAGAGTGGATGGATCCGAGGAAGGGGAACGGCGATTAAAGACGTCGTAGTTATCGGTGTGAGAACGAGGGAGGATTTCTATGGCCAAGGTTTCTGGGTGTGCGATCCGCTTGAGTGGCCGCGGGCTGGTGCTGGAAGCTTGAAGGACAGGTCAGGTCAGGGGATTAGGGGTAAGTTCGGAGGAGGGGGACGAACCGAATACATTGGAGAAAGAGAGGAAAATGGCCAGTATGCAGGGCAACAACATACTGGGGGAGAAGAAGAAAGAGGCCAAAGCTCGTTCTGCTAGGGGATTAGTGGTTTTGATCAAGACGGCACAGGACCGGCCAGGGGCTTTGGCAGCGGACAGGAGGCACAGATCAGGACCAAGACGAGTGGAGAACCGCCTGCGGAATGTGGGAGAAAAGAGAGGGAGAAAAAGAACGGATGGGCTTAGTCTGCCAGCTGTTGAGGATAAGAGGGCAAGCGCGGTGTGTATGTGTATGCGTAGAAAGAATGTCCCATTGTCGACAACCATCAATCACCCTCCCGAACAAACGTTATGATAGATACCGGCCACTTGTTTCTCGAATCCCACGTCCGTAGTAAAATCACTCCCGACCCACCCCCCAGCTCAATCTGCGCGGGCGGAAATATCAAGGCGGTAATGAGAACACAACAATCAGCGACCGGATGATGAGACCCGACGTGCCCGAAACGAGTCTATCCTTACCGAGAGACAAGGAGAAGCACGACAAACTGTAGTAACCATCCATCGATGTCAGTGACAGCGCGTCAATCACCAGGGGGTAGCCCCCACTCACAGTAACGTTACCATGGGTCGTCGCATTCCAAGAACCAATGTCCCACCGAGCCTCCTCGGGCAGTCCAATGTACGAAATGGCGACGCTGGTACCGCACGAAAATAAATGAGTATTTCACGCACAGATAGGCGGGCGGCATACTGGGTAGCTCATCATGAGTACATCATCAGCACAGGTTAGCGATTGAACTCACGTCTGCAATCGCCAACACCTTGAGTACAGCACCAACCAATCTCTCCTGTGAGACAGGGTTGGACACAGAATCCCTTACCGCCCTGAATATGAACGAAGACATGAGCGACTCCAGGAAATAACCTGAACCTCCCCAAGGTTATGTGAGAGACGCGCACGACGACAGGGGCCTGGATCCCACGTACAGTTGGCCAGCTGCCAGATGGCCATCCTCGTGCGGGGCTCGAACCCCGGCGAAGCACTTCCCGGTATCAAATCATCGTAAAACGCTTTTGCGCCTGGATAGACAAAGACGTGGAACGCGGGGTATATTGTAGAGCCTGTAACTCTGTAAGCACGATACGACTCCCACCACATGTTTGCCTACAGGGTTCGAGGTAGAGGAAGAGGAACCTGTAATAGCCAGTGAGAGTCGGAAATCCGGACATGAGACAGCAGCAGAACAAGCGCTGGCCAAGTTATCGCAGCAACCAAACTCTCTTCCCAATCACTACCACCCTCTTGACCCTCGGGTTCTAGATACAGGTGTTTTCCAGCCATGAAAGGGCTAACGAAGGCTGTTATGCGGCGAGTTCCTCCTCCCAATTTCTCCTCAATGTGCTGACACTCGCCCCCAAGGACTCCGCACTTGGTCACTTCAAAAGTGGGCATGTCGAAGCGTACGATCCCACCATACCTTCCTTTCATCTCCGTCCATGTTCAAACCGGTTTGCAATACCAGGTTCCGCAGATAAGGACTTTGATGAACTCAATCGTAACTTCACCGCAATCGAAGGATCCACCGATAAAATCCTCAAAGATGCGGCTCAATTCTGCGAACACGTAAAGGGTGCGTGTTATGAACACCAAATGGCTTAATCTCCGACCTGACCACTCGTTCCCCGCCCCCAGCCATGTTCAGTGCTGGCGCACGATTCGTCGATCACTTCAATACCATCTTCTCCCCGGTTACTGGTGAATTCGACCTGGCCAGGCAGCATCCGGATTCTGCCACGACATTTGAGAACGTGGCCCCATACCAAGAACTCATGGCCGAGCTCGACCTCGCAGTGCAGCCAGAATTGGAACTAATACAGAGCAGGATTGTTGGTCCCCTCAAAGAGTTCAAGGAGGTCGTCAAGGCGGTCCGTAAAAGCATCACAAAGCGCGAGCATAAGGTGAACCGCCTCTTGTCGACCATTTGCCGAATAATCCTAACGACTTTCATCAGCTGGTCGATTATGACAGATTCAACAACTCGCTAACAAAGCTCAGGGAGAAAAAAGACAAGAGTTTGAGCGATGAAAAGAACTTGTTCAAGGTCCCCCCAACCCCCCTGGAAGCTGTAGCTTTGCTCATCCCCTTCGTAGCTTGAACAAGATTTCGAGATCGCCACAACCGAATTCGACTATATCAACTCTGCGATGAAACAAGACTTGCCTCGTTTCTTACTCCTCGCCTCTAGGTTCATCGAGCCACTCTACCACAGCTTCTTCTACATGCAGTGGGTCCACCCTAGTCTGGCGTAGCCACTGCCCTCACCCGATGCCGATGACAGATTGAGCATTTACTATATGGTCCTGGAGAAGCTCTCCAGCTTTGCCGAAGGCAAATACGACGTCTCCCTGCCTTTTCATGACATCGCTGCCGATTACGAAGCCAAAAGGCCGGACGCAGCGCAACAGATTGAGGATATGGCCATCACTAAGCGAATTATCAGCACCTGTAGGGACTCTCCTTGCTCCTCCATAACCAGACCGTTTTGACTTTTCTCCACCCCCAGCGCGACTTGTGCAGTCCAACAGGGCGCTCACTGGCGGCGGTGGTCTTGGAAGGTCCAGTACCACAGTTTCCACGGCTAGTTCTCTGTCATCACGAGCGATGCCTCCGCCATCGAGGTCGTCGTCTAACGCGTCGGCCTTCAAGAAACCACCACCACCCCCTCCGGGTTCTTTCAACAAGGATACCACTACACCTCCCCCACCATACTCTGTTGGCAATGGTGTCGGTGTCGGTAGTGTAGTCGGGAAGAAGCCACCTCCACCTCCGCCGCTAAAGCCCAAACCCAAGGCTCAACCGCCGAAGCAATACGTTGTTGCTCTTTACGATTTTGAGGCACAAGCGGATGGAGATCTATCGTTCAGGGCCGGGGACCGCATTGAAGTTGTGGAAAAGACCGCCAGCGCTGAGGATTGGTGGACTGGAAAGCTGAACGGCGCACAAGGTGTATTCCCAGGTGGGTGCTTGCCCCGTCCGGAGTCTAGATGCCTGACTAAGTCCCCTCCCGTAGGTAACTACGTTCAGGATACTTGATAATCGACTTCCGCACCCGCATGTACATATCATCACACTTCTCTCTAGCAGTGACCTGTTTGGTTACGGACTCCTTCCTGCTGACCGAACGTCGCCACCAACGCAATAAACCTCGATCACAGGGGCACCGAGCCCGGGGACTGCGCACGGGTGGCAACAGGATTACCTGTGCCTCACCCCTTGTTTGCCTCTGCCCCCAGTCTATGAGCGCGGACAACCCGCCTCCCTCACGCCAGAAATATTCGTCCTTGGGGATTATCCGCCCAGACTCTCTTGACGATGGATGTTCAAGGGAGCACTGCTGCCTATGATCCAGGTACTCTAATTACAGATGAGCGTCCGGGACTGTCCAGGTTCAAGTAGGACCGTTGCTGAGTGGAAAGAGCTGCGTCCTCATAACCACATTTGTGACGCGAAAACCGGTCTACAGGCTACTTTCCGAGCGTGGTGCTAACCTTGAGATGGTGTAGACTGGGGCCGAGTCCGCCGCCGTCTTGCTCAATGAAGGCCTCGCGTGCCCGCCTTGGCAGAGCCACGAACCCCACCGTAGTGTACCCAGCCTATCGGTCAGTTTCGCCCTCCGGTTACACCGGGGTGGGTGAAGGAAACGGGCAACGATGCCACAAGTGATATTACAGGTGGGAACGAACTACAACTAAAGTAATAAGTAGGAGACATAAGTGGTAATCCCAACACCCCCATCAATCATCGTTCTCGCTCTGGGTCAAGTACTCATCATCGCTGATGATCTGCTTCCTCACCTTCTGTTTCGAGGTTGAAGGCGGAGGCGGGATATCCTCCTCCATAGGTGTCAGGGCAGAGTCCGACATTCCTGGTAAGCCACCAGGGGCGTCAGGAAGTCCCGAACCAGTCATCACACGATTGTAGGTGGCATCGAAGACCCTCTCCATCTCTTCCGCGTCGTTGAACACCCACGAACCCTCCTGATTGTATTGCCGGGCGTTGTTGAACATGAGCCTGAAGTCATCCTGGAACTCGGTGACAGACTTATAAGCCCCTGAGTTGATGCGTTTCCGCAACGTGGACAGGGCGATGGGTTTCCCGATTAGTTGGTAGTAGTCAGGGTACTCCTACACCGGGTCATAGTGAGAAAGCAGCGATACTTCGGACGGGGGAGAGGGTACATACCCTGCGGTCGGGAATTTCACGGAAAAGCTCGCAGCGCTTTCTGCCGGTACCTTCCTCTTCACAGTTGACAACGGCCTTGAAGCACTCGTTAAAGGCCTTCTTCATCCTCTCCTTGAACGATCCTGGAACATCTTTCATCTTCGTCTTGCGGCGTTTCTATGATGTCATTCAGCGTTGGGGGCAATGGAGCTCCTGGATAGACTTACCAAATCACGTTCGTCGTCGTCGTCGTTGACGGATGGAGTCACAGATGCGGCCTTCGCGCGTTTGCGCTTGCCACCCAGGGTGCTGTCGTCATCGTTAAGTCTTGGCCTTCCTCTCCTTCCACGCCCACGCCCACGCTTAGACTCGGATGTTTCCGGGATTGGGGTCCCCACAGCAGACTCCAACCTGCGATTCCGGTCTGCAACCTCATTGATATCCTCGCCCTCTTCAAGCGCCATAGCCCACTGGTCGTCGTCCAGACCATCATTGTAATTGACGACAGTCCTGCGACGCTGCCCGCGACCCTCTACCTCGTCGACTGCGTCAACAACTTCGAACGGTTCGTCGGTTTTGTAACAATCTGGGAGCTCCTCGAGCTGGATCAATGGCAGGGGTGGCTTCCCACGATGCCCGGCGGCCTTCCATGACTCTTGAGCTTCGCGTTCCCGTTTGATATCCATATCACGGAAGATTACTGCCTCCTCTTCCGACCTGGCAAGGATTTCGTTGATCTCGTCGTCGTTCATGTCCCCTGCCTCCTCATTGTCGTCGTCCTGGTCCGCTTCTAAGATAGACCGCTGTGACTAGTGTTAGGGTAGAACATCGAGGGGAGGGAGGGAGACACACCAAAAACTCCTCCTGCTCCTCCTGCGTGGATTTATTGTCGAAACGACCGGCTTGAATGACCTTGTCATCGATGTCGAGCTTAAATCGCGCACGCGAGTACATTGCCTCCTCGACACTCTTATCAGTGATAAACCGAAGGATGCGGACCGCCTTGGTCTGTCCGATACGATGCGCACGATCTTGAGCCTGGAGATCAGCGTGAGGATTCCAATCGGAGTCGAAGCTATGAAAGGTGATGTTGAGCCACTGCGTGGTTGAGAAATTATCAGGGAACCGTACATAATGACAGTGTCTGCAGTTTGGAGATTGAGACCAAGGCCGCCAGCCCTGGTGGACAAGATGAAGACCGTGTACTCCGAGTTTGGGGCGTTGAACATTTGGACGTGCCCGGCACGTTCCTCTGTCTTCGTACCACCATCCAACCGCAGATACTTCCAACCCATCATTTTCAAGAAATCTTCCATGATGTCCATGACCTTGGTCATCTGGAAGAAGATCAAAACCCTGTGCCCGGTTGCGAAGAATTTTGGGAGGATGCGTGACAAGAGTTCCACCTTTCCGGACGTACGAACGAGGCTATCGTTGATGTGGCCGGTGGGATTCATCTTGTCCTCGACACTGTCGAACAAGAAGGGGTGCTGGCAAATCTTTCGCAACTGCATCAACTCGTTACTCAGCCCCTTGATACCACCAGGTTTTCTAGCATGCGATCAGCCGGCGAAAAACACAGGCGAAAGAAGCCACGACACATACCCTCCTTTCTCCTTCCCATCCGCGATCATCTTGTACTTCTTCATCTGCTTATACAGTTGTGTCTGCAGCGCGCTCATCCTAACCTTGATAACTTTCTCCACTTTGTCCGGCAACTCGGACTCAACGTCTTTCTTCAATCGCCTTAACAGGAACGGGCGCAAGACCTTGTGCAGACGTCGGATGATAAGCAGAGCCTCTTCCTCATTCAACTCCATCTTGTCTCCCGTTCCGGAGTTTGCGAACGGTGTATTGAACCACTCTTCAAACGACTTAACCGAGTTGAAGATCTTGGGCAAGGCGAAGTTAAGCAACGCCCATAGTTCGGGGAGGTTGTTCTGCAAGGGGGTTCCGGTCAGGATGAGACGATGCCGAGTATGATAGAATTGCGTCAAGGTTTGAGACAGTTTGCTCTGGGTGTTCTTCATGCGATGACCCTCATCTGACAAACAACGGTCAGCAAAGATCGGTGTAGTCGAGGGAACGACCAACCGATGATCATGTGGATCCACTTGATCTTACCAAGATGTGGCCGGTCACGAATGATGAATTCGTAAGTCGTCAATAACACTTGGAAGTGGCCCATGCGTAATTCTCCTTGGAGGGCTCGTCGTTGTGTTGGGTTGCCCTTGTACGCAATCATCTTGATAGACGGGGCCCACTTGGCAAACTCGGCCTGCCAGTTGGTCATGGTAGTTAAAGGGACAATGACAAGGTAAGGGCCGCGCTGGTGCTTGGATTCGATCAGGAAGGCAATGAGGGATATAGTTTGGATGGTCTTGCCCAGACCCTAGGGGTAAAAGGGTTAGCGACAAACGGTGACGCCTTCAGAGCGTAAATACCATCTCGTCCGCGAGGATACCGTTAAGCTTGTTGTTGTATAAGCTCACCATCCATTGCAGACCCTTGATTTGGTACTCCTTCAGAGTACCACCAACAAGGATGGCAGGCTGCTTGGTGACCTTCTCCCGAACTCTGTGGGCAACGGCATAGTAGTCGACCTTGTCCTTCTCTCCATCGTCAAGCAGCGTCGATGCGCCAAAGGTGGCTTCGCTGGCGGGACCGTCCTCTTGCTCGAAGTCGTATTTTTCCCGCCCGTCATTTTGCTGGGCTCGGACAGCCTGGGCGAGTGACTCGAGGTAGTTGTCAGTCTGTCGCAGCAGCTGGGTGATACGGGTATCCTTGGTCGTGTCGATCAACCTCATGTACGTCTCTTCATCGTCAGCCTTGAGGGCCTTTAAACGCTCCTTTGTAATCCTCTCGATCCTCTTCTGTTCCTCCTTCTCGGCCTGAGTATGGAACGTCAAGACGGATTTGCCAAGGCGGCTAATCCTGTCTTGGGCATTGCGGTTGACCTGGAGGATGTCCCTTCCGTGGGCGCAGATGACATTGAGCTGGGCAACGTGCCTCTGTTTGGCTTGTCTCTCTCTATCGGCCCTCTGCTTTCTCTCCAGCGTCTCTGTCTGGCGGGCGTCCCTAACTGTTGGCTTCCTGACCCTCCTAAATTCGACGCGGTTCAATGGGAGGTTTGTTCCATGGGTTAATCTCTCCGCAACAGCAGCTCTCAACGCGCGTTGCTTCTCTAATACCCTGAGAGATCTCAACTCGATCATGGCCTTGAGCTTCCCCTGAGGCTCAGCCTTGATGAAGTGATTCAACTCGACACCCTCAGCGGTGTCAGCGGTGTTCTCAAACCCTCCATCTCCCATGGTAGCTGGAATCGCCTCGAGTTCTGCTATCCTCTGCTGGATTCTTGCATCAACATAACGGTTCCTTTCGGCGATAATCTGGTGAGGATCCAGTCCTCCGGGCATGACCGACGGTACGATGAGTCGTTGAAGTCGTGTGTGGAGCAACTTGGGGTCTTTGAGGGACTTGAAGTGGGAGAAAGGGTGGACGTAAGCGTTATATGGGTATATACCAGAGTCGGTCTGGTCTTCTAGGAAGGGGCCCTTTGGCAATTGAGAAGCGTCCGTGTCGCTGTCTTCGACCTTCAGAGCGGTCTTGGTGGGGCTTGTTCCTCCGGCAGCGGAGGCAGATTCAGCGGAACCGGTGCCGGGGAAAGGATCGACACCAGCAGACTCGGTGGACTTCTGGACCTTGATAACACTATCCACGATTCTTGCAGACGGGTCTGAGGAAGAGAGTAGCCTTTCTAGTTCGGGGGTAGCGTGGTGAGGATTTCTGATGACATTCTGAATGGATTCTGGGATGGGAACACCGCGTGAGAGGAGTTTGAATGCGTGTATCTGCGTACGAAGGTGGTTGATCTGGTCAGGGGTGAAGGAGACAGGAGTGTGTGGAGACTGCGGGGGTGGGTGAGTTGGGTGGTTACGTGGGGGGACGGGGGCGGTGGTGAGAGGGATGGCAATCTGTGGGACGTTGGGAGGGGCACCGTTGACGATGGGGGTGTAGCCATTGGTCAGCTGACCGCTTGAGTCGCCTAAGAGGAAAATGTCGGCGGTAAGGAATGTGGGGGACGGTACACGGTTAGCAAATTCGCGTCACGTACCTGAACGCGGTTGTTGAGGATCGGGGGGATTTACCCCCAAATTTGCCTGGAATTGGGCGAGGACCTTGAGTATTTTCTCGAGTTCGGGGCTCGTCTGGGGTGTGTGGCCCATGGCTCTGAGCTGGCTGGCACGCTGATGCGGGGTGAGCACAAACCATGGGGATTGATTGGAGGGGAACCACAAACCTGAACCATTGCCTGCAGCTGCGCATTTGTCTTGTTTTTCTGGATGAGGGCAGCATTCTGCATATTCTGCTGCATATTCTGGGGGATTGAATGTGGGGGAGCTTGCATGGTGGGGACGGAGGCGGGGAGTCTATCCGGAATCCACTGTTGGCCTTTCCGCGTCCGCACTTCGGTCAACGCCTGGAGAGTTGGCCACGGAAAACGTACGCGTTAGCCAGAAGCACAGCATTCCCTTTTCGGGGACGATTAGGTAATCAACAAATGCACGTGATCAAATAATGTCGAGCCGCGACCCCTGCCGTTTGCAACGAGCCCAGGGTTCTCCGTAGCCACATCCTCCGCTATGCCAGCGGAGCGAGCTGGGGTGATCAACCAACCCCACAAAATCCCCGTTCTCGTCACTGATTTTTTTTCCAGTACACAGCCACTGTGTTCGTCGTCGACCTCTCTCCGTCGATGGCCAAGACCAGGACGGTCGAGGTCCCTTCTGACGACGGCATCGTAACCCTCGAGATGACGAACCTCGAGTGGGGCTTGCAATATGTTAAGCTCAAGATCCAAGAAATGGTACGCCGTGCAGGCCCAGACTCGCTAAGCCGACTATCCTCCGATTCCGTTTCCCCGTAGATATACAACGGCAGGAAAACGGACCAGTGCGGCGTGGTCGTATTCGGAACGCCAGGCGTGCCATATTGCTGTTTATGTTGCATGCTCCGGGCCATCTGACCTCTCGTCTTAGAGACCCAGAACATTCTCAATGAGCGTGGCGACGGATATGAACATGTTTATGAATATATCCCCATCGCCCAACCTAACTCGAACACGATAGCCAGACTCAACGCACTTCGTGCAACGGACGTGTGTGGTGATCGTACGTCCCGACGAGTCTCTTTTTAATTCCCGTCCACTTCGTCATCTCTCATCTCCACATCTCTTCTGTCGCAGCAATCGATGCGCTGATTGTTGCAATCGAAACCCAGCACATCTATCTTTATTCCAAGAAAACATGGACGCGGAAGATTGTCGTCCTAACCGACGGTGAAAGTCCGATTGAGTTGGACGAGTGGGAAAACACCGCGCAAGCCGTCAACGATCGCAACATAGTTCTTACTATCATGTATGTTTCGACTGTACCTCCGCACCCCAGCTCAGGCGCTGATCATACCCCAGTGGGGTTGACTTCGACGAAGATTCAGATCAATTTCAGTACGTTCAGCAGGACAAATCCAATGTCAAGGTATCTATTTCGTCACGACCTTCGCCACCGTCCATAACCCGAATTATAGAGGGAAAATGAAAGGTTCTACAATATGTTTGCCTCAAAGTTGGCCAACGGGATCGTCGGCACTTGTGAATTTGCCCTCCAGGACATCTCCAGACCTGACATTAAGACGACAAAGTCCGCCCTCATGGGCACAACCCTGCGTGTAGGTGACGTTCAGAATAAGCCGACAGAGTCTATGGAGATCCAAGTCAAGCTCAGCAAATGCACGGCGATTACGAGGCCCAAGAACTGGAAGCGAGTCATGCTTCGGGAGAAGGATAAAGACAAGGATAAAGATAAAGACGAGGAAAGGGGTTCAGACGAGACCGAGGACGATTCCGAAGAACCGATGGACGTGGACGAAGGGGACACCTACGTCGAACTCAAGAAACGTTCCGAGTATTATCGGGATTCGGACAAATCTGGTGACGATGACGATGACGATGAGGAAGGTAAAGTGCGAGTCAAAGAAGAGAAGTCGGGCTATGACGATGCCCAGGTCAAACGGGACGAGCAAGTCAAGCTCGAGGACGATCGTAGAGTGGAGAGGGAAGAACTGATCAAGGGTTTCAAGTACGGCTCGACCTACACGCCTTGTCCGGATGGCCAATTTGATCGGCTCAAGACCAAGAAGGGGATAGATATCTGCGGCTTCTTTAAGTCGAAAAACGTGCGTGTTCCTCGTGTTTTCCCCCTGAATTCCCGGTAACAACCCTAGATCATCATAGTTTCGTCGAGAATGGGCGATGGGAGAAGTCCAATACATTTGGGCAGATCCAGGCAGCCCACGACAACACGTCGCCTTGTCTTCTATCGTGCAAGGGATGACACGAGCCAAGGTGATGGCAATTGGCCGGCTGGTGTCCAAGGACGGCATGGACCCCAAAATGGGCGTCCTCACGCCATGCGTCTTCGAAAAGGTGGACTGTCTGCTCTGGGTCCAGGTGTGTGTGACAATCAGATCGGAGAAAGGTAGGTATTGATCGAATCGGCAGATGCCTTTCGCAGACGATGTGCGCAAATACACGTTCCCGTCCCTGGAGACGCTGTACAACAAAGCGGGAGAGGAGGTGATTGAGCACCCCTATCTACCCACGCAAACACAACAAGATGCGATGGGCAAATTCGTGGAAGCGATGGATCTGTCATCAGCAGGCGAGAAAGGCGAGAACGGGTAAGTGTTAGCCAGCCGGCTGGAGTGTTTGATTAAGTGCGCCTAGGGATCGACAGCCGTGGTACGACAATCGGATGTCGTACAACCCGGCGGTTCACCGAATCAAACAGGCCATGTTCCACAGCGCGGTGATTACGGACTTGGCCACAAACCCTCTGCCTGCACCACACCCTGAACTCACGAAGTACATGCGGCCGCCTGCCGTGGTTGTCAAGCGTGCGGCTGAAGCGATGAATAACTGCAGGAACGTGATGGGCACCCAGAAAGGTGAGAGTCCCCTTTTCTGAATTCAACCCCCAACCTGTCCATCACACTGACAACATATCAGTTGTAAAAGCGATACGGAGGCGGAAGAATGACCACGTGCTTGCCAAGGATGCGGATGACGAGATGTTGCTGTTGGATTCGGCGCCTGTTCCTAGCCGTCGGCCAAATCAACCGCACACTCGATCCCCCCAGGCGTCTTCCCTAGAGAAGCAGCGACGACCCACCGAAGAGAGCGGAAGCGAAACGGAGGGCGAAGACGATCTCCTTCTCGTGGGAGTAAAATCGGCTACAGCGACAGCACCAGACCCCGATTCGCCGGATGCATCAGCCCTTCCTGCCACCCCAGACCGATCAGCGAGCCCAGACCTCGAGATTGATGAGCGCGAGGAAGGGCGCATAATTGGCTTCTCTTATCCGTTGGACGACTGGAGGAAAAATCTTGCAGGAGGGGACGTGGTTAGCAAGGCGGTGGACGACATGGGTTATGTTATTCGAGAGATCATCAACCGACCGTTCGCAGAGCGCCGGCACGAGGAGATGATAGAATGCATGCGGGAGATGAGAGAAACGTGCCTGAGGGAGGACGAGATCGATGAATGGAACGGGTGCGTGGTCGCTGGTGGTAAGACGGTACAACTTTGGACCCCGCTGATAACTGGGGTGTTTCACAGGTTTATGATGGACTTGAGGGAACAGTGCCTAGAGATGGATGGGGGCGGCAATAACGCATTTTGGAAGGAGGTGTGCACGGTCGGTCGTACTTTGAGTCTGATCAGCAAGACCGAGGCGGCCAACGCGGGGGGCAGGAGTAGGATATCTGAGTCTGTGGCGTCAGAGGTGGGTTATAAGGGAGCATATGTCCGTTTGTTACTGATTTGAAAGCTTGTTACAGTTCGTCGTAATCAAGTAATGGATTTGAAATTAAAATGCATTGAGACTTGTTACCGAATTGCGTCACCGCCTTCTAGAACTTGAAGAGTCTGTATGTGATGTCACCTGTGTTCTGGGCTAGTCGATCGCAGACGGTCAACTACAAGCCGAGGACTATAATCTCTTTCTTTCTCTTCCCTCTCTCTCCAACCGTTCATACGGTAATTCCCTCTCCCCCCTCTCACACACTACATCTCCGAAGACCGGGAAGTGGTTCATGGCCGACCAGGATTTCTTCTCAACGAACGTCCCCGCCTCCAATCCGAAACCCGGCCATACTCCAGAGTCGACCGACTCGTTCGCAAAGGCAATCCAGTCCAGATTCGGCTCGTCATCTCTCACCCTCCCCCCTCCCCTCCATCTCCCATCAACGAGCGGTGCCAAGAAAAAACCAAACAAACATGGTTTTTCTCTCTCAATGCCCGCACCAGCTCTCTCCCTCCCCGCTCCCGTTTCCGTGGCATCATCATCAACATCATCATCGACAATACCCACGCATCCTTCATCTCAACTTCTCTGTTCCGCTCATCCCCCTTCTGACCTTAACCAGTTCCTTGACGACCCCGACTGCCTTATTCTCGACATCCGCCCTCATGCCGCTTTTGTCACTGCTCGTCTCACCAATGCTCTATCGCTTTCAGTACCCTCAACGCTGCTCAAACGGCCTCTTTACTCCCTCGAAAAGCTGGGTCTTATGCTTTCTTCCAAGTCAGCTCGGACCAGATTTTCCGCCTGGGCTCAGGCGTCGTCCATCCTCGTCTATGATTCCGATTCCCTCAACATCCCGGAAGGCTCAAATCTCCACGGATTGTTGAAGAAGTTCAGGAATGAGGGGTATCCATCAGAGAAGCATCTCGCTTGGCTCAAGGGTGGCTTTGTTTCTGTCTGGAGGGAACGAAAAGAACTAGTCGTCTCCGGTCCCGACAAATCACAAATCGAAGAGGATGACGAGGAAGACGACATTCTCGAACCGTTGTCAGCTTCCCAATCCACTGGGCTCCTTAGGGCCAGTGCATTGCCCTCCTCCGCATTCAACCTCTCCTCGACTACCTCCCACCGCCCCTCCCGTGCTCCCCAACACTCTCCAACACAACCCACTTCACTACTCTCAGCCGCCCGCATCCACCCACCCATAGCCAAATCCACCCCACAATCTCCACCCCCGCAATCACAAGCTGTGGCATTTAACCCCTTCTACGATACAGTTCGCCAGAACCTTGAGTTGTCACAGGGCATATCCGAACGCATACCGCTCACATTGCCGGCATCCGTTCGTGAACGGATCGGGGAATTACCATTCCGGTGGCTACGTCATGTTGCTCGCAGGGCTGCCCCAGCTTCCAAAGATTACACTCCTCTGGAACGCTCTGCCGAAAACACAGAGGAAGACATTTCGTCCTCTTCGTCATTCTCCTCATCGTCGTCATCAGCTGGCGACTCGGATCCCGACACGACCCCTCCTCTATTTCCCCCCGACGCCCCTCGGCCACCCGAGGACCTCATTGAGGAGGGAACCGAGGCTCTCGCCATGCAGTTCTACCGGATCGAACTTGGGGAGCAGCGGAGGCTCATGGGTATTATGCAACACCACTCGAGCGAGTCTGGTCGTGTGTTGACCTCTCCGAGTTCGGGGACCCCATCCTCGGAAGAGAATGTCGAAGCCCCTGTTCCCCGAGTACGTCACCACAAGTCCAGGTTGAATCGCACGGAGGTCTCGTTCCCGTACAGTATCACCGCAGGGGTTGAGAAGGGCACCAAGAACAGGTAATGTCATCTTCACCTCACACCCGATGTCGACAAAACGACTAAAGCTTTTGCCTCAACCCCAGGTATCGGAATATCTGGCCGTTTGAGCACGCCAGGGTTCGTCTCCTCCGGAGTTCCTCTGACGACTACATCAACGCGAGTTACGTTCAACCGCTGGGGACCTACAAGCGGTACATCGCCACCCAGGGTCCTCTGGAAGCCACATTGTCTGATTTCTGGACGTACGTGGACCGTGATTAACCCGATTGTAAACATCAATCGCTGACCACCTTCATTTCTAATAGGCTCATTTGGGAGCAGAACGTCCACGTGATCGTCATGCTGACGCGGGAGGTGGAGGGAATGCACGTCAAATGTTGCAACTACTGGGACTCTGGCCAGTATGGCCCATTCTCGTTGAGAATGGTCCAGACAACAGAGACTGCGGACGAAAGGCAGTCACGTCAGACCCAACCGACCGAGTTCTCGTGGAATTTAGGACCTTCCTCTCCTCCTCCTGGATCCAAAAATCCGACGATCACTCGTAGACTTGAACTCTGCAACAAGGACTTCCCTTCGGCAGGCGTCCGGAATATAGTGCAAATGCAGTACCTGGAATGGCCAGATCTCAACGTACCTGATGACCCGAGAGGGATCCTCGACCTCGCTACCAACCTTCAACAAGAGGTCGACTCGATTCCCGTGACCAAACCCACTGTCGACAATCTCCACCTTGATGAGGCTGACCCCAACACGGGCATCGTTAAACGGGGGCTAGATCATCCACCCGTCCTCCTCCATTGTTCCGCGGGGGTGGGCCGTACCGGAGGCTTCATTGCCATCGACGCAATCCTGGATGGGGTCCGACGAGAGGTTAGGAAGCAGAAGGTTATCGTATCGCGGAGGAGGGGAGAGCGGAGGAACCGTGAGACCCACGAATCCTCCCAGTCTCCTCTCTTCGGTACCGATCGGGACGTCGAGATGAGCGATTCGAAGCCATCCCCTCCTCAAGAGAGTATGGTGTTGGACGAGGCTATCGACACGAAGATCATCAGGTCGGCCGACCTTCCGCTCGTCATGCCAATCCACGGTACACCCCATGGCACAGGGGAGCTCCTATTCCACGTTCCGGTTGCTGGGTGGGCCCGCGAAGACGGTAGCGGCGGAGAACGAGATCGATCGAGTGGGGACTTATCGAGCCAGAGAGATTCGCCCTCCCCTTCCGAGCGGATGGACGTCGATGAGAAAGCGCATGCTCTGTCGAGGCAGAGGAGGCAACAGTTGGAGCAGACATCCCCCTGGACAAGCACGAGACGAGAACTAAAGAAGTGGCCGACAAGCGACGATTCTGACAGATCCAACCATATCATGCGACCACATGCCAAGAGGATGCTCTCTGACGAGAGCGACATCCACAAGGTCCACTCGGACAGATCCTCCTCCTCTGGAGATTACCATCTCGCCTTCGCCTCCGGATCCGCCACTGGGTCGAGCTCTAGTAGTGATCTCAACCTCGCCGCCCGCTCCCGCAAACCAGTTGCGACACAACAGTCGGAGAACCAGGTGGCTGACGTTTCAATCAGTGGAGTACGGAAGTTGTCGCCGCCAACATCGATAGGCTCCTCCTCGGAATCGAACTATCGGGCGAGGACGGCAAGTACGCCTGGGCCCCTTTCGTCATCCCCAGCACCCCCACCTCCCTCGACCTACCCATCCCCCTCTCCCAAGCGCCCCCACCACCGACACCGCCAAAGTGACGAAACCACGGGACGACTCTCATCTCCCCTTGGCTCTTCTGAGGATTATAGTACTGGTGGCTTGTCTGTGTTCGGCCTCGCAAACCAAGGCGAAACCACGGCCGCTACTTCGCTCCCATCGTCCCACAAGCGCACGAGTGATGGAGAATCAGCGTCGACGAAAGACTGTCAGCATCCCTCGAGGTCTCGTCACGAGTCTGGCAACGCGCCCAGATCCCAACCACCCGAAACGATCGAAAACACCCATCCCCGACCTTTCGATTACGCAGACCCCCGAGCGATGTTCGTCGATGAAGAAACCCCTCCTCTCCTGTCTACCTTCGGGGAGCCGATTAGGCGAATCCTCGAAGACATGCGAGAACAACGAATGAGTCTGTGCCAGAGTCTCCGACAGTATGTGTTTGTGCATAGGGCCATCGTCGAAGGATCCTTGATGATCGTGGACGAGGAGAAGGAGAGGGAGAAGGAGGCCAAGTTTATCCGACAATACGAGGACACGCATGTCCCTCCAAAGCGACCCAGTCTATCGGAGATCAGATATACTACGCGTTCTGCGGAGCAGGCCCCTGCGTCAAAGAACACGACGCAACCTGTCCAGTTCATCTCTAACCCCCTCCTCACCGCTGGTTCCTCGGTTTCGGTCTCTTCTGAGTACGCCTCGATGGGGTTCTTTGCGCCAGTCCGTAATGCCAAGAGGAATGCCAGTCCGACAGAGCTCAAGGAAGACTCTACCGGTGACCCAGACCTATCGAAACGGCCTAGTACGAAACGACGACACACCGAGGACGTCAAGGAGAGGCCCACTCGAGGTGGGGGGCTGGTATCTCCGGTCCGAGCAACGGCTTTCCCCTCCCATTCCGGTTCATATCATTCGTTGGCAAGGTGAAGCGAAGGGGTCCCCCCCGCCAAAAGTGGGGTTCTTTGAGGTCTGTATCACGGTGAAGTCGCCCCGTCTGGCTGGCATGATGAGAGTTGTGTGCTAACGATTTTCACCCTGCTGTACGCCATCGTTATCTGATGATGGTATTGACAGTTGTTTGTGTTTTTCTCCCTTCCTTTACGTTCCAGCATTCCAGGCCTGGTTTTGCGGATCTTTGCCTTCAAAATTTTAAGGCATTAACGAATGGGGCCGATGGGGGTGGCGCGGGGTTATCATCGTAATGGACCGAATTGATCACTGCTTATACTCTATTACTTCCGGTCTTATCTTGTTTCCAGTACATTCCATCTTGTATTTTCCACCAGTTCCCCTTAGGGGGCTGCGATCTAAGACCGTTATCGAATACCACCTGTTCAGTACATAGTGGCGCCAGGCGCATTGAACACGGTCACTCTCCCATGAAGGCTCGTCCCAAGTTTACCTCCAGGCCACCCTGGTTGCGGTTATGCTTTCTCGTAATCCAGTAATCCAAGCGTTCTAGGCGATCGTTGTGTTCTACTGTGGTGGTACATATGGCTGAACGAGCATCTTACTAAACTCTTTCAGCTTCTGGGGGCCACGGACTTCCTCCGTGAGTAAAGGGAGCTGGACGATATGGAAGAATTCGTCGTAGAGTTCGTGAGCTTCGTTCAGATACTTCTGCTGCATCTTGTGGCGAACGTTACAGTGTTCGCAGTCGGACGCTAAAGTTCCCTCGTCATGAGCGGATCGCTTAGCAAACAGACCGGTGGAGAACGCTCACTTGATTTTGGGAATAAGAGTTGATTGACGACGATATTATGGGTGTCAATCTCGTATGCGGTGAGCTCTTGAATCAGACGCTCGGTCTCGTACAGGGACAGGAACTCAGATATACAAACACACACGAATGTGGTCTTTTCCTAGGGAGAAAAGGGGAGTTTCCGGGTCGATGTCAGGTTGCGACCATATGCCGCCAACTACGAATGGAATACGAACCGGGTCTTTGAATTGGCTGTTGACTTCCGTAATCACCTCACGCATGGATTCCAATTTGGCGAACATGTCTTCGGTGCCATCCGCTTGTCCTCCCATCAGGCTGGACATCTTCGGATCGGCGATTGAGTACTGAATGCAATGGGCAAAGTTCTAAAATGGGGTTTCTCACTTGGTTGATCATCGGACCTAGGCGGCCGCTCAGAGTCGAGAGTTTACCCAGTGCCTTTTCGAGAACGGTTGGGAAAGACAGGAAACGGAGGGTATGCCCGGTAGGGGCGGTGTCAAAGACAATTACAGAGTATTCCATTGACTTGACGTGCCTAGGAGCTTCGTCGATTAGGGCCGGGCGGTCAGAGGTTACGCATTATGAAAAGACCGACTTCATGATTTCTGCGAAGCTCATAGCCTCGTCGACACCAGGAATTGCAAAGGCTAGGTCTTGCATCATGCTCCCCATCATACCGTTAGAGTCGGCTGTGAGTGGTGGACATCGTCAAAAGAGAGTCCATGTAAATCCCCAAGCCAAACGAGCCGTACATTGTTCAACCATTTCTTGAATGGCACTTGAAGGGTCGATTTCCATGGCGAATAGATTGTCGAATCCGTTGACTTTGGTTGCGTCCTTCGAAAACTTTTGACCAAAGGCATCGGAAAGATTGTGAGCTGGATCGGTCGACTGTCGGGGTGGCCGTTAGAAGTGACACCTTGTGCTAGTAAGGGAAGCACAGACAATCAACAGGACTGATTCACGACATTGGGCGAGTTGCGTAGCAAGGGAACAAGATGTGGTGGTCTTGCCGACACCGCCCTTACCACCTAGAGAGGCGGCCAAGGGTCAGGCTGATTACTCGTGGATCGTGTCGCAGATAACAAACCGCAGAAGATCCACTTTAAAGTCTTCTGGTCGAGGATGTTCTGTAGGGTCGGCGGGAGGGCAACGATTTCATCAGCCATGATCGTAGTCGGAGGTCAAAGTCAAGGTCTATGTCTGACACCGTCATCTCCTTCAGAGGTAGTTCTCATCCCGACGCACACCTGCCACGGAATTCCAAAACGAAGTTGACTTGTTCTCTAAACAGCACTTTTACTTGCAAACGAACAGCGCAACGCTTATGGCTTGCGATACAACGATTACACCAGATACCGGTATGTATCCGTCGATCTTTCTAGATGAGGACTCACTAAGGTGGTCCAGCAAACACTGCGCGAATAGGACGCACAGACTCAGATCTTCTCTGAAGATCACCCACGGAAAGGGCAAAGAGTTCAAAAAACTACCCCCAATTACACCCGAGGTCGTGAATGATGGCCAGTGAGCATCCACCACCGTTTCGGTCATCAGGAATGTCGTCGCATTCATACCCACTTTAGCCTCCAGTTGCTGTTGTTCGAAGTAGAGCGTGCTTGGGCGTACTCTCAAGAGTTGGCTGCTCAATCTTTGGATCCGGCAAAAGCAAACAAACAATCCACCCTCCGGCGCAGCGCCACGAACCGCCTCCGACGGGCGGTTAACTGGTCAACACAGTTGCTCTACCTCGCCCAATCCCTTTACGCCTCCAAACGGCTGTCGGCTGAAAACCTCCTGGAGCTCACGACGTATACCCTCATTCTCAACGGGCGGTTCCTTCGCTCAAGGGAAGAGCAGCTGCAGGATGCACTCTCTCAATTGAGCGTAGCCAGGCACCTGCTGGACCATCTCTCCGCTCAGGCGACCAGCAGTCGCGATCAGGCTCTGGCCACTTTGTTCATCGATGAGATTGGCCCAGAGATCAGATACTGTGCCCACCAACTCGGGAACAAGAAGGCCTACGATGTAGATGGTATCGTCCAGGAACTCTCCGCGGTCTACAGAGACAAGCTCGTGGAGGGCTGTGACGAAATATTGGCTGTGCTGAGGGACGAAACTGCCAGAGGGGTCCAGGGTTCGCTCAAGCAAAAACTTAATACCCTTATGTGGGAAGGGAAGCCGGTCCCGATCAGGAACCCGGAGCTAGTGGACGCACTTCTCAAGGTGCAGGAAGCCGAAGCGAAACTTGCGGTTACGAAGAACCCTTCCGGAGCGGACAAGGGGCGGTCTGGTAGCAACACCACCAAGCACAATGTGGGGGCCTACGACACCGTATTATCGGCACTGAGCGATTCCGAAGGAGTCGCGCGGAAACAAGCCGAAACCCAACAGGTTGGCGTGTGCTTCCCTCACATACCTGCACATGTCTCACGTACCTTGGATCACACAGCTGAGCGGATCAACTTCCGCGGTCAGCGTTGGTGGTCGGGATGTCGACTTCGTCCACGCCTTTATCGTCTATCAGCTCCTTGCCAGAAGAACTGAACGCGATCACCTGTTGATCAACGCTCTGTTATCTTCTCATCAACCCCGCGTCCTCCGTTCATCCCTTGAGAAGGAACGGGTTGATGGCCGACTCTTCCCGGCTGTCGTAAAGCTGCTCGACACGGTGCTTCAGAACCTTACCCAAATGCGGACGCTGAGCATCGTTGATGAAAGCCCGGACCTCGCTTCGGGTGTGGACGCAAGAATATCCTTTACGAAATCGAGAAGGTGATCTCCCCACAATTTCATGACGGCAATTGGCAATTGAGCTGACAACATCTAGGTGTTTCTTCCTCGCACGCTGTTACGCACCCCCGAAGAGGTACGCGGAGGCATTGACACTGGTTCAACGATCACAACTCCATCTTCGAGAGGCACGGTCGATCGTATCTACCGTCCTGGAGGGCGGCCCTGAATCAACACCGGCGATCTCGTTCTACCCCTTGCCGGAGTCGGAATGTGATAAGTTGGATGGGGAGATATCGCGGGTCAGCTCGGAGCTGAAAAGGGACTGGTTTACATTCAATGGAGGTTCTCCCACGCCTGACAACGAGTCATACAAAAAGCCGCTCTTCTTTGACATCGCGCTCAATTATGTCGAGCTGGACATGGATCGGTTGCAACGGCGAGCCGGAAAGGAACCTCCGCCGACACCCGCCCCTGTCAAGATCTTGCAGCCGCAACCTCAGCCTCCGCAGGCACAAAAGGGGCTCACCGCAAAAGCAAAGGCGGAGCAGATCACGAGCCCAGCCACCCCGGAACCGAAGATTGAGACCTCACAAGGGGGGCTAAGCAACTTGTTGGGCGGATGGTGGGGACGCAAGTAAAGCTTCAACTTTATCTTTAATTTGAAAATATGACACTCTCGTCCATGCATTGGGGTCGTCCTAATCCCCGGGTACTTCTCTCGTGCGTGCAGAATCAAATCCTGATCCCCCACCACCGCAACACCGATTAAGTAAACGAATGCGCGACCACCCAAAGAGGATCGTGAAAACTGCACCGGAAAAACGTGGCAGCGGCTAATTTTATTCTTCTCCCGCACGCTTGTCTGGGGGTCGCCACTCTGCCGGGCGGGATTTGGGGCTTCCCCGGGATCGCTGTCGTGAGGTAGCCATCAAATCCAGGTCCACGACCCCTTATCTGGGACCAGTGTGCGATTGCAGGGTGATTGCGGCATTGAGCGGGTGAGCCTTAAAGGCGACTAGCGACTGGCGACCGGTGGCCGGTGATCCGACAAGGAACGGTTACGCTCGTGCGGTGAGCGCGGAGGCGTACTAGTAAGGACCGTGGGGACCTCTTCGGATGTGAATCGGCGAGGGATCTGGGGAGGCGATCTGGTGCGACATGGGCGTGCGGGGGACAGACCTTCAGCCAGACGCTGTACGTTTTAGTGTCTTACGTTTCATGTCTTCATCTTGTGATTCTTCATGAATCTCTATCATCGTTCGCTTGTCTGATTTGGAATACCGCGATAAGTAAAGCGTCCGAAGTGAAAAGGCTGCGGATGAAGTATGAATCCGGAATACAATAATAAGTACGGATCCAGCGGCGAGAGGTCTTTTAGATGAGTGACGTAAAAGGGTCCCCGCTAGGTGTATCGAATGAATGAAAACTTGGTGGTGGATGTGCGTGTTCAAAGCGTATAGAGCAAGTTTTCTGGGGTGTCCATGATGCGCATATCGTCATATCAGTTGCCCTTAATCCTGGCGACAGTACCATCGCCCAACCGCCTCCGCCTTGTCGGGGTCCCAATGTCATCTCCGCCGTCTCCAAGCTTCCAATTGGAACCAGACTTGCCTCGGCGTGGCGCCTGGGGTGGTATGACGTACTGTGGTTGGGGTATCGGCGCAGGCGTGGGGTGTGGTGTGTGATAGTGCTTTGACCGATAGAATGTAAACAAAGAGTTGATGAAAAGCGTGAAAAATGCGAGCGAGACGACGGAGAAAAACTGGAAACGAGTCGCGGTTAGAGTTCCGCGTAGGGACCGAAATATCACGAGGATACTCACGAAAGTCTTCCAGCTGATGTTCTCCACGAATGCATTCACAATCTCTGCCAGCAGTTGAGCGCCAATCCTCGCTCGCCCGATTTTCGACGGGTCTCGATTCATACACGTCTCCCACTCCCCACAAGGTTGGAACATGTGAGGTACAATGTTCCCTTCACAGAAGTTATTCTTGTACAACACGGAACAAGCTTTGATCTCCTGGACGACGTCTAGGGTGCGAGTCAGCACAACAACTGTGGCACGTCGGAGAGGATCATTTTACCCATAGAATGTTCCAATATCCTCTGCTGCACGTCCCTCTGAACAGTGAGAATAAACTGCAGCAGCAGCCATAGGAATACCATGCAGAGCGAGGTGTTGAAAAACACCTGGAGATATCTGCGGATAACGTCAGGAAAGTACCAGCAGGTGTGACCGGAGAACCGACCCCGAAAGCGTGTAAGGAAAGTCTAGTTTAACCGCAGGAGTGTTTGATGTCAGATTGAGCGTGTAATGGTTGTTTGTCGTCGGCTTGGTGGCCATTATAACTCGACCTTCGTGATCACTCTGCTCTTCATCCTCGCTGTTTACGCTCTCCTCGTCGGCATCGTCGGCATCGGATTTGTACTGCTTTGATGCGGTCTTCCCGTAGCGAGATCTGAACACTCGTCGAATGCCACCAAGAGCCACAACCCTTGATTCCTTGTCTGGCTTGGAGGGTGAATCTTCTTGTGTCTGTTGTTGGGTCTTGGGGATGTTTGGGCTGACCTCACTCATGTCAACGTCCGCCGTCTCGGGTTTTTTGACATGTGGGGGTGGTGGCTGCCAGTGGGGTGGAAAGGGAGTGTGTGGTCCAGGTGTTGGAAAGAGGTAGGGTTCGCTCGTGGGAATGAAGGGGTGTTCTAGGGCGGTGTCGCGGGAGGGAAATGGTGATGGTGGAGGGTTTGCTTCATCGTAGTTGCCTGTAATGAGGGTGTTCAGACAAATCCGAACGGGGAGGGAGGCGGGGTCGTACGTTTTTGTGGTGTGTGAAACGGATCGTCCGCAGCCCACACGGGCTTGGCGTTGGACGACACTCTGTGAGTAAACTCAAAGTCCATCGGAACAGCGGTGGATCTGTTCGATATCCGCCTGCGCTTTTGCTCGACGTTGAACATTGCAAGGTAAGAGACGCGTTTGTGTCACGTGCGACAGCACACACCCACTTTCCTCCACCACGCGTCGTCGGACATGACTGCTGCGGGGTCGAGACTATGGCGGTCGCTGAAGCTGAAGCTGTGTTCTGTCCCCTCTCGCGGGTTTCATAGCGGCAGTGATTCGTGCTGGCAGGGCTCATCCGGGAGCCTCATTCCGATGGTGATCGAACAGACGGTGAGTTGCGATACGGCCTGCGTCGTTTCAGGATTAAGAATAGACTGAAAACCGACATTAGGGCAGGGGCGAAAGAAGCTATGACATATATTCTAGGCTGTTGAGGGAGCGTGTTATCATGCTTTATGGCCCAGTACGTGATCACTCATTTCGGTCAGGTGTTGGGACAGGATCCTCATGCATTTACGGATGGCGCGCCAGATACGGGACGCGGACTCGGCAAGCATTGTGTCGCAACTGCTGTTCTTGGAAGCCGAGGAAGCGTCCAAGCCCATTCACTTGTACATAAACTCTCCAGGTGCGGGCCTAAGTGTATGTGGTTCCCGTTTACACTAAATGATCTGGTCCGTTGTTGGCAGGCGGGAGCGTGACTGCGGGGTTGGCGATCTACGATACGGTGAGTTGCTGGTTGGAGGAAGTGGACATACGCTGATGGAAAGGGACAGATGCAGGTTTGGATCGAGACCCTAATGTCCATGTGGGTACGAGTGTATTGAATCGAATTTTGGGCACAGTATGTCAATTCGCCGATTCACACCTACTGCGTGGGGCAAGCGTGTTCAATGGGATCATTGCTGCTGGCCGCAGGTGCGTGCGGAGGAGATGAAGCGGACGGGGTCGTCTGATTATATATATCCAGGTGAACAGGGGAAAAGGCACTGCCTGCCCAACGCGAGCATCATGATTCATCGTACGTAATTTGACCGGATCCGAGATGGAACATTGAATGTCTCTCGCGCAGAGCCATCGGGGGGAGCGTCCGGTCAAGCATCTGATATTGCAATACACGCCAAGGAGATTCTTCGAATTCGTCACCTTCTCACGGACATCTACCAAAAGCACTGTGGCAAACCCGGAGAGTCCCGAGAAGCCGGTCTACTACGCTTTGGTATGTCATCAGCAACCATCTCCTACTAGACGCCCAGCGCTCAACACGGAAATCCTAAATTCAGAGACGGCGCTCGAACGAGACTACTTCATGACAGGTACGTCAAATGCCTCCCTTTGTTTGATCCCTTTCTCACTTTTCGCTTCCTGCCCTGGCAGCCACTGAGGCTTTGTCGTTCGGGATCGTGGATAGCATTCTGCAAAAGCGGCCGTGAAAGGCGAGCGAGGGAACAGGAAGAAAAAGCTTCCACTGTTTCGGAGAACCGGTGTCCAGATAATTAAATCATCCCAGTTGTCGACTAGACCATTATGGATTGTCACGTCCCAATTCAGTCCATCTTTGACTCACACGATCCCATTGTGACATGTGACGGGTGACCGCGTGCCTTAGGTTTTGAATTGTACAAATGACGCCTAACCTCCCATCAACATATCTTCGGGTCCTGACACAGGAGAGCAGTGGCGCTCGGCGTCTATTCTAAACCGATATCTCCATGGTTCGCCATTTCTCTGTATTTCTCTCTTTTCCTATTCAGTCCGAGCGGACTGAATTGTGATAATAATAATTTTTTAAGGGGATTTACCTTATCAGTTCCGGTGTCTAAATCTGTTGCCCCCAAACATGTCATGTCCTCCGCATGTCCCATCATAGTTGCGCTTCCATATACGATCGGTTGCAATTTCCGACGGATCGTAATCTTCACTCAGAGGCGCGCTGTTGCTGTCATGTAGAATTGGTCTAGTCCCTCCAGATTCTTATACAGCCAAGTCTCGCCCATCCGATTCGGCCCCTCGGCGCTCTCCCCGCCCTTCATCTCCGTCGCCTCCCGTCACACCCCTCACCATCCTCAATCCTGCACTTCAAAGGGGAAATAGTATATGCTGCCGTTCGTGCACCGGCCCGATGTTTGGGTCATTTCTTCCCGGCCGCTTCGCCCCCCGCTCGTTCTTCTTCCTTTTTCTGTTGAGGGTCCCCCCGTCGATAAATACTGGCCACCCCATGTGCACACGTATACGATATATACCTTTTGTTTCTGTCTCAAGATTTCTGCGTCCCTGTGGAGAACAAACAATGTATACTGCGTCGTCCCAATCGCGATTCAGAATCAAAGAGAAACTTACGCTTCCTTTCTTTTCGCCAACGAGGCACCACTTTCTTTGGGCTTCTTCTGCCCTGCTGCCTTTTTTTGTGCCTTTTGGCGATCTTGTTCTCGTTGATTACCGCCTGTGGGACCCCGTGTCGTCAATATCGAGCAATCGGTGGGGACACAACCCTGTCGGCCTCACGAGTCATTCAGGAGGAGGAGAAGGATGTGGTTCAGTGTCAAAGGGATCGGCCACGTTGCAACCTCGGAACTCAAAGCCGCGAGGTGATTTGCCAAATCTGTAAATCAAAGAAGCTTCTCCCGGGTGTCACAACAAACGCAACAAATCGACTCCATGGCCCGCAACCGACAGCGCTGGTGGTTACATTCCCTTTCCAGGATCATCATTCTTGCCTTCACATTCCTAGCGAACCGCCATTCTACCACTCCTGACGAATACGACAATTGTATCCGTCCTTCCGTCCCTCGAGCTAAGCGCCCAAACACCCTCTCGCTCTACGGTCCTTTTACCCTCAGTTCACAGCCCTGAGGGCCACCCACCTGCATCAGGGTTAGATCCATGAATACGTGAATCTTGGCCAGGGACCAATACGGAATGACCCCACGTGCGCTTCTTTCAGAGTGATGGACGGAATCTGTAGATGTCAGATCTCGCATCGGAGATCTAATACATATCCCTGCAATATCAAATTTCTAGCGGCTGATCTCCGACTGTTTTCTTCTTATACTTACTAACACCACCTTCTCCGCTCTTTCGCTCTTTTCCCCTTCTCCCCCCCTACGCGCTCCCGTCCGACCCCTCCCCATCCCCCTCCCTTCCCTTCCCTTCTTCCCCGTCCCATCGTCAGTGCTTTGACTTGGTTTTATCGTTCGTTCATCATGTCCTCCCGACATACACCACGCCAGTCCGAACGTGATCTTCGCGTTCACGATTCAAGACCCCCACCAAACCATGTCCACCCTCACCTGAATGGTACCTCCCAACCGCCACTCAACACGTCATCGATACCCCCTCAATCGAGGAGTCACGCTTCACCAGCAGTTTCTACAAACGGAACTGCCCCCATCTCCAATGTTCAAAAACTTGCACAGGCGAACGAGCAGACGTGGTTACTGATTGGTTCGGATATTTCTCTGATTCGCTCCCTCACCCGGAAAACAAGCGCCTAACGGTTCCTTGCCACACCATCAAACAGGTAGAGTAGCCGAGCAGATGGGCAACCTAGAGCATGCACTGTCCGCTTATGAAAATGCGTTGCGTCACAACCCAAATTCATTAGCTGGTCTGATTCAAGTCGCTGGCATCGCCCGGATCAAAGAAGATTACCAAAAGGTCGGTCGCCACCTCGGTCCGACGACTCCGTCCCGATCATTTCCTTGGTGCTTATGTAATCACATCCACACAGGCGATCGATTACTTCCAGCGGGTGGTTGATTTGCAGAATGACAACGGGGAAGTGTGGAGTTCCCTCGGTTCGTTCTCTCTCCTTCCGCGGCACGACCCGGTGGTAACGACCCACCTCCTATAGGTCATTGTTATCTCATGCGTGATGACCTGCAAAGGGCATACTCAGCTTATCAACAGGCTCTCTATTTGCTTCCGTCTCCCAAGGTATGAACCGACTGAATTTGCCCTCAGCACGCCCTCACCTTGGGAAATGTCTCGCTCTGTAGGATGATCCGAAATTGTGGTACGGTATTGGTATCCTCTACGATCGCTACGGATCCCTGGATCATGCCGAGGAAGCCTTTGCCTCGGTTCTCCGGATGAACAAGGGTATGTGTGTCATCTCCCGGCCAGTTTGTACATCCGTGCTGATTCGGCCCCCTTTAGATTTAGACTTTGACAAGTCGAACGAAATTCTCTTCAGACTGGGCATAATCTATAAGCAGCGCAGCAAGTACAAAGAGAGTCTCAGCTGCTTCGAGAAAATTCTCCAAAGCCCTCCAAATCCCCTCGCCCACGCGGACATCTGGTTCCAGATCGGACACGTGCACGAGCAACAGAATGATGTGCGTTTATTTGTCACCTCCCCCTAATTAAGGCTTAGCTCCTTTTTCGTAGCTCGTGAACGCCAAGGGGGCGTATGAACGGGTCGTGGCCGATAACCCAAACCACGCCAAGGTTCTCCAACAGCTTGGTTGGCTTTACCACCAGGACGGATCTACGTTTCAAAATCAGGAGACTGCGGTCACTTACCTCACTAGGAGTCTCGAGGCTGGTTCGTAGTCTTCATTACCTCGGCCCCACAGATCCCTCACATCAATCACACGCTCTAGACCCTCATGACGCCCAGAGTTGGTATCTTCTTGGTCGTGCGTATATGGCTGGCCAAAAATACAACAAAGCCTATGAGGCATATCAGCAGGCTGTGTACCGGGATGGCCGTAATCCTACCTTCTGGTGTTCGATCGGCGTTCTGTACTTCCAGATCAACCAGTACAGGGACGCCTTGGACGCATACTCACGAGCTATTCGCATCAACCCCTACATCTCGGAGGTTTGGTTTGATCTCGGGAGTTTGTACGAGAGCTGCAACAACCAGATTTCTGATGCCATTGACGCCTACGCTCGAGCGGCGGAGTTGGACCCGAGGAACACAGCGATCACTCAGAGGTTGGAGCTGCTGAAGCAAGCGCAAGCAACCGGTGCACAGCTTCCCGCAGCACCAGGCCCGCAGGATGTACATCCAACCGCTTACGCCAACACCGTTGTACAGCCACCTGGCCTGACTGGCCCCCCTCTACTTCTCCAAGGCAGCAATGCAAACCGTGTCACGCCGAGGGGTGATCTGCGCAACGGCGATTCCAGCCTACCACTCCCCCCTCCACCTAACACCGTCGGTCCAGGGCGCCCAACCTCCCCGCGGCCCTTCCGAGGGGGTCCACCTCCACCAGTGATTGTTGACGAGAGCCGGCACAACCAGTCGAGGCTCGCGCCAATGGACCTCGATCGCCCACCCACCCATAACCGTGACCCTCCATCACTGTACCCATCCAGCCGTGGGCCATCTACTAGCAGACATTCGAGCATCTTGTTACATCAGCCTGTACCCCAGCCTCCTCCCTCGGATGGTCGCAATGGACACCCTCCCCACAGCCACGATCCCCACTTCCCCAACTCCCGGCAGATCCGGCCCCCATCGACGTCAACTTCTCCTATTCCTCGTGGTCACACCCCCAGAACGTCCTCATACTCCAATCATCCCTCCCAACGTCCGCCTCCCCCCGGTCTTAGCCACCCTCCGAGGTCTCCGCGACCTTATCCTACAGAGGTTACCGATCGAGATAGCCGACGTGAGGATCGAGATTGGGATCGTGACCGTCGCGGCAGGCATTTACAAGACTATGCTGCTCCTCCTCCTCATCAGATGTTTGCTACCCGCGGCCACTCCCCCCCTTATCGTGGTCACAGTCCTGGCCCTCGTTCAGCTCGTGACTACAGCCCACCTCAACCCTCTCCAAGGAACACTCATCAGTCGGTCCCCAGCAGGTCATACCCCTCACCATGGGCCGAGAATAAACCCGCTGCGCCTCGTTCCCCTCCTACCCAACCCCTACCTGAGCCTCATCCATCTCGGAGGTATGATCCAAGGAATGACGGCCGGGATCCAAGGGAATTGAGGGATTATGATCCGATGGACACTCGCCCAGATCTTCGCAGCCGTCCTCCATCTCATCATGGTTCTCCTGAGAGCGTACGAAATACTCTCCGTCAGCCTCCACCCCCTCCTACCTATTCCAAAAGGTCTCCAAGTCCGCATCTTCCATCTCACCCTGGTATGCAGATGCCGGAGAACCGGGTTCCAGGCCGCCGTAGGGGCTCTCAGCGGGAGAAGGAACCTGAGCCACCTTATTCCCCGGGTTCTCTGGATGCGAAACGCGACCGGAAGAGGAAGAACCCCACTGGAGCGATGACCGGCATGCGGAGGAAGGAGGAGGATAGTATGTACATCGACCGACCACCAAACAATGGTCAACCCTCTTTCAGGGTCAACACCTACCCTCCGAGGGTCGAGAGTCCCGAACCCGTTAGTTCAGGCGGTTCCGTAATCCGTTCCGTCCATCAGTCTCCCACTGCTGCTCCCGTTCCGCCGAAGCGTTACGTGGATGAGGACTACGATGAGGGCGTCGCCGAGGTATTGATGGATTTGGCTTCATATCGCACTCATGTACCGGCTTCCCAGCCACTCCCTCTCCCGCCTGTCCAGGGTTCCGGTGGACGAGCATCTCCTCGTCCGATGAACTCCCACCGCGGATCCATCTCTTCCAACAGAGGTGATCGTGATTCCCCAGCACTCTCTACGGGATCCAGCCAGAAGCGACCCTTGAGCCCCACATCTGAGGACAATGGGGGTGGAGAAATGAAGCGACCCAAGGTCGATGGTCCGAAGTTATCCCCTACGTCGAAACAAACGCCAATTCCATCCACGCGCCCATCCCCCGTTCCGTTCAGGACTCAAGCCGCGTTGTCCTCTCCCGAAGTCCGCCAGTTGGACGCTAGTCATTACAGGCAAGCTAGCCCACCTCTGCCCGCCGTCCTTCCGCCACACCCTCGACCGGTCGGCTCCGGAATGGCATTGCCGCCCATTGCAACCATTTCGCCAACTTCATCGGGATCACCAGGTAGGGATGAAGATAGGATGGCTGTTGACAGGCCTCGATCCATGACCCCTCCTCCTTCTAGGGCCAAGATCTCTGAGGTCATGAATAGGCCCAACAAGTCACCCACCCCCACCCCCATGGATAGAGAACACACGCACTAGTCTGATCCCGGCTACCGTTTTTCTTTCTTTTACTTTTCTTATTATTGTTTCCAGTGTTTTCATGTGCATTGTTTTCCTCGTCCCACCACGTGCTCGTCGGTTCCTGTCCCATGAGTCTTGACCTGTTCAAGTTTCTTCCTTCTCCCAAACACGTAGCAATAAGCCGCCCCAAGTTGTTGATGTATTTTTTGAACCATGAATAGTGGACAGCATGATATCGTTTGACAAAATAGCGCAGGCGAGAGTGGTCATCCGATTTCCGAAAAAGGCAAGGTTCTAAGGAAAAAGGTTGTCGTTTCACCTCCTCGAGGACCAGCGCGCCCCCAACCCAGCCGCCCGGCCACCCTTCAAATCGCCTCGCCCGCTCTCTCTCGCGCACACATTCTTTTGACCTATTTACCCTATCATATTCACGAGACAACACCACCTACCCATCGGCTAAACGAAGGTGGCAACGGTCGAGTGGGATGAAGCCAGCCAGCAGGAATAGTGTCTCCGCTCCAATTGTCATCACCACCGCCCTCGACCTACGCCGAAACCCGTCCTTATCCACCTCAGTTTCCTCATCCTCGAGACGTTCATCGACATCTGAAAGTTCGGAATTCAAGAAATCCGACTTGGTGGCTGACGGGGACTTGACTGATAACTCGAAACCACCTGACAGGGTTCATACACCAGCTACGATGTCCAGAACCTCGATGAGCATACCCAAGAATGAACTTCCCGCCGCCGCTTTGTCATCTCTTCCGGGGGCGAGCGACTTTAGGGAGTTCACTTCTCCGACACCCTCCGGGGATTCCTCACCTCCTCCGCTACAATACGCGAGCCCCCTCACGACACTCACAAGACCGGGAGACGAAGACCTCTTCGTTAAGGTTTCACCGCTACCTGAAACAATGGGTCCGAAAGACCAACAGTCCCCGTTTGTTTTGCCGAGCCCTCCCCTGACAAGAGTGGGCACCAAGTCCACCCGGAAGTCCACACCTTCACGCCCAGGGTCGGGATTGTTGGAAAGTCAGAATATGGGTGATCGAGAGGAGATTGATGTTACGGATGCCCGGCGGTGGCAGGATTCGAGCATAGACGATCCCAACCCCAGTTTGGGTCTTGGAGGTGGTCTAGAAGGGGGCCCCTCACGGAGGATGGCGACCACCCACCCACTCAAGCTAGATATCCCCCCAAATTCGCACTCGCCACCCATTTGGGAGATTGTTGGACCTCCAGAAGACAATAACACTCCCCACCGTGCAGATGAAGAGAGATTCGCCACACAGTACGTCCCCTGCCCTCCTCTCTGACTGTTCCTCACCGGCTCACATTACCAGATCTTCCAAGAAGTCGATACCCAAGTCTTCCTACTACTACGGACCCCCACCCCCCGATGCTGCGTTTGGCACGGACCCAATAGGACAAATCGGAGTTCACCATCCCCGTGAAATCGTTCGGATAGAGCGTGACTACTCTGGTGGCGAGATCATTCAATTTTCGGCAGTGTACCCTCTAGAGTTCGAGGGAAGGGTACGTTTGAGGAGCTCACGAGTATTGTCCCCCACAATTACTGACGTTGGTGTGATTGACAGATAGCACCCACACAGTTCCTCGAGTCGATAAACGCGATCAACGAGACCCTGATTTCTGCACATAGCTTGTCCCATTCGTGCTTGGACAACGTGCTCGCATTTTTCACGTTGCAATTGTCGCGTCTGGTAACCACCACTCACTATGAAAAGGTATGTCCGCGGAGCAGACAACGCGTTGCTAAGTGGATCCTAACCTCCGCGGGATTTGGCGTTGGACAGGAGATGAGTCGGTTGCGCCAGCTGATCGATATGATGAATACGACTACGTTCAATCCCGTAGGCCTGAACATTGTATGGCCGAAGAACGTTGGGTTTATCTTTGTGAGCAACCGCCTGTCCATCAATGTTATAGGTCTCTAACTTTTGCGCCCTCACAGTTGGAGATCGAATATTATGTATGTCACTTCCTTCCATCTTCCGTCTGTTCTACCGCCTGACCTAACATGATTTTGACAGTGACCTGGTTCAATCGTATAACACAGGTGTGGACAATGTGTACGAGTATCACGGGGTCAGGCCCGGATCACACGGAAGGGGAACGTTGAGGGCTTGCCTGGGATCCGTCCGCGGCCCGCCTATGTCACAGGAAGTGAACCCTGAGAGTGGCGATCGAGACTTGACGGAGGCTTACACGTGCACCTGCGTTTTTCTTGTGACTTAATTTTTCGTTTCCAAACTTTCCCTCGTCCTCTTTCTTCTTGTATCTTTATCGTGATTTATTTTCAAGGTAGTAGGCTATGATATTTCTTCCCTGGCTAATTTTCCGAATATGATCGCTGTTTGACTTTGTTCGCGGAAGGCGGAGTGTTGACCACCTCGGCAACAGATGGCCGAGGGCGATTAGTAATAATAAATGTGTATGGCTTGGATCTCACGATCCCGGCCGCCTGACTCCCACCCAGCCCGTTCCCCGTATCAGGCGACGCAATACGTATCGGATAATTCGACACTCAACCTCTCGCTCAATCTTCACCCTTTTATACTTATATCTTGTCCAATCCTTGTCGTCTTTCTCGCTGGGCCGACCCCTGCCCCACCGCCACGCTCGAGTCTGAGATTAGCGGATTACCAATCCCACAAACCCCTTCTCCCGCAAGCCCCCCCTGTCCGTCTCCGTATCACCGACTTCACCAGAGCAGATGGAGTTCAACGCGAGCTCAATGCCCTTCTGGGACGCCTCTCAAACCCCAATGACCATTTCCCAGATTGCAGACGATGATTTCCTCGCCCTGCTCCAGAAACAGTTCCCCACAGACGTCCAAGTCCCTTTCGACCTCAGTTTCCCCGGATACAACAACCCCACTGCCGTCGACCCTCAGAACCTCTCGGACTACACGTTCCCGATCTCCCAACCCACCCCACCATCCAGCGACAGTGGCAACAGCCCTGTTTCGGTAACCAACGATAACGATGACCGTTCTCTCAAACGCAAGGCCAGCGACGAGAGGATGGACGTAGAGCCCGCAACAAAGACGCCTCACACCGGTACGTCGGGCTTCAAGACCACTTCCCCCCCGCTGCCTTTTCGCTCTCGGGCGGCTGACACTTGACTCTTTGACCAGGCACCACCTCTGGTAATTCCAATAAAAAAACCAACGCACGTCGCAAGTCCAAAAATCCAACACAGGCATGCATTCAACCTCGTCTCCTGTCACCCCCAGACTCATGCCATCGCCATCACAGGATGAACTCCGACTCCTGAAACGCAAAGAGCAGAATAGAGCTGCTCAACGCGCGTTCCGCGAGCGGAAGGAGAAGCATGTCAAAGACGTAGGATCACCGCATTTATGATCGGGAACCCGTTATCTTACTGATCGCCTGCAGCTCGAGGATAAGGTTGCCGAACTCGAAATGAGGAACCAGCGGACAGAATCCGAAAACGAGAATCTGCGCGACCTCCTGTCTCGGTTACAGGAAGAGAATATGCAACTAAAGAAGAAACAGCAAAATTCGCCATCCCAGCCCTTCACATTCGCGATGTCAAGAGATTCGCCGGCTTCAGTGAGGGACAATGTCAACTCACCCCTGCAAAAGGACTCGCCTCCGTCTTTATCTACCGTCTCGTCCGCTCCCCCTCAAACCAACTTCTTCACTACTCCGCTTACCGGGTCCGAATTCGATTTCGGCTCGTTGATCCCCTTTGACCCTGCAGTATTGAACACACTTGACGATACGTACACATCAACCTCGGCTTCTGACGACGTGATGAATCTCGACTTTGGATTCGGAAAGCCCAACCGACAGACGTTCAATATCTTGGCCAGTGACCCCGCCTACATGTCATTCGCTGAACCGTCACCGCCAGACTCAACCTCGGTCCCGACCCCGATGAACACGATAAACCCATTTGATTTCTCGGCGCTCGACCAATGGTCACGGTCTGGACCCCGGTCGAATAACGGAGACACCATGCAATCATTCGATGAACTGTTTGGCGGCAGTACCAACTTCCTCTCTCCGTCTAGCGGCATCGACTTCGCTGAGTTGATGAAGAAGTCTCACTCACTCGTGGCTTCAAGTCCGGTCTCTCACACCAACCTCAACGGTAACGGGAGTGGATCGTCGGACGTGAGCTCGCCGTTAACGTCATTATCGGCGAGCTCGCCCGAGGCACCACATCACAAGGCTGGGGGCGATTGTCCAAAGACCAAAGAACAACTCTCGGAGACTATCAGCAAGGCGGGCCTTTCGTCGTTTGTGGTGGATAGCCCTGGGAACGACAGCTCTGCCACGCAATGCGAGACAGGGTCTATCCCATTCCTGAAGAAGAGCACTAATAAGGACGCGCCGATGGTGATGTGTCGAGGTTCCAGCTTCCCCAAGACGGAACAGAATGACAAGAATATCGAAGTACTCAGCGCTTGGAGAAGCATCACCTCAAATCCTCAATTCAAAGTAAGTTCCCATATGAACCATACTAGGCAGCGGATCTCTGACGTGATTACAGGACATCGACATCAATGAACTGTGTACGGAATTCACAAACAAAGCCAAGTGTGATGGGACGAAGGTGGTGCTCGAGCCTTCGGGAGTCACACATATAATCGATGCGCTCAACGCCAAGGTGCAACAGAAGGCCGCAGCCGGTAACAGATAGTGGGCATTTGCGTTCACCGATCTCCTCACAGCTCGACCGGACCACACAAGGTCCTCTGTACGATTGCATATCTCAGGAGGTTGGCTATCACCTGGAATGGATCATTTCCCGCCAGGCTGTGTCCGGACACTGGCCACCTACGATGCTCTCACGCACGTTACACACTTTCACCAATCCCATGGATGTAATTTTGGCTCACGCAACCCACTCTGCTCTTCTTATGATTTTTGGCCCCGTTGCATGTATTTCCTTCTTTGGCCCTCAGACACCCACCTCTCCGTCACTTCTGTCCCACTTAACGGCACATCCTACCCCTCGTTCATGACCTGTATCCTATGTTTCGCCCTAATAATGAGCCACAGTGGGCATCTCTGTAAAGGTAGAACAGATCCGATGATGTAATCACCTGGAACAAATGATGACGTCCGAGTCCTGATTCAACTCGACTGCGGATATCGGACAGAAGACAACAACGATGGACGACGACTGGCTATCGAAAGAAATATGGCAGATAATCACTTCCCCCCACATCTCGTTCCCAAAGCCGACCGGCCCACTTCAGTTTAGAATGGGTCCCGGCCCGGTCGATTTGTTCAGCACGAGATTCAACAACACGTTCGCGTTTGACGTGAAGGCCACCGTAGCTGGGGAGGAGGTGTCAAGAGAGGAGCTCAAGGCGAAGCTGTTGGGTTTGCAGAAACACTGGAAGGCTGAACAAGCCAAGCTCCAGGACGAATCTGTTGGACCGGTACGTTGTTTTGGCCACCACCAGATGGTCTGCACTTGCTGACCGTTCAATCATGTGAAGCGTTCAGACACTGTCGTATCTCTCTCCTCTGATAAGACCGTCTCCCTATCTGCAGAGTGGGCCCCGTTTGTCTTGATTTTTACTCGCTGGCTAATGCTACCGCTGCCAGAACTCAAGTTGAGGGTGGCAGGAGGAAGATCAAGCTATTCTCTTTGGACGGAGACCCTTCGCTCTTCGAGTAGACCCTTTACTACTACAACCGTCTCTGCCTATCAACCGCCTCCTCTGGACCTGTAACGATACAAACCAGAGGGGGGGGGATAGATAATATACAGATGTGCCCTGTAGGCGCTTATAGAAGCGGTGAGATGATCGTCCAGGAGCCAGGTCTCCCTTTACCCCCACTGCGCCGCCCATCGAGCGCATCGGTCGGGTAACGTTTACCTGCCCTTCGCTTGTCCACCGAACCTTACCCTTCCCCAATGTCGTCATCACCTCGGCCCCCCACTTCCCCGCGGTTACCACCCTCCAGCGGACTTATCAGCGTGGCAAGGGTCACGACCCTGTTGGTCTCTGTCTTAGTTGCCCTCTGTTCGGGCACCAATTATGTATGCATTCGAATGACATCTCCTCGACGGAAAGAACTGACCGTGACCTTCCGCCCGCCAGGTTTATTCCGGTATGATACACCCGGTACCCGCCCAAATTGCACCAGTGACGGAGTCCCACCTTCCGCAGCTTACGGTCCCCAACTTGGTGTCCGATTAGGACTGTCCCACACGCAGCAGAACCTCGTTGGTTTAGGCGGAAACGGTACGTACATCCCTTTACTCACAATCACCACTCATCCGATCCCGACTCTCCGGTCAATTTCCTCTGGCTATTCTCATCCACCAGCCGGGACCTACGGTTCAGGTCCCTTCCACGGTAAACTCGTAGATGCGCGTGGCCCGAGGCCATCTCTTATCATCGCCTTCTTTACCCTATCCGTCGGATATCTGGGCACCAGGATGATCTTCAAAGCTGGACTAGAACAAGGTCAAGAACAAGCATCAACTGCGACCGTCGCTTTATTGATCTTATGTGGCTTCCTGACTGGTAACGGAGGCTCCGGCGGTTTAGCCAGCTCACTCAATGCTGTCGCCAAAAGCTTCCCAGAACACGTTGTAAGTAATAAAAACATATCCAAGCAACTCCGCACCCATGTCGACTCCTTGATTGTTACGCGTAGAGAACTAGCTTTACAGGGTTGGTGTTATCCGGCTTCGGACTGTCAGCTTTCTTGTTCTCTACGATCGCACATACGGCCTTCCCTGGGAATACCTCTGACTTCCTCCTTGTCTTGGCAATTGGCACCTCGATGCCGATGATTTTAGGATGGTTGTTTATCTGTCCGATACCGCCCCCTACATCGGACGGCGTGAACACACCTGAGGGTGCAATCCCAGCCCCACGTCCTACTTACTTTGGGAGAAGTGACGATAGTGCCATGCGGTTATTACCCGAAAACGAGCTTGACTACGACGAGACTTACGTCCAGTCCCCAAGACGACACACACGAACCCTGAGCGTAGCGAGCTGTGGAGAAGTTGGCACCGGCGTCCTTTCAGAGAACGAGCAACCCGACGTCAGCGGCAAGGAGTTGTTCATGAGCCACAAGTTCTGGCTGTTATTTTCTATAACATCCCTCCGTGAGTTATCAAATATACGTTGCACAGAGCGGGTACTGACATGTCCAAGTGAGCGGTGTGGGTCTGATGTGTAGGCCCCCAGGCTTGACGGAGTCGATTGAGAGCTAATCAACTGGTACGCAGGGATCAATAATGTTGGGTTGGTCGCCCAGTCCCTCTACGCTAAGGGAACCCCGGTATACGATGAAGTTGAGAGTTTCAAGTTCCAAACGCTTCAAGTCTCCGCTATCAGCGTTATGAATTGCGTCGGAAGAATATCTATAGGTAAGCCAGTTCAATATTTCTGGGAACGGTCCGGCAGGACGCTAACTTCCATAGGTGTATTCACGGATCTCGTCAGGAACCGGATAGGCATACCCCGGGCATATTGTATTTCTCTTGTTGCTATACTTTTCTTTATCTCTCAGCTGGTAGCCATGTCCATCGTGGACGTGAAAGAACTCTGGAAGGCTAGCTTATTGGTTGGCTTCTCGTATGGTGCTATGTTTGGACTATTCCCGACGATTACCATCGACTGGTTCGGAATGCGTAAGTCCTGAACTATCAGCCTTACATTGATCCTGAAATTTTCCGGCACAATAGCCCACTTTTCCGAGAACTGGGGGTTAGTCGCCCTCTCTCCAGTGATTGGGGGGAACCTTTTCTCCATGGCTTTTGGGAAGAACCTCGATGGGCATACCCTGGAGGAATCTGACCTCCCCCCCACAACATCTCCTGACACAACAATCCACGCCCAATGCATGGATGGCGTGGAATGTTATATTTGGAGCCTGAAATTGACAACCTGGGCGTGTGTCTTCGCATTCGGGTTAGCGGTTTGGGCGGGGTACGAGGACTGGAAGAAGAGTACGGAAGAGAAGAAGGATAACAGTTATCATCCGGTCTTCGACAACGACTCGTGAGGCCGAATTTATACATTGCATCTTGGTATTTTGGTATTTTACCCTCCAAGGACCCCGACGTTCGCTTATAATCTCGCATCATTCAAGGCTCTGTTCGATGTCTTCATGTCGCATTAGTTCTCCGCAATCAAACCGTTTCCCCAGAGGTTCGTTGGTGGGTCCTCTCAATAGTTCACCGCGTACCAAAGCAGATTTTGTGCGCAGTGACCCAACAGGATCATATGGCGTGGTCGCGGGGGTACGCGGAATCTGACGTGGGGTTCCTTAAACGATATCGTACTGGGGTCGATCCCCATCATCCGGTCGGAAGTCTCATCAACCCCTGGGGTCGATTCGGCCTCGAGGGGGCTGGGGCAGCCTAGCTCGCAGAGCCCCCCATAAGGAAGCGTGGTGGTACGAAGTGACCAAACAGGACGGTGCTTCTCGCCAGGTCGAACTACTGCCAAGTCAGAATCCGAAGATCAGGTCTCCAAACAAAATACCTGGTCGTCATCCTATTGTAACCCGGATACTTACACACATCCGACACCAACGACGGACGAATATTGAAACCCTAACGGTCGGTCATTGAGACCGTCATCACTGAAATTTGCGGAAGGCTTCAGGTTTCGGAACGTGGGTTGCCCACGCCAACGCGTGTATTTCGATGAGATGTCCGAATGCGCGATCGGTGATCAGGGGACTGGGGGATCTATCGTCCAATCGAAACTTTCGGCAGGAACGGGGGGAATATGGACCAAAAAACAGTAGCAAGTGCGAATGAGTTTGTAAAATACATTTCACAAATAACCCCTCAAGCAAGAAACATGAAGGTCGACTGAGTGTAGGGAAGGAAGGTGTTGCCATGATGAGAATTTTCACTGAGGATGTGGAAAGCGTCCGTGAGTTGTGCTTGTTACACTTATTAACGTGGACCTAGAGACGAACGAGGGTATACGAATTCTGGAGTATGACATGTGTATATGGGTGCGTTATAAGTGGGTCAATAAAGAAAAGGTCAAAGTCAAAAACGAGGGAACCCAAGCGTTCTGGATGAGATCTGATACCTGAATCTCCGTGGCAAAAATAAAGGGGAGGAGAAGGGCGCAATTCTAAAGCATGGGCGGGGAAGAAGTGGGAAACAAGAGAAAAGTGGGGATGGAATGAAAGGGCGTTATGCGAGACTACAACCGGTGGAGAAATGAGAAAAGAGGGGCACTACTTAGTATAGGAGTGAGAGCAGGCAGTGGGAGTGAGCGTGATGATGAAAGGAAAGTAAGTCCGTTGTACCGTTGAACCTGTATATACCATAGTCGAGCGTCTTACACGAAAAACTGGGTGCTGAAGTGATGATGAGCTTTCCCTCCCGCATGAAAGATCGTAAGTGTCACTTACTGGATCCGGCTAGCGGCGTGAACCTCCATCTCCTCCATTTTGTACGAATTCAGCTCCTCCTTGATCCTCTGCGCCAGTGCAGGTGTTAACCGACTCCACGTAGCGGGTTCACTACGACGATCGTACACGGATGGCGGGAATGTGTCGTACACTGAAAGGTTTGATGCGAAGGTGAGGCGTTTCACAGGTGCGGTGGCCGAGCGGTGGGCCAACGTTGGCGGGTTCGGGGAGAACACAGCTGATAAGACCGGGGCAGATGAGTTGGAGTGGCTGAAGATTGACTTCTCCGTTTGTGGCAGCGGGTTTGAATCCGATGAGTTGATCGCTGAGTCCGACACGAAAGAGAGAGGAGGGAGTGACGGGGTGACGGAGGAAGAAGGGGTGGGTTGTTGGGGGTGGGGATGGTGTAGACCGTCGATGTGATCTGGATCAGAGGATGGAATGCGCGCAAGGGGGCCAATCTCTGTGGTGTGCGTGGGGACGGAGTTGTACGAGTTTGACCTAGCCCTAGCAGTGAATGGAGGTCCTGGTGGTTCAACAACAGGAGTGGACGCTAGATAAACGGTGAGTCAGTGATAGCACGACGGACGCGATAAACACCCGCACGTTTCAGAATGCCCCTTGCGGGGATTCGCGTCCTCTCAACACTCCTTCGCAGACCGATGGCCCAGGGCTCCATATCTTCATCGCGGTTCAGATCGATGCTATCAACGCCGCCTCGGATAGTGATCTCTTCGTCGTCTTCACCTTCGCCCCAATCTTCGTTATCATCCCACCCATCAAGCGAATCCTGACGGACGTGGTTGTCACTGGGAGCGCCGAATTTTTCGTCATCGCTATCGGAGTCCTCGTCAGCTGGTCGCGTGCTGTCGCCTGAAATAGGGCCGTTCGTGAGATCTCCCTGACGGTTGCTGGAGTTCTTCTCCCAAGCTGGTGGGGTGGTAATCGCGTTCTTTTGAGCTTCGACCTTGGCTCTTTCGGCAGCCTCGGCATTGCTCTTCAGAGTGTGTTGTCGGGCTAACCTCGCGGCAGGGGTAAGCCCGTTCAACTCGGCACTCCACTCCGAACGATCCACCTCCACGGTAGCATGAGACACGCTGGCTTCTGATGCCTCAGCCTTGGCCCCTTTCTTACCCTTCTTTTTCGACTTCCCTTCCTCACCCTCCTTGTCCTTTTTATCTTTGAATAGTGAGGTGATACCAGCCAAAGAATTCCGCCGTGTAATCTTGCCGAGGTTCCCCAACTTTCGGATCACCATCGACGCAGAAGACATTGTTGACGACAACGATATGTTGTCGGTAGATGCGTTCAACTTCGAGTTAAACAACGCCCTGCGGGGCTTCTTCGGGAGGGCTGACGAGGCGGTATCCGGGGAGTCATGAAGTGACCCAACCGCTTCAGATTTGGCGGGCGTTTCCGCCCGAGTCTGAGGAGCTTTCCCCTTGGATGACGTTTCTGGATCCTCCTCCTGGAGGGGATTGAAGGAGAGAGCACGCCGGAAGCGACCTTTGAGACCACCGCGAGAGCCACCAGGCGTGGAGTCAAGTCCTTTCCCAAGATCGCTATCGTCTCGCGACATACGCTTCTCTGCAACGGTGTAGTTCCCTTGGGATAACGGCGACGGTTTAACGGGTCGTGGGGTCGCGGTCGAGGGCGTCGAAGTGGTGGTGTTGTTCGAGGTAGCACTTGTGGACGAGGAACTTCCGTTTGGTCGGGTGGCAACGGACGACGTTGTGGATGAGGCAGAAGGGTGTCGATTGTGGGGTCGCTGGCTGGTCGAAGATCCGGGGGTGTTATTACTCGGTCGCGTCGGAGTGTTTGTTGGGGTTGATCTCGATGGCTGTGGTGGATTGATACCGTTCTGGCCGCCGACAGTCGAACCCTGACTGTCTTTCCGGCGACGTGAACTCTGACTAGAGGAGGTATTGACGGATGTGGATGAAGCGGACGCATCGTTGCGAGCATACGGTGGTTGGAAAACTGGAGCGGCGCCTGGGTTCGACCTCCAATCGTGCTGGGGCGGCGGAGCAGTATCTTGGCTCTGTTGGCGACCTGGCCGGCGATAAGGGTGGAAACCCCCATATGACGGGTTGGAGTCACCGGGTACATTTCTAGGATACCCACTGTTGCCGGGGGGTGGATGGGGAGGTGGAGGTGTTCCGCTTGGGAAAGGGTTGAAGACGGTGTTCGGAGGATAGAACTCCTGCTGGGCACCGTTGCTCCCAGACCTGCCGCGTTGGGAACCTGAAGTAGCTGGATGCTGACCGTACATGGGGATCTGGTGGTTTTGCTGGGCGTTAAACATCATCTGCTGATATGCCCACTGAGCAAACTGGTTGTTGGCAGCGTCATAGAACGGATTGGGGTTCATCTGGGCCTGATGACCTTGATGGATGTAGGGGGGATGAGGAGAAGTGTTTTGGTAGAAGCCAGGGTAGTAGGGAGCGTTGGCGGGGGACCAACTTGCCTGTTGTTGTTGTACCGGGTAGGGATACGGTTGCTGTTGAAGGTGGAGCGGGAGTTGCTGGCCGGACTGCTGGGCCATCGTGGAGGAATGGTTGACGGAATTTGGGGAAGGGGTGTGCTGCTGCCTGGAAGGGGGTTGATTAGTGGTCGGAGGGGAATCCATAGCTTGCGGAGGTGTTGGAAGATGCCAGTCTTGTGCAGCGAGAACAGCCATGGACTATGAGGCGAGGAGAAAGGAACGGAAGTATATCAGCAAGGTTGAGGCAAGGGCATACGCAAAACTGGAGGCAAAAGCGAGGAGCGGTCACGACCTTGAAGGACAAAGGTTGCGGTGGAAAGGTGGCAGAGCGGCACGGAGAGGCACGAAGGGGAAGAAACCCACCAGGCGAGGTGTCCGAATAATGGAAGGGGGGTGGCTCGACGCTTTAAACAAGGATGGCCGTCGTCTTCGTGGCCGTCGTCGTCGTCGTCGACTGGGCCATCCAACGGTGCAAGGGAGAGGGAAAGCCTGCGGAATGCAACCGGTCACTCTGTCACACAGCTCTCTTTCTTCCGTTGCTCATCCATTTCCACCTCAAATATATATCTTATTTTCCACTGTGGGAGGCCAACAGACAACTCCGCCGCCGGATCTGAAACTCTGCGGGCGAACGCAAACAAAAAGGAGCGCAGGCGCGCCGTGGACTGCCAACATCAAACATCATACGGCGTCCGGCACAGTGACATCAGGAACACCGCGCCTAGTCTTCCTCAATCTCCGTTTTCGAGCCTAGACATGACCGACGTCCGTTCTCGCCTCGCAGACACCCGCCAGCTCCGTTGTACACCAACGTTGATACCACCCAAAAAGGAAGGCGTTCCGATCGTGCGAATTTCCGTTTGATCTGTCTCTCGCTCTCGTTGTATCCCGACCATGGTTACCCCAGAAGATATCGCGGAGGAGATCCGCACCAGTTTTCCTGGGGCCGAGGAGATCGTCGTCCAGTATTTGGCTGGTTACCTTTTGGACGACGCTGGCGAGGATGAAGATATCCTCCAAATCGCTAGGCTCATTCTCGAGTCCGTGGCCGGTCGCAATGCAAAGGCTTTGGAAACCCTCATGACAAAACTCGCCGATATGCTCGAGGACCTCCTGACTGTCCGAGCATCTCAAACGAACCGCGGTACCGGTCTCACCAAGCTCGACAGAGCTATGGAGATCGGTAAGACCACTGCCATGTCCGGCACCATCGCCATGAGCCAAGGTGTTGACCTTGAGAGTATTAACAAGGGAAAGTAAGATGTTTCTGCGGCCCACACGCACTTCCGTTCGGATGGTAACCTTCCGTAGAGCTTCCCGCGTCGATATTAAGAAATTGGAGAAGCAAGAGGCCAAATTGAGGGCAAAGATCGACAAACGGGCCAAGCGGGACCTATACGAGGGCTCCAAGCTCTTGGACCAGGCAAGGAAGCAGGTGATTAGCTATCCAGCGACTCACGCGGACTTTTCCCTGACGAAACTACCGTAGCAATCGTACGAGGAGATGTTTATGAAGGCGAGTGCATCACGATCAGGTTTACACCCTCAGCTGATGACCCTCAGATCAATCCGCTCGAAGCTGCTGCCGCTTCCAAGAACAAAAGCAAAGATGTACACCTCACGAACCTGGAAGTCAACTTTGCCTCAAACCGTATCCTGTGAGTAAACCCGACTATCACACTCTCGGAACGCCTAATCCCCCCCACAGTTCGGGAGCGAACCTCACCCTTGCTTATGGCCGAAGGTACGGCCTCATCGGTCGTAACGGTAAGTTTAACCTCTAATAGAGAAATTTCACACAACTCACTTCGGTTCACCAAGGCGTCGGTAAATCCACCCTTCTCCGTCACATCGCCATGCGTGAGGTTCCTATCCCTCCCCATATCACGATTCTGTTCGTCGAACAGGAGGTGGGTCCCATCGTTCTGACTTCTACCGTTTGTTCATGCGATCTACCAGATCGTTGGAGATGACACTATTGCCTTGGATTCGGTGCTGAAGGCCGATGTCTGGCGAGACCATCTGCTTCAGGAAGAAGCTGCCTTGAATGCAACGCTCGCTGAGCTTGATGCTGAGGGGGACGACAAACGTTTCGTTGATGCCAGAGAAGAGGCTTCTTCAAGGTTAGCCGAGGTTCATGCCAGGTTAGCAGATATGGAAGCGGAAAGTGGTCCTGCCCGAGCTGCTGCTCTTTTGGCCGGTACGTATCCAAAAATACTCCGCCGGTACTCCTAGCACGACTCTTGCCACCGGCAGGTCTGGGATTCAGCGAAGAGGATCAAAAACGTCCGACGAGGTCCTTCAGTGGTGGTTGGAGGTAACACGTCCCCACGAGACTGGCATCCATGTTGTCTGACCCATCGCTAGGATGCGCCTCGCCCTCGCTCGCGCTCTTTTCGTCAAGGTTGGCCTTCATAGCTACGTTGTCATGTGAGGCTGACCGGGTTTAAAGCCAGCTTTGCTTCTGCTCGACGAACCTTCTAATCACAGTGCGTCACCTTCGCGTTGCTACTGAAGTGTTGCCGTGTTTTATGCATGTCACAGTTGACCTCAACGCCCTCGCATGGCTGGAAGATTACCTACAAACGTGGCAGGGAACCCTCTTAGTTGTGTACGTTGTACACCTCGTCACACAATCAATATCGCTGAACCACCCCCCCACCAGGTCTCACGATCGTGCATTCTTGTGAGCGTGTGTTACAAGTCACCTGTCGTCGCAGGTGACGAACATCTGCATCCAGAGACGCCGTAGCGACGGACATCATCCATCAACATTCTGCTCGCCTGGACTACTACAAGGGGTAAGCCCTACCTTCCTGATAATATCCCGCTTTTGCGTGCCGTGGAGACATGTCGCGCTCCCTCACGCTCCGTCCGTATCTTGATATTGGGCACGATACGAAAACGAATATCTATCAGGGTCCCTGATTTTCTGATGAAGTGATTGTTAGGAACTTCACGCAGTTCTATTCAACCAAATCCGAAAGAGATCTCAACTTGCGGAAAGAGTATGAGGCCCAGATGGAATATAGGAAGCATCTCCAAGCCTTCATTGATCGGTGGAGGTATAATGCAAACCGAGGTATGATCGCTCGGATCTGATTGTTGGAATTTGCTAACGCCCGAGCTCGGTCCCAGCTGCACAGGCACAATCCCGGATCAAGATACTAGAGAAGGTAGTATCTCACCAAGACCCACGAGGACTTACCGCCGGATCTGATCGCGTGAAACAGTTGCCCGAGCTGGAGCCGCCGGAGGCGGAAGAATCTGAGACCTTCAGGTTCGTGAACAGTTGGCTGCGACCCTACAGTTTGTCACGAAAAGAAAAAGGTTCCCGGAGACAGAAAAGATATCCCCGCCAGTGCTACAGCTAAACGAGGTCTCATTCGGGTATGCTCCAGAAAGGCTCCTTCTCAAAGACATCAACATCGATGTCGGGCTGGACTCTCGAATCGCTATTGTTGGAGCCAATGGTGCTGGAAAGTCGACGCTGTACGCCCCAGTCCGGCAAGATCCGCCGCAATCCCTGACCTAGTTGGATAGGATTAAACTTCTTACTGGAGAACTCAAGCCAATGTTGGGTCACGTAAGCTCAAATGGACGATTGCGGATGTGCGTGTATCCCGTGCTACTGCTCCAAAACGACATTGATTCTCTGGAAGTGGGTACTTTGCCCAGCACCATGTGGACAACTTAATCCCAGTGATGTCCCCGGTTCAATTCCTGGCTTCCAAGTTCCCTGGAAAGACAGAACAGGAGTACCGTTCTCATCTGGGCAACTTCCAGATTACAGGAATGACCGGTTTGCAGACCATAGCTACCCTCTCCGGTGGCCAAAAGTCTCGTGTAGCGTTCGCTGTCCTATCCATGCAAAAGCCACATGTTCTACTGCTGGACGAGGTACGTTTCCCGATTAACACCAGTTTGTTCTGGATCCGCCGCTTACCTCTGTGCCACACAGCCGACCAATCACTTGGATATTGAGGTCGGCCCTCCGGTGCCTCGTCTGTGGAGTATGATATGAACTAATCGTCTCCCGTCGCATCTTATAGGGTTTGGATGCGTTGATGAACGCCCTGAAAACATGGAATGGTGGAGTCATCTTGATCTCTCACGACGAAAGATTTATCACGTCTGTTGCGAACGAGGTACGCCGGCTCCTACTTATGAGGCGAGCATTGTTGTCTCACGTCTCTTTAGTTATGGGTGTGTGCAGATGGGAAGGTGGACAAATTCAGAGGCGACGTGCAAGCCTACAAGGTATGTTCCCGAAGTATGTCCTTTCATCCTGCGGACAAACCTCGAACACCGACAGAGCTTGATCGTAAGCAACATCAAAGCGAGACCGTAAATTTACTTTGGGAGTCCTCCAATATCATAACTTTGCCCCAAGTGTTTCGCCCCGAGGGCAGCATGGAGTACGAACTTCCCCCACTATCTCAACGAACCACCACCACACAGGAAACACTTCGTCCAACTGTTTGTGCCACCAGGGCTACTTCTATAGCATATTTCACTGAGAAATCGAGGCAACCCGTCAAAGGATGATCCTTCCAAGACCAAATGATCTTCATCCTCGCACCTCTCGTGCCTTTCTTTTGACGTTTGCAGCTCCTCACTGCAGCATAAAACGAGTCAAAGGCGCACAGATACACCCGGAGCGAACCTATACATCCAGATCTACTGGTGGTAACAAAAACGGAGGGGTACGGTACGTTCTAGCAGTGTTCCTCGTTGGATTCTAATGCCATGATGCTTCGAGCTAGCCACATCAGGCACCCACTACATCTGCAGCTCGACGGAGTACGTGTAGCTCAAAACGAGTTGATCTAATATCGATTGCCACGGGTCATCCCGATTGCAAACACCTCTGTTCCCCCCTGTGCAGCAAAAGCCTTACCAAACACACTTCCCTGACCTGACGATTCGGGATCAGTGGTTTCACACAAAACTACGGCGTGCCTGGGTTTGTGGAATAGGGGTACCCTCATCGCCTTCGTATACACTTTGGTGTCTCCGCTCATAGCCCTGAATACACCCCACTTCGCCGTAAGTACCGGCATTCCGCGTTGGTACTATGGGAAGGGGCCGAATGGGGCCATTGTAACGCGACCCCTCACGTCCATCTGGAGAGCACGTACCAAAAGCGACCAGGTACGAGCAACAAGGTGGGCAGAAACGAAGGGAAGGCACAGAAAACAGAGTTTGTGAATGGTGGGGGAGAGAATTATGGAGATCGGAGTCCGAAAAGAGGTGGTGGGCCGCAGGGTGCCCGAGCACCACTTTATGCTGTTCTGGGATGCCCACGGAGGTTTGAAGTAAATGTTCACCTTGACCTAAAGAACGTAGGACAGTAATCAGTAGACGCTGGGAATAGTTGGTTAGTTTACAATTGTGCTCGAACTTACAAAACAGCACAGGTTTGGAAGTGTAGCGTTACCAGACGCAGTAAGTTGGAACCAAGCTGGTCAGGGTACATTGACTGAGTGACCATACCCACGACTTTCAAGGGATGAGAGGGTTTCTAACGGTCTGTGACGTGCTCTTCATCGTTATGGAGGGACCGCGTGGGATCGGTCACATGAGGGTCGAACGAAACCGTCAAGTTCACGGTGGTGGGGAACTCAATGGAACACCGCCTCGCCGTGCACGAAGGAGGCTCGGATCACACTTCTCACCAGAGGTTGGGGGAAGTGATTTTCAATTCTTGATTGTAGTAGATAGGTCATGCCAACTTCGTGAATCCATTAACGCCTTCCCTACCCAACAGGGTTGCACACCCAACGACAGCAGCACCGACCTTCATCATCCTCTCCACCCCCCGCTTATCCACCACACCACCCACCCCAATCAGTTTTATCTCCCGTATTGCCCTATCCCCGTGGCTTTCCAACAACCTGGCAAACGAAAACACGTTTCCGAGTGAGAGTGCGTGGATTGGTTCCCCAGCCAATCCGCCGAGAACAGGTCCCAGCGCATACCCATCCGCTCCATCCCCCACAACGAGCGAAGACGTAGTCTGGTGGGCGAACAGGAGACTATTTCCGACCGTGTTTGTGCACGTAAAGAAAGCAAACGGGTTTTGACGATTCCCGTCCTCCAGATCGTAAGAGAACGAGGAGACGCATTTGACAACTTCATCGAACTGGAATGGTGCGACATAAGGTGCCAGTTTCAGCCCAATGGTTAGGGTCTGATCCGCCCGATAAGCCTGAGTCAGGACTTCAAGGATCGGAAGGAGGGTGGTGAATGAGTAGGCAGGGGGAGATTTCCCTCTGATGTTGGGACAGCTGGTGTTGAGTTCCACGGCAACACGGGAGGGTGCGCCTTCAAGACCGTCTTCCAGTCTTCGGCGAAGCTTCTGCACGTCTTCAACCATCCGAGCCAGTTCGCTGGTGGAGTTCGACGTGATGCTTATGATGAATGGTTTGGAGTTGGTACCACGGGAGAGGATGGCGTGCACCCACTCCATATAAGCGGATAATGGGTGAGGAGAATAACCGACTGAATTCAAAGTCGATGCCGATGTGCTCCCAAAGACCACCTAGGAATCGGTAAGAATGGACCTCCGTGGGTGAGATCAGGTACTCACCGTATGGGACGAATCCTCGACAAACCCGCTCAATGTTACCGTTCGAGTGGTGACGGCACCGGTGTAGGGAGAGTCGTACAACTGCTCGAGTTGGGCAAGGTCAGAAGCCCACGCACACGAAGTATTTATGATGGGGGGTTCGATGCGGATTCTGTTGATATCAACCATTGGGATGAGATAAGGGTAGAAAGGAGCGTTGGTCCGGAGTTAGCCGCAGTTGGGAGGTATTTTATTTGAGCAGTTCTTCTCGTTCTATTACAGATCTCTCGAGTTTTATCAGTATCGTTGTCCTCCCGGGATACGCATCGCTGGGTGTGTTGTGAGCGGTGACTCTGGCGGGCTACATTTACTGGGTTAGGAACCCTGTTTTCAAGATGATGTAGTCACGTACGAATCCTAGTCCGTCTAGTACTGCTTCCACAATACCTGCAGTAAAGGAGGAACAGCTAAGCTGGCTCATATCTCGTGGAACGGATATATTTCGTGTTATCGGAGGGTCATTGTCGACGATCATGTCTACGAACGTTCGGTTAAACAGCCTCGGACGGTCGAAGGATCAGAAACATACACTCGTCGTCGTTCTCCACACTCTTCTCAATAGCATCGGCAGGTTTCCCAAATACAGCCCTCCATACTTGGGTGTGGATGGACATGAGGGCGGGGAGAAATTTTATCTCTCGCTTTGGAGCCTTTGAAGCGGACTCTGTTCTCCACACGTTTAGCTCAAGAACCCTCATCCCAATCCTATATCCCAGTGTGTTTAGCCTAGAGGATTGAGTGGATAAGTTTCATGATCCAAGCCGAGAAGAAAGGAGACTACCTCCGTTCGAGGTCGTTGATCCCACTCACTCTCTTCTGGGTGTATTGGACAACTTCGGAGAAGAGGTAAGCAAAAGAAGAGGCAGAGACCTCCGCGGTACGTGTCTTGTTGAGGTGTCTATCATAGATGTTTGGCCGGAGGTTAGGTCGCGGGGTTCCTAGCGTTGTGTTGATCGAGGGCGTGTTTGGAAGAGAGAATCTGCTGGAATTTGGCGAGAGATGCTCCGCCGAGGATAGAGAAGAGGTTGAAAGGACGGAGAAGCGAGGATTTTGCTGAGTTCCCTGTGCGTATGCCATGGGAGATGAGCGCTGAGCGCTGAGGAGAGGACGAGTTCAATGATGGCTGATTGTGGCTTGTTCTCCTTGGCTGACCAACCCCACCCCAACCCACGCCAGCCCACCGGATAAATGGACCCATCCCCCTTCTCCTCTTCCCCCATCTCCCCCGCATGCACCCCTGATGCGATGGTCGCCCATTCCCCCAGGAACTTACAGGACCATCTCTACGCCTCCTTCCTCGAGGGCAGTACTGCAGACGTCGCTCTGCACGTCTCTGGCTCGTGGCACGCTGTATACAGACTGCACAGAGTCATATTGATCCAAGCTGTCAGCTTCGTTCACCTATCTCAGTCTTGTCGTCATGCTGAACTGCCCATCCCTACCGCCACAGGAATTCTTCCGACGCCTCTTCACTGCAGGGTTTTCAGAATCCCGTTTCCGCCAGAGACCATCACGTTGCGGCGGTCCTGAACCAATTTACATCCGCTTCCCAGACCCAAACATTACAAGACCAGGTTTGTCTGATAACTTGTATGAGAAATGGGGACTGAGATGAATATCTGACCCCTTCCGTCGCAGCATTCGAGTAGGTCCAGAATTTCAAATATTCGCCATCCAGCTAGCACTGATGGTGCCCAAAGGATTTGTATCTCTCGACTCTACGGCGGAGGGCCGCAGCTACACGTCCCCTCAACCCTGATACCGACCCCGTCATACCCGCTCACACGTTCCTTTCCCAACCACGCGGAACCCGAGGCTACACCGCCTGGGCACCATCCAGTGACTCCCCGCTTTCTGTTATCTTTACTCGCGACCGCCATCTATCTATCTATCCCCTCAGTTGCCGGACAATCACTCAGGCACATCCTGACTACCGTTGGCCCCACCAGTGCGATCCGTTACCTCAACTTCGCTATCGGGAAAGGTATTGGTCCCGAAGAGGAGAACTCCCCCGAGGCTGCCGTTGGACTAGAACACGTCGCGGAAATTGCCAGGGCAGGGGCGGCGGATGTCGCCTCTATATCCAGTAGGCTCTCTGCTCTCCCCATTGAGGACGATGAGACGAGGAAGGAGGACCCCGCCGAGGCCGTTTACGACGAGGATTATGAAGGAGAATCCACTGACGAGCGTCATTTTATCTACGGAGGTGTCTCAGACAAGGTCGGGGAGGCTGCGGCTTCTTGGCTAACCAGATGGGGCTACGATATGCTCATTTATGAGGAAGAACAATACTCCTTGCCTGGTATCATCTCGGGATCCCTCCTCAAGAAGCACTCTCACAGTGCGTTTTCCACTCCCATGTCCGCTCAGCCTTGTCCCCCCTTGCCCCTTATCTGGAGAAGGGGGGGTCTTGATGCTCGCTGGGCCAGGGCTATTCTGTCATCCGATGTGCTATTTGTCAGGGGGGAACGTGAACGGTATGAGATGGCAAAAGCGGTCTTGGAACTCAGACGAAAGGACGGGATAAATGAAGAGGAGGAGAGGGAATTCGTCGAACTCTTCGAGAACGGAATCCATTTCATGCACATGGTCGGTTGGTTCATGTATGGATAATCAGAAACCTGACCGATCCTTTTTCCAGTCCACGGAAGACCTCATGTTCATTTCACACGATGTTTCCTGTGCTACCGGTCGTCCCTACGTGAGCACGAACTGTTTGTACAGCTCCCATTGGAAGCAGTCAGAGCTCAGACTTAGGGTCGGGTCGGCCATGCGCGACAAAGAACTGGGGATAACACGCCAGACCTCGGAAATTGCTGTCCCACCTGATGTCTCCTCCCCTTCGCCAACGCCGTACTGGGTGGTGGCTTCCGATTCTTCAGAACGCATCGGTGATGCCACGGGTCTCGAGAACGCCACCATGGATCAACTTTTTACCGGCATGCCACACGATGACAACAAGAAAGCCACCCCAGCCAATACATCCGAAGCCAATTTTTTTGGCGTTCTTCCACCGTGTCAGACTGCCGCCACAGTAGCACACTTCGATCCGGAATCGACGCGGAAGTGGTCGCCTTTCCCTCCCGTCCGTTTTGCAGTCGAGTTTTGGGACGTAGACTGCTTGAAGGAGAAGACCAGGATGCACTCTCACACCATCTGGTACGCGGGAAGTTTATACAACGCTTACGTTCAAGTCATACGTAAGAAGGGTGTCCAGCTTGGTGTTTATCTTCACAGGCAGTCCCACATTGACCCTCTTCCATCGTTCTCTATCCCCAGTCCGAGACGATCGGAACTCCCAAGAACTCCATCATTTCGCCCCCACTCTAACTCGTTCAGCAACGCCATGCAGTCTACGGACCCTTATGGTACCCCCGCAACAGCTAGCGCGTCCACACTCACTCTCGGGGGTGTCAGGAGCGTTACACCAGTCTCCACTCAGCCCGGATCTCCAACTCCCAATTCCCCGATATCCGGGAACCGGAACACGAGCCCGGTTAATCACCCTACCCAGCCATACAGGGACCCTCGCTCAGCTATTTCCGCCTACTTCTCGATCTCATGTGCGAGCGCGACAGGAGCGTCGATCACGAGCTTCTCCAGTGGGCCGGACACTTTTGCGATTTCCCAGAGTTGGGGGTGGAAGAGCTCGACATTGCGGACGGAAGAGTACTTAGAACTTGGTGACGATGGGCAACCTGTCCATGTGGGCCTTATAAACGCTGGCGCCGGACCGCTGGTCAGCCTGAGAGCGACCATCGTGATTGGCGTCATTTAGGCCCTGGTCCTTTCTGCACCCCACTCTATTCTATTCTATTCTATTCGCTGCACTTGTTCATGACTGATGCTACTCCGGTTGCCGGGTCCCGTTTATCACATCATGACTCCGGCGTTCCCTCCTGCCCTGTATGATTCCCTTCAGGCGGTATTACCCCCCACACATATGTACACTTACCGTGAACAACATCACCTATGTACTCTTTGGTTTTTGTCCGTTAGCTTTGTCACCGTGTATTCTTCCGTCCTCGTAGTAGCTTGTATCCTTTGCGGCCTTGGGTTTCAGATCTCACCAGCAGTTCAATCTTAAGCGAACGGTCCAGCCCGAAACGTGGGTGACTAGCTTTTCCTTGTTCCCATCGTCCAGCCTGAAAGTCAAACCCACCACCGTTACACCGTGTGCCATAAATGAGATAACGGGGCACGAGTACTTCAGACGAAGTGGTATCCGACAACGGTATCATTGAGGGTGAGGGTAGAGACGAAGAGAGCCGGAAAATTGGAACGTATTGTACAACAATGTGAGTAAAGGGCCAGCATAATTACGGTAATAAGTCATCATGGAAGAATAACGGGGACGCTAGGTTTGAGTACATGCGATTGGTGTTGAACCTCTTTCCCCGTCCTCATACGTTGTGGCAGGATTCCCTCCCGAGGAGGCACGCGTAATAGAGATCATTGTGAGGGGCGTAAATTCCCGATGGATAATCTCCCCAACCAACCACAGGGCTGAGCGGGTCTTGACCGCTGCCAAGAAATATTGGAGCCGCCTCTGGGGAAGCAAGGTAAGCCGGTATGCCGGGGTATGGCTGGTCGTAGTGGTATATTTGATGCTGATATTGCGGGCTGTCCCCGGAGCCTGCGGGGGTTGTGGACATGGGTAAAATACCCTAGGCCGGGCTTGTGAGTACAAGTCACAATCGGTTCGGAGTCCGGGAACTTACCTCAGGTGGGGTGAGCATCGACAGCGAGAACGTAGGAATTTCATGGGATGGGTCCTTCTGCGAGAGTTCGGAGGAGCGCTGAGCTATTTCGAGGTGGAGAGGTTTCGACCAGAACAGGGGAGTGATAGGGCTCTGACTCGAGGTTGAAGTAGGTGAGTTCCGGGGAGAAATTGAGGAGCAGCCCTGGTCGCTGGCATCGAGCTCCTTCACTGCGCTTTCGAGAGCAAGCCCTTCGGTCCCAGAGAGCAACAACTCCGCGAC
>Ga0307511_10000063_pt1 | contig 91169 bp, 80 predicted proteins | sample 13_EM_MG_FD_200266 | JGI IMG/M metagenome (GOLD analysis project Ga0307511, IMG submission 200266) | Populus trichocarpa ectomycorrhiza microbial communities from riparian zone in the Pacific Northwest, United States - 13_EM | ecosystem: Host-associated > Plants > Roots > Unclassified | place...
GCCCGCCCGGCGGCGGCGCATTGCGCATCACCAATTGACCAGCCAGGGCCAGGGGCGCGCCCTCTGCCGGCGCCGGCGTGCAGGCAGAACTCCGCAAAACCGTCGCGTTGACCGGAATTTGCCTGGCCAGCGCGCCCGCACTCGCCGCCAAACCCGACAAAACCGCGGGTTTTTCGCAAATCACACCCTCGCCCCCGTTCGCCCTGAGCCCGTCGAAGGGCGCGCCGCCCTGCCCCAAACCCGATAAACCCACAGGTTTTTCCGGAATTTCCACCTCCGGCAAACCCGCCCCATCCGCCGAACCCGATAAACCCCAAGACTTTTCCGTATTTTCAGCAGACGCCGCCACGTAAGCCTCATCCATCGCGTCGATCTCCTCCAGGCTCTTGCATCTTCCCTCCCGCTCCATCCGGGCGTAATGCGCCTGGTTGATCTTCTCCAGCCGCTCATGCACCCGCTCCAGCGCACGTAAGGCCTTGTTGCGGTCCGGCTGCCGCACCTTGATCACCGGCCCGCCCTTGCCCATCACGGCAGACACCTCCAGCGCCCGCCGCGTCTCCTCCTCCATCTCGTCCAGCGGCAACGCCTCCCAACCGGTGCGGAACATCTTCACCGCCCGGAAGAACGCCGCGCGCTTGCGCTCCATGATCAATTGCAGCTCCGAGCATTGCGCCTCGGCCAGCAAGCTGGACAGTTCCAGGCGAATGCGCTCGCGCACCGCCTCGTTCTTCATCAGTTCGCTGCCCTGCGAGGCGCGCGAGGCCTGCGAATAACCGGCGCGCGCGGCGGCGGCCGAGGCGTTCTGGTCGATCAGGTATTCGAAGACGAAACGTAGTTGGCGGTCGGTCAGAGTACCGTCAAGGGTCGAGGGGGTGGTCATGGCGGGGCTCCATTTGGAATGAAAGACGATTCATGACCGCATGATAACATTTGTTATAGTGCATGTCAATGCACGGAGAAAACGGTCCTCATGTAACAGGTACAGCGTTATCGCGCTTACGCGCTGGATCCGTCTTTGACAAAATTTAATCCGAACCTAGCTCTTGTAGTTCTCTGGAACGCATCAGAGCGGCGTCACAAAGCCACCAGTGCCACATGCCGCGCCTTCAGCACCCGCTCCCCGCCCCGCTCCTCAAGCGAAACCGACAACCCCGAATCCGAACTATGGTGGTAGATTTGTTGGATTCATGCGCGCCACGCTGGATAAAACGAAAGCTGATCATCATGTCGCTCGGAGACCCCGACAATCTTCCTCAGGAGAGTTCTGCGCAAGAGATCGGTTACCGAGCGACGCGTGCGCTCAATACTAGCCATCCGGACAACTGGCGTCTAGAGCAGATCTCCGGGGACAACGACTACGGGTTCGACTACCTGGTGCAGGTCGTCGAACGCGCTTTGGTTAAAGGCGCGTTCAAGCTCCAGTTGAAGGGAAAGACCGCCCCTACTCTCAACGTGGCAGGTACTGAATTTTCCGTATCGCTCGAACTCAGTACGGTGCACTACTACCTGCGCACGACCGAGCCAGTCATGTTGGTACTCTGCAACTTGGGCGCCGATCCTGATTTCCGCAAATGTCCGTTGTACTACTGCTGGATTCGCGACCAACTGGAAGATATTCGGCGCCGGGGTGTGGCTCGTGATCAGGAAAGCGTGACGTTTCACATTCGGGTTCAGCAACGCTTGGAAGCGTCAACCGATGTGCTACCGGATTTGGTACGCTTCCACGAGTTGTACGAGTTCGGTGAAATGATGGACGCGGTCGTGCTGAAGGATAGGCCGGACAGCACGCCGGCCGAGAGAGCCGTGCTGCTTGGTAACGTCGCGCAGGGTTTGAAGCCGCGCAGCGCTTCTCTCCTGGATCAGTTGGCTGAAGAGCCGGAAGGTGCTTGGGTAGACCCGCCACCAAACACTTTCCTCTGGCATGTCCGCAATGCGACAACAGAATTAAAGGCGGGCAACCGGGGTGGGGTCGCTGAGGCCCTTGCGCGCGCGGCCCCCGATCTTGACGCCGCCAAGCCGCTGGAGCAAGCCGACTACTGGAACACGATGGGCCGGCTTAAAAGCCTCAATAACGACGAGGCAGGTGCAGTGGAAGCGTTCGAACGCGCTTGCCGCTCGGCCGAAGACTTACCAAAGTATGTCGCCGCTTGGGCCGAGGCCACGCTTCGGGCGCGTTTTCTTGTTGACTCAACCAATGACTTTTCCGACGTGCTGGCACGATTGACTGCCACTGATCCGAAAGTTGCCGCAACGCGAGCGAGGATACTGGCAGCGGCCGGCCGATTTGAAGAGGCGATTGCCACCGTCGACGCCGTCCCGACCATCGATGGCCTAGCTACGCTGGCCATTATCCGGACGATGCGAGGCGATTTTCCGGAAGTTCAGGTCGTGTGTGACCGTGGATTAGCCGACAGTACGCTTACGGATAACTCACGCCAAGTGTTCTTGCTGATGCGCGCGCGTGCCAAATTTTCGATGGCTATTGCCGGCAGCTTTGGGCGCGACGAAGATTGGGAAATGCCCATGACCGGACCAGCCGGAGCCGATCCGACCCTGCTGCATGATGCGTGGAAGGATCTGGAGCAGGTAGTAACAATGCTGCGTCGTTCCGGGTGGCCGGTCAATGTTGAACTCATTGCGGACATGTGGAGTTCCATCGCCACTATGCTGGGATTCCAGGAGGAAGCCTTGCCGCTTGTCGCCGAGGCCGCTGCAGCGCAGCCGAACTTGCCAAACTTGCAATTTGCTGCGGAATCGCTGGCGACTCAAACACGCAAGTTCGAACCCGCGCTTGTCGCCAACGGGCGCCAGCCAAAGCTGGAGAAAAACACGCTACGGCGGATTGCCTTGTTACATGAGGCCGGCAAGCACCAGGATTGTATGGACCTGATGGCTAGCAATCCATGTGTCGCTTCAGAGAAGTCCCCCCTATTCGGTCAGGCACTGTCATCCGCAATCGCATCTGCCGACCACATGATTCGGCCGGAATTAGCCGACGCATGGATAAGACGCTTGCGTGACATTCCAGAGCAGGCTGGCATGGTCGCGCTTTGCGACTACTTTCGTGCGGCACGCACCAATCCGTTGGGCCGCGCGCAGGCGTTGGACGATCTGACCGCGCGCTTTGATACCTTGGGGCGGCCAGAAATTGTCGCGCTGCAGCTGTTTTATCAGTTGGATGGTGCGAAGGTCGAGCACGCGCCGCGGGTCATCGAGTTGGCCGAACAACTGTCCGTAGCTAGGTTGCTGGACGAGGACGGACTTCTTCAAATGGCCCAGGCGCTTTCCGCACTGAAGCGATGGCAGGAGCTACTGGACCTATCTGACCGTGAGATTACCCGCTTTAAATCCAACGATCGCCTAAGGGCGGTCGGTGCGCTGGCCCTCGATGCGCTGGGGAGAACCGCAGAAGCCCACGCGCGCCTGCAGGCCTTGGTCGATCGGCCTGGCGCAGATCCTCTGGCTTTAAAGGCGTTTTGCACCATTGCCTCTAGGGCGGGATTCGTGCAGCAGGCAATTCATGCGCTAGAACGCCTGATCGAGGGTGAATCCAACAAAAAGCGCAAAGCCGGCTATCTGCGCATGCTTTTCGGATTGTTACAAGAAACCGATCCGAATAGCCAGCGTGGGGTCGATGTGGCGTGGGCCATCGGCCGGCTTTCTTCCCAAGACAGCCAGGAGGAGGAGGCCGCGTTTTTGATGCTCATGTTGGTGGCAACCGCGAGCGATCAAGTCCTCCTGAATGATGAACGCAAAGCAGAGTTTGGTCGCCGTATGGACCAATTCACTACCCGCTTCCCCGACGCGCCTCAATTCCGTCGCGGGTTTATTCCGGACAATGCTGCGCCAGACGAGATTCTACGAGTTCTACAACAGCTGTCCGGCATGACTGAAGAACGGCTGAAAAATCGCCTCAAACTGCAGCGCGAACTGCGCGACGGGAGTGCGCCGCTTCCCTATGCTTGGCGACCGCGCCATGTTCTCGATGGTATTCCCGATGTCGGCTTCCTTTGGGAAGTGTCGAAGACATCGCGCTGGGACGCGCGCGAACTGCATCTGCAGATGCAGTTGGACGACTGGAAGGCGAAGTCGCTAGCCGAATTGCGTGGGCATATCCCGATCCTGGATCTGATCTCGTTGCTAGTTCTGGTCGACCTTGGATTGTTCGACCTTCTGTTCAAAATTTTCCCGCGCATCGCTGTCGGAAAGAGGACGTTACTTTCGTTACGTCAAATGGTTGCGCCGATGTTTGGCTCGCCCATGCGCAACAAGATTCTGGCGCTTGAAGCGTTGTTACAGACGCGGTTTACCGTGATCGATCAACCGGGTCTGGATGAGCCTGAGGCTCAAGAGAGGCCTCACCTGAACGAGGCCGCCGAAGAGATCGTGAGTTTGATCAAGACGCGACCGTACATGGTGTTCTCGGATGACGCGATCTTCCGCGTCTACACGAATCCGCCTCTGGGAAATCCTCCGTCCATCTGTACGCTGGATTTGCTATTAGCCTTGGAGGAAAGCGGGCTAATGACTTTGGACGAGGTAGCCGCAAAGATCGCGACCCTATGCGATTGGCGTGTCTCTATGGTGATTCCCGATCGCCACCTGCTCGCAGTATTGCCGGCCAGCCTGGCCACCGTGCGCAGTGTTGATAAAGGGCTGGCCGCGATTTATGAGGACCCGGCTTGCGGGGCGGTCTACAACGGCGTTTGGGGTATCAACAAGAACTACGAAGAGCTTCAGGCCAACGCAGGCCGCCTGTTGAGTGTAATGTTATCGAAGGCCGCAACTGCCGACCTTACGATCGCTATCTTCGCCTGTTACTGGCTGGGTAAGGTGCGCCTGCACAAGGAGGCTCCTGACCAGCAGAGGATGGCGGCGTTGCTGGTCTTGCAGGCAGCCTTTAACACGCCTAATTCCGTTGCAAATTACCTGCAACGACTCTGGCACATTTATGACGAATTAATTCAGTTCATCTACGGCGACCGCATGGACAACGACAAGGAGCAACTGTCCATAGAAGGACTGGGCAAGATTGCCCACGAAATGGACGCTAGAAACAACCTGACGGGCGAAAAATCACTTGTGCAGCGGTTGCGAGGCGTCCTAACAGCGGGAACGAGCAAGGCCGATTGGTTCGAAATCGGGAACCGAGCTTACCGGCCGGCTCCGAGATGAATACGGAGGAACAACAACGGCTAAAAATCGTAATAGGGGACCTTCACCGGCAACGCCGGCCGGAAGGAATGGCAAAGAGGTTGCAGGCCAGCGTTGCGCCGGCGCGACGCCGCTTCGGAGCCTATGCGGTCGTCATTGACAAGCGGAGCCCCGCTGTGGTCACATGAGTGCACGGTCGCCCACAGGCGGCGAGCTTTTGCATCATCAGGCAGGCAAAAAGAAACATGCAACAGCGGCGGCGCCCCTGGTCAAGCGGGCGTCCCTGCGCAAGCGGTGAGAACTACAAGAGACAAGATCGGCAAGCAGTCGCGGCCTTCCCGCGACAGGGCGGCAAGACGGAGCAGGCGTTGGGCAACACGGCTTCAACGTAATTCCGCGTCCGGGCTTTCCCGGCGTGATAACCATAATCGTCGGGGAGTCCGTTTTCCCGGGTACACCTCATTCCTGCCAGGGCCGGCGGCTATTGCGCGCCTGCATGGTTTCGATTCGACCAGGGAGAAGAAAATGGGAGTGAAACAGGGTATCCGCGCGCGGCCGGCCGCTTGGCTATTGGGAGCGTCGCTGCTGGGGGTGTCGTTATTGACCACGGGGTTCGCGCATGCGCAGAGCCGGTCCTGGTCCGGCTATTACGGTGGCTTTCATCTGGGCTATGGCTCCGGCAATTCGGCCGTCACCACCTCGACCTCGTTCACCCCGACGGGCTATTTCGCCGCCACCAGCGTACCGGCGGTCAATGGGAGCGGCATCGGCTCGATCAGCGTCAACCAGGTCGGTGCCGGCCTCACGCTGGGCCATGACTGGCAGTTCGGCCAGACGGTGGTGGGCATCGCCACCGACCTGGACTACATGCCGCTGCGCGGCGATCGTTCCTCGGGCGCCGTCTACCCCTGCTGCGGGCCCACCACCTTCACCATCCGCCAGAGCTTCAACACCGATTACCTGGTCACCCTGCGTGGCCGCGCTGGCTATGCCTGGGATCGATCGCTGGTCTACCTGACCGGCGGGGCGGCGTTCACCAACCTGAAGTTCCAGCAGGACTTCAACGACAACTTCGCCAACGCGCAGGAAAGCGCCCGCCAGACGCGCACCATGAGCGGCTGGCTGCTCGGGCTGGGCTATGAGTACGCGCTGGCCGAGCGCTGGAGCGTCAAGGCGGAGTTCCAGCACACCCACTTCGAGAACATGACCGGCAGCGGCGGCACCATTACCGGCTTCAGCCCGCGCATTGCCTTCAACAACCCCTTCCAGCAGTCGGCCAACCTGCGCGTGAACGTCGTGCGCATCGGGTTCAACTACCGCTTTTGAGAGCTTGGCCCGGCACAAGAAGGGCACGCTTAAAAGTGGCAAGGTGCAGCCGCGCCGCTGACCGGCGCGACCGGACCGGCCGGCGCGGGCACCCTACTTCTTGCGCGTCTCCTGCACGATCCACCGGTCCAGCGCGCTGACGCGGTTGGCGCCCATCATGGCGCGGGCGCGCTGGTAGTTTTCCTTCTGCCTGGCCTGCAGTTCGGCGACCCGGCTCTGGTAGGTCGGCGAGGCCGCGTGGGCAATCAGCTTGGTCATCACGCCGTCGACCGGCGTGTAGGAGGGACTAGCGTCGCGGTCGTACTCGGCCATCAGGAGATGCAGGGCGGTCTCCGGGCTGATGGTGCGGTCGCAGACGTCGAACGACATGTGCAGCGAGTAGTCGCCGGTGGTCTCGACCAGGTGCGGAGTCTTGCTGCGCATGTACAACGCATCCCCGGGCGCCATCTCGAACTCGGCGACCAGCTTGCCCATCTTGTCCGGCGGCAAATCGAACATCTCGGTGCGGCGCGGGTTCTGGCGCTCGAAGATGCGCCACTTCTTGTGCCCGCCCAGATGCACCACCAGCACGTCGTCCAGGTCCAGGTGGCCGCGATAGGCTTCGTTGCCCCGCTGGGAGAAAAACGCCACCGCGTTGGACACCACGCAGTCGTGCGGCGAGTCGATCGCCGCGCACATGGCATTGATGTCGCCTTGCAGGATGTCGACGCCTTCGAGCACCAGCGAGGCGCCGTGCGCCAGGTACTCCTCCAAGATGCCCTTGTTCAGGAACGGCACTTCGGAAGCCTGGATCACCTTGTGGCCCACCGCCGGGGCCAGGTCGATGCGCTTGCCCTGGTACATCAGGGCCAGGTAGCTGGGCATCAGCATCGGGTTGTTCAGATGCTGCTTCAGGTGCTCGAGGGTGAAAAAGCCGGGGTTGTCGATCAGCCCGGGCGCGCGCACGAAATACTCTTCCGGCGGCAGTTTCAGCGCGGTCTTGTAGTAGAAGTCGCGCAACTGGCGCAACTGCGGGGAGAGTTCGCTCATGCGCCCATTTTACGCGAGCCCCGCAAGACGGCGCTGGCCTGGCCCGGGCCAGCGCCAGCCGTGACTAGTCGCGGCGGTAGATATCGTCGAAGCGCTCGATATCGTCCTCGCCCAGGTAATCGCCCGACTGCACTTCGATCATGTAGACCGGCGCATCGGTGACGTTCTCCAGGCGGTGCTTGGTGCCGACCGGCAGATAGGTGGACTGGTCGGGCAAGAGGTCGAACACCTCTTCGCCGCGCGTCACCCGCGCGGTGCCGGAGACCACCACCCAGTGCTCGGAGCGATGCCGGTGCAGTTGCAGGGAGAGCTTGCCGCCGGGTTTGACCATCAGGCGCTTGACCTGAAAACGGCTGCCATTGTCCAGCGACTCGTAGTAGCCCCAGGGGCGATAGACGCGGCGGTGGTTCATGTGCTCGCCGCGGTCCTTGCGCTTCAGGCTGTCGACAGTGAGCTTCACATCCTGGGCGCGGTCCTTGTGGGCCACCAGCACGGCGTCCGCCGTCTCGATGATCACCAGGTCGGTGACGCCGACGGCGGCCACCAGGCGCTCCTCGGCACGGATGTAGCTGCCGGTCACCGCCTCCAGCTCGACGTCGCCGCGCGTCACGTTGCCGTTGCCGTCGCGCGCCGCGGTGCTCCATAGCGCCTCCCAGGAACCAATGTCGTTCCAGCCGATGCCCGCTTCGATCACCGCCGCGTGCGCGGTCTTTTCCATCACCGCGTAGTCGATCGAGTCCGACGGGCAGGCGAGGAATTCGGTCTTGGCCAGGCGGCAGAAATCGGGGTCGCGCTTGGCGGCGGCCCAGGCGGCCTGGCTGGCCGAGTAGATGTCGGGACGGTGCGCCTGCAGTTCGTCCAGGTAGGTCTGGGCACGGAACACGAACATGCCGCTGTTCCAGTAGAAGCCGCCTTCGGCGAGAAAGCCCTCGGCGGTCTCGCGCTTGGGTTTTTCGACAAAGCGCTTGACCGCGTAACCGCCCTCGCCCAGCGCCGCGCCGCGTTCGATGTAGCCGAAGCCGGTGGCCGGATGGTCGGGCGGGATGCCGAAGGTGACGAGCTTGCCTTGCACGGCAAGGCGCAAGGCGCCCGCGACCACGCGGTGAAAGGCCGGCAGGTCGAGGATCAGGTGATCTGCCGGCAGCACCAGCATCACCGCGTCCGCGTTGGCCTTGACCAGTTCAAAAGCCGCGGCGGCGATCGCGGGAGCGGTATTGCGCCCGACGGGTTCCAGCAGCACACTGGCTTGCGCCGCGCCGGCTTCGCGCAATTGCTCGGCGGCGAGAAAGCGGTGGTCCTCGTTGCACACCACCATCGGCGCCGTGAGGGAGGCGATGCCGTCCAGGCGCTTCCAGGTCTCCTGCAGCATGGTGGCATCGGAAACCAGCGGCAGGAACTGCTTTGGCAACTGAGCGCGCGACAGGGGCCACAGGCGCGTACCGGAGCCGCCGGAGAGGATCACCGGGGTGAGTGCTGCGTTCATTCAGATTTTTCCTTGATTCAGCCAGGCCTCGAACATCAGGACGTTCCACAAAAAGTGCTGCAGGTTGCGCCGCCCGGAAAGGTGCTCGGCCCAGGCGCCGCGCACCGCGTCGACACGCAGATAGCCTTCCGCGCGCAGCCTGACGGGGTCCAGCAACTCTTCCGCCCAGTCGCGCAGCGGGCCGCGCAGCCAGGCATCGATCGGCACCGCAAAGCCCATTTTCGGCCGTTCGAGTAATGCCGGTGGAATATGACGATAGAGTACCTGCCGGAGCAGCCATTTTCCCACACCGCCGCGAATCTTCTGTGCGATGGGCAACCGAAAAGCGAATTCGGCGACGCGGTGGTCCAGAAAGGGGGCGCGCGCTTCCAGGCTGACCGCCATGGTGGCGCGATCGACCTTGACCAGGATGTCGTCGGTCATGTAGCCGGTCGCGTCGGCCAGCATCATGTTGTCGGCCAGGCGCCGCCCGGGCGCCTGCCACAGGGCGTGCGCGCCGGCGGCCGGCTGGGGCTCCAGGCCCTTGCGCCAGGAAGCGCAGCCTTCCACCAGCGAATCCCGCTCGCGATACTGGGCAATCAGCCAGGAATAGGCTTCTTGCCCGTCGCGCGCCTGCATCAGATCGGCCAGCTTGTAGAGCTTGTCGCCGGGCTGCGCCATCTGCGCGCGCCGGGGCAAGGCGCGCCACAGGCCATCCCAGGTGCCGGGCGGCAGCGCGCGCACGCCGGCCCCCGCGAGGGCACGCAGCGGGCCGGGCAGGCCGCGCATGCGGCGCCAGTGCCTCTCGGCCCAGAAATAGCGGTTGTAGCCGCCGAACATTTCGTCCCCGCCATCGCCCGACAGGCTCACCGTCACCTGCTGGCGCGCCAGCTTGGCCACCAGGTAGGTGGGAATCTGCGAGGAGTCCCCAAAAGGCTCGTCGAACATCATCGGCAATTGCGGGATCACGGCGCGCGCCTCCTCGGGGCGCACATAGAGCTCGGTGTGGTCGGTGCGCAGATGCGCGGCCACCGCCTTGGCGTGCTCGGCCTCGTTGTAGCCGGGCTCCTCGAAGCCGATCGAGAAGGTCTTGACCGGGCTGCTGGCCTGCGCCTGCATCAGCGCGACGATCGCGGAGGAATCGATGCCGCCGGAGAGAAAGGCGCCGACCGGCACGTCGGCCACCATCTGGCCGGCCACCGCCTGCTTGAGCAGGGTCTCGAGCTGATCGACGGCTTCGCCATCCGCCAGCTGCAGCGGCGCCTGGCCGGCCACCGCCTCCAGGGACCAGTAGGGCTCGGGCGCCAGGTCGAGCGCGCGCCCAGCCTGCTTCATCGCGATGCGCAGCAGGCAGGCGGCGGGCAGCTTTTTGACATTGCGATAGATCGAGCGCGGCGCGGGCACCGCGGCATAGCGTGTCAAGTCGTCGAGGGCATTGCGGTCGATCTCGCCCTGCCAGCCGGGCGCCGCGGTCAGCGCCTTCAGTTCGGAGCCGAACAGCAGGCTGCCGCCGGCCACGCCGTAGTAGAGGGGCTTTTCGCCGAAACGGTCGCGCGCCAGGGTCAGCTCGCGCTCCTTCGCATCCCACACCGCAAACGCGAACATGCCGACCGCGCGCTTGAGCGCGCAAGCGATACCCCAGGCCTCGAAGGCTTGCAGCAGCACCTCGGTATCCGAATGGCCGCGCCAGTCCTGCGCGGGCAACCCCGCGCGCAACTCTTCGTAGTTGTAGATCTCGCCGTTGAAGACGATGACAAAGCGCCCCGAATGGCTGGCCATCGGCTGCGCGCCGGCGGGCGAGAGGTCGATGATGGACAGGCGCCGGTGCGACAGGCCCACGCCGCAGGTGGGGTCCACCCACACGCCGTCGGCATCCGGCCCGCGATGCGCGATCGCGCCGGACATGGCGAGCGCGCGAGTTTCCAGCTCTTGCGGCGCCAGCCCCGGTTCAAGCCGGAGCAGGCCGGCGATGCCGCACATGAAAGTCTACAGGCGCCAGAAGGCGTGGCCGGCCGCGCGCACGGCGGCGGGGTCGAGCACCGACTTGACGTCGATGACGCAGGCGCCCGGGCGTACCTTGGCACGGTAACGCTCCAGCGGCATGGCACGAAATTCCTGATGTGCCACCGCCACCACCAGCGCGTCGGCCTGCGGCAATGCGTCAAAACTGGAGAGTTCGACGCCGTATTCGTGGCGCGCTTCCTCGGCCCCGGCATGCGGGTCGTGCACGTGGACCTTCAGGCCGTAGCTTTGCAGCTCGCGGATGATGTCGATCACGCGCGAGTTGCGCAGGTCCGGGCAGTCTTCCTTGAAGGTCAGGCCCAGTACGTTGACGCTGGCCCCGGCGATGGCGCAGCCGGAGGCGATCATCAGCTTGACGGTCTTCTCGGCGACGAACTTGCCCACGCCGTCGTTGATGCGCCGCCCGGCGAGGATGACCTCGGGGTGATAGCCGGCCATCTGCGCCTTGTGGGTCAGGTAGTAAGGGTCGACGCCGATGCAGTGCCCGCCCACCAGGCCGGGCTTGAAGGGCAGGAAGTTCCACTTGGTGCCGGCGGCGGCCAGCACCTCGCCGGTATCCAAGCCCAGGCGGTCGAAGATGATCGCCAGTTCGTTCATGAAGGCGATATTGATGTCGCGCTGGCTGTTCTCGATCACCTTGGCCGCCTCGGCGACGCGGATCGAGGAGGCCTTGTAGACCCCGGCCTCAACCACGCTGCCATACAGTAGCGCGACGGCTTCCAGCGTTTCGGGCGTATCGCCGGAAACGATCTTGAGTATCTTGGTGAACGTATGCTCACGGTCGCCCGGGTTGATGCGTTCGGGCGAGTAGCCGACATTGAAGTCGGTCTTCCATTTCATCTTCGAATGCTGCTCGATCACCGGCACGCACACTTCCTCGGTGGCGCCCGGATAGACGGTGGATTCGAACACCACCGTGGCGCCGCGGCGCATATGCTTGCCGGCGGCGGCGCTGGCGCCGATCAGCGGTCCGAAATCTGGGTTGTGCGCCTCGTCCACCGGGGTGGGCACGGCGACGACGATCACGTCGGCGGCGGCCAGCGCGGCGGCGTCGGTGGTGAACTCCAGGCCGGAGGCGGCGCGCATCTCGGAGGTAGCGACTTCACCGGTCGGATCGATGCCGTTCCTGTAGGCGGCGATCTTCTGCGCCGAAAGATCGAAGCCGATCACGCGGAACTGCTTGCCGAAAGCCACCGCGAGCGGCAGGCCGACATAGCCCAGGCCGATCACGCCGACTGTCTTGAAGCTTGCTGCCTTGCTCATCCCGAATGCCCCTAGACCTTGTGATAAGCGCGATGCCAGGTGACGTAGCGCTGGATGCCTTCGGCCAGCGGCGTGGCGGGGCGAAAGCCGACCGCCTGCTCCAGGTCGTCGGTATCCGCGCTGGTCTCGGCGACGTCGCCCGGCTGCATCGGCATGAAATTGAACTGCGCCTTCCTGCCGACCGCCTGCTCGATCAGGCCGATCATGTCCATCAGCGGCACCGGGCTGTTGTTGCCGATGTTGAAGACGCGGAAGGGCGCGGCGCTTTTCGCCGGGTCGTCATAGCTGTGCGGGCCGACCGGGGTGGCCTGGGGCACGTGGTCGAGCACCCGCACCACGCCTTCGACGATGTCGTCGATATAGGTGAAATCGCGGCGCATCTTGCCGTGGTTGAACACGTTGATCGGGCGGCTGGACACGATGGCGTCGGTGAACAGCGCCATCGACATGTCGGGCCGGCCCCAGGGACCGTAGACGGTGAAAAAGCGCAGGCCGGTGGTGGGCAGGTTGAACAAGTGGCTGTAGCTGTGCGCCATCAGTTCGTTGGCGCGCTTGGTGGCGGCGTACAAGCTGACCGGGTGGTCGATCGCGTCGCTGGTGGAGAACGGCTGCTTGGCGTTGGCGCCGTAGACGCTGGAGCTGGACGCGTAGACCAGGTGCGGCGTCTGTTGCGCACGGCAGGCTTCGAGCACATTGATGAAGGCGGCCAGGTTGGCGCTCACGTAGGCGTGCGGGTTGACCAGCGAGTAGCGCACCCCGGCTTGCGCCGCCAGATGCAGCACGCGATCGAAGCGGTGCCGCGCGAACAGGCCTTGCAGGGCCACGTTGTCAGCCAGATCAAAACGGCTGAATTCGAAACCCGGAAAGCTGCCCAGGTGCTTGAGGCGGTTTTCCTTCAGGGTGACATCGTAATAGTCGTTGACGTTGTCGATGCCGACGACCTCATGTCCCGCTTCAAGCAGGCGCTGCGCGCCGTTCATGCCGATGAAACCGGCGCATCCCGTGACCAAAATCTTCATTCGCCGGCCTTTTCCGATATTCCTGCCGTGTTTCCGTCCGTGCTTCCGTCCGAATTTCCGTATCCTCGCGCCATGCGCAACTGCTTCCAGACCGCATCCCATGCCGCAATGTCGCCCGCGGCCAGCTGCGCCGCCGATTCGCCGCGCAGCCAGCGGTCCAGGCCGAGCGGCGCGGTGAGCACATCGGCCGCCGCTTTCATGCCCTGGATCGCCAGCGCTTTCGCCGCGCCGTCTTGCGCATGGCGGGCAATCGCCCGCGCGGTGCAGTAGCGGCCCACCAGCAACTTTCTCAGGCTGCGCGGCCCTTGCCGGTAACCCAGCAGGGTAGGCGCGACACAGGCAAAGCGGCTTTCCCGGCAGGACCGCAACAGCACTTCGTAATCCTCCGCCCTTCTGAAGTCCGCCGAGTAGGGGTAACGCTCGAACCAGGAACGTTTTCCCAGCCAGGACGAGTTCGGCAAGGCAAATCCCACCAATGGTCGGGCACAGATTTCCTGATGCCTCAGATGCAGCGGAAAGCGCCCGAAGGCTAGCCCATCGTCATTGAACATCAGGGTGCCGCAGCCCGCCAGGTCGCAATCCGGCTGCTCGCGCATGAATTTTACCTGAGTGGCGAAGCGCTCCGGATAGGCGATGTCGTCGGCGTCCAGCAAGGCGACGAATTCGCCCCGCGCCAGGGCGATGCCCTGGTTGCGGCGCGGCGAGGGGCCGGCGTTGGTGCCGCCACCGGCGATGCGGATGCGCGCATCGCCAAAACCTTGCGCGATCTCGATCGTGGCATCGGTGGAACCGTCATCGACGATGATCAGTTCCCAGTCGGCGCAGCTCTGCCAGAACAGGGAATGCAGCGTGTCTTCCAGGGTGCGCGCGGCGTTCATCACCGGCATCACCACGCTGATCAATGGCGCGCCGCTCATGTCTTGCGAAAGCGCAGGGCATTGAAGGCGCCGTACAGGCCGGTGATTTCGAGTCCCTTGCGCGCCCAGCGCCGCGCCGCGTAGCGCAGGCGCAGGCGCATGGCGCCGGCGGCGCCGAGGTAGCCGTGGCCGCGCAGGGCGCGGATCACCTCGTCCACCACCCAGGCGCGTTGGCGCACGCTGACTCCACCGCTGCGCATCCGCGTGATCACGGCATCGACATGCAGCGCGCCCAGATCGGGGATGCCGCGCAGGAACAGGTCGTAGTCCATGCACACGCGGTAGGTTGTGTCGAAGCTGCCGAACTTCTCGAAGTAACGGCGGTGCATCAGCATGCTGGGGTGGGTCAGCACGTTGCCGTCAAGCAGGCGGGCGCGCGAATAGGGCTCGCCGACCCGGTACATCAGGGCGCCACTCTCGCCGTCGTGGATGGTGATGTCGCCGTACACCACATCCGGCCAGTCGTGCGTGCGCGCCGCTTCGATCAGGTCGGCGAGCGCGGCGGGCCGGGCGAAGGCATCGTCGGCGTTGAGGAACAGGATGTATTCGCCGCGCGCGCGCGCCACACCCTTGTTGAAGGCGTCGGCGATGCCCGCGTCCGGCTCGCTGATCCAGCCGGCCAGCCGTGCTTCATGTCCGCGGATCAGATCGACGGTGCCGTCGGTGGAGCCACCGTCGATGACCCAGTGCTCGATCGGCGCATAAGTCTGGGCACGCACGCTGGCGAAGGTCTCCTCGAGGAAGCGCTTGCCGTTGTACACCGCGGTGACCACGCTGATCAGCGGCGCATCGGCGGTGGCCGCGCCGGGCGCGCCTGAATGCGGCGGGCTCAAATGCGGCTCCAGTAGTTGCGCCCGCGCAGGGTGTCGCGCAGGTCGTAGAGGAACTGGCCCAGGTCCTGGCGGCGTGGCAGGCGCGGTACGCGGATGCCACGTTTTTCCAGCCCATCCACCACGGCGCTCATGTTCTTCACATAGGTTTCATAGAGCTTGCGCGCCGGCGCGCTGATGCGGTAGCCGACACAGCACAGCACCTCGCGCTCGCGCACCAGGCGCAGGCCGTGGAAGTGATAGAACACCGGCGCCAGCGCGGCGCGTGAAGCAAACATGGAGGCATTCCACGGCGCCAGTGTCTTGTCTGTTTGCACCAAGATGTGCACGGCATCCGCGTACTTGCCCGGCCACGCATCGAGGTATTTCTGGTCGCCGAAACGGTTCGGCTCGAAGCGAGCGAAACACCATTCCAGGCATTGCGCCTGCCAGGAATGCAACACTTCCAGGCCCGGCGCGGTATTGCGGAAAGTCAGGAACTGCACGCAAAAGCGCCCGCTTTTTGCGGACATGTCGTATTCCGGCGCGTAGGCGTGATCGGTGATCAGCACGTCCTTGCCGCTGCGCGCGAATTCATCCAGCAGCGCGTTTGGCGGTGCGAAAAAGTACAGATCCGAATCCAGGTAGGTTACGCGTTGTGCATCCGTCGCGCGTTCGAACACAGCGGGGAAAGTGAAAGGCGTCACCGTCCAGCAGTATTCGCCGCGCGAGCGGCCCGGCTTGATCGCCAGCAACTCGGGAGTCTCGATCTCGCGCAGGGGAATCAGCCCGACATCGGGCAGGTCCAGCGCCTTCAGCGAAGCTTCCACCTCGTCATCCATGCACACGATCCACAGATGGAAGTTTCCCGGCCCGGCCTGGGCCCGCAGCGAACCATGCAAGGCCAGGCCCATGGCCAGAAAACCTTGGTCGAACAGGGTGACGAAGTGCTCCAAGCTAGTGTCCTGTCCCGTAATTTTGTCGCAAGAATAAAAGTGACGAAATCGGGCCGAGACAAGGAAAAAAGCACAGCGAGGGTCGTTCCCTCGCGAGCATTTTTGACGCAGTATTCGGCGCGATTCTCGTCATCTTTTATGCGACTAATTTACGGGACAGGACACTACCGGAAGGCGTTGACCGCGTCGATCACCCGTGCCACTTGCGCCTCGTCCATCTGCGCATGGCAGGGCACCGACAGGCACTGCGCGGCATGGCGCTCGGCGCGGCCCAGGCCTTGCGGGTCGCGGCGCAGCTGCGCGCACGGGGGCTGGTGATGCACCGGGATCGGATAGTGGATCAGGGCCTGTACACCCGCCTCGCGCAGATGCTGCTGCAGGCGTTCGCGCTCCGGCGTGAGCAGCACGAACAGGTGCTGCACGTGATTCTCCGCCTGCTCGGGCGCGGCCAGCAGGCTCAAGCCGGGGTTGCGCATGGCGCTGAAATAGCGCGCGGCGATCTCGCGGCGGCGCACCGTGGAGTCTTGCAGGTACTTGAGCTTGACCAGCAGCAACGCAGCCTGCAGTTCGTCGAGCCGGCTGTTCATGCCCAGTTCAGGATGCTCGTAGCGCACGCTCTGGCCGTAGTTGCGCAGGCGTCCGGCCTTGGCGGCCAGCTCCGCCGAATCGGTGATCAGCGCGCCGGCGTCGCCGATCGCGCCGAGGTTCTTGGTCGGGTAGAAGCTGTAGGCGCCGCAGGCGCCGTAGGTACCGGCGGTCTTGCCGCTCCATTTGGCCAGATGCGATTGCGCGCAGTCTTCGATCAGGTATAGCTTGCGCTCGGCGCAGAAGGCGGCCCAGGCGGCCATATCGCCCATGCGCCCGTACAAGTGCACCGGAATCACCGCGCGCGTCGCCGGGCCGATGCAGCGCTCGACGCTGGCCAGATCAAGCAGGCCGGTGGTGGCGTCGATGTCGGCCAGCACCGGCACCGCACCGGCGCGCAACACCGCGAGCACGGTGGCAAAGGCGGTCATCGGCGTGGTGATCACCTCGTCGCCGGGGCCGATATCCAGGGCGCGCAGGCCGATCTCGATCGCATCCATGCCGTTGCCCACGCCGACCGCGTGAACCCCGTCGCAGGCGGCGCCCCAGGCGGCTTCAAATGCCGTGACCTGCTTGCCCAGCACGTACCAGCCGGATTCGAACACGGTGCGCGCGGCGGCCAGCATCTCCTCGCGCATCGCCGCGGGCTCGGCGCGAAAATCGTTCATCAATACTTCAGACATAGTTCTTCAAACTTTCCTTGTAATAGGCCAGGGTGCGCGCCAGGCCTTCGCGCAGGGGCATGCCCGGCTGCCAGCCCAGTTCGCCGCTGATCTTGTCGAACTTGCCGTAATAGTCGCCGATGTCGATCGCCTTGCGCTCCGGCGGGAAGGGCACCAGGCGCGCTTCCCCGGCGCCATGCAGCTCCACCATCATGCGCGCCAGGTCGATCAGGCTGATGCGCTCGGGCCCGCCGAGGTTGTACACCTGCCCGCCCGCCTTCGGGTCGAGCGCGGCAATCAGCATGGCGTCGACCACGTCGTCAACATAGTTGAAGTCGCGCAACTGCTGGCCGTCGCCATAGACGGTGATCGGCTGGCCTTCGAGCAACTGGCGGATCCAGATGCCGAGAAAGGTCTGGCGCGCATCGACCACGCGCATGCCGGGACCGTAGGTGTTGGTCAGGCGCAGCGCGCAGCCGCGGATGCCGTACACGTTGTTGTACAGCACGTGGTACCACTCGCCGGCCATCTTGTTGATGCCGTTCACATCCACCGGGCGCAGCGGGTGCGCCTCGTCCACCGGCAGGTACTCGGGCTTGCCGTAGAGCTGGCGCGTGCTGGCGAAGACGATCTTGATCTGCTGGTTGAACTGGCGGCAGGCTTCCAGGATGGAGAGCTGGGCGCGGCAGTTGATGTCCAGGTCCGCGTACGGATTCTTCATCGAATCCAGGTGGCTGGTCTGGCCGGCGAGGTTGAACAGGTAGTCCTGCCCGCGCACCAGATAGCGCATGCCGTGCTCGTCGCGCACATCGGCGATATTGACGCGCAGCTTGCCTTCCAGGCCGGCGATGTTGAACAGGTTGCCGCCGTATTCGGGAATCAGGCTGTCGACCAGGGTGACTTGCGCGCCGGCTTCGACCAGGCGGCGCGCCAGCGCCGAGCCGATGAAACCGACGCCGCCGGTGATCAGCACCTGTTTGCCGCGATATTCCTCTTGTCGATTCATGCCTTCCGCTTTCCGCTTCGCCGCCTGGCGTGTTTAGTCCGTAATTTTAGCCCAGCACCGCCCTTGCCAGCGGCATATGCCGCCCGCGCTCAGCGCGCCGGCCGCCCCAGACCCAGGACGCGGCGCGCGCGGCGCAGCGCGCGCACGATCAGCGGCGGATGCAGGGTACGGAAATAGCGGCCGAACGCCGCCCGCCCCGCCGGGCTTTCCGTGACCTCGATCGGCTCGACCGCGACCGGCTGGTCCGCCAGGCCGCTGTCGAAGGGGTCGGCGGTGCCGCTGTGGGTGCCCGAGCCGTCATGGCCCATGTTGCGCACCAGGCTGCGCCCCGGATAGAGCGTGTGCATGCCGCGCAAATAGGCCGCCGCATGCCAGCGCACCGCCCAGGAGGAATTGCGGCCGGCGATGAAGTCCTCCATCATGCGCACGTAACCGGCCTTGCCGCCGAAATCGAAATCCTCCACCAGGCCGCGTTCACGCAATTGCCGCAGCAGCAGCGCCGCGTCCGGCTCGAAGGCCCGCCAGGCGCGTGCCCAGGTGGCCCAGCCCCAGCAGTCGGCGCCGCGCATGAAAAAAGTTTCCGGCAGTGCCTGGTCCACCGGATAGACATAGCCGTGCAGACTCGCTACCTTCGTATCGCTGGCGTAAAGCGCCAGGCCGTCGTTCATGTAGCGCAGGAAATAGGGCGAGAGCAGCAGATCGTCCTCGACCACGATGACCCGGCCGCGCTCCTTGCACAGGCGCCCCACTCCATCGATGATGGAAGCGGCCAGGCCGAAGTTGCGTTCGCGCTCGATCACCGTGACCGTGGCGAAACCCTGCACATCGCGCAAGGCGGCGCGCACCTCGGCGACCCCGCCTTCGGCAGCAGGGGTACGCGCCCCGTCGGAGAAAACGTATAGCTCGCTGGCGCGTGCTTCCGCATTGGCCGCCAGGCAGGCCAGGGTGCGGCGCGCATGGTCGGCGCGGTTGTAGACGAAAAGCGCGATCGGCGCGGGTAGGGGCGCGGTCATCCGGAGAGAGAAAGAACAGCCGGGAGCGTGCCCCGGATCAAGATGCGCATTCTAACGCCCGTGGGGCGCCCCGCCCGCTTCAGGCGCGCATCGCTTCGCCCGCATCACTTCGCCCGCATCTCTTCGCCAACGCCGCGCGCAATGCGGTCCGCGTTGGCCATGATGGAGAAAGTCAGGTGCTTGGCCGGCAAGCCGGACAAGGCCGCGCCATCGACCACGTGCACCGCAGGCAGCGCCGCCAGCGCGCCCTGCGCATCGGTGGCCAGCGGGCCGCTGCCGCCCATCGGACAGGTACCGGCATAGTGGTTGTCCAGCCCCATCGGCGCGCGCTCGGCGCCCGGCAACTGCCACGCGCCGAGTGCGCGCAATTCCTTGCGCAAGCGGTTCGACGATGCCGCGCAAGCCGCCTCGAAATCGCCACTCGCCCCGCCCTGGATGCGCAATCCGCCCTCCTCCAGGCGCAGGGTATTGGCCGAGAAGCGGCCGCTGAAATAGACCGTTGCCACCATCACCGAGCCTGCCAGCCAGGCGCTGGTGCGCGCCGCGCCGGCCAGGCTCATGGGCAGCTTGGCGCTGATGAAATCCAGCGGCAGGCCGTCCAGGCTGTACAGGGCGCCGGCGGCGTAATCGCCATCGTCCAGCGCCATGCGCAGGCCCAGTTGCGCCAGTGTATGCCCCTGCCCTGGCACTGCCTGGAATGCCGCGCGCGGCAGCCACAGCGGCAGGGCCAGGAGCGGGTTGCTGAGCAGGCGCACCGGCGTGCCGTACAGGCCGAGGGATTCGAGCAGGATGCGCGTGGTCCCCAGGGTGCCGGCGGCCAGCAGGATGCGCCGCGCGGCTATGCGTCCGCCTTTGGAGATGGCCCAGGCCCCTTCCTCCGACCGCTCGATGCGCTCGACGTAGAAATCATCGACAAGGCGAAAATTGGGCTGGCCGCGCAAGCGCGCCAGATCGTGCAGGCTGGCGTAGATCGAACCGCCCGCACAAGGCCACAGGCAGCCTTTACACAGGGTGCAGGCCGCGCGGTCGCCCTGTGCCTCGGTAAGCAGGGCGTTGCGCGCCTGTCCGAGGGTGAGCGGCCCGAGGTTAGATTGCGCAAAAGCGGCGCGCCGGGCATTCTCCAGCACCAGCGCGGCGGCCGGATGCAAGGGGGGTGCGGCTTGCAGCGGGGTATCCACGCCGTGGAAGGTGTCGAGTGCATCGCCGTGGCTGCCGCTGATGCCGATGCGCCGCGCCACCGTATCGTAGGAGGCGCGCAGCGCGGCAGCATCAAAAGGGTAGCCGCGCAAATCCTGGTCGTCGAACTCGGCCGCGTAGGCGCCCCAGACAGTGGACAGGCCGCCGCGCGCGATTGCCCCGGAGGCGCGGAAGTCTCGTGCCACCAGGCCGGTGCGCCCGGCATGCGCCGCGGTCATGTGGCGGCTGCGGTAGAGGCGTTGCTTCGGGGAGCGATCGTCCTGCGGCAGCAGCGCTGAATAGTCCGGGCCGAAACTCTCTTTTACCCGGTCCGTGGGAGTGGCCGAGACGCCGGTCTCGCGTCCCGCCGCACCATCGACCATGCCGACTCTGAGCCCGGCTTCGAGCAGCGGAAAGGCCGCCGCCACGCCGGCCGGGCCGCTGCCGACAATCAGCACATCGAAGTCGAAGGCGCTCATCGCCGCGGTAGGCCCGACAGCAGCCCCGACAACAGGCGCGCCGGCAGGGCCAGCGCTTCCCATACGCCCGTCAGCAGGAGCTGACCCACGCCGGGACGCGCGGTGGGCGCGGCCACCGCTTGCAGGGCCAGGGCCATTTCCAGGCGCCGTACCAGTGGCACGCCCGCCCGCCTGGGGAAGGGATCAACCCAGCGCAGCAGGGCGGGCCAGCGCAACAGCATCGACGACAGGTACAGCGGCTCGCCGCCGTCGTTGGCCTCGATGGCGCGTACCAGGGCCCGCACCGGCATGCCAGCCCCGGGCACGGCCCGTACGCCAAGATAGCCAAGCAGCGCGCATGACTCCGCAAGCAGTCGGCGCCGGCCGCTGCGCGGCGCGCGCAGCAGGCCCAGGCGCGGCGCCATGATGGCGAGGCCGAGCGCGCGCAGATCATCGCTGCTGGCCATCGGGCGCGCCGCGATCAATCCGTAAACGCGCTCACGGCTGATGGTGGGAAACAGCGGCACGAAGCGGGTCAGGTCGCACAGCGCCAGCGCGGCGCCGACCGGGATCGGCAGCAGCCACAGGCGCCGGCCGGTATAGGCGCGGCGCAGCAGGCGCAGCCAGTCGGCGAAACTGACCGCATCCGGATGCGCCAGCACGTAGCGCTGCCGGTCCGGCTGCGCCAGGATAGCCAGGGTCAGGAGGCCGGTAGCCACTTCATCCACATGGATGGGCTGCAGAAGCGTGGCCCCGCCGACCAGGGGCAGCATCGGGAAAACAGTCACCAGCTTGGAGAGCAGCCCGAACAGGCCCTTGGGCTTGCCGCCGTACACCAGGCCCAGACGCGCCACCAGCACCAGGCCCGGCTCGCGCGCAAGGAGCGCCTCTTCGGTCGCGCGCTTGACCTTGCCGTAGGTGTTGAGCGCCTCGGCATGCGCCGCGGTGGTGGAGACGAACACAAAGCGCGGACAGCCGGCTGCTTTTGTTCGCGCGGCCAGATCCAGGGTCCCGCTGTAGTTGGGATTGTCCGGCCCCGGACCCACGGTATCCGCGTTCCAGGCATGGGCCAGGTGCAGGAAAGCGCCGGCGCCGGCCAGCGCCTCCTCTGGGATAGAGTCACCGAGACGCCAGGGAAAGACGCGCAGGTTCGGTGCTTCGCCCATCTCGGGCGCGCGGCCCAGCACCGCCACCTCGAAGCCGGCCTGAAGCGCCGCGCGGCACAGCGCGGTACCGACATAGCCGTTGGCCCCGGTGATGACGAGGCGCGCCATGCGGCTTTACTGCGCGAAAGCCACGCGGGTGCCGGTCCAGTCGATGCGGAACGGCATCTCCTGGTAGCCGGCCAGCGCGGCGCGCACCGCCGCCTGCTTCTCGCGTGGGCAGAACAGCACCAGGAAGCCGCCGCCGCCGGCACCGGCCAGCTTGCCGCCGAGCGCGCCCGCGCCGATTGCCGCTTCGTACATGGTGTCGATCAGCGAAGTGCTGATGCGGGTGGAGAGCGACTGCTTCATCAGCCAGCCGCGGTGCAGGCCCTGCGCGAAGCCGACCAGGTCGCCGGCGGCGAGCTTGTCACGCAGCTCGTAGGCCAGTTCGACCATGTGCTGCAGGGTCTCGAATTTTTTCTGGTCGGAGGCGACGTTCTGGTTCTGGTCCGAGAGCACCGCGCTGGCCGAGCGCTGATCGCCCGTGTAGAACAGCATCAGGTTCGCTTCCAGTTCGGCGATCAGGGAAGTGGGCAGGTTGAGCGGATGCACCACCACGCTGCCGTTCGAGTTGAACTCGATCAGGTTGAAGCCGCCGTAGGCCGAGGCATACTGGTCCTGCTTGCCGATCGGCTCGCCCAGGCGGTCGATCTCGATGTGGCAGGCTTCCTGCGCCAGCTTCTCCTTGGAGACGAAGCGGTTCTGATAGGCGTACAGGCCGTGCAGCAGGGCCACGGAGAAGGCGCTGGAGGAGCCCAGGCCGGTGCCGCTGGGAATGTCGGCGATCGAGGCGATCTCCACCCCGCCCTTTACATCGGTGAGCGAGAGGCTTTCGCGCAGGATCGGGTGCTGGATATCTTCGAGCTTGTCGACCAGTTCGGTACGCGAGTATTTCAGGTGGATGCGGCTGCTGTTGAAATACGGATGGATCATGATGAAGCTGTAGCGCGTGATCGCGCAGGACAGCACGGCGCCGGGCGATCGCTTGTAAAAGGCCGCGATGTCGGACCCGCCGCCCGCGAAGCTGACGCGAAACGGTGCGCAAGAAACGATCATGTGTGCAACTCCACAGGTTCAAAGACGATGTCGGCAGCGCCTTTTTGCGCCGCGATGATGACAGCTTCGCGCCCGCCGCGCTCGGCCATGGTAGCGGCAATCTCCGGCTCGGGCAGGCCTTTCCAGACCAGCAGTTCGCGCTGGCGCGCGGCAACGGCCTGGATGCCGGCTTCGATGTGGATCGCGAGGTCGAGTTCGGCCCGGCCCGGCTCGCTGCAGGCCAATACACCGTCGAGCAACACCAGGGCGCCGGCCGGTGCGCTGTAGCGCACCGGCCGCGCCGGGCCGCGGGTGGCGGGATCGTAACCTGGCGCGGTCACGGTCGCGCCGGCGCGCAGGTCGCGGTACAGCGCCGCGTAACCAGCGGCGCGGGTACGCGCATATACATCGAGGTCGCCGCGCTCGGCAACAGTCATGATCCAGTCGTCCAGGCGTACCCGCAGCACCGGCAGGCCGCGCTCGCGCCAGAGGCGTTCGAGCGCGTGCGCCAGGCTGCTCTTGCCGGCTTGCGCGGGGCCGGAAATCCCCACCAGCAGGCGACCGCCGCGCGCTTGCGCGGCCGCGCCAAGGGCGTCGATACCCGCGGCCACGGGCGCGGCAAGCCCGGCGTAGCCCAGGCAGTAGGCGGTGGCTTGCGCGACATCGGCAAACATCAGGTCGGGGCGAATATCGTCAGGCAGTTCGCGAACCCCGTAGCCGGTACGCACGCCGTAGGCGTACACCCCGGCGGCACGCGCAGCGGCGACATCGCGCCAGGTATCGCCGATCATCGCGGAGCGCTCGCGCGCTATCGGCAGTTCGGCGATGGCACGCAGCAGCATGCCGGGCGCGGGCTTGCGGCAGTCGCAGGCGATTTTCAGCGCTGCGATCTCGCCGGCGTGGCCGCCTTCGGGGTGATGCGGGCAGAAATACAGGCGGTCGAGAAAGCCCTTCTCCCGGGCCAGGCCCATTTCAAGGCGGCCGAAAATCGCTTCCAGGCCGGCGCGCGTGACTTGGCCCTTGGCGATCTGCGGGCGGTTGGTCGCGCCCACCGCGAGCCAGCCGGCGTGGTTGAGCGCGCGCAGCGCGGCGCCCCCGCCGGGGATCAGCTCCAGTTCGTCAGCGGACAGGATGCCGGGGCCGGGATTTTCCTCATTGAGCACGCCGTCGACGTCGAAAAACACGGCGGGGCGCTTCTGCCCCGGCGCCAGGCGCGCATAGCGGCCCGAGGCCAGGTCGCGCTCGGCGGCGGCGCGGCCTTCCGGTGTACCGATGTCGCACATGTATTCGACGCTGCGTTGCGCGCGCAGGGTCTTGCCGGCGCTCAGCAAGGCGGGAAAGTAGCCCTGGAAAAAGTCCAGCTTCTCGCCGGGAGGAAAATCGTCCAGCTCGGCGCGGCGCAGCATGTAGATGCCGCTGGGCACCAGGTTGCGATAGTCGCCGGCCGGGCGGCCCTTGCGCGGCAGCAGGGTGGTGATGCGGTCTTCGTCGTCGATCACCACCAGATCGGAAGTGGCGGGATGATCGTTCGGCCGGCACACGATGGTGGCGGCCGCGCCGGCGGCAACGTGCCGCTCGGCCAGTTTTCCGAAATCGAGATTGAACAGCAGGTCGCCGAAGATCACCAGCAGATGCGGCGCATCCAGTCCCTCGCGCGCATCGATCACCGCGCCGGCGGTGCCCAGCACCGTGGTCTCGATGCGCACCGATACTTCCAGGCCGGGAGGCGGAGGAAATTCGCGCAAATGCGCATCGATCACCTCGCCCAGGTAGCCGGCCAGGATCACCAGGCGGGTGACGCCGTGCGCGGCGAGGGCGCGCATCTGGTGCTCGATGATGGGTACGCCGCCGATCGGCAGCAGGGCTTTCGGGATATCGTCGCCGGTCATCGCCCGGGCGCGCATCCCCAGCCCGCCTGCGACGATCACGGCCAGCACGTCAGAACCCGTTTTCGTGGATACGCGCTACCGCGTGCGCGACCGCCTGGCCGGAGTCGCGCTGCGGGCGCCAGCCGAGGGCGCGGATTTTCGAGGTGTCGTAGCTGAAGGTCGGCACATCGCCGGGCCAGCCGCGATCACCGCCGGTGTATTCGATGCGCGCGGCCGGATTCGGCGACTTGGCGACCACGATCTCGGCGATCTCGCGCACCGAGGTCGTGCCTTCGCCGGCGACGTGGTAGACCTCAAGGGCGGCCTGGCGCTTCTCGAAAGTCAGCAGCATGGCCGCAACCAGGTCGCCGACGTAGACGTAAGGCTTGGACTGGCGGCCGTTGCCCAGCACCTCCAGGCGTTCCGGGGTTTTGTCCAGCTTGGCGATGAAGTCGTAGATCGCGCCGTGGGTGGCGCGCTCGCCCACCACGTTGGGAAAGCGCAGCACCGTGACCTTCAGGCCGAGGGTGTGTGCATAAACCGAGACGTAGGCTTCGGCGGCCAGCTTGCTGGCGCCGTAAAACGAGATCGGCTGCAGGGGACCCGCCACTTCGTTCACGCTGGCCTCGTTCTCCCCGAACACCGCCGAGGTGCTGGCGAACAGCAGGCGCTCGACCTTGTGGGTGCGCATCGCTTCCAGCACTTCGACGGTGGTCTGGAAATTCAGGCGCTGGTCCAGCGAAGTGTCGGCGGTGCCGGCACGGATGTCGGAATTGGCGGCCAGGTGGAATACCGCGTCGAAACCGGTCTGCGCGAACAGGCGCGACAAGGGCTCGCGCTCCAGCAGGTCGAGTTTGACGAAATGGAATTTCGGGTTGGACTGCAGGTGCGCGATATTGCGCTCGCGCCCGAGCCAGAGATTGTCCAGGGCCCAGACTTCCCAGCCGCGCGCCAGCAAGGCGTCGCACAAGTGGCTGCCGATAAATCCGGCTCCGCCGGTTACAAGTATTTTCATTGTTACATTTCACGGCAAAACAGCAGCAATGTTAACATGTATGGTTGACTCCCGAAGCCTGCCGCAAGGCAAGGCACAGCCATTTGTCCCTCATGAACGCGCCGCATACCGCCCCCTTCGCCGACCCGCAGGTCAAGCTGCTGATTCCCGCCGCGGACGTGGAAGACCCGGAACTGACCATCCTGGTGCCGGCGATGAACGAGCAACTCACCATCGGCCGCTTTCTCGAGTGGTGCCATGAAGGCATCCGCCTGGCCGGCTGCCGCGCCGAGATCCTGATCGTCGACAGTTCCACGGACTCGACCCCGCAGATCGCCCAGGCCGCCGGCGCGCGCGTGCTGTGCACCCCCAAGCGCGGCCTGGGACGCGCCTATATCGACGCCCTGCCCTACGTACGCGGGCGCTACATCGTGATGGGCGACGCCGATTGCACCTACGATTTCCGCCAGGTGAACCTGTTCCTGGAGCAGATGCGCGCCGGCCACGAGTTCGTGATGGGCTCGCGCTTCAAGGGCACGATCGAGGAAGACGCGATGCCCAAGCTGCACCGCTACTTCGGCACGCCGGCCACCACCTTCATCCTCAATTTCATGTTCGGCAGCCATTTCTCGGACATCCATTGCGGCATGCGCGGCATCTCGCGCGACGCGCTGGCGCGCATGCAGCTGCAGTCCCAGTCCTGGGAGTACGCGTCCGAAATGGTGCTCAAGTCGGTGCACATGGGCCTGCGTATCGCCGAAGTGCCGATCAATTTCTTCAAGGACCAGGAAGGACGCCTGAGCCACATGAAGCGCGGCGGCTGGCTCGAGCCCTGGCGCGCCGGCTGGCAGAACCTGCGCGCCATGTTCGTCTACGGCGCGGATTTCTTCCTGGTCAAGCCGGGGCTGCTGCTGCTGCTGCTGGGCCTCTTGTTGATCGCGCCCCTGACCTTCGGCCCCCTCAAGCTCGGGGCGCTGGAACTGTCGCTGAACTGGATGCTGCTGGGCACCACGCTGGCCACCGTCGGCCTGGGTTTCGCCTATACCGGCGCGGTGGCGCGCCTGCTGTTCGACTACGACGCCTCGCAGCGCAGCGGGCTGGAATACTGGTTCCCCTATGATCGCACCATGGTGATCGTCGGGCTGATGCTTTTGGCCGCGATCTGCCTGGCGTTGCCGCTGGCAGTCTCCTATGTACAGGCCGGCTACGTATTGCCCGCCACGGCAATCGGCCCGGTGTACCCTGCCGTTACCGGCTTGTGGCTGGCGATCGCCGCCGCGCAGACCTTTACCTTCCTGCTGCTTTCCAAGGCCGTGCCCTTGATGATCCAGCCCAACGTCCGCCCATCGTGAGTGCCAGCGTGAACCTGCTCAACAGCTATATCCAGACCCTCGCCGCCCGCCTGCAGGAGACCCAGGTCACCGATGCCTCGGGCGCGGCGCTCGACAGCGAAGCCGCCATCCATGCCGCCGGCAAGCTGGCGCGCGGTACGCACGCTTCCGGCAACAAGCTGATGTTCATCGGCAACGGCGGCAGCGCCGGCATCTGCAGCCACATGGCGACCGACTATTCGAAGAACGGCGGCATGCGCTCGCTCGCCTTCAACGACGGCGCCTTTCTCACCTGCCTGGGCAACGACCTGGGCTACGAGAACGTGTTCGCCAAGCAGATCGAGTTCCACGGCCGCGCCGGCGACCTCCTGATCGCCATCAGCAGCTCGGGCAAGTCGCCCAACATCCTCAAGGCGGTGGAGGCGGCGCGCCAGCACAACGCGGCGGTGATCACCCTGTCGGGCTTCGGCGCGGACAATCCGCTGCGCAAGATGGGCGACCTCAATTTCTACCTGGCCGACGGCAACTACGGCTTCGTGGAAGTGGGCCACCTCGCCCTGTTGCATGCCGTGCTGGACATCGCAATGGGCTGGAAGCCGGCATCCGCGTAAGCACGAACGCCACGCATGCTGCTGCTCAAGCTGTGCTGTCTGGCAATCTGCTTTTGCGGCGGCATCACCTTCCATCGCTGGGCGGCGCGCCGCTGGTTCGGCGCCACCGATTCGCTGGGCGAGCAGGAACTCCTGCTTCACGGCCTGCCGGCGGCGATCATCATCAACGGCGCGGCCGGCACCGGCTTGGCGCTGCTCCATCTGTTCTATCTGCCGGCTTTCACGCTGCTGTTCGCGGCCTGCCTGGCCGTACTGCGCGCCGATGCCGCTGCCTCCTGGCAGGCGGCGCGCTCGCTCGCGCATGACATAGGCCGGGAGCTGGGCGGGCTGCGCCCGCTCTCCTGGCTGGCGACGGCGTGCTGGCTCGGGCTGGCGGCGGTTCTCGCCCTGCTCAGCCGCATCCCCACCACCAATCTGGATGCCTGGGTGTTTCATCTGCCGCTGGCTGCCAGCATGGTCGAACACCATGGCTTCATCTACCCGCAGATCGGCCACGTCTTTTATGCGAGCCAGCCGCTGTTCGTCAACGTGCTGTTCGCCCAGGCCCTGCTGATCGACCCGGATTTCATCAGCGCGAGCCTGGTCAACGTGCTGATTTTTCTCTTTACGCTGGTGTCGCTGGCGGCTGTCTGGGCACCGCGCCGCGCGACCGCCTTGCTGCTGCTGACCCTGGCGATCGGCGCTTCGCCGTTCTTCAGTTCGATGGTCGCAATTCCGACCACCGACATGGCGCGCTCCTGCCTCTCCGCCTTAAGCCTGGTGTTCGCCCTTTTGTACTTCGAGCGCCGCGTCCCCTATTACGCCGGCCTGGGCGCCGCCTGCGTGGGCGCGGCGATCGCGACCAAGTACACCGAGGGTGTCACCCTGATCCTGTTCTGCGCCTGCCTGCTGGCCGCGCAGTGGCGCCGGCCGGACCCGCGCCTGCTCGCCAAGTGCGGCCTGATCGTCGCGTTGATCGCCGCCTACTGGTACCTGAAAAACCTGATCCTGCTCGGCAATCCGCTCTATCCCTTCCTGTTTGGCCATGCCGGCTTGAGCGACGCGTGGATGGCGGATTACATGATCGAGCTAAAACAAACCTTCGATCCGGCCCTGCGGCATTTCAGCCACGAGATGCTCACCCTCCAGGGCTGGCGCGATTTTCTGCTGGCGAGCTGGCAATTGTTGTTCGAGCGGCGCCCGGTCGCGGTGTGCGCGCTGCTCGCGGCCCTGGCCGGGGCTGCCGCCGCGCCGCGCCGCCTGCTGCCCCTGCTCGGCCTGACCCTGGTGCTGCTGGTGTTCTGGTACGTGGCGATGTTCAACCATGTGCGCTGGGCGATTACCGCCTATATGCTCTTGCACATCGCCGGGTGCCGCGCCCTGATGGTGCTGCTGCAGAAGTTCCGTCCGGACGATGGCGCCGTCCAGGCGCCGGTGCCGCGATCGCAGGCGCGGCGAGTGGCCATCTCCGGCGCCGTGGCCGTCGGCGGCCTGCTTTTGCTGTTCGCCTGGCAAGGGGAAAGGATTGGCCAGACCGGCCGCGCCGCCCTGTCGCGGGTCCAGCTACCCAAGGCCATCGAACCGGTGGCCTACGCGGCTCTGCCGGGCGGGCTGGAGTCGTATCTGGCGCGCACGCGGCCGGGCTATCGCCTGTACCGGCGCATCATCACCGAGCACCTGACCGGCGTGTACCAGCCCTACGACCTGGGCGTGAAGCGCTATGCGGCCACCTTTGCCAACGGTCTCGATGGCAACTGGTTTGTCGACATCTACGACACCCCCGCGCAACTGGAGTCGGCCGACGCATTCATCCAGTCACACGGGATCCGTTACTTCATCACCCGGAACGACCTGACCGCGCTGGATCGCGAGCGTCTGGTGGAGGAGAAACTGTCATCGGCGGACCGGATCGTCGGCCAGCTCAGGCCGGGCGCGCGACTGATCGCGGAAGACGAGAACGGCTGGCGCCTGTACCAGAGCGCCACCGCCGCGTCGCGATGAAATATCCGCCCCTTGATCCGGCCATGCGTGAGGTCCCGCATCAGCCGACGCCGACAGCGCGGCCGGTGATCCACGCGACCACATGCCCCCGATGCGGACACGGATCGGCGCGCCCCACCGGCAGGGCGCCCGTGCCAGCCCCCAATCAAGGACCTTTCGAGACCCCATGTTCGCCCTGCAACTGATCGGAGCGGCCGCCTGTTTCCTCGGCGGCGTGGTGGTCCATCGCTGGCTGGCACGGCGCTGGTTTGGCGCGCTGGAGAGCCTCGACGAACAGGAACTGCTGATGCACGGACTGCTCGCCTCCGTGATCATCAACGGCACCCTCGGCACTTACCTGGCGATGCTGCACCTGTTTTATCCGGCGGCCTTCATCATGGTCTTGGTCGGCTGCATGCTCTGGCTGCGCGACGACACACGCGCGACTTTTCAGGCTGCCCGCACCGCGATTACAGACCTGGCGCGGCAAGTGCGCGGCCTGCGGCCGCTACCGATCCTGGCCCTGTGCGGATGCCTGTTCCTGGGAGCGGCCCTGCTGGTCATGGGCCGGATTCCGACGGCGAACATCGACGCCTGGGTGTTCCAGCTGCCCCTGGCGTTCAGCGTGCTCGAGCATCACGGCTTTGTCCATCCGCTGATCGGCCACCCGTTTTATTCGCACCAGCCCCTGTTCGTCAATGTCCTATTCGCCCAGGCGCTGGCGATCGAGCCGCACTTTGTCGCGGCGGCGGCGGTGAACGTCCTGATCTATCTCTTCACCCTGGTTTCCCTGGCCGCCCTGTGCCGGCAGCGCTCGCTGGCGCTGGTGTTGCTGCTCCTGTTGATCGGGGCCAACTCGTTCCTCGCGACGGGGGTGCCGGTGCCGCTGACCGACATGCCGCGCTCCTGCCTGTCCGTGCTGGGGCTGACCTGCGCGGCCACTTACGCAAGCCGGCGCGTGCCCTACCACGCGGCATTGGCCGCCATGTGCATAGGCGCGGCGATCGCAACCAAATTCACCGAGCTGGTCAGCCTGCTGCTGTTCGGCGCGCTCCTGCTGCCGGCGCTGCGCCATCGTGCCGGGCAACTGCTGGTCCTCAAATGCGCCGCCATCGTCACGGTCATCGCGTCCTACTGGTATCTGAAAAACCTGATCCTGATGGGCAATCCGCTATATCCCTTCCTGTTCGGCCACCCCGGGCTGAGCGACGCGTGGATGGCGGACTATATGGTCGAGATGAAGCAAGCCTTCGACCCCGCGCTGCGCAATCTCAATCACGACCTGCTCAGCGTGCAGGGCTGGCGGGACTTTTTCACCGTCCTGTGGTCATCGTTTTTCGAGAACCGCCGGGTGGCCGTCGGCGCGCTGCTTCTCGGGGTGTGCGTCTCGATGGTGGCGCCGCGCCGCATGCTGCCCCTGCTGGGCATCACCGCGTTCCTGTTCGCCCTCTGGTATGTGGTGATGTTCAATCACATCCGCTGGGCGATTCCAGCCTTCATGATGCTGCACGTGATGGGCATCTACGCATTTTTGTATCTCCTGGACCGATTTGCCAGTCTGCGGCATCTGCCACCCGGACTGCAGGCCCTTTTGCGCAGACGTTCGGCATCGTATGCCATCGGAGCAGCGGCCTTGCTGGCGGCCTGCATAATCCTGGTGCGCTATACACCATCCCGGATTGCCGAATCGGTGATCGCGCGACTGAACCTGAACCAGATCATCGAACCGGTGTTCGACGCTTTGCGCCCCGGAGGCATCGACCAGTATCTCGCGGCCACCCGCGACGGGTATTCCCTTTACCGCCTGGTCACGCAGCAGAATCTGCAGCGCGTGTTCCAGCCCTTCGACAATGGGGTGAAGCTCTACGCGGGCGCCTACAATGGCGGCCGGCCGGGCGACTGGTTTGTCGACATCACGGAAGTCCCCGCCAGCCTCGACGACCTGGCGGCTTATATCGCACAGCACCGGATCACCTATTTCATCACACGCCCCGACCTGAAGGCGGTCGAAATCGAGCGTCTGGGCCCGGCCAAATTGCAAGTAGCTGCCCGAGTGATCGAAGCGCTCAAGCCCGGGTCACAACTGCTTCTTGAGGATGCCAGCGGCTGGCGGCTGTATCGCGCCGGGCCGGCGGGCGCCAGATAACGGCGCCCGATTGGCTCACACCCACCGCATCCGGTGCGTCAGCAGCAGCGACATCACCTGGAAATGCGCGTAAAAGGAAAAGGGCGTGACCGCAATCTTGGCGACCAGGGGATGCCAGCCGCGCGCGCCGAGTTGAGAGATGATCCAGGAAAAAAAACTCACCGCGATCACCTGGTAGCCCAGATACAACGCCACCTTGACCAGATAGCTGCCCCGGTGTTCGCGAAACACGTGGCGCACCGAGAGGGCGTAGACCAGCAGGGCGACGCCACCGGCGCTGATCGCATTGGCGTATCCCGCCGCCAGGCCCAGGTGCACCAGCCCCCAGAAGCAGGCCATGTCAGCCAGCCAGGTGGAGCCCGCCAGGGAGCCGAAGCGCAGCAGTTTGTTTTCCGTGAACATGCGGGAGGGTAGGGACGGCGCGAAAGGCAGGCATCTTATGTGAGAGTTCCCGCGCGCGCAACCCGGACCGGCCCCGGACCAGTGCAAAAAAAATTATAATGGTGGATTGCGTCATTGGTTCACCGCGCAAGCATTGAGACGGTGCTCGGTTCGTCAGCTTTACCGATGGACACGCCATCGCCGGTCAAAGTCGGCGAAATCATTCAGGCTCGAGTGGCGGTGCGCATTCAGGCGCACCACGGAAAATCATTGGCCGCGACCGAATTTCCTTCTTCGAGTCCAGGCAGATCAGGCACTATGGCAAAAGGCATATCCAAAGGAATCATCCTGGCTGGCGGCGCGGGCACGCGGCTGTTCCCGCTGACCATTGCCATTTCCAAGCAACTGCTCCCGGTCTACGACAAGCCGCTGATCTACTATCCGCTGTCGGCATTGATGCTTGCCGGCATCCGCGACATCCTGGTGATCTCGACCCCGCAGGCGCTGCCGCAATTCCGCCAGTTGCTGGGCGACGGTTCCGGCTGGGGCATGCGCTTTTCCTACGCGGAACAGGACCAGCCGCGCGGCATTGCCGAGGCATTCCTGATCGCCGAGGAATTTTTAGCGGGAGATCCGGCGGCGCTGGTGCTCGGCGACAATATCTTCTACGGCGACGAGCTCTCATCCAATGCGCAGCGTGCCGCCGCGGGCGATGCGGGTGCCACGCTGTTTGCCTACCGCGTCCATGACCCGGAGCGCTATGGCGTGGTGGAGTTCGACAAGACCGGGCGCGCGGTGTCGCTGGAAGAAAAGCCGAAGGTTCCGAAGTCACGCTACGCGGTGACCGGACTGTACTTCTACGATAGCGACGTGGTGGAACGCGCCCGCCGGCTCAAGCCGTCGGCGCGCGGCGAGCTGGAAATTACCGACCTGAACCGACAGTATCTGGAAGACGGCAAACTCAATGTGGTAACCCTCGGGCGCGGCTATGCCTGGTTTGACACCGGCACCCACGATTCCCTGCTGGAAGCCGGGCAGTTCATCCAGACCATCGAAAAGCGCCAGGGACTGAAGGTGGCCTGTCCGGAGGAAATCGCCTACCGGATGGGCCATATCGACCATGCGCAGGTGGAAAAATTGGCCAAGCCGGTGCTCAACAGCGGCTATGGCAGCTATCTGCTGGGCTTGCTCACCGAGAATTGAAACAGGCGCCGCGCGATGCTCATGGCAGCGTCCCGCCGGCGGCGGCACAAAGAATGATCAAAACAGACGACTCCGAAGAGTGGACCACCACCGTTGATGCGGCCCAGCGATGGTACATGCCCGATTTGCATGGGCTGTGGCAGTACCGCGATCTGGTGCTGTTGTTCGTGCGCCGCGATTTTGTGGCGGTCTACAAACAGTCGGTCATGGGTCCACTCTGGTTCATTATCCAGCCCCTCATGACGACGATCGTGTTCACGATCGTGTTCGGGCGCGTCGCCTCGATCCCTACCGATGGCGTTTCGCCCTTCCTGTTTTATTTCGCCGGCGTGGTGTGCTGGCAGTATTTTTCCACCAATCTTGCCAAAACGTCCGATACGTTCGCCGCCAACGCGGGAATCTTCGGCAAGGTCTATTTTCCCCGCCTGGTCACGCCGGTCTCGGTGCTGATCAGCAATCTGGCGCAATTCGGCATACAGTTTGCGGTGTTTATCTGCGCCCTGGCCTGGTACATGTTCCGCGGTGCCACGGCGGGTCCGACGTTATCGGTGGTGTTCCTGCCACTTCTGATACTGCAGTCCGCGGCCCTGGCGCTGGGCGTGGGCCTGATCGTGTCGTCGCTCACCACCCGCTACCGCGATCTGACCTACCTGATCGGCTTCGGGGTGCAACTCTGGATGTACGCAACCCCGATCGTTTACCCGATCTCGCAGGTACCGGAAAACTGGCGCTGGGTGGTCAACCTGAACCCGATGAGCGCCGTCGTGCAGTCCTTCCGTCATCTGATGCTGGGCACCGCCGGCCCCGATCTGAGCGCCATGACCTACAGCGTGGGAATCACCATGGTCATGCTGATGATCGGTCTTGCGCTGTTTTCACGCATCGAACGCAGTTTCATGGATACCATCTGATCATGTCCGCACCTGCCCAGGTCACCAATCCGGCGCCGCGCGGCGTGCCGACGTATGAGTAAAACCGTCATTTCCGTCGAGTCCATCTCCAAGGAGTATCGTCTCGGCGTCATCAATCATGGCACGCTGCGACGTGAAATCGAAAGCTGGTGGGCGCGCAGGCGCGGCCTCCCCGATCCCAATCTCGAGATCGGCAGGCGGCAGGCGGGCATCGGCGAAATCTTCAATGCGCTGAACGATGTGAGTTTCACTGTCGAAGCGGGTGAGACCGTGGGCATCATCGGCCGCAACGGGGCCGGCAAATCGACACTGCTGAAAATCCTTTCCCGTGTTGCCGCCCCCAACAAGGGACGGATGCGCATTCGAGGGCGGGTGTCCAGCCTGCTCGAGGTCGGCACCGGGTTCCACCCTGAATTGACAGGGCGCGAAAACGTGTACCTGAACGGTGCCATTCTCGGCATGACAAGCTCGGAAATCCGCCGCAAGTTTGACGAGATTGTCGGATTTTCCGAGATCGACGCTTTCATCGACACGCCGGTCAAACGCTATTCATCCGGCATGTATGTCAGGCTGGCTTTCGCGGTAGCCGCCCATCTGGAACCGGAGATTCTGATCGTTGATGAAGTGCTGGCGGTGGGCGATCACGAGTTTCAGAAGAAGTGCCTGGGCAAGATGCGTGAGGTTCGCACCCAGGGGCGTACCGTACTGTTCGTCAGCCACAACATGACCGCGGTCAATAGCCTGTGCGTGCGCTCCATTCTCCTGCAAAAGGGAAACATAACGGCCGACGGCCCCAGTTCGGACGTCACCCGCGAATATCTGCGCAGCGCCTCGGTCGACGGCGAGTCGCAGTGGGCTTTTACACATCCGCCTGAAGACAACAAGGCGGCCTATGTCCGCGAAGTCGTACTCCTGAATCCGAAAGGGGAAACCCGCGAGGGCTACGAGTTGACCGAGCCGATGACCATCAGATTGCGTTACCGCATTGTGGAACCGTTGCGCGGAATCTCGATCGGCATGCAGGTCATTTCGGAAGACACCAATGAGTCTTTGATTTCGCTCACTGATTCGGAATTGGATCAGTCACGGATGGAAACGAGGGAACCGGGTGATTACGTCGCGGAAGTGCGGATTCCCGACCGGCTGCTCAATACCGGACTTTATTCCCTGCGCATCGGCATTTCCAAGGGTAGGCATGACATCTATGACGTCGTTGAAGGCCTCAATTTCAGGGTGGTGGATTCGGTAGGCATCGTGATGTATCTTGGATTCGAACGCAAAGGCTCCGCATTGAGCGTCCAGCTGCCCTGGGATGTTCAACGCGAGGCATGATGCGGCAGATACGCCATACCCGCGAGACGCTGCAATGACCCGGCTAGGAAAGCTTGTCGACGCCATCACCCAATCGTGTCGCCGGCTGCGACTGCGCTGGCTGCAGGGCGTGACGACGCCCGCGCAATGCCGCATTGGCAGGAACGTGGCATTTTCCGGAAACATCCGGATCGGGTCTGGCGCGGCTATTGGAGACGGAGTCATACTGCGCGGGAACATCGAAATCGGCCCTGATTGCAGTATCGGCCGGCACGTCGAGATGCACGGAAACATCGTGCTGAAAAGCCAATGCGTGGTCGGCTCCTTTTCCATTCTATCGACAGCGCCCGAAGCCCATATCCTGGTTGGCACCGACACCTACATCAACAGCTACAACGTGCTCGGCGCAAGCAAATCCATCGAGATCGGCAATCATTGCATTTTTGCCGCGTTTGCCTATATCACGGACGCAACGCACGGCATCGATGATCTCGCGATCGCCACCAAACACGCCGAGACCACCGTCAGTCCCGTGCATATCGGCGACAATGTTTGGCTCGGCAGCGGCGTTATGATTACCATGGGTTCGACCATCGGCCGCGACGCGGTCGTCGGTGCCCAGTCTCTGGTGCGGGGTGAACTTCCCGACCGATCGATCAGCTTTGGCACCCCGGCCCGGGTACACCGTATCCGCGAATAACCTGGCAAATCCCTGATGGATATCGCAAACAAGAGAGTCCTCGTCACCGGCGCCGACGGCTTCATCGGCTCCCATCTCGTGGAGATGCTGGTGACACGCGGCGCCAAGGTACGTGCGCTGTGCTTGTACAACTCGTTCAATAGTTGGGGCTGGCTGGAAGGCTCGCCCTGCCTGGACCGCATCGAGGTGGTCACCGGTGACGTGCGCGACGCCAATTTCGTGCGCACCGCGATGAAGGATTGCGACGTGGTGTTCCATCTGGCGGCGCTGATCGCGATTCCCTACTCGTACGTGGCGCCGGACAACTACGTGCAGACCAACATCACCGGCACCCTCAACGTGATGCAGGCAGCGCGCGACCACGGCGTGGCACGGGTGATTCATACCTCCACCAGCGAAGTCTACGGCACCGCCCGGCGCGTGCCGATCGACGAGGAGCATCCGCTGCAGGCGCAATCACCCTATAGCGCCACCAAGATCGGGGCGGATGCGATCGCGTACAGCTTTTTCAGCGCGTTCAACCTGCCGGTCACCATCGTGCGGCCCTTCAATACCTACGGCCCGCGGCAGTCCGCGCGCGCCGTGATCCCGACGGTGATCACGCAGATCGCGGCGGGGCGGCAGTCGATCCGCCTGGGCAGCCTGCACCCGACCCGCGACTTCAATTTCGTCGAAGATACCTGCCGCGGCTTCATTGCCTTAGCCGAGTGCGACAAGGCAGTGGGCGAGACCGTCAACATCGGCTCGAACGCGGAAATCTCGATCGGCGACACGGTCGCGCTGATCAAGGACCTGATGGGCTCGCAGATCATCGTGGAAACCGACGATGCGCGCATCCGCCCGGCCGCCAGCGAAGTCGAGCGCCTGTGGTGCGACAACACCCGCATCCGCGCCCTGACCGGCTACGCGCCGCAAGTCAGCCTGCGCGAAGGGCTGACGCGCACCATCGCCTGGTTTGGCCAGCAGGAAAACCTGCGGCGCTACAAGGCCGACATTTACAATTTGTAGCCCTTCCGCGCCGCGCTCCGGGGCGCCGGGCGCATGAGCGCTGGTCTACAATGCCAACTGTAGGCGGGCGCGGTTCATTGGAGGTTTCATTGCATTTTTCGCCACGCGCCCCCACCTGATTCGGAACATTCGCTCGAAACGATGCAAAAACGCGCTGTCATCCTCGCCGGCGGCAAAGGCACACGCCTGCGCCCCTACACCATCGCGCTGCCCAAGCCCCTGGTGCCGGTGGGGGATACCCCCATCCTTGAGATCATCGTCCGGCAACTGGCGCGGGACGGCTTTACCCATGTCACCATGGCGGTCAATCATCAGGCCGAGATCATCAAGGCGTTCTTCCAGGACGGCGCCAAGTGGGGCCTGCGGATCGACTATTCGCTGGAAGACAAGCCGCTCAGCACCATGGCGCCGCTCAAGCTGGTGCGGGACCTGCCCGCGCATTTCCTGGTGATGAACGGCGACATCCTCACCGACCTGGACTTCGCCGCGTTCCATGAAGACCACGTCAAGCGCGACAGCATCTTCACCATTTCCTCCCATGTTCGCGAGGAGATGATCGATTACGGCGTGCTTGATACCGATGCGCAGGGCCGCCTGAGCGGCTTTCGCGAAAAGCCGCGCTACAGCTACGAAGTAAGCATGGGCATCTACATGGTCAGCCGCCGCGCGGTGGAAGGCATCCCGCCCGATGTCGCCTTCGGTTTCGACCACCTGATGCACCAGCTGATCGCCTCGGCTACCCTGCCGGATGTGCGCCGCTACAGCGGCTACTGGCTGGACATCGGCCGCCCCGACGATTACGCCCGCGCCATCGAGGAATACGAGAAAGACCCCGCGCGCTTCATGGCGGACCGGATGTGAGCGCCCGGTGAGTACCTACCTGGTCACCGGCGCCAGCGGCTTTGTCGGCCGCGCCCTGGCAGCCCGGCTGCGCGAGCGCGGCGACGCGGTCATCGGCTTGGGCAGCGGCGACGGCGACATTGCCGAGCCGGCCACCCTGGCCGCGTACCAGGCCACTCACGTAGACCACGTCTTCCACCTGGCGGCGCGCACCTTCGTGCCGCAAAGCTGGGACGACCCCGCCGGGTTCCAGCGCGTCAACGCCGGCGGCACGCTCAACGTACTGGAATTCTGCCGCGCCAGGGGCGTCCCCCTGACCCACGTCAGCGCCTATCTCTACGGCCAGCCCAGGCAGCAGCCGATTCCCGAAGACCACCCGCTGGCGCCGAACAACCCCTATGCCCTCTCCAAGGCACTGGCCGAGCAGGCCTGCGAGTTTTACGCCCGGGTGCACGGCCTGCCGGTCACGATCGTGCGGCCCTTCAACATCTACGGGCCCGGGCAGGGCGAGAATTTCCTGATTCCCTCGATCCTCCGGCAGGTACTCACGGCGCCGGAAATCCACGTCAAGGACCTGGCGCCCCGGCGCGACTACCTGTATCTCGACGATCTGGTCGATTTGCTCGCCGCCACCCTGCAAGCGCCCCGGGGCCATAACATTTATAATGGCGGGACGGGCAATTCCCTGAGCGTGGCCGACGTCATCGCCGCAGCCCAGGCGGAAGCCGCCACCTCCAAGCCTGTGCATAGCGCACAGGTGCCGCGCGCGCAGGAAATCGACGATACGCGCGCCGATGCCGCCAAGGCTCGCCGCGAGCTCGGCTGGGCGCCGAAGCAGACTTTCCGCGGTGGAATCCGGGCCATCCTCAACGCCATGCAAGAGGCTTCATGAATCAGCGTTACGTGCCGATCAACAAGGGCAACTATTCGATGGACACGCCCGAGCGCGAGGCGAAGTTCCACGAAAACCTCGCGGATGGCTGGCCCGAAGGCTACGCCAAGTACCGCAGCGACTGGGCCGACAATGCGAAAAACCAGGTGGTGGCCGACTACCCGACCCTGGTCGACCTTGAACTCTCCTCGGTGTGCAACCTGCGTTGCCCGATGTGCTACACGATCTCGCCGGAATTCCGCAAGCATGTGGACGCGAAGATCATGGACTTCGACATGTTCAAGCGCATCATCGACGAGATCGGCGGCAAGGTGACGGCGCTGCGCCTCTCGCTGCGCGGCGAATCCACGGTGCACCCGAAGTTCATCGACGCGGTGCGCTACGCCAAGGACCACGGCATCAAGGAAATCTCCACCCTGACGCACGGCGGGCGCCTCACGCTGGAATATTTCAAGCTGGTGCAGGAAGCCGGCATCGACTGGATCACCATCTCGATCGACGGCCTGAAGGAAAGCTACGAACGCATCCGCAAGCCGCTCAAGTTCGACGACCTGCTCGACAAGCTCAAGGCGATCAAGGAATACAAGGCCGCCAACGGCCTGGTCAAGCCGGTGATCAAGGTGCAGGGCATCTGGCCGGCGATCCAGGACGACCCGCAGGGTTATTACGATACGATTGAGCCTCTCGCCGACCTGGTGGCTTTCAATCCACTGATCGATTACCTGGGCAACGACACCGAGATCGAATACCTGGAAGACTTCACCTGCCCGCAGCAGTACCAGCGCCTGGTGATCGGCGCCGACGGTCTGGTGATGAAGTGCTCCAACGACGAGGAAAACCGCGAAGTCATCGGCGATGCCAAGACCCAGACCGTGCACGAGATCTGGCACGGCGAGAAGATGCGCAAAGTGCGCGAGATGCACCTGCAGCCGCGCGGCTTCATGAACAGCGCGGTGTGCCGCAAGTGCTATCTGCCGCGCAAGACCCAGGACGACGTGGGCGAAGTCGGCGGCCGCACTTTCGTTGTGCGCAACTACACCCGCCGCATCCAGCTGATCGGCAAATAATCAACGCATAACCCGCGGCCCCTCCATGTTCAGGAACTATCGAAGCGACCGCTGCTACATCATTGCCGAGATCGGCGGCAACTTCACTCGCTTCGATGAAGCCAAGACCCTGATCGACGCGGCTGCCGGCACCGGCGTGGACGCGGTCAAGCTGCAGACCTACAAGGCCGACACGGTGGCCAGCCGCAAGGCGGTGTTCGACATGGAGAACACCGGCGTCGTATCGCAGCACGAATTGTTCAAGCAGTACGAGATCGGCCTCGAGCTGCACAAGGCGGTGTTCGACTACGCCGCCCAATGCGGCCTGGACTGGTTTTCCACTCCCTCGCACGCCTCCGACCTGGAGATGCTCGAAGCCCTCGGCGTGGGCGTGCACAAGATCGGCTCGGACGACGCCGTCAACCTGCCCTTCCTGCGCGAAGTAGCGCGCGCCGGCAAGCCGATGATCGTCTCCACCGGCATGAGCACCATGGAAGAGGTGCGCGAGACGGTGGCGGCGCTCCGCGCCGAAGGCGTCAAGCAGCTGATGCTGCTGCACGCCATCACCAGCTACCCGACCCACCCGGAACACGTAAACCTGGGCGCCATGCAGGCGATGATGCGCGAATTTCCCGACCTGGACGTGGGCTACTCGGACCATACCATCGGCACCACCGCCTGCATCTGCGCGGCGGCGATGGGCGCGCGCATCCTGGAAAAGCATTTCACCTGGGACAAGAGCGCGCCCGGGCCGGACCACATGCTCTCCGCCGATCCGCAGGAGATGAAGGCGATCGTCGATGCGGTGCGCAGCTTCGAGATCATGCGCGGCGACGGCATCAAGCACCCGGCGGCGAGCGAGGCCAAGACCCGCATCAACAACCGCAAGAGCATCGTGATGGCGCGTGCCGCCGGCCCCGGCGAGCTGCTTACCGCGGACCATCTGGCGGTCAAGCGCCCCGGCTACGGCATCGCGCCCAAGCACCTGTCCGAACTGATCGGCCGGCGTGCGCGCCAGGCGCTGGAAGCCGACGACGTGCTGACCTGGGAAGCACTGCAATAAGCCTCGGCATCATCATCCAGGCCCGCATGGGCTCCACCCGCCTGCCGGGCAAGGTGCTGCGCGCCATCCACGGCGTGCCGCTGCTCGGCCGTGTCCTGGACCGCCTGGAGCGCCTGCGCCATCCGGCGACGGTGGTGGTGGCGACCACGGTGGAGGCGCGCGACGAAGCCATCGTGGCCTTTTGCCGGCAGCGCGGGGCGCAGGTTTTCCGCGGCAGCGAGAGCAATGTGCTGGAACGTTATTTTCAGTGCGCGCGGCAATACGGTTTCGACCAGGTAATCCGCATGACCGCCGACAATCCGTTTACCGACATCGAAGAGCTGGACCGTCTGATCGACCTGCACATTTCCGCGCAGGCCGATTTCTCGCATTCGTTCCCGGTGCTGCCGATCGGCGTGGGCGCGGAGATTTTTCGCTTCAGCGCACTGCGGGAGTCGGCGGAGAAATCCCACGCGCCGCATCATTTCGAACATGTGGACGAGTACATGATCGAGCATCCCGAGCGTTTCAAGACCATGCAACTCGACGTCGAGCCGGCCAAAAACCATCCGCAAGTGCGCCTGACGGTGGACGACGAAACCGATTTTCGCCGCGCCTGTTTCATTGCCGAGCGCGCACCGGGCTACGTGACTACCGAACAGGCGATTGCCCTATGTTCGCAATTTGCGTAGAAAGCTCCCATGCGCGCGGCATGGGCCACCTGTTTCGCATGCGCAACCTGGCGCATCTGCTGCGCGCGCGGCATCTTCCGTTCATCCTGCTGATCAACGATCATGCGCCGGCGCTCGCAGTGCTGCGCAGCGAGCAGTTGCCCTTCGAGGTGGTCGATCTGGGGCAGGCGGCGCAGTGGGCACCGGACGTAATCCGCCGCCACCAGCCGCGCGTCTGGCTGAACGACCGGCTCGATACCGATCTCGCGCACGCCCAGGCAGTCAAGGCGGCCGGCGTGGCATTGGTCACCATCGAGGACCGCGGTGCGGGTGCCACGCTGGCGGACCTGCACATCGCCTCCCTGGTCTTCACCGGCGAACCACTGGCCGGCCGCCGGGTCCTGCGCGGGCTGGACTACCTGATCCTCAACCCGGAAATCGCGCAATGGCGCCGCGAGCGCAACGAGGTCCGCAGCCTGCTGGTGACCCTGGGCGGCACCGACACCTATGGCGCGACCGTAAAGGCTGTTGCGCTGCTGCGCAAGCAGGGCCGCGCTGCAACGGTGATCGTCGGCCCGGGCTTCCAGCACCACGAGGCGCTGCGCGCCGAGCTGACCGCCGACTTCACATTGAAGGTCGGCGTCGCCTCAATGATCGAAGAGATGAGCCGCCACGACCTGGCGATCACCGGTGGCGGCGTCACCTCGTTCGAGGCCGCCGCCTCCGGCCTGCCCGTAATCGCGATCGCCAATGAATGGTTCGAGGTGCCGATGGCGCGGCATCTCGCCAGCCTGGGCGCGGCACGCTTCGCCGGGCATCACTCGGCGCTGGACGAATCCGCCTTTGCCGTCCCGGCGGACGTCACCGCGATGAGCGCGGCCGGCCTGGCCCGTGTGCCGCTCAATGGCGCCGAGCGCGTCTGCGAAGCATTGCTGGAGTTCGCATGAGCCGCACCGCCGTCATCCACCAACCCGACTTCATGCCCTACCTGGGCTTTTTCGACCGTCTGCTGCACGCGGACGTGTTCGTGCTGCTGGACAACGCGCAGTACGTCAACGCCACCAGCCGCAGCTGGACCAACCGCGACAAAATCAAGACGCCGCAGGGCGAGCGCTGGATCACCATCAGTGTAAAAAGCGCGCCACGCGATACGGCGATCAACCGCATCGAGCTGTCCGACACGGTGGACTGGCGCGGCGGCCACCTGAACCTGCTGCAGCAGAACTACCGCAAGGCGGCGTTCTACGGCGAAATTTCCCCCCTGGTGCAGGCGTTGTACGCCCGCCCCTGCACCCGGCTGGCGGACTTCAACCGGGCCTCCATCGAATTCCTGCTCGACCTGTTCGACATCAAGGTCGAGATCGTCCTGGCCAGCACCCTGGCCGCCGGCGGGCGCAGCAACGAACTGCTGGTCGAAATCCTCAAGGAAATCGGCGCCGACCGCTATCTTTCCGGCGTCGGCGCGCGCGCCTACTTCCGCCCCGAACCCTTCGAAGCAGCCGGGATTGAAGTAACATGGCAGGATTTCGCCCATCCGGCGTATCCGCAACTGCATGGGGACTTCATCCCCTACCTGAGCAGCATCGACCTGCTGTTCAATTGCGGTATTGCCCGCTCCCGCGAAATCCTGAGGAAGGCCTGAATGAACGTACTCGCCATCGGCGCGCATTTCGACGACGTGGAGCTGGGCTGCGGCGGCGCGCTGGCCAAGCACGTGGCCAAGGGCGACAAGGTCGTGGTCTATGTCGCCACGGTCTCGGGCTTCTCCAATCATCGCAACAGCGAAGTGCGCTCCAACGATGTCGCCCAGGCCGAAGGCGAGGCGGCGATGCGCGCGCTCGGCATCGAACACCTGATCTGCGGCAGCTTCAAGACGCTCGAAGTCGAATTCGTCGACGCGCTCAACATCGAGATCCTGCGCATCATCGAGGATCACCAGATCGACCTGGTCTATACCCATTGGGTCGGCGACATCCACCACGACCACCAGGCCGTCGGGCGCGCCGCCCTGCACAGCAGCCGCCACGTGCCGCGCCTGCTCATGTACCGCAGCAACTGGTACCACTCGCCGATGGAATTCCGCGGCAATTTCTACGTCGACATCACCACGACCTGGGAAAAGAAGCGCGACGCCATCCTGGCCCACGCCTCCGAGGTGGAACGCACCGGCCGCAAATGGATTTCGTTTTTCGAGAACGAGGCCGAGAACGCCGGGCAGCGCATCGGACGGCGCCATGCCGAGGTGTTCGAAGTGCTGAAGTGGATCGACTAGGGGCGTTTTGATGGGTTTTTTCCACAGCGCCTTTCGCAACGCGCTACCGTTCTTTTTCTATAAATACCTCTACATCATCTGGCCGGAACAAAAGCGCCAGCGGGAAGAGGAGGAACGCCTGCGCCCGGAGCGCGAGCGCGAAGCCCGTCTACTCGCCCTGACCGCGCCGAATGCGCAATATCGCGACTTGCATCGCGGCAAGCGCTGCTTCATCCTGTGCAATGGCCCGAGCGTGAAACAGCAGGACATTGCCGCACTCGCCGGCGAACTTGTGTTTTCAGTTTCCAACGGCTATCACCACCCGGATTACGCGAAAATCGCGCCTGCTTTTCATTGCGTTCCGCAGATTACGTATGGAATGCTGACCCGTGCCGATGTCATTGCCTGGTTCCGCGAGATGCACGAAAAGACCGGCACGGCCACCATCTTCCTGAACCATACCGAAGAGCCGCTGGTGCGCGAAGAAGGCCTGTTCCCCGGGCGGAACGTACGCTACGTTTATCTGGCGGGTTCTTTTTCGAACCGTCCCACCGATGCAATACCCGATATCTCCCGGGAGATTCCCGGGGCACAGTCGGTGCCCATCATGTGCCTGATGATCGCGATGTACATGGGGTTCAAGCAAATCCATCTGCTCGGCACCGATCACGACCATTTCCGCAGCGGCGAATACAAGTACTTCTACGAACCGACCGTGCTGCGCGGCAAGGATCTCACCGCCGACGTGGACGGCAAGCTGCGCGGCGGCTGGCACGATGAACTCGCCGGCCTGGCCGCGCTGTGGAACCAATACCGGGCGATCCGGCGGATTGCGGAGGCCAACGGTGTCGCCGTCGTCAACTCGACCGCTGGGGGCGAGCTCGATGAGTTCCCCCGTATCCCGCTGGAAGCCGCACTGGCGGGCAAGCCATCCGCGGACACCGTGAACTGACCTGCCCATGCGACAGGAATTGAAAAACCTGATCAGGGACTGGTGCCCGCCAGCGCTGCTGCGCTGGCTGCGCAATCCGCCCAAATCGCTGGTCGCCGCCAGCGGCGGCGCGATCCGTCGCTATGGCTTTGCCGGTAACTACAGCTCTTATGCGCAGGCCAGCGGCAGCGCGCCGGGCTACGCCGCCGGCAACATTCTCGAGAAAGCCCGGGAAGCGCTGCTCAAGGTAAAGAACGGCGCGGCTGCCTGCGAACGCGACACGGTCCTGTTCGACCACATCCAGTATTCCTACCCCCTGCTGGCCAACCTGCTGCATGTGGCGGGACGCAACGACGGTCATCTGACGGTGCTCGACTTCGGCGGCGCTCTCGGCAGTTCCTACTACCAGAACCGCGGCTATCTCTCGCATCTGCGCGAACTGAACTGGATGGTGGTGGAGCAACCCCATTTCGTCACTTGCGGCAAAGCTGATTTCGCCGACGGGCGCCTGAGTTTTCATGAAACCGTGGAAGCCGCGATCGCGCATCGCAAGCCGGACGTGATCCTGCTTTCCAGCGTGCTGCAATACCTGGAAGATCCGCCCGCGATGGTGCGCAAGCTCATCGCCGCCGGCATCGGCGCCATCCTCGTCGACCGCGCGCCGGTGGTATTCGACGTGCCGACCCGCCTCACCCTGCAGACCGTGCCACCCTCGATCTACGAAGCCGCCTACCCTTGCTGGCTGTTCAACGAGCAGGCTTTCATCGAGCTGTTCGAGCCCGCGTATCGATTGTCGGATCGTTTCGATGCCAACATCGGAGCCACCTTCGAGCTGGAAGACACCATTGGCCGCTATCGCGGCTACCTGTTCGAACCCCGCTGAACCCGCCTGACCGGATTGCCTACATGAAAGCTTTTTGCACCCTGTTTGATTCCAACTACATGTCACGCGGCCTGGCCATGTATGAGTCGCTCATCAACAAAACGCCCGACAGCCATCTGTATATTTTCCCGTTTGATGGAGTCGCTCTCGAGACTTTGAAGAAGCTGAATCTGCCGCGCGCAACCATCGTCGCGCAAGCCGAATTCGAGGACGATGAGCTCCTGCGCGTCAAACCCACCCGTTCACGCGCCGAATATTGCTGGACCTGCACGCCGTCGATCATCCGGCATTGCCTGCTGACATACCACCTGGATGTCTGTACTTATGTCGACGCGGACATCATGTTTTATGGGGACTGCACGCCGCTGCTGGAGGAAATGGGGTCGAAGGATGCCATGATCATCGAGCACCGGTACACGTCCAGCGTTGACAGTAGCGCAACCTCAGGCATCTACAACGTGCAGTTCATGCCGTTCCGCTCCACGCCGGCGGGAATGCGGGTTCTCAACTGGTGGCGCGATGCCTGCATCGAGTCCTGCGAACTCAATCCGGCGGAGGGCAAATGCGGAGACCAGAAATATCTGGATGACTGGACCGAACGGTTCGACTGTGTTCACGTGCTGCAACATCTGGGCGGCGGTGTCGCGCCCTGGAACATCGAGCAATACACCTTCATCGAAAACGCCGCCGGAACAACAGGTTTTCGCAAGGCGGACAATCTGAAATTCCCCCTGGTCTTTTTCCATTTCCACGCCTTCCGGTTCCAGGGGCAGAACCGGGTTGAGTTGTGCCCCGCCCACTACGTGTTCGACAAGACCGTTGTGCCCCGGATTTACGCACCTTACGTGGCCGAGCTTGTTTCCGTGGCCGGGCGTTTGCGCGAGCGCGGGTTTACCTTCGATCCACACGGAGCCGCTCCGGCCAGCCCCTGGATCGAGCGTGCGCGGCGCTTCCTGGCGCGTTGCCTGCGAAAGCTGCGCGGCCAAGGTGCGAATGACACAGTTACGCCAACCGTCAAGCCGAACAGCATGGTGCGCGTTGCTCGCCGCCGAAACGCGCTTCTGCCGCCCGTTTTTTGAGCACCCACGACCGGGAAAACAAGACCCATCTGGTATAATTCACACCCCCTTTCAGCCAGCACTTCCAGACGGTACCTATGAATTGCAGAATGTGTGGCAGCACCGAACTGCACAGGTTTCTTGATCTGGGCTTTACGCCACCCGCCGACCAGTTTCGTCGCAAGGACCAGTTGCGCGAACCGGATGTCTACTATCCGCTGCAGGTGATGGTGTGCGATGGCTGCGGCCTGGCGCAATTGAGCCATGTCGTATCGCCGGAAGTTCTGTATCGCAACGACTATCCGTACGAATCCTCGACCACTCGCACCGGCCAGGCGCATTGGATGGAATTCGCCACCAGCGCGACCAAGCGCCTGGGCCTGGGTGCTGACGATCTGGCGGTCGATATCGGCAGCAATGTCGGCGTGCTGCTTGGCGCGTTCCGTGCCAACGGACTGAAGGTACAGGGCGTCGATCCGGCCGCAAACATCGTCATGCTCGCGCAAGCCAACGGCATCGACACGATCTGCGATTTCTTCAACGAAGACACCGCCCGAACCATCGTCGCCGGCAAGCAACAGGCCTCGGTGATCACGGCCACCAACGTGTTCGCGCACGTCGACGATCTCGACGCGTTCATGCGCAGCATCCTGCTGCTGCTGAACGAGAACGGCGCGTTCATTTTCGAAGCTCCCTATTTCGTCAACCTGCTCAAGCAGAACGAATACGACACCATCTACCACGAACACCTGTCCTATCTGTCGGTCAAGCCGCTGGTCGGCTTTTTCCGCAAGCACGGCATGGAAGTCTTCGACATCGAGGAACGGGACATCCACGGCGGCTCGTTCCGCGTGTACGTGGGACGCCAGGGCAAGCGGCCGGTGTCCGGCGTTGTCGCCCGCATGGTCCAGGCCGAGGAAGACATGGGCATCTACCGGCACGACAAGCTGGCCGAGTTTGCCGCCGCCGTGCGGCGCAACAAGGATGAACTGACCTGGCTGCTGCATTCGCTCAAACACCAGGGCAAGCGCATTGCCGCCGTCAGCGCGCCCGCCAAGGGAATGACCCTGCTGAACTATTGCGGCCTGGATGCGGATCTGCTCGATTTCGTCACCGAGAAGTCGAAACTGAAGATCGGCCGCCACACGCCCGGGGCGCATATTCCGGTGGTCTCCGACGACGAACTCCTCAACCAGCAGCCTGACTATGCGCTGCTGCTGGCCTGGAATTTCGCCGAGGAAATCATGAAGAACCTGCATGAGTACCGCAAGCGCGGTGGCAAGTTCATCATTCCCATTCCCTTCCCCAAGATTGTCGATTAAGCAGGAAAGGATCGCGTCATGCAGAAAATCAACCTGACTCCCGCATTCAAGGACGACCGCGGCGAAATCACCGATCTGCTCGAAAACGAGAACATCAACGCCATCACCCGCATCACCTTCCGCAAGGGCGCGGTGCGTGCGAACCATTACCACAAGCAGACCACGCAGTGGAATTATGTGGTTGCCGGCAGCATCAAGCTGGTCAGCCAGGAACCGGGCCAGCCGCCGGCCGAAACCATTCTCGGTCCGGGCGAGTTCGCGGTAACCGGCCCGAACGTAAGCCATGCCCTGGTAGCCCTGGAAGAATCCGACCTGCTGGTCTTCACCAAGGGCCCGCGCGGCGGCAAGGAATACGAAAGCGACACCTTCCGCCTCGAGACGCCGCTCGCCACCGGAATTTGAGTAAAGAATCCGACATGTCTTCATTGCCCCTGACTCAATCCGCCGCCGCGCCCGTGCGCCGCGTCCCCGTCTCCCAGCCCCTGTTGGGAGCGGCGGAAAGCGAGCACGTCAACCGCGCGCTGACCCAGGGAGCGATTTCGGGGTTTTTCGGCGACTACCTGCCGACCTTCGAGCAGGAGTTCGCGGCCTATTGTGAATGCGCCCACGGCGTTACGGTCTCCAGCGGAACCACGGCCCTGCATCTGGCGCTGGCCACGCTGTCCATCGGCCCGGGCGATGAGGTGCTGGTCAGTTCGCTGACCAACATGGCGACGTTTTTCGCCGTGCTCTACCAGGGCGCGCATCCGGTGGCGATCGATTCGGAACCCGAAACGCTGAACCTGGACCCGAAGCTGCTGCGCGCGCGCATCACGCCCAAGACCAAGGCGATCCTGGTGGTGCACCTGTTCGGCCATCCGGTCGACATGGACCCGGTGATGGAGATCGCGCGCGAGCACAACCTGTTCGTGATCGAGGACTGCGCCGAGGCGCACGGCGCCCTCTACAAGGGCCGCAAGGTCGGTGGCATCGGCGACATCGGCTGCTTCAGCTTTTACGCCAACAAGGTCATCACCACCGGCGAAGGCGGCATGCTGACCCTCAACAACGCCGAATGGGCCGCCCGCGCGCGCAACCTCAAGGGGCTCGCGTTCGGCGACAAGAACAAGTTCATGCACAAGGACATCGGCTTCAACTACCGCATGACCAACCTGCAGGCGGCGATCGGCCACGCCCAGTTCGGCAAGATCGAGGAAATCATCGCCGCCAAGCGCGTCATCGCGCAAAAATACGCGCAACGCCTGGGCGGGCGCGACGACCTGCGCCTGCCGGTCGAGAAGGAATATGCGCGCAACGTCTACTGGATGTACCACATCGTGCTGGCCGGCCGCAACGCGCCGCGCCGTGGCGAGATCATGAAGTACCTGTCCGAACGGGGCATCGAAAGCCGCGAGAATTTCCTGCCCTTCAACATGCAGGATATTTTCATCGCGCGCGGCCTGACGCGGCCGGATGAATGCCCGGTCGCCAACCAGCTCGGGCTGAGCGGCTTTTATCTGCCCAGCGGTCCCGTCATCTCCGACGCCGATATCGACTACGTCTGCCACAGCCTGATCGCGGCGCTGGACCAATGACCGGAGATGCGCGCACCGAACCCGCGAACAAGGACACCGTTCCATTCGGCGAGTATTCGGCAATCTATGACCTGATCTACGCCAACAAGGATTACGCGGGCGAAGCCCGCTACGTGGCGGACCTGATCGAGCAATTCGCCGGCCGCAAGGGCGCGTCGGCGAAAGTGCTCGACCTTGCATGCGGTACCGGGCGCCACGCCTTCGAGCTGGCGGCGATGGGCTACGCGGTCGAAGGCAGCGACATTTCCGCAGGCATGATCGGGGTCGCGCGCGCGCAAGCCGAAGCGCGTTCACTGCCCTTGCGCTTTCACAACCGCTCGTTCCAGACCGCCGATGCGATAGAAGGCGGCTTCGACGTGGCGCTGGCGCTGTTCGCCTCGCTAGGCTACCTGACGCGCTTCGATGATTTTGCCCTTGCCCTGGCAAACGTCAAAAAACGCCTGACGCCGGACGGGATTTTCATCTTTGATCTGTGGAACGGTGCCGCGGTACTTCCCGGCTATTCACCGCACAAGGTGCGCCAGGTCGGCGACCGGCAACGCCAGGTGGAGCGCATTTCGCGTACCGGCATCGACGCCGTCGCCCAGCAGGCCCGGGTGGAATTCGAGTTCAAGGTCGCTTACGCGGACGGGACCGCGCGCCATTTCAGCGAAGAGCATCGCGTGCGCTTTTATTTCGCCCAGGAAATGAGTGACCTGCTGTCCGCCCTGGGCTTCGAGGTTCTGCTGCGCTGCCCCTTCCTCTCACCCGAGCGCCCCCTTGGGGCCGACGACTGGAACATGACCTTCGTCGCCCGGCCCAAAGCCTCTTGAAGCGGGCTGATCCTGGCATGAAGGTCGGCTTCTTTTTCAATGATCCCAAGCCGCGCTCCGGCGGCGTCTTCACCTATCAGCAGGATATCTTCCATTCGTTCCTGCGGCTGGCGGGTGAATCGGCGCACGAGTTTCACGTGATCTGCGAGTACGACCGGGAGGAGGACTTCGCCAGCCTCCCCGGCCGGCCCGGCAACGTCCACATCTCACCCATGGCCGCGCCGCCCCCGCCGCCGCCGCCGCCGCCTTCACGCAGGCAGCGCCTGCTGCGCTTGCGCGGACACGAACCGGTCCTTCCCCCGCCTCCCGTACCCGCCGCCGAGAAACCCTCGCGGGTGCTGGCCGCCAAGGGCATCGAGTTCACCTGGTCGATCGGGCATTACGAGCACAACGCGTTCGACGTGCCTTACATGATCACCGTATTCGACCTGCAGCATCGCCTGCAGCCCTGGTTTCCCGAGGTCAGCCGGGATGGCTTGTGGCAGGAACGCGAAAACTATTTCAGCCGCTATGTAAGCCGCGCAACCTATGTCATCACGGGAACGCAGGAAGGCAGGCGCGAAATCGAGAATTGCTACAACGTCCCCTCCGGGCGCATCCGCGTGCTGCCGCTGCCCACGCCCGGCTTTTGCCTCAATCCGCCGGCGGTCGATACCGCGCAGCGCCTGCGCGCGCTGGGGATCACCGGCCGCTTCCTGTTCTATCCGGCGCAATACTGGCCGCACAAGAATCACGCCAATCTCCTGGAAGCGCTGCGCCTGGTGAATGCGCAGGAAGCCGAGCCGTTCCAGCTCGCACTGGTCGGCTCGGACCACGGCAACCTGGAATACGTCCGCGGGCTCGCCCAATCCCTGCAGGTCGAGCAGCATGTCCTGTTCCTGGGCTTCGTTGCGCAGGAGGATCTGGTGGCGCTGTACCAGGGCGCGTTCGCCCTGGTCTACACCAGCCTGTTCGGCCCGGACAACCTGCCGCCGCTGGAAGCGTTCGCACTGGGCTGCCCGGTCATCATGTCCGATTACCCTGGCGCCCGCGAGCAACTCGGGCAAGCCCCAATTTACGTACAGGCCACCAAGCCGGGAGAACTCGCCGATGCCATCCGCCATCTGGCGCAAAACCCGCAGGAGCGCCCGCGGATGATCGCGCAAGGACAAGAGCGCGCGCGCTCGTGGACAGCTACCGATTATGTGCGGGATATCTTCGCTATACTTGATGAATTTGCCTCAATTCGCCGATGCTGGAAATAAACAGAACAGCAATCGCACTGCGTACCGCAGACATCTTTCGGAGTCGGAATGTCGGTAAATACTCCTAGCCATCCTGGAGGCGGGACCGGGCAGTCCTGCCCGATTTGCACAAGCGCCACGCACCTCATGTACGACGGCATGTACGACGACCGCTACGGCTACCCCGGGGCCTTCGAGCTGCTCGCCTGCGCCAGCTGCGGCCACCGCCACATCGATGCCATCTTCACGCCCGAACAGCTCGGCGTGCTGTACTCGGAATACTATCCGCGCTCATCGATGTCGGTGGACGACTACGCCCCCTACCCCGAGGTCGGCGGCTTTTCCTCCTGGTTCAAGGGCGAGCGCTGCTCGGCTTATCACTGGGTGCCCAAGAACGTGCGCATCCTGGACATCGGCTGCGGCTTTTGCGGCACCTTGGGCTATCACAAGAATCGCGGCTGCGAGGTCTATGGCGTCGAGGTCGACACCAACGCCAAGCGGGTGGCGGACAAGTTCGGTTTCAACGTGAAGATCGGCGTGTTCTCCGCCGACGACTATCCCGCCGATTTCTTCGACTACGTGACCATGGACCAGGTGATCGAACACGTGGTCAACCCGCACGAAGTGTTCGCCGGCATCCACCGCGTCCTCAAGCCCGGCGGCACCGCGGTCTTCAGCACTCCCTATTCGCGCAGCATGCCGTCCCTGTTGCTGGGCCGGCGCTGGCTCAACTGGCACACGCCCTACCACCTGCAGCATTTCTCGCATGCCTCGTTCCGCAGTGCCTGCGAAAAGGCCGGCCTGGAACTGGTGAAGATGCGCAACATCACCAACACCGAGTGGATGCGCTACCAGTGGCTGCACTGGCTGCGCTTCCCCGCCCTGGGCGAGACCTCCGCCTTCTGGGTGCCGCGCGAGGAACAGGGCCCCTCCTTCGGCGGCCTGCGCTTGCGCTCCTTCGGCCTGCTCTACCGCTACAAGGTGTACCACGTGCTCACGCGCCTGTTCGACTGGCTGGGCCGCGGCGACAACATGCTGTATTTCGTCCGCAAGCCGGCCCATGCTTGAAACATCACAAGCCGCCGCGGGCCGGGAGCCCACCGTCCACGTCGTCCTGCCGGTACACAGCCGCAAGGACATCACGCTGGGTTACGTGCGCTGCCTGCTGGCCCAGACCTATCCCCGCTACTCCCTGATACTGGTCGATGACGGCTCGACCGACGGCACCAGCGAAGCGGTGCGCGCACTCATGCCCGGCTGCGCGGTGTTGCGCGGCACCGGCGACTGGTGGTGGGCCGGTTCCCTGCAGCAAGGCCATGATCACCTGGCCGCCGCCAACCCGCCGCCGGACGACCTGGTGCTGATCTGCAACGACGACACCAGTTTCGAGCCCGACTTCCTGGCCAACGCGGTCGCCGCCATGCGTGGCAAGCGCAACTGCATGCTGCTGGCCCAGCTTTACGACGACAGCCACGACGGCTATGTCGAATCCGGCGTGCACGTCGACTGGAGCCGCCTGGGTTTTGTCGGTGTCTCCGATCCCGCGAAGATCAATTGCTTCGCCACTCGCGGCCTGTTCCAGCGCGTCGACGACTTTCTCAGCCTGGGCGGTTTTCATCCGCGCCTGCTGCCGCACTACGCCAGTGACTACGAGTACACCATCCGCGCGCACCGGCGCGGGCGCGCGCTGCTTACCGATCCGTCGGTGCGCCTGTTCTTCAACGACGCGGCCACCGGCACGCGCAAGCTGCGCGAAACCACCTTGCGCGGCCACTTGCGCGAGGTATTTTCCAAACGCTATATCGCCAATCCCTGGTACCAAAGCATGTTCGTGCTGCTCGCCTGCCCGCCGCGCTGGAAGCTGCTCAACGTCTACCGTACCTGGCGCAATTTCTTCGCCGACATGCTGCGCATGACGAGCCGGCGACCCGATCCTTCGTGAGCGTCCGGCATCCGATGGACATGTTCTCCGCCCAGCCCTGAGCCCATGCGATTCGCCTACGTCGGCGCCAACTACGCCTCCTACCTGCGCGGCTTCTATGCCGCCCACCCGCTGCTCGCCCTCGAGCCGCTGGCGGTGCAGGAGCGGGCGCTTGCCCACGACAGCTTCGGCTGGAACGGCTGCTGGGCCGAACCGATGGCCGCGCAAGGGTATGAAGCGCGCGAGTTCTATTTCGACAATCTTTTGCTCGACAAGGCATGGGCGCGGGAGCAAAAAGGCGGGGCGCCGCGCGGCGCCAGCGCCATCGCGCTGGCGCGCCTGACCGAATTCGCGCCCGAAGTGGTGTTCTACGATCACGGTGACGCGGCCCTGCTGCGCGCGATGAAGCAATGGGACCGTCCTCCGCTGGTGATCGGCTGGGAGGGCGGCGGGCTGAGCCGCCAGGCCTGCTGGCCGGATTTCGACCTGGTCCTCTCCTGCGCTCCCGAGTCGGTCGTCACCCTGCGGGCCGCCGGCGCGGCGGCCGAGCAGATGCACCATGCGTTCAATCCGGCCATCCTCGAGCGGGTCGGCACGCAAGCCAGGCACGACCGCATCGCCTTTTTCGGCCAGCTGGTGCGCGACGGCGATTTCCACCTGCGGCGCGAGCAGAACCTGGTGAAGATCTGCGCCACCGGCCTGCCCTTCGACCTGCACTCGCCCAGCTACAGCTATACCGACCGGCACATGCGCGTGACCCGCATCAAGGCGGGGCTGTGGATGTTCTACCGTGCCGCTGCCCGCATCCCCGCGCTGCGCAAGAAGATCTTCCGCCTGCCCTTCGGCTATTTCGCCGACCCCGCCACGCCGCGTCCCGAGTACCCGGTCAATCCGCTCCTGCGTCCCAATCTGCGGCCCGGGAAGTTCGGCCTGAACATGTACGGCAGCATCGCCACCGCGCTGGTGTGCCTGAACATCCACGCCGACAACACGCCCGACTACGCCTCCAACATGCGCCTGTTCGAGACCACCGGCATGGGGACCTGCCTGCTGACCGACAGGCGCCGCAACATCGCCGAGCTGTTCGAGCCGGACCGCGAGGCGGTGATCTACGAAAACCTCGACGACTGCATCGAGAAAATGCGCTGGCTGGTCGATCACCCCGACAAGGCGCGCGAGATCGCCGCCGCCGGCCAGGCGCGTACCCTGCGAGACAACACCTTCGCCCGGCGCGCCGAACAGTTGCACGGCTTCATCCAGCGCCTGTTGCGCGAGCGCACGCCGCGCGCCTGAGGCCAGCCGGGCTTGCGCCCGAGCGCCCCTGCGCGGGCGCGCCGCTCCGGGGCATCGCGCTATACATCGCGCTATGATGCAGGCATCTTTCGCCGCCCGCCCCCATCCGGTCCAGCCGCCCATGCAACCGCGCTACCTCATCGCCCTGATCAAGCACGAGACCAATACCTTCTCGCCGATTCCCACGCCGCTGTCCGCTTTCGGCCATGGCCACGGCCCCAGTTTCGGCGAGGCGGCCAAGGAGGCTTTCCGCGGCTCGGCCACGCCCTTCGCCGCTTACCTGGACATCGCCGAACGCGAGGGCGCGCGCGTCATCACCCCGGTGGCCGCCGAGTCCTGGCCCTCCAGTGCCTGCTCGCGCAAAACCTTCGAGGTGCTGATGGAGCCGCTGGAACAGGCGGTGGCCGAAGGTGTCGATGCCATTTTTCTCGACCTGCACGGCGCCATGGTAGTCGAGGATTGCGACGATGCCGAAGGCGAAATTTTGCGCCGCATCCGCGCCATCGCGCCCAAGGTGCCGATCGCGGTGACCTTCGACTACCACACCAATCTGTCGCCCGAGACCGTCGCGTTGGCCGACGTGATCACCGGCTACAAGACCTATCCGCACGTCGACATGTACGAGTCCGGCCGCCTGGCGGGCGAGATCCTGGTCGACGCCCTCAAGGGCAAGATCAAGCCGGTGATGGTGCACGAGTGGCAGCCCATTGTCTCGGCGATCATGCGCCACGCGCCTGAAGACGGGCCTTCCGGGGCCATCCTCGACCACGCCCGCGCGATGGAGAAGAACGGCACCGTGCTCGCCGCCACCCTCCTGCCCGGCTTCGCCCATGCCGACACGCCCTATACCGGCCTGGCCACCGTGGTGATCACCGACGGCAAGCAAGACCCGGAAGGCGCGCGGCGCACCGCCGCGCGCGTGGCCGGCGAGATGATGGCGATTGCCCGCGAGCGCCGCGCCGAATACGTCTATCACCCCAGCCCCCTTCCAGAGGCGGTGCGCCACGCCAGGCAGCTCGGCGCCGGCCATCCCGACGGCCCGGTGCTGCTGATCGACCATTGCGACAACTGCGGCTCCGGCGGCACCCAGGATGTGATGGCGGTGGTCGAAGAGATCCTCAGGCAGCAGCTCGACGATGTCGCCATCGCCCCGATCCGCGACCCCGAGGCAGTGCGAAAGATGATCGCCGCGGGCGTCGGCAACAACGTCACCCTGTCACTCGGCGGCAAGACCGACATGCCCGCCATCGGCCTGACCGGCAAGCCCCTTGCCGTGAGCGGCAAGGTGCGCACCATCACCGACGGCGAGATCACCTTCCGCGGCCCGATGTACACGGGCCTGAAATCCCACCTCGGCCCCACCGCCGTGCTCGACACCGGGCGCGCCCAGATCGTCGTCACCTCGCTGCACCACGAGCCTTTCGACCTGGTGATCTTCCGCCACTGCGGCATCGAGCCGACCAAGAAGCGCTACATCATGCTCAAGAGCCGCATCCACTACCGCGCCGGCTTCAAGCCGATCGCCTCGCACATCGTCGAGTGCCACGGCGAAGGCGTGACCAATGCCGATCTTTCGGTTTACAGCTACGTCAAGCTGCCGCGTCCGTCTTATCCGCTCGATTCGCTGTAGATCGATTTAGGAAGAACAGGCGTCACTGCCGCGAGACATTTGCCTCAAGGCATCGGGCCCGCGCCGGGCTCCCTACCGTCGCGTCAAAACCATCTTTCTCCGCCTGTACGGACAGGTTTGGCAGGCCCGCGGCGGCACACTTTCCCCCCTGTTCGCGCGCCGCGCCGCGCCTCGTTTTTCCGCGCCGGTGTCGAGCACGTACCGCGGATTTTCGTGTGCGGTGCGTCATTGACATGCCCGATTGAATCCGATTGAATCGCCCCACGACTTGGCTGGGGGCGGGGATGGACACGCAACACAGGAGCGAAGTGCGGGACGGCATGCGCATCGATTGGGACATTCCCGTCGCCGTGCGCGGCGGCCTCGTCCTGCGCGCGGATGTGTTTCGCCCCGAAGGCAACGGTCCGTTCCCCGTCATCATCAGCTACGGTCCCTATGGCAAGGGCCTGTCGTTCCAGGAAGGCTACAAGACCGCCTGGGACCGGATGGCCGCCGATCACCCGGACGTCACGGCCAACTCGTCGAACCGGTACCAGAACTGGGAAGTCGTCGACCCGGAGAAGTGGGTGCCCGAAGGCTATGCCTGCGTGCGCGTCGATTCGCGCGGCGCCGGGCGCTCGCCGGGCTACATGCAGTTGTGGAGCCCGCAGGAAGCGCGGGACTACTACGACTGCATCGAGTGGGCCGGCGCGCAGCCCTGGAGCAACGGCCGCGTCGGCGCCAACGGCATCTCCTACTATGCGATGAACCAGTGGCAGGCCGCCTCGCTGCAGCCGCCGCACCTCGCGGCGATCTGCACCTGGGAAGGCGCCGCCGACATGTACCGCGACCTGTCGCACCACGGCGGCATCCTGTGCGAGTTCATCAAGAACTGGTACGACATGCAGGTGCGCACGGTGCAATACGGCCTGGGCGAGCGCGGCCCGAAGAGCAGCGTCACCGGCGATCTGGTATGCGGATCCGAGACGCTCTCCGATGAAGCGCTGGCCGCGCAGCGCGAAGACTTTGCCGGCGCCGCCCTCAAGCATGCGATGGACGATGCCTACTGGAAGGCGCGCATGCCCGACTGGGACAAGGTCAACGTGCCCATCCTCTCGGCGGCCAACTGGGGCGGCCAGGGCCTGCACCCGCGCGGCAACTTCGAAGGTTTCATGCGCGCCGCCTCCACCAACAAGTGGCTGGAGGCGCACGGTATCGAGCACTGGACCCACTTCTACACCGACTACGGCCGCAAGCTGCAGCTGCGCTTTTTCGACCATTTCCTCAAGGGCAGGAAGAATGGCTGGGACAAGCAGCCGAAGGTGCAACTGCAGGTACGCCACATCGACAAGTTCGTCATGCGCCAGGAAGACGAGTGGCCGATCAAGCGCACCAGATGGACCCGCCTGTATCTCGACCCGGCCACGTTCGCGCTCTCGCCCAAGCCGGCCGACAAGCCCGGCAAGCTCGCCTATCGCGGCTTCTCCGACGGTGTCACCTTCCTGCTGCCGGCGAGCGACAAGGAAATCGAGATCACCGGCCCCTCGGCGCTCAAGCTGTTCGTCTCCTCTTCCACCAGCGATGCCGACCTGTTCGTGGTGCTGCGCGTGTTCGCGCCGGACCTGAAGGAAGTGGTGTTCCAGGGCGCGCTCGATCCACACACGCCGATCGGCCAGGGCTGGCTGCGCGCCTCGCACCGCAAACTCGACAGGAAGCTCTCCCTGCCCTACCGGCCGTATCACACGCATGACGAGAAGCAGCCGCTCAAGCCGGGCCAGGTGGTCGAACTCGACATCGAGATCCTGCCCACCTCGATCGTCGTGCCGCCCGGCTACCGCGTCGGCCTCACCATCCGCGGCAAGGATTACGTGTACCCTGGACCGGCCGGCCACCTGTCGAACATGAAGTACCCGATGACCGGCTGCGGGCCGTTCACCCACAACGACCCGAAAGACCGCCCGCCCAGGATCTTCGACGGCATCAACACCCTGCACTTCGGCGCCAGGCGGCGGCCCTATCTGCTGCTGCCGGTGATTCCACCGAAAGGAAAAGCACGATGAAGCTCTATGGATTCTGGCGCTCGCTGGCCTCCTACCGGGTGCGCGCCGCGCTCAAGCTCAAGGGCCTGGCCTACGAAGAGGCCAGCATCAACCTGCTGGGCGGCGCGCAGCACGCGCCGGCGTTCCGCGCCCTCAACCCGCAGGGCGTGGTCCCGGCCCTGGTGGTGGACGATGGCCCGCCGCTGTTCCAGTCGCTGGCCATCATCGAATACCTGAACGAGCTGCACCCCACGCCCCCGCTGCTGCCGGCCGACCCGCGCGGCCGCGCGCGGGTGCGCGGCCTGGCGCAAATCGCCACCAGCGACGGCCACCCGCTGATCGTACCGCGCATCCGCAGCTATCTCGAAAAGGAACTGGGGGCCGACGAAGCGGCGCGCAACCGCTGGCTGGCGCACTGGACCCTCGAAGCCCTCAAGAGCATCGAGGCGCACCTGGCGAACGAACCGCAGACCGGGCGCTACTGCCACGGCGACAGCGTCACCCTGGCCGACCTGTGCCTGGCTTCGCAGATGCTGGGCGCGCGCTTTTTCAACTGCGACACAACGAGCATCCCGGTGGCCACGCGCATCTTCACCGAACTGCTGCGCATCGAGGCCTTCGACGCCGCCTTGCCGCTCAAGCAGCCCGACGCGCCCGCGGGCGGCTCGCATTAAACACTGAGGACATAAGGCAAACAAGGCAAACAAGGCAAAAAGTACAAGGAACGAATCAGTCGCCCAAGGAGAACCTCGCAGTCAAGGAATCGGCAGCAACCGCGGTACCAAAAATATAACGAATGTGTGCAAGCCCCGCAGCAAAACACCATTTGAAGGAGACAAGACATGGCATTGAACCGCAGACAGTTCGTCCAGGCCGCCGGCGCGTCCGGCACGCTTGCCGCGTTGGGCAACTCCGCTCCCGCCGCCGCGCAATCCGATGCGGTGCGCATCGGATTACTGACAGTCAAGACCGGGCCGCTGGCCTCCGGCGGCATCGACATGGAACGCGCCATGGTGATGTATCTCAAGGAGCGGGGCAACACCATCGCTGGGCGCAAGATCGAATTGATCGTGGCCGACAGCGGCGGCGTACCCGCCACCGCGCGCACCAAGACCCAGGAGCTGGTCGAGAAGAACAAGGTGCATTTGCTGATCGGGCCGCTGGCGGCTTTTGAAGCCCTGGCGATCGACGACTACATCCGCGCCCAGCAGATACCGACCCTTTCGGTAGCCGCCGCCGAGGACATGACCCAGCGCAAGGCCAACCCCTGGTTCGTGCGCGCCACGTCCACCTCGGCGCAATGCGCGCACCCGATGGCCGACTACTGCGCCAAGACCCTCAAGTACAAGCGCATGGCGGTGATCGCCGACGACATCGCCTACGGCCACGAGATGGTGGCGGGCTTTCAGCGCGTGTTCGAAGAGAACGGCGGCAAGATCGTGCAAAAGATGTTTCCGCCCCTTACGGTGCCCGACTACGGCACCTTCCTGGCCCAGCTCAAGACCAATGTCGACGCGGTGTTCCTCGGCTTCGCCGGTTCGAACGGCTTCCGCTACCTGCGCCAGTTCAACGAGTACGGCATGCGCGGCAAGTTGCAGGTGGTCGGCGGGATGACGGCGCTGGACGAATCGGTGTTGCGCAACATGGGTGACGAGGCACTGGGCATCCTCACTTCATGCTGGTATTCGGCCGAGCTGGCCAATCCGATCAACAAGCAGTTCGCCGAGAACTTCCGCAAGGAGTTCAAGTACGACCCGGGCTTTTATGCGGCGGCAACCTACGTGAACGGCGCGGTCTTGCAGGCGGCGATGGAAGCAGTCAAGGGCAAGGTCGAGGACAAGGCCGGCTTCGAGAAGGCGCTGCGCGGCGTCAAGGCCTTCAGCGCGCGCGGCCCGGTGGCGTTCGACAGCTACGGCAACGTGGTCGGCGACGTGTTCATCCGCCGCGTCGAGCGCAAGGAGGGGCGCCTGGTCAACACGGTGCAGTACACCTATCCGAACGTGAGCCAGTTCTGGACCTACAAGCCGGAGGAGTTCCTGAAGAACCCGGTGTACTCGCGCGACTATCCGCCGGCGCGCAACCTGGAGTCATGATCCGGACGCGCGGCGTGCTGCCCCGGGCCGCGCGCCGCGCCCGATATACATTGATGCCTGCCTGAAATCACTGACGCCGCCACAGGCGCCGGAGAAAGACCTGATGCAGTTCTGGGTGATCCAAACGCTCAACAGCCTGGCCCTGGGCGGACTGTTGTTCCTGCTCTCTTCCGGGTTCTCCCTGATCTTCGGCCTGATGCGCATCGCCAACCTGACCCACGGCGCGTTCTTCATGCTCGGGGCCTACATCGGCATCACGCTGATGAAAAACGGCGTGCCCAACCTGTGGCTGGCGGCCTTGCTCGGCGGACTCTCGATCGCGCTGATCGGCGGCCTGTTCGAGCGTTTCGTGCTGCGCGCCCTGGCGGGCAATTCGCAGGGCCAGGTGCTGGTGACTCTTGGAGTCTCGTTCATCATCTCCGACCTGTGCCTGATCCTGTGGGGCGGCGACCCGATCCCCATTCCCACGCCCGACGGCCTGCGCGCGCCGCTGCAAGTGGCCGGGTTCACCTTTCCGACCTATCGCCTGGTGGTGATCGTGGTGGCGATTGCTGTCGCGGCCGGCTTGTACTTCCTGATCGAACGCACGCGCCTGGGCGCGATGATCCGCGCCGGCGTCGACGACATGCAGATGGCGCGCGCGGTCGGCATCCCCGTATCGCGCCTGTTCACCATGGTGTTCTGCCTGGGCGCGGCGCTCGCCGGCGCGGGCGGCATCATCGGCGGGCCGATCCTCTCGGCCTATCCCGGGCTGGACGCGGAGATGCTGCCGCTGGCCCTGATCGTGGTGATCCTCGGCGGGGTCGGCAGCCTGGCCGGCGCGTTCGTCGGCAGCTTCATCATCGGCTTTGTCTACACCTTCGGCAACGCGCTCTATCCCGATCTTTCCTACGTGATCCTGTTCCTGCCGATGATCTTCGTGATCGCCTTCCGCCCGCGCGGCCTGTTCGGGAGAAGCGGTGCCTAAGCTCCGGTGGCAAGCGCTGTTGCCGTGGATCGCCCTCGCGCTCGCGGCACTGGCCCTGCCCTGGGTGGCGGGCGAATATTATGTGAACCTGGCGAGCCAGATATTGATCGCCATCGTGTTTGCTTCCAGCCTGAACCTGCTGGTGGGCTACGGCGGCCTGACCTCGCTGGGCCATGCGGCTTACCTCGGGGTGTCGGCCTACTTCTCCGCCTGGCTGTTCCTCAAGGCGGGGTGGAGCCACCTACTGATCGCCCCCGCCGCGCTGGCGGCCACCACGCTCCTGGCCTGCGTGTTCGGCTGGATTTCGCTGCGCGCCACCGGCCTGGGCTTCCTGATGCTGACCCTGGCCCTCTCGCAAGTGCTGTGGGGCCTGGCCTACCGCTGGGTATCGGTGACCGATGGCGACAACGGCCTGCGCGGCCTCACCCGCCCGCAGCCCTTCGGCATCGACCTGGAGAACGCCACCGCGTTCTACCTGTTCGCGCTCGGCATCACCGTCGCGGCGCTGGTGCTGATGGCGATCTTCGTGCGCTCGCCCTTCGGCGCGGCGCTGCGCGGCACGCGCGACCAGGCACGGCGCATGAGCGCGCTGGGCTACGACGTCTGGCTGATCCGCTGGCTCACCTTCGTCTACGCCGCTTTCTGGGCCGCGGTCGCCGGGCTGCTCTACATCTACTACAACAAGTACATCCACCCGACTTCGCTCTCGCTCACCGCTTCCGCCGAGGCGCTGCTGGGAGTGATCGCCGGCGGCGCCGGCACCCTGGCCGGGCCGATGATAGGCGCGGCCATCGTGCTGCTGCTGAAGAACTACGTATCGGGCTATATCGAGCGCTGGAACATGCTGCTGGGTTTCGTGTTCGTGTTCATCGTGATCTTCATGCCCGACGGGCTGGTGCCCGGCGTCAAGCGCCTGTGGGCACGCTGGCGCGGAGGCAGGCCATGAGCGCGGCGCTGGAAATCTCCGGCCTGAAAAAGGCCTTCGGCGGCCTGCCGGCGACCGATGATGTATCGCTCAAGGTGATGCCGGGTGAGCGGCGCCTGATCATCGGCCCGAACGGCGCCGGCAAGACCACGCTGTTCAACCTGATCACCGGCGACCTCTTGCCCGACGCCGGTTCGATCCGCCTGTTCGGCGAGGAGGTGTCGCGCTACCGCACCCACCGCCGCACCCAGCGCGGCCTGGCACGCACCTACCAGATCATCACCCTGTTCCCCAGGGACACGCTCGAACACAACATCGTGCTCGCGCTGCTGGGCTTGAAGCGCACCCGCTGGGACATCTGGTCCACCCTGACCGACCATGCCGATCTCCATGCCCAGGCGCGCGAAGTGCTCGAACAGGTCGGCCTCACCTCCCTGGCCGCGCGCCCGGTTTCCGAGCTGGCCTACGGCGAGAAGCGCCGCGCCGAGATCGCCATGGCCCTGGCGCAAAAGCCGCGCCTGCTGCTGCTCGACGAACCGCTCGCCGGCCTGTCGCGCGAGGAGCGCATCGGCGTAAGCCGCCTGGTGGCGGCGATTCCGCGCGAGGTCACCGTGATCATGATCGAGCACGACATGGACATCGCGCTGGAACTGGCCGACCAGATCACCCTGCTGCACTATGGCAAGGTGATCGTCGAAGGCCCGCGCGAGCAGGTGGTGGCCGATCCGAAAACCCGCGAGGCCTATCTTGGCGAATGAAGAGCCCGCCCTGAGCCTGTCCGGCATCAACGCGCTGTATGGCGAGAGCCACGTGCTGCACGAGGTGAGCTTCGCGCTCTCGCCCGGGCACGTGCTGGCGCTCCTGGGCCGCAACGGCGCCGGCAAGACCACCTGCATGAACGCCATCATCGGCTTTTTGCCGCCGCGCGACGGCGAGGTGCGCCTGTTCGGCGAGCCGGTGACGCGCCTGAGCCCGGAGGCCATCGCGCGCAAGGGGGTCGGCCTGGTGCCGCAAGGGCGGCGCGTGTTTCCCACCTTGAGCGTGCGCGAGAACCTGATGGTCGCAGCCCAGGCGCCGCGCGTGGCCAGCCGCGAGTCCTGGAACCTGGATCGCGTCTTCACGCTGTTCGCGCGCCTGCGCGAGCGCGCCCATCAGGCCGCCGGTTCCCTCTCCGGCGGCGAGCAGCAGATGCTGGCGATCGCGCGCGCCCTGATGGGCAACCCGCGCGTGCTGCTGATGGACGAACCATCGGAAGGCCTGGCTCCGCAGATCGTCGCCGAAGTCGGCCGCACCATCGCGCGCCTGAAGGACGAAGGCCTGTCCATCGTCCTGGTCGAGCAGAACCTGAAACTGGCCCTCGGCCTGGCCGATGAAGTGGCCGTGCTCAACACCGGGCGCGTGGTCTACGCGGGCGATGTTGCCGGCGTGGAGCGCGACCAGTCCCTGATCAACCAGCATCTCGGCGTATTCTGACGCCGCCCATCACTCCAAGGAGAGCAACGCCATGATGTACACCTGCGCCCAAGGCTGCACCGATCCATCCCACCGCCACCAGGGCGTGCGTCGGGATGAACAGCACGGCGAGCACCCCGGCGCCGCCACCAAGGGCGCAACAAAAAAGGCCGCCGCGAAAAAAGCGCCCGCGCGCGCCGGCGCCTCCACCACCAAGACCGTGCGCGGCGCCAAGGGCCGCGGCCTGCGCGTCGACATCCATTGCCACTACCTCAACACCGACGTTGCTGCCCAGGTCGCGCAGTACAAGCCGATGGACAAGGAACCCAGCCATATCTACGCCAACGAGATCACCCGCGCCGTCAACATGAAGCAGATGAAGGAGCGCGGCGCCATGCTCTCCTCCATCGACATTCGCCTGAAAGACATGGACAAGATGGGCGTGGACGTGCAGGCCGTCTCGCCCGCGCCCTTCCAGTACTACTACTGGGCAGAGCCTGACCTGGGCCGCGAGCTGTCGCGCCAGGTCAACGACCGCATCACCGAGATCGCCGCCAAGTGGCCGGACCGCTTTGTCGGCATCGGTACCGTGCCGCTGCAGGATGCCGACATGGCGGTGGCGGAACTCGAGCGCATGGTGAAAAAGCTCGGCATGCGCGGCGTCGAGATCAACACCAATGTCAACGGCCTGGACCTCACCGACCCCAAGCTGAACCTGGACAAGTTCTTCCGCAAGGCGCAGGAGCTGGACACGGTGATTTTCATCCATCCGATGGGCTTCACCGAAGGGCGCCGCCTGTTCGACCACTACTTCAACAACGTGATCGGCAACCCGATGGACACCACCATCGCCGCCAGCCACCTGATTTTCGACGGCGTGATGAAGCGCAACCCGAAACTGAAGGTCGTGCTGGCCCACGGCGGCGGCTACCTGGCCCACTACCCCGGCCGCATGGACCACTCGCACGGCGCGCGCCGCGACTGCCGCGTGGTGATCAAGGAGAAGCCGACCACCTACCTCAAGCGCATGTACTTCGACACCATCACCTTCGATCCGCAGATGCTGCGCTTCCTGGTCGATTACTACGGCGCCGACCACGTGCTGCTGGGCACCGACTACCCCTATGACATGGGCGATTTCGACCCGGTCGGCTCGGTGGCCGCGGTGCCGCGCCTGTCCAAGGGGGAGCGCGAGCAGATCATGGGCATGAACGCGCAAAAGCTGCTGAAAATCCGCTGAACCGAAACGGGCGCGGACCGCGCCGCCGCCTTGCCCCGGGGCGGCCCGCGCAGGCTGTAGAATCCGCGCATGTCCGCCCCGAACGCGCCCGCATCTGTCGTCACGGCATCCGCCACGGCCGCCACCGACTACGATCTCCTGATCGACATCGGCAATACCTTCATCAAGTGGGGCCGCTACCGTGCCGGCTACCCCACCGCGGAAGAGGCGCAGATCGACAGCGAGCGCCGCCTGCTCGACGAGATTCCAAGCATGGGCCCGGCCTTCGCCTCCTACCCGCAGCCGCGCCACATCGTCATCTCCAACGTCGCCGGCACGCGCATCCGCAACCGCCTGCTGCGCGCCATCGAGCTGTGGTCCGGGGTCAAACCCAATTGGGTGACCTCCTCCCCCCAACTATGCGGCGTCACCAATGGTTACCGCAACCCGGCGCAGCTGGGCACCGACCGCTGGGCCGCGCTGATCGGCGCGCGCGCCCTGCTGCCCGAGCAGCCGGTGCTGGTGGTGGTGTGCGGCACCGCCACCACCATCGACCTGCTCACCCCCGAAGGCCACTTCGCCGGCGGCAACATCCTGCCCGGCATGGGCCTGATGCTGCGCTCCCTGCACACCAGCACCGCCGCCCTGCCGGATGCCGACGGCGAATATGTCAACCACCCGACCCACACGGTGGACGCGATCACCTCCGGCTGCCAGCATGCCCAGGCCGGCGCGATCGAGCGCCTGTTCCGCCGCCACCGCGCCGAGTACGTCGAGCTGCAATGCCTGATCTCGGGCGGCGCCGGCAAGACCGTCGCGCCGCGCCTGTCGATCCCATACCGTTATCATGACAACCTGGTGCTCGAAGGCCTGTACCAGATCAGCCGCTGCATGACCGCCGGCTGACCCCCCAACACCCCAATCCCGATGCGCGCCCTGTTCTTCGTCCTGGTCCTCGCCAACCTGCTGTTCTTCGGCTGGCACGCCGGCTATCTCGGCCCCGGCGAGGAGAAAAAGGGCGAGCCGGAGCGGATGAACCAGCAGGTCGCGCCGGACAAGATCCGCCTGGTCTCGGCCGACGCGGCGCGCCGCCAGTCCGAAGCCGCCCGCGCCCGCGCCGCCTGCTTCGAGTGGGGCAGCTTCCCGGTGCAGGACGCCGACCGCGCCCAGACCGCCCTTGCCGCGCTCGCCCTCGGCGAGAAGCTGACTTCGCGCAAAGTCGAGGAAGCCGCGCAATGGTGGGTCTTCATGCCCCCGCAAGGCACCAAGGCCAACGCCGACAAGAAGACCGACGAACTCAAGCGCCTGGGCATCAGCGACTACTACGTGGTCACCGACGAAGGCCAGAACCGCTGGGCCGTCTCGCTCGGCGTGTTCCGCACCGAAGAGGCGGCGCGCAACTACCTTACCTTGATCAGCAACAAGGGCGTGAAGACCGCCCGCGTCGGCGAACGCGAGACCAAGGTACAAAAGACCGTGTTCCAGATTCGCGAAGTGGACGACGCGCTGCGCGCCAAGCTCGCCGACATCCGCAAGGACTTTCCGGGCGTCGACCTCAAGCCCTGCGCCGACGAAGCGGCCGCGCCGATCGCCAAGAAGTCCTGACGCCCTGCGCGCCTGAAACATCGGGCGCGGCAGCGGAACCGGAAACTCCGGGCTGACGCTGCGCGGAGCGCAGCGAACAAACCAAAGACCCTGAGCCGGCGCCTTCTAGGGCGCGGTCACGAAACTCGAAAAACTCTGGCGCGCCTGCGCCACCGACGGACTACACGGCAGAAAATCCGAACAGCTTGCGTCAAAGCGGATCTCGCCGCTGTCCTTCGGCCCGGCCCAGCGCTTGATCTCGAAGGTCAGCGAGGAGTCGAGCACGCCGGGCGAGGTGGTGATGATCATCCAGTCGGTGACGTTGCGCACCGGGCGCTTGCTGTTCAATGTCACCCAGTCCTGCGCGCGCTTCCAGTAGCGCTCGCACTGCGCCTGGTCGGCGCAGGTCGCCGCCACTTCGCCCACGCGCGGCCGGTCGGCGCGAATCGTGCCGGAGCAGCCGGCGAGCACCGCGGCAAACAGCAGGCCCACCGCAGGCAACTTGATCAGGTCACGCAGACGCATCCCGTGTTCTCCACAATCGCGCAGACTAGCCCGCCGCGCGCACCTTGGCCAGGGTCTCGGTGGTCGAGCGCTGGAACAGGAAGGGGATCGAATGCACACTGCCGCCCCAGCCACGCACTTCGCTCGCGCCCACCATCTTATCCACCGCCCAGTCGCCACCCTTGACCAGCACGTCGGGCCGCGCCTGCAGAATAGCTTCGAGCGGCGTGTCTTCCGTAAAACAGGTCACCAGGCTTATGCACTCGAGCGCCGCGAGCACCGCCATGCGGTCCTGCTCGCTGTTGATGGGCCGGTCGTCGCCCTTGCCCAGGCGCTTGACCGAGGCATCGCTGTTCACCCCGACGATCAGGCTGGCTCCGAGGGCGCGCGCCTGCGCGAGATAGGTGACATGGCCGCGATGCAAGAGATCGAACACGCCGTTGGTGAACACCACCGGATGCGGCAGCGCCCTGGCGCGCGCCGCCAGCGCCGCGCGGTCGCACAGCTTGGCTTCGAACGGCGGCGCGACGTAGGGTTCCAGATGCGCCCCGGCCATCACTTTGCCTTCCAGTGCGGCGGCGCCGTCTTGGCAAGGTAAGGCAGCGCCTCGATGCGCTTGGCCCACGCGGCCAGCGCCGGCGGACAGGCCGCCGCCATGCCCAGCTCGGGCTTGCGCAAGTCGTAGCGCGCCAGCAGTGCCACCATCGGATACAGCGCAAAGTCCGCCGCGGTCAGCTTGTCGCCGGCCAGGTACTCGCCCTGCATCTGTGCAGCCACGAATTCCAGCTCCTTGAGCAATCCCGCGCGCGCATCGGCCAGGGCCTGCGTATCGCCGCCGCGCCCGAACACCGCCTCGCCCATGCGCCCGCCGGCCGCATCGACGCGGTCGTCCAGATCGGCGATCCGGCGCCGCACCTGCGCGCGGCTTTTCGTTTCGCCGGGAAACAGCGGCGGCGTGGCCGGATATTGCTCTTCCAGGTATTCGACAATCGCGTTCGACTCGGCCAGCACGAAGTCGCCATCCACAATCAGCGGCACCTGGCCACGCGGATTGAGTTTGAGAAACTCGGGCTTTTTCAGGTCGCCGTCGGAGAACGACATCAGCCTGAAGTCGTAGGCGAGCTTCTTGTATTCAAGGGCCAGCCAGACCCGCCATGCGTAAGGGGAGCCGGAGCCGTAATAAAAGGTAAGGGGCATGCTGTGGGCAAGCGAAAGGGCGTGAACGAAGCGCCTGCGCCTGACAGTCAGGCCACAGACGCGCGGCGCGAAACCGCAATTGTGCCGCAAGCGCCGCGCCGGCGTGCGGCCGGCGGCGGAACCCGCGCCGCCTCAGGCGGTGCGGGGCGCTGCCGGCGCCAGGGTCCCGGAAATCTTCTCGCTCAGGTTGCGCGCGACTTCCTTGCGGTAACGATTGAGGTCCTGTACCGAATTGAAGCTGCGGTCGAACAGGATGGAGACGTTGTGCAGGATGCGGTCGACCACCTTGGTCTCCCACTCCTTGTTGAAGTCGATCTGCCCGTCCAGCCAGCGCTCCAGCCAGCCCGGGTCGGGCAGCCTGGACTGGATCGTGTCCTCCGGGAACATCGACTGGTTCACGTGCAGGTTGGTCGGGTGCAGGGCCTGCGCGGTGCGGTGCGCCGAAGCCATCAGCACGCCGATCTTGGAGAACGCCGCGCGCGCGGTATCGCCAAAATTGTTGACCGCGCGCTTCATGTACTGCAGGTAAGCGCCGCCGTGGCGGGCCTCGTCGCGCGAGATCAGGTTGTAGATGTGCTTGATCACCGGCTCGGTGTGCCACTCGGCGGCGCGCCGGTACCAGTGGTTCAGGCGGATCTCGCCGCAGAAGTGCAGCATCAGCGTTTCCAGCGCCGGGGCCGGGTCGAACGGGAAACGCACCTGGTGCAGCTCCTCCTCGGTGGGCATCATCTCCGGCTTGAAGCGGCGCAGGTATTCGAGCAGCACCAGCGAGTGCTTCTGCTCCTCGAAAAACCAGACGCTCATGAACGCGGAAAAATCGCTGTCGTGCTGGTTGTCGCGCAGGAACATCTCGGTGGCCGGCAGCGCCGCCCACTCGGTAATCGCATTCATCTTGATGGTCTTGGCCTGCTCGTCGGAAAGACGGCTGGCATCAAAACTGTCCCAGGGCACGTCGCGCTCCATGTTCCAGCGCACCGCTTCGAGCGACTTGAATAATTCGGGATAAAGCATGGCAAACTCCTTGGCGACCATGCCGGTCCGCTTGCGCGAAGTTGCGCGCCTGGCCGGCGATTGAAGCCGAAAATTCCTGCACGGCTTCGCGTGGATGGGGCCGCACCGCCACGACACCCGCACCCGTAGTATACGGGCGGGGGCGATTTTAACAGAGCTATTACGACAGCACGCTGACAGGCGGATGCGCATCGCGGCACCCCGCCTACGTAGTCCCCCCTTATGTCACGGCCCGCTCGCGCCACCGCGCCACGGCCGGCGCGATCGCTTGCAGTCCCTCCAGCACCCGCACCCCGGCAGGGGCCCGGCTCGCCAGGCGCGGCACGCCGCCGCCCACCCAGATCTCCAGCCCGCCCGGCAAACGGCGGCGCAAATCCGCCAGGTCGCCGGCCAGCGGCGCGGCCGGACAAGAAGCACTGAACGACAGCGCCACCACCTCGATGCGCTGCGCCCGCACCGCCAGGGCGATGTCGCGCTGCGGCGTCCGCACGCCCAGCGAAATGCAATACGCCCCCTCCAGGGCGAACAATGCCTCGGCCATCAGCAGGTCCAGGCCGTGCCCCTCGCCCGGCAGCGTGGTGAGCAGCACGCGCGGCGCGCCGGCCTCGCGCGCCAGCGCGGCGATGGCTCCGCGCAGCACCACCTGCATGGATTCCGCGTACAGGTGCTCCTGGAACACCTCGATTTCGCCGCGCGCCCAGGCCTCGCCCACCGCGCCAGTGAGCGGCTGCACCGTCTCCATCACGAAGCGCGCCAGCCCGTGACGCAGCAGCGCCTGATTCAAGGCGCGGCGCAATTCCTCGACCCCGTGCCCGGTGAGCAATTCCAGATAGCCGCGCAACTCCGCGCCCAGCGGCGGCGCGGCCACGGCGGGCCGCGCCCGGCTCAACTCGGCCTGGCGCGCCAGTTCCGGCAGCGCGGCATGGATCAGCTTGCCCGGGCGCAATCCGGCATCCATCAGGCGCCGGATCAGGCGCAGCTTTTCCACCTGTTCGGGCGCATAGGCGCGCTCGCCGAAGGCGTCGCGGCCCGGCTGGGGAAAGCCGTAACGCCGCTCCCACATGCGCAACTGGTCTTTCGAAAGCCCGGTATCGCGCTCCACCTGGGCGATGCCCAGCCCGCCGCACTGGGCCAAGGCAGCTTCACTCATGTCGCGCTTTGTCCTGGGCAAACATGTGACACCCCCACAAAACCTAACCTATTTTGCAAAAAATGGCATTTTTGACTAGGACAAAACGCCATGCATGCTGCCTGTCCTGCCCGGCATTCCCTTGCGCAACGACGCTTGGCGGCGCATAAGCGCGGGGAGGCGGATCGCACCATATCGGTGCAAAGACGGATTTTCGTCCAATCCGTTGCCGGGCATTCCCGGCTCGCGCCGGCCGAACCGAAAGGATGGCCAACGCCCGGCAAGCCCACCGGCGAGTGGCCGCGCAGACCTGGAAATCATCCAGCTTTGGTACCAAACATACGCGGATCGGAACGCTTTGTCATGCCCGGCAGCGCCGGCCGCCGGCATGCGGCGGACGCACTAATAGCCCGCATCGCCAGCCCCTTGCGCATCCAGTTGCCTCCAGCCTGCGTAAGCCTAGGTAGCGGACAACAACAAGGCACGGCGCCGTTGGGCGCCTCCAAATACCAGCAGTCCGCCAGGCGTTTCAGCGATCCGGATATCGGCGCTCATGCCAGCCGTGGCCCAAACATACGACTAAGCCGCGGGGGATGGTTCAAGCGGCACGGAGTTCTCCCCTTCTCCTCTCTCCGGTTGCTTATCCCCCGCGGCTTACCTGTTGCGCCGCCAGCCCGCTTCCCCCCGATGTCCCCGATCGATGCCGCCGGCCCCCCTCCTGCCGGGCATCCATGGACGGCGCCGCTTTTTTCCATCAGGTCCGTGCGCTGGGGTTGCGTGCGCTGGGGTTGCGTGCGCTGGGGTTGCGTTTGCGGCGCGCGCGGCCCTTGCGGCCGATCGCTACTAGCCCATGCACATCGCCACCATCGGCAGCGCCGGCTCGGCCGATGTCATGCAGTTTGATTTGCGGCCGGCCACACGATGACCAGGCGCGGCCACGGGTCGCGAATCCCATCAGCGATGCGCACGCATGCGACGGCCAGGCGCACGCAGTGCGCGCCGGAAAATAAGTCGGGAACCAGATCGGTGACGCCGGAAGAGCGTTGCGCGGCGCCAGAAATAAAGCGGCCGGGGGGGGCCAACACCCCACCCCGGCCGCGCTTCCGCTGAGGAGACCACGGAAACAAAATGGATGCGTACCGCCGGAATTATTGAGGGTCCGACCAGCACTTCGCGTTGCATCGAAACCAAGTATCCCTTAGGGACAGGTCCGCGCAAATAGACCAGAAGTCCTAATACTTTCGTGCTAGTGGATTGTAGCGATGGAAACGGGGGTGAGAGAGGTGCCATCCGGAATCGCGGGCAAGGCGCAAAGCGCAGCAATAGCCGTCGCTATTGCGAGCATTTGCAACGCCGCCGGCGGCTTCGGTGGCATGGAAAGCTTCCGTTTCCATCGTTACAGTCCGCTAGAGGGGCTGGCGGTGCTTGATGGGCGTGGGCAAACGTTTGTTCGCCCGCGCCAGGCCGGACTTGCGCCCCTGGCGCACAACGCTTCCGGGCTACTTTTTCTCGTCGCCCTGCGGGCTGCTGGTGCTGCGCGGCGCCTTTTCGATGTATTCGAACACCCGCACCACCTGCTTGACGCCGCTGGTGCGCGCCGCCACCGCGGAGGCGCGGTCGCCTTCCTCGCGGGTCACCAGGCCCTGCAGGTAGACCACGCCGGCTTCGGTGGTGACCTTGAAGGCATTGGCCAGGATGTCCTTGTCGTCGACGAAATTGCCTTTCACCTTGCTGGTGATGAAGGCGTCGTTCGAGCGCGAGGTCATCGAGGCGTTGCCGGCGACCTGCACTTCGTTGATCACCTCGCGCACGTTCTGCACGGTGGAGGCGATGCGGGCGACGTCCTGGCGGGCCTTGTCGTCAGGCGCTTCGCCGGTCAAAAGGACGCGGCGGTTGAAGGGGTTGACGTTGACATGGGCGCGGTCGCCGTACGCGTCGTTGATGTTCTTGTCGACGGTGAAGCCGATCGACTTGTCGTCGGTCTGGGTGCCCAGGCTGCGGCGGTCGTCGACCGCGATCGCGCCGGCGGCTACGCCGCCGACGATCAGCGGGACACAGCCCTGCAGGAGCGGCAGGGCAAGCAGCGCCGCCAGCGCGAGGGGCGCGGCAAGGCGCGGAGCACGGACGGGAGCGGCAGCAACAGCAACGGCGGCAGGGTGGATGGAAACAGCGGAAATCTCGGAAACTTCAGTCACAAGGCGGGCCTTCTTCAAACTCATTCTTCCCCCAGGAGAGCGCAATCGATGCCATCGCACAGGCAATGGATGGCCAGGAGGTGAACCTCCTGGATGCGCGCCGTGCGTTCGGCGGGCACGCAGATTTCGATATCGGTGTCGCGTAAAAGGTTCCGTATCTTGCCGCCGTTCTTGCCGCTCAATACGATCACGCGCATCTCGCGCTCATGGGCGGTCTCGATCGCCGCCATCACGTTGGCGGAGTTGCCGCTGGTGGAAATGGCCAGCAGGACGTCGCCGGGGTTGCCCAGGGCCTGCACCTGCTTGACGAAAATCTTGTTGTAGTCGTAGTCGTTGGCCACCGCGGTGATGATCGAGGTGTCGGTGGTCAGGGCGATGCCGGCCAGGCCGGGGCGCTCGCGCTCGAAGCGGCCCACCAGTTCGGCGGCGAAATGCTGGGCATCGGCCGCCGAGCCGCCATTGCCGCAGGCGAGGATCTTGCCGTTGTTCATCAGCGCGGCGACCATGGCTTCGACGCCGGCGGCGATCGGGGCGGTCAATACCTCGACGGCGTTGCGCTTGGTCTCGGCGCTGGCGATGAAATGCTCGCGGATGCGTTGCTGCAAATCCATGGGTGTGCACCTGAATCGGAGAGAACCTGATTATAGCCGCCCGGGGCGGGGACTTATGACAGGAGGGTGCCGTCGCGGCGCTGCCGGCCGGGCGCCGAAGGCGTCGTCACTTCGGCGCCGGCGGCCAGGTCGGCAAGGTCACCTAGGCGCCAAAGGCGTTGCGGATCCATTCGATGCCGTCCGGATCGAGCTTGTCGAGCAGGATGCAGTCGAAGCGGCAGGGCACTTCGCGCTTGCCGGCCAGGTACTGGTTGGCGGCGGCGACGATACGCGCCTGCTTGCGGTGGCTGATGCTTTCGGCCGCGCTGACGTGGGTCACATTGCCGGACAGCACATCGTTGCTGGCAAAGGCCGGGTTGCCGTCGAAATTGCCGTTGCTGCGCAGGCGCACTTCGACGAACACGAGGGAGTCGCCATCCTGCATGATCAGGTCGATCTCGCCGACCCGGCAGCGGAAGTTGCGCTCGATCAGGCGCATCCCCTTGGCTTCGAGAAAGCGCAGCGCCATGCCCTCGGCGGCCGAGCCGGAGGAGCCGCGCCGTTCGCGCCGCAGCCAGGCCATCAGCGCGCCGTCCCGGGAGTGGCGGGCGTGCCGGCGGGGGCGGCGCTGCCGTGGGCCAGCATGGCGCCATCCAGCGCCACCGCGATGCCGTCGCGGAACTCGGCCTGGATCGGGGTGCGGTCGATCACGCCTTCGTGCACCGACAGGCGGCCGGTGACGCCATCCAGTTCGAAGCTGGAACGCGCGCGCGCCAGTTGCTCGGCGACCCGGAAGGCGTCGATCCCCAGGGCGTAGAGCCGCTCCAGGTCGGCGGCCAGGGGCGGCTCGGGGTGGGCGTAGACCATGGCGGCGGGGTGGTCGGGCTGGTGTAGCCAGGGCATGTCGATGAATCGCAGTCCGTTCAAATCGTTGATCTTGAGCGGCTCGGTCTTGCCGCCGCTGTTCGGCACTTCCAGGCGCGCCGCGCCGGAATATACCTGGGAGGTGGCGATCACGGTGGTATTGCGGCCGAGAAAGGGGCGCACCAGGCGGGCGCGCTCGGCGTCGGTGGCGAGGAACACGATGTCCCCCTTGGCGCGATCCACCGCGCTCTTGACCCGGCCCAGCGGGCCGGTGAATTCGACCTGTTCCTTGATGTTGCCGCCCAGGCGGGTCCAGGCTTCGGCGAAGGCGGCGGCGGCGCGCTTGGACAGGGGGGAAGGAGTGGCGACGATCACCGCGTTTGGCGCTTCGGGACGGAACGCGGTTTCGGCGGCGGCGCGCGCCTCCATCTCGATCGACAGGGACAGCATGTACTGGCGCGGCATCGCGGATACCGCGCCGTCCGGGGCGTTGAGCATCAGGGTGGGCACCGGCATGGCCTCCTTTTGCAGCGCGCCCACCTCGGTCTTGGTCAGGGGGCCGACCACCACGGCGACGTTTTTCGCCAGTGCCTCGTGGTAGGCGGTGAGTGCGCCGGCGGCGGTGCCGTCGGTCTCGATCACGTGGATCACCGGCCTGTCGCTCGCCTGCTCGCGCGCGGCCATGAAGCCCTTGCGGGTCACCTCGGCGGCGCGCGCGAAGCCTTCGGCCTTGGCGGGAAGGATCAGGGCCATGCCGGAGCGCGGCACCGGCGGGGCGGGCGGGACCGGCACGGCGGCGGGTGCCGATGTCGTTTCCGGACCGGGCGCCGGAGCAGCGGCCGGGGCGGCTGGTTGGGGGGCGGAGGCAGGGGAAGCGGTGGGAGCGGCGGACGGCGGAGTGGCGGCAGGCGGCGTGGTGCCTGCGGCGGCGGGTGGCGCGCCGGCGGCGCTGGGGGCTGGAGTTGCTGGAGTCACGGACGCGGCAGGCTGGACGGCGGCAGGCACTGGCGCGGCAGCGGACGGCGCGTCCGCCGGAGCGGCGGCAGGTGCGGGAACAGATGCGGGAACTGCGGCGGGCGGCGTGGTGGAATCCGGAGGCGGGGGCGCTGCCGTGGAGGACTCCGGCGCAGCCCCAGGTGCCGGGACGGGGGCGCGGGGCCCCAATTTGTCGCGCGGCGACTGCGGCTGCGGCTTGAGCAGCCAGTCGATGAAGGCGCGCAGCGGCGGGCCGTCGCTTTGCGGCTGGGCTCCCGGGTCTGACGGCGCCTGCGGGCTTGCCGGATTGCCCTGGGCAACGGACAATGCGGGGCTCATTCCGAGCACACCACCCAGCACGCAGGCAAACAACAGGGCCGACAGCGCCTTCGGCTTGCCGCCCGGCACGTGCAGAATTGCTTTCCGACTATGGCTGCGACCGCAGATCAAATGCGCTTCCCCGGGGACGATCCGGCAGCCGCGAACGTTGCGGAACTGCCGACAGGGACATTATATGTGGTTGCCACGCCGATCGGAAATCTCTCCGACATCACATTGCGCGCCTTGAGCGTGCTCAAGCAGGCGGACGCGATCGGCGCCGAGGACACGCGCAATTCCGCCATCCTGCTCTCGCATCACGGCATCGCCACGCGCATGTTCGCCGCGCACGAGCACAACGAGCAGCAGGCGGCGCAAAAGGTGATCGGCCTGCTCGCCGAGGGCAAGCGGGTGGCGCTGATCAGCGATGCGGGTACGCCGGCGGTCTCCGACCCCGGCGCGCGCCTGGTGCGCGCGGTGCGCGCGGCGGGTTACGCGGTGATCCCGGTGCCGGGAGCGAACGCGGCGGTGGCGGCGCTGTCGGCTTCGGGCTTCGAAGGGCCGTTCCATTTCGCCGGCTTCCTGCCGGCCAAGGCGACGGCGCGCCGCGCCGCGCTGCGCGAACTGGGCCTGCTCCCCGCCACGGTGGTGCTGTACGAGGCGCCGCACCGCATCCTCGAACTTGCGGCGGACATCGCCGGCGAGTTCGACGCGGCGCGCCGGGTGGTGCTGGCGCGCGAACTGACCAAGCGCTTCGAGACCATCCACGCCACCACGGCGGGCGCGGTCGTCGCCTGGCTGGAAGGCGACGCAAACCGGCAGCGCGGCGAGTTCGTGGTGCTGATCGAGGCGGCGCCGCCCCCTGAAGCCAATGATGCCTTGAGCGATGAGGCGCTGCGGGTGCTCGGGCTGCTGCTGGAGGAGTTGCCGGTGAAGGGCGCGGCCAGGCTGGCGGCGGCGATCACCGGCGCGCCGCGCAATGCGCTGTATGCGCAGGCGCTGGAGATGAAAAAAGGCGCGGCTGAAGAAGACTAGGTTGCACGATGCAACGGCGCAACGGGCTTGGGCGCAACGGGCTTGGGCGCGACGGGCTTGCGCGCGGCGGGCCCGGATGCGACCTGCCTGGATACGACGTACCTGAATACGAGGTACCTGGATACGAGATACCTGCGCGCAACGTGATTGCGCGCGACATGCCCGGATGCGGCGCGCTTACTTCAGCACGAACACCGGCGTCATCTGCAGGCTCTCGCGGATTTTTTCCGCCACGGCGCCGGCTTCGGCGCGGTCCTTGTAGGGCCCCAGCTGCACGCGGAACAGGCGGTCACGCGCGACGATATAGATGGTGTCGTTGAGCCAGCCGAGCTGCTGGTAGACCTTGGTGCGGAATTCGTCGGCGCCTTCGCGCGCGCCGAACGCGCCCAGTTGCAGGTAGATGCCGTCCGGCTGGGTCGAGGTGGGCAGGGCTTGCGCCGGGGCCTGGGTGGCGCTGGTGGCGGCAACCGGGGCGGTGACCGCGACCGGCGCACCGGCACTTGCCGCCGGAGCGGGCGGCATGCCGGCACCGCCCGGCGGCGCGGGTGCCGCGGCTACAGGCGCGCCGGCGACCTGGGTACTGGCGACGACAGGCGGGGAGACGGGTGCGGGGGCGGAGCGGGGCGCGCCCAGGCTGTCCGAGGCGTTGAGCACCGGCGCGGGTGTGGCGGGGCTGGAGGCGACCAATACCGGCGGGGGCGGCGGGCTGCCGTCGCCGCGCAGTTGTTCGATCTCCACCTGGGCGCTGCCCTGGCCGACGTAGCCCAGCTTGAGCGCGGCGGTATACGACAGGTCGATGATGCGCTCGGAATGGAACGGGCCGCGGTCGTTCACCCGCACCACCACCGAGCGGTTGTTGGCCAGGTTGGTGACGCGCACGTAGCTGGGGATCGGCAGGGTAGGATGGGCGGCGCTCATGCCGTACATGTCGTAGGCCTCGCCGGAGGAGGTCTTCTGGCCGTGGAACTTGCGGCCGTACCAGGAGGCAACGCCGCGCTGGCGGAAATTCGGCGTGGAGAGCGTCGGGGTGTAGGTCTTGCCGAACACCACGTAGGGACGGTTGGCGGCGCTCTTGAGCGGCGGCTCGTTGCGCGGCACCGCGTCCGGGGTCTGCTCCAGGTTGGGCGGCGGGTTCTCGCCCGGGCCGTCGTCCATGTAGTAGCCGCCGCGCCTGGCGGTGGGGCCGGGGCCATTGGTGCCGGCAGGCGCCGTGGCGGTACCGGACGGACTGGAGGGACGGTGGCCGCCGCTGCTGCCGCAGCCGCCGAGAACCAGCAGGCCGAGCAATCCGATCGGGAGAACAGTGGCGTGCAGGCGCCGCATCGTCAGTATTTGAACCCGCGGTGCAGGGCCACCACGCCGGCGGTCAGGTTGAAGTAGTCGACCTTGTCGAAGCCGGCCCCAAGCATCATGCCCTTCAGGGTTTCCTGGTCGGGGTGCATGCGGATCGACTCGGCGAGGTAACGGTAGCTGGCATCGTCGTTCGCCACCAGCTTGCCCAGGCGCGGCAGGAGGCCGAAGGAGTAGGCGTCGTACGGGCCCTTGAGCGGCGCCCATACTTTGGAAAACTCCAGCACCAGCAGGCGGCCGCCGGGACGCAGCACGCGGCACATGTCGGCGAGCGCGGCTTCCTTGTGGGTCATGTTGCGCAGGCCGAAGGCGACGCTGACGATGTCGAAGTAGCCGGCCGGAAAGGGCAGCTTTTCGGCATCGCACTGGGCCACGGGCAGGATGCGCCCGCGGTCGGTGAGCCGGTCGCGGCCCACGCCCAGCATGGCGCCGTTGATGTCGGTGAGCCAGACTTCGCCGGCTTTGCCGCCTTTGTCTTCGCCATTGCCGGCGTTGACCTTCTTCGCGAAAGCGTAGGCCAGATCGCCGGTGCCGCCCGCCACATCGAGCGCGCGCATGCCGGGACGCGCGCCGCTTTGGGCAATCGCAAAGGCTTTCCAGGCGCGGTGCGCGCCCATCGACATGAGGTCGTTCATCACGTCGTACTTGCCGGCGACGGACTCGAACACGCCGCGTACCTTGCCGGCCTTTTGTTCCTCGTCGACGGTCTCGTAGCCGAAATGGGTGTCGGACATGGTGTGCTCCCTGGCCCTACTTCTTCGGGCCCGCAACGCCCGCCGGGTCGCGCGAGGCGTGCGCTTCCTGCAGGCGGCGCAGGTAATCGGTCCACATCACTTCCTGGTGCTCGCCCAGCTCGTAGAGATAATCCCAGGAATAGATGCCGGTATCGTGACCGTCGGAAAAACTCGGCTGCAGCGCGTAGTTGCCGACCGGCTCGATGGCGCGGATGTCGACCTCGCGCTTGCCCACCTGCAGGGTCTCCTGCCCGGGGCCGTGGCCGCGCACTTCGGCGGAGGGCGAGTAGACGCGCATGAACTCGAAGGGAAGCTCGAAACGCGCGCCGTCGGAGAAAGCGATTTCCAGCCGACGCGACTGCTGGTGCAGCTTGATTTCGGTCGGCAGCGGGGAGTCTTTGGAGAGGCCAGCCATTGCGGCCGGACTATAGCATGGGCCCCGCGCGCATGGGCCCCGCGCCGCTGCCCGGCGCACCGCCGGCAAACACCGGCGGGCAAGGGGCGGCTGGGGGAGGCGAAGGGGGCGCATGGATCGCGCCCCCGACAGGCATCCGCCTAGTGGGTCATGTAGGCTTCGACGATCTCGAAGTCGGCACCGCGATGCAGCAGCTTTTCGAACATCAGGCGGTAGGTATTCTCGCTTTCACCCGCCTCGACCACGCGGCGCGGCTTGAACCAGCCGGCCGGCACCACCACCCGAAAGCCGCTTTCGCCGCTCTGCGTTACCTTGAGCATGAAGGCGGGGCAGTACTGGCGCCCGCCCTGGGCGTTGATGCCGGTAGGACGCATGGAAATGCCGGAGAGCTTGCCGTGCAGGATCTGCAGGCCGGCTTCCACCGTGCCGGGCGCGTCCGGGCCGCCCTCGGCGCTGTGCTCCGGTTCGCTGAGCCAGCGCACTTCGGCCAGCAGCACCGTACCGTGCGGCGCCAGGCGCAGGGCGACCAGCTGGCCGCGCCGAAAACGCACCCCGGGCCCTTCGCGGCGCAGGCGGAAACCGCTGGCCGATTCGTCCAGCATTTCCCAGTCCTCGAACTGCTTGGCCGCTTCGTCGCCACGGGCATCGACCTTGGCGCGCGCGGAGTGCTGGAACATGAAGATTTCCTCGGCATGGCGCCGGCTCATCATGGGGTCCTTCTGCTCCTCGGTGACGAAGGGCGCGCCGGTGGCCATGTAGTAGAGCACCGCGAAGTCGTTGCCGGCGTGCGCCAGGGCGATGCGGTTGCCGTGCGCGGCGCCGGGCTTGGCGGCCAGGCGCATGTGGACGCGGCCATTCGCCTCTTCGCACCAGGCGCTGTGCAGGCGCTTGAGCAGCTCGTCGGCGCCGGCGTGATTGAAGGACTCGGGCAGGCGCAGCTCTTCGAGCTTGGCGCCCAGGCTGATCTTGTGCAGGCGGCGGCGCAGGCTGCGCGACACCAGGGTCACATCCATCATGTGCATCCAGCGCCCGGCGTGGATCACCTTGACGCATTGCTTGACGCCGTCCGGCGCGGGCGGCAGGTCATTGCGGGAGAGCAGGCGCTCGCTGCTCACCGGCAGCCAGCTCATCGAGGTCTTGCCTTCCCACAGTTCGGCCAGTTCGATCACGCATTCGCGCTCGCGCCCGGAGGCGCAGCCGGCGCCCTGCTTGATCAGCAGCGCGCGGCGGTAGACGGCGGCCACGTTGGTGCTGCGCTTGGGGTGCAGGCTGTCGTTTACCGGGGTGGCGAGCACGCCGTGGCGCTGCGCCGCTTCGTAATAGCGCTGCAGGGTGTCGAAGCCGACGAAGTCAAAGGCCTGACCGGCGCGCACGTGGCCGGCGATCGCGTTGGTGGCCATCCCCGCGGCGCGCGCCAAGCACAGCGCCAGGTGCGGCGCCATCGCGCCCTCGTCGGTCATGGCCGCCTGGGCACAGCGCCAGTAGGCGTCTTCCAGGCACAGCCAGAGGCGCTTGGCGTGGTCGAACGCATTGCGCTCGCCCGGGCCGAGCGGCAGCGCCTTGGCGGCATAGCGCGCGGCATACAGCTTGTCGATCTCGGCGATGTGGCCGCGCAGGGTCTCGAGGATCTCCAGCCGGTCCAGCGCCGGCAGCGGGCTGTCCTCGAACTCGGCGATCATCCCCGCCAGGGCGTGATGCGCGGCGCGCGCATCGGTGATCGGCAGTTCCTTGACCCATTCCTTGGCCCCGCGGGCGTTGGTGATCCCGGGACGCTGGGCCAGCAAAAATTCGGTGTGCAGCATGTCGCCTCCGTAACCGGAATGGACCCCGGTGCTTCGAACGGTGCCGCGCGCGCCAGAGGGCGGCGCACGACATTCCATGACAATTGCATAGTACGCCAGACCGTCGTTTATGACAAGCGCATGGCCTCCGGGCATCCGCCTCAAACTACCTTTGATCGGAACCGGGCCGAACCGGCTTCCGGCCGGCGCTAGGAGTCTGGGCAGTAGAAGGAGTCGAGGCAAAAGTGACGAAAATCGAGGAGCGTGGGGCGAGACTTTCAAGGCAATAGTTGTTCTATTGCCGCCGAAAGTGTCGCGACACGATACCGATTTCTCGTCGCTTTGGACCGGCGACCTTCTGCCGCCCAGACTCCTAGGGCGCGGGTTTGGCGTCGCCACCGGGCTCCGGCTGGCCGCGGCCGCGCGCTCCCGCCGCCGGCAATTGCACCACGGCCCCCTGGGACCGGCGCGGAGCAACGATGGCGGGGATGCCCACGTCCGCGACCGCCTGCTGCCCGGGCGACAGGATCGCGTAAAGCGTCCGCGCGGCGCCTTCCACGTCTTCGAGCGCGGCCAGGCGGTTGCGCGCCGCGTCGACCGCCTGGCCGATATGCGGCAGGCCGCGCATCTGCGTGGCGCTCACGCTCATCGCCTCGCGGCCGCGCTCGCGGACCACGTCCTGCGCATAGTCACGGGTCTTGGCCTGGAAGGCGCGCCAGGGCGCCAACTGATCGTCCTTGAGCTTGAGGGCGTCTTCGAGCAGCGAGAGGCGATAGTCGACCTGCTCGAAACTGTCCGGGTCGGGCGTGGCCACCGGGGCCTTGGCGCGCGACTCCTGGCCGCGGCTGCCCTCCCCGCCGCCCCGTCCGCGGCCCATGCCGCCCATCCCTCCCCCCATCCCGCCCATCTGGGCCTGGGCATCGTGCAGCAGCGCGACAGCAAGCAGCCCGACTGCCAGGGGCGGAAAACACCGGAATACCTTCATCAATTCTCCTGGTTGAAACCAAATCGTGGGCGCGCGTGACGCTGCCTCAATGGCGCGCCGACCCGTCCTGGCGCGCCGCCACGCCCGCCGGACGCGCGGCGCCCGAGGCGGCCGCCGGCCGGGACGCGAACAGATTGCAGCGCCAGGTGCCGACCGCGAATACCGACAAGGCTTCCTTGGCCGCCATGCAGCGGCCATGGTCAAGACGGCGCGAGGCGCTGTTGACGATCGCCATCAGCCCAAGCAGGTGGCGCCGCGCGCCTTCGGGGTCGTCCAATGGCAGGCGCAGCCACCATTCGGGCAGGACATCGGCGACGCGCAAGCCGTCCACATAGGCGCTGAGCAGGCCCAAGACCTCCTGCGCGGACCCGGCTGCCTGGATCAGATCAATGACATGCATCACACGCTCCCGGCGGCGACGCACCGCGAAGGCCCAAATGCAGGGAAAGAGGGAACTGCCAATTCATGTTGTTTCATTTGCTGCCGTACCGCCCATCGATAACGCTGGTTCGCGCCGCTTTGCCGCTCCCTTGCAGCCCCGCGATGCATTGCATGCGCGGCGCCATCCGTGCACGATAGGCCCACCCCCTGTTAGGGTGTGTTAAGGATTTGCTTCGTGCCCCGGCCATTTGTAAGCAAATGTGTTTCGCCGCGGCGCGGCAGACCGGCCACCGCGCGCCGCAATGCAAAAAGCCGCCCGGAGGCGGCTCAGACTGCTGGCAAAGCAGGTTGTTGTGAGCAGGGCCACGCCAACTCCCGCGCCCACTCCCTCTGACTTCGGGGATTCAACGGGGGCTCGCCCCCTTTGTCAACAACCGGAGCCGCCCGAAGGCGGCTTCTTGGCAGACCCGCGCGCAAGCGCGCGGCGGCCTGAAAATCAGCTGAAGTCCAGCGAGGGCGCGTCCTCGCCGAACATCTTCGGGTTCTGCGCCCTGGAGATGATCAGGCCGACGAAGTCGGCGTTCTCCACGCTGCGGAACTTGAACAGCACGGCGCGGCCGCTGCCCATCCGCAGGCGCAGGCCGTCCTTGTACAGGTTGATCTCCTCCGGACGCTCGTAGGTGAAGCCGGTCACCTTGTCGCCCTTGAACATCATGCGGCTGCTGGTCATCACCAGGTGCCCTTCGGAGACCGGGGTGGCGCCCTTCATCGGCAGGGTATAGGGGGCGGCGCTGCCGACCTGGTAGGCGGCGTTCGGCACCAGGCGCAGGCCCATGCCGGCGGTGCCGCCGGGGTCCTGGCCTTCCATCATGATGGCGATTTCGGCCCAGTGCGCGATTTCGCCCTCGCCCAGCTTGATGTTGCGCAGGACCACGTTTTCCGCCGAAATGGAGGGAAACTTGCCGGTGCGCATCTCGGTGAGGATACGCAGGCGGCCCAGCTCGGCCTTGTCCTGCGCGATCTGCGCGTCCTTCAGGCCCAGGAAGGCCTGAATGCGCTGCAGCTCCTTTTCTTCCTTCTCGGTCAGCTTGCCGGTCGCCTTGACGGCTTCGGCGGCGGCCTGGTACTGCTCGCGGCGCACCATGGTGTAGTCCTGCGAGGCGGAAGTGACATCCAGTTCCTCCTTCAGGCGCTCCAGGCGCTGCATCTTGTCGGGCGTGAGTTTGCCGTCGGACACGGCTTTCTTGACCTCCTCGCGGTAGGTCTCCTTCGCCGAGTCCTTCTTCTTGAACATGTCCATCAAACCCATTGCCTGCTCCTTCGCTCGCCTTGTCTGTTCATGGCAGGGGCGCTTACGCCCCGCCGTAGGTGCAGCGCTCGAAATCGGCGCCGCGCTCGATAAGATCAGCTAGTTTAATCTTCCAGCCGCTTTCCGCAAACACTTCGAGCACGCGGCCCGCCTTGAACGTACCCGGCGGCAGGATCACCGTATCGGGCGCCTTCAGGCTTTCGACCGCCGGCATCAGGAAGGCCTGCTGGTATTTTTCACTGGCCGCGTTCAGCCCGGTGTTGCGCACGCCCACCGGCTGCGGCGCGCCCGGGATGGCGCGCAGGCCCGCCATCACTTCGCCCGACTCGAGCATCTGCACCCAGCGCACCGACATCAGCATGAAGGCCTTGGCGTCCGGCGCGCGTACCGCGTGCAGTTGCCCGGGCGAGACGCGCGCGCCGCTGGCGTCGCGCGCGCGCACCACGCGCATGCCCGACAGGCTCTCGTCCTTCAGGTCCCACTGCTCCATCGAGTAGCCGTGCAGGTGGCTGTAGTCCTCGTCGTCGCGGGTGGCGATGCGCCCGAAGGTGGCGATCTCGGCGCGCTGCTTGGAGGTGAGTTCCTTGCTGACGCCGGGCTGCTTGAAAGGCTTGCCGGCGATGTAGTAATGGGCCGCCGGCAGGCTGGCCGCCGCCATCACCGTGCCGCTGCCGGAGCGCCGCGCATGGTCGCGGTTGACGCGCCCGTCGCACCAGTGCTGGTACAGGTTGATCAGGAGCTGCTCGCAGCCGGGCTGGGTACAATCCTCGCCCAGGCCCAGGTGCGCCGGGGTCTCGCCCTTGCGCAGCAGGATGACGCGGTTTTTCAGCGACAGGGCGATCTCGCTGACGTCGAGATAGCGTACCTCGCCGCCGGCCTCGCCGCGGAAACCGCCGCGCAGGGAATTGAGGTCGACCATCAGCGGCGGCTTGACCGGCGAGGGCGGCGGCGCGTGGCTGGCGGAGATCTTCGCGGCCCAGCGTTCCAGCCAGCGCATGATCATCTGCATCTGCTTGCCGGTCCATTCGCCCGACGAGCCCACCGCGATGAGCAGGGCCTGGGTGTAGGCGGCGATGCAGGTGGTGGCCGGGGTTTCCTTCTGGATCGGGTCCTTGACCTTCTCGGCCAGCACGTCGAGGCTCTCGGCGGCGCGGAACAGCATGTGCAGCATGGCCCATTCGGTGCCGGGCAGCTGGCAGTTGGCGCGCACGTAGTCGAACATCACGCGCATCTGCGCATCCAGCGCGCGATGGCAGGCGACGGCGGCCTTCAGGTCGCGCGCGCCATCGATCAGGCCCTGCACGCACATCTGGTAACCCAGGCCATAGGCGCGCCACAGGCCGGTGGTACCGGTCCAGGCGGTGAATTCGAAATCCGCCATCGGCAGCGGCCGCTGGGTGAATTTCTTCGCCATCTCGGATTGCACGAAGGCCACCGGCTCGCGCAGCTTCTCGAGAATGTCGAACAGCACAGGCAAGGACAGGCCGGCCCGCGTCACCGCATCGACTTGCGCGCGCAGGATGCCCTGCGCCGAGGCCGCATTGGTGAGCGGCAGCGACTCGACCCACTCTTCGCAGGCTTTGGCCGTGGCGAAGGCGGGCGCGGCACCGCCGGGCTGGGGAAGAACGAATCGGATCGACATACCTATCTATTCAGGACTGGCAAAGCAAGGTCGCAAACTGGCGGCGGACCGGGCCACGCCCGCATCGGCGGGCACCACCATTCGCGCGCGGCGGGTTCGAATACCGCGCAGCGCCGCCGGCGCATGGCGTGGTCTGCCTCTATCCTACCCCAAAGCATCGGGCACCGAGATGCGGATGGCATGGCTTGCCGGGATAAACGCGCAATTGAGTGACTTTCGTCACATATCCCGTCCAGTCCGCCAGGATCAGCCGAACATCACCAGGCGCGCCACCCCCTCCAGGGGCCATTTCATGCCGCGGCGCAGGAACTCCGGCATCGGCAGCAGCGCCAGGAACATCGATACCGCCATCCGGTACGGATAGTAATTGCGTGCCCACGGCCCGAGCGAGCGGTTGAAGGCCCGCCATGCGGCCGTGATTTCCTCGCTGCCCGCGCCCGGGTGGCGCCCCAGGTAGGCGTGCTTGAAGGCGATGTTCGCATCCTCGCCGCGCGCCTCGGCGATGCGCTTGAACACCGCGCGCGCCACCGCCCAGAAACCCAGGCCTTCGCTGTCGCGGTATTGCCTGTAGAGTTTCTGGAACTGCTTGTAGTGGCGCACCTCGTCCTGCTTGATGCGCGCGGCCAGGTCGCGCAGCACCGGCTCGCGGGTGCTGCGCTCCAGGCTGTTGTACAGGGTCGCGGTGCCGATCTCGACCACGCAGCGCGCCGCCATCTCCAGGCCGCGGTAGTGCTCCAGTTGCTCCATGGTGCACATGGCGCCGTATTCGGCGGCGAAGCCGGCGTAGGCGCGGTCCCAGTCGAAATCGGGCCAGGCGGCGCGGGCATAGGCCTTGAGGGCGTCGCCGTGCTGCACCTCCTCGCTGCGCCAGTGCTCGCTCAGCCAGGCGCTGGCGGCCGCGTCATCCGCGTAGCGCTGACCCAGGTTGCTGGTGTAGAGATCGGCGAGGATCTCGACGAACGAGGCCCCGGTGACCAGGTAAAACAACTGCTCGTCGCCCTCGATGGCCTCGCGGCTCACGGCGCTGAAATCAATGTCCTGCAGGCGCCAATGGCGCCGGGCGCTAGCGTAATCCGGATTCATCGCTGATCGAAGGTACCGTGTTCTTGTCTGTCCGGGAGCCGGGCAAAGCCTTGGGACAGCGGCCGGCGCCGGAAAGTTGCCCGGCCCGCTTGCCGCCCGCGATGCATTGCTCCATTTGCCGCAAGCTTACCATTGCGGCTTATCATCGCGGCCGGCCCGCCTTCGCATGGAACGCACCAGGCACTAGAGCAGCACCCGCTCGATGCCGCCGGCGTTGGCGCGGCGCACGTACTGGGTCATCCAGTCCGCGCCGAGGACGCTCCTGGCGATCTCGACCACGATGTAGTCCGCCTCGATCGGCATGTCGTGGCGGAAGCGCGACAGGCCCTGCAGGCAGGACGGGCAGGAGGTGAGGATCTTCACGTCGCCTTCGATCTGCCCGCCTTCGGCCTCGGCGCGAATCGCGATCTTGTCGATGCCGCTGCGCAGCTCCTCTTCCTTGCGGTAGCGCACTTGCGTCGACACATCGGGCCGGGTCACGGCCAGGGTGCCGGACTCGCCGCAGCAGCGCTCGTTCAGGTCCACCTTCTGGCCCATCAGCTTGTTCACCACCTCTTGCGGCTTGTAGGTCTTCATCGGCGTGTGGCAGGGGTCGTGGTACATGTAGCGCTGCCCCGATACGCCCTCCAGCTTGACGCCCTTTTCCATCAGGTACTCGTGGATGTCGAGCAGGCGGCAGCCGGGGAAGATCTTCTCGAACTCGTATTTCTGCAACTGGTCCATGCAGGTGCCGCAGGAGACGATCACCGTCTTGATGTCGAGGTAGTTCAGGGTGTTGGCGACGCGGTGGAACAGCACGCGGTTGTTGACCGTGATCTCCTGCCCCTTGTCGGCATTGCCGGCGGCGTTCTGCGGATAGCCGCAGCACAGGTAGCCGGGCGGCAGGACGGTCTGCGCGCCGACGTGATACAGCATCGCCTGCGTCGCCAGGCCCACCTGCGAGAACAGGCGCTCCGAGCCGCAGCCGGGGAAGTAGAACACCGCTTCCTGGTCGTCCTGGTTGATCGCGGGGTTGCGGATGATCGGGACGACCTTGTCGTCCTCCACGCCGAGCAATGCGCGCGCGGTCTTTTTCGGCAGGCCGCCGGGCATCGGCTTGTTGATGAAGTGGATCACCTGCTCGCGCAACGGCGCCTTGCCCACGGTGGCGGGCGGGTGGCGGGTCTGGATCCGCGCCACCCTTGACCCGCGCGCCATCTGGAAGGCGAAGCGCTGCACCTTGCCGCCCCACTCGATCATGCCCTTGCGGATCGCCTTGATGGTGGTGGGATCGGTGGCGTTGAGAAAAGCCATCGCCGCGGCCGTGCCGGGGTTGAATTTCTTGCGCCCGAGTTTCCTCAGCAGGTTGCGCATGTTCATCGACACATCGCCGAAGTCGATGTCCACCGGGCAGGGGGTCAGGCACTTGTGGCACACGGTGCAGTGGTCGGCCACGTCGCCGAACTCGTCGAAATGGCGCACCGAGATGCCGCGCCGGGTCTGCTCTTCGTAGAGGAAGGCTTCGATCAGGAGCGAAGTGGCGAGGATCTTGTTGCGCGGGCTGTACAGGAGATTGGCGCGCGGCACGTGGGTGGCGCACACCGGCTTGCATTTGCCGCAGCGCAGGCAGTCCTTCACCGAATCGGCGATCGAGCCGATTTCGCTCTGCTCCAGGATCAGCGATTCGGTGCCAAGCAGCGCGAACGAGGGCGTGTAGGCCCGCGTCAGGTCGGCGCCGGGCTACAGCTTGCCCTTGTTGAAGCGCCCCTGCGGGTCGACCCGCATCTTGTAGTCGCGGAAGGCGGCGATCTCGTCTTCCTGCAGATATTCGAGCTTGGTGATGCCGATGCCGTGCTCGCCGGAGATCACCCCTCCGAGATCGCGCGCCAGCTTCATGATGCGGGCGACGGCCGCGTTGGCCTCCTGCAGCATCTCGTAATTGTCGGAGTTGACCGGGATGTTGGTGTGCACATTGCCATCGCCCGCGTGCATGTGCAGGGCCACCCAGGTGCGGCCCGAAAGCACGTCCTTGTGCACCTTTTCCAGCGCCGCGAACAGCTCGGCATAGGCGGCGCCGCCGAAGATGTTTTGCAGCGGGGCGCGCAGTTCCTGCTTCCACGACACGCGCATGGTGTGGTTCTGCACCATCGCGAAGATCGTCGCTTCCTGCGGCATGGTGAGCGGGTCGCCCTTCACGCCGAGGGCGCACAGGGACATCGCCTTGTCCACCACCGTGGCATCGAGGTTGTCGAGCATCGCCTGCCAGCGCACCTTGACGGTAGCCAGCAGGCCCTGCGCCTCGCGCACGCGCTCGTCCAGCAGTTCGTTGCGCGACAGCGAGTCGTCGTCCGGATTGACCGGCAGCACCGGCTGCGCCAGGTAGTCGGACAGCGCCTTGATCAGCTTGAGTTTGTTGCGGATCGACAGTTCGATATTGATGCGCTCGATGCCATCCGAATAGTCACCCAGGCGCGGCAGGGGAATCACCACGTCTTCGTTGATCTTGAAGGCGTTGGTATGTTTCGAGATCGCCGCGGTGCGCGCGCGGTCCAGCCAGAATTTCTTGCGCGTCTCGGCGGAGACGGCCACGAAACCCTCGGCGCCGCGCGCATTGCAGATGCGCACCACCTCGCTGGTGGCGCGCGCCACCGCGTTTTCATCGTCGCCGGTGATGTCGCCGAACAGGGCCATCTTGGGCAACTGGCCGCGGCGCGACTTGGTGGCGTAGCCTACCGCCTTCAGGTAACGGTCGTCCAGGTGCTCCAGGCCGGCGAGAACGGCGCCGCCCTTCCTGGTTTCCGCGTCCAGATAGTCCTTCACCTCGACGATCGCCGGCACCGAGTCGCGCACCTGGCCGAAAAACTCCAGGCAGACGGTGCGGGTGAACTTCGGCATGCGGTGCAAAATGAAGCGCGCGCTGGTGATGATGCCGTCGCAGCCTTCCTTCTGGATGCCCGGCAGGCCGGCGAGGAATTTGTCGGTGACGTCCTTGCCCAGACCTTCCTTGCGGAACTTGGCGCCGGGAATGGCGAGAATCTCGGGTGCGCCTTCCGGGGTCTTCCCACCCTTGTCGAAATGCTGCACGGCGAAGCGCGCCTGCGCGACGTCGTGGATCTTGCCCAGGTTGTGCTCCAGGCGCGTGACTTCGATCAGGCGCCCGTCCGCGTCGACCATCCGCCAGGAGGCCAGGTTGTCGATCGCCGTGCCCCACAGCACGGCCTTCTTGCCGCCCGCGTTCATCGCCACATTGCCGCCGATGCAGGAAGCGTCCGCCGAGGTCGGGTCGACCGCGAACACCAGGCCCTGCGCCTCGGCTGCTTCCATCACGCGGCGGGTCACCACGCCGGCGCCGCAATCGATCACCGCGTAGTCGCGGTCGACGCCGGGCAGGCGCACCTGCTCCACCTTGCCCAGCTTGTCCAGCTTTTCGGTGTTGATCACCGCCGACCACTTGGTCAGGGGCACCGCGCCGCCGGTGTAGCCGGTGCCGCCGCCGCGCGGGATGATGGTCAGGCCCAGTTCGAACAGCTCGCGCGCCAGCTCGGCGCATTCCTGCTCGGTGTCCGGGTTGAGGATCACGAAGGGGTACTCGACGCGCCAGTCGGTCGCATCGGTCACGTGCGAGACGCGCGACATGCCGTCAAAGGCGACGTTGTCCTTGTGGGTCACGCGGGTCAGGCGCTTGACGCAAGCCTTGCGCAAGCGCGCCATCTCGCCGAAATCGGCCTCGAATTCGTGCACCGCCTGTTGCGCGGCGGCGATCAGCTTTTGCACCTTGCTTGACACTTCCTGCCCGGTGCCGTCCTTGGCGTAGCCGGCGCGGCGCTTTTCCATGTCGTTCAGGCGATGGTGCAGGGCCTCGACCAGCGCGGCGCGGCGCTTCGGGTTGTCCAGCAGGTCGTCCTGCAGATAGGGGTTGCGCTGCACCACCCAGATATCGCCCAGCACCTCGTAGAGCATGCGCGCGGAGCGGCCGGTGCGGCGCTCGCCGCGCAGATCGTCGAGCAGTTCCCATATCTCGGCGCCGAGCAGGCGGATCACGATCTCGCGGTCGGAGAACGAGGTGTAGTTGTAGGGAATCTCGCGCAGCCGGGCCGGCGCCTCGGGCAACGCGGCCTCGGGCAGGGAATCGACGGGAGGGTGGGACAAGTCGGTCATGGGAGAGCCGGTAGGTGCCGTTCTCGGGGAGAACGGCATGGTCTTGACTTAAATCAAGATTTTACCGCAGCGCAACGCGCCAAAGCGGCAAAGCCCGTACGCCGCACGCGGCTTTTCGGTTTTCAAGCCACAAGGTACTCGCCGGCCGTCTTGTGCCTCCGCATGGATCGAAATGCCCAAATGCCCCCGCGGAGGCCGGAAAACGCATCGCGTCGCGCGGTCAAGCTACGGGCGCGGTTCAAGCATGGCCGCATCGAAAAGATTTTGCTCCCCCGACTCTACGCCTCTCTCACGCGGTTTCTGGACCGTGGGAATGCTCGGGGCACCCACATCGGCCTCGGGTTCCTGGTTACATTCCTGGTTACGG